>Ga0164243_10009949_pt1 | contig 13729 bp, 11 predicted proteins | sample OricompcompostOP_FD_108781 | JGI IMG/M metagenome (GOLD analysis project Ga0164243, IMG submission 108781) | Organic Plus compost microbial communities from Emeryville, California, USA - Original compost - Organic plus compost (OP) | ecosystem: Engineered > Solid waste > Mixed feedstock >... | reverse complement strand
GCGGCAACGTGCGGGGCATGGAGCGCGTCGACATGGACCTGGTGTTCGCCCTGGCCGAGGCCGACGAGCGGACGCTGCGCGCGGTGGCACACTGGGCGGCCGAGTCGGCGTACGCCGCGGCCGGGCTGACCGACCGGCCGTGGGTCGCGCCGGCGCTGGCGGCGGTGCGCGACGGCCGGCCGCTCCCACCCCCGTTCGACGATCCGCTCACCGTGTGGCGCCACCTCGACGGCGCGGCGCTGACCACGGTGCGCGCCTACGACGGCACCCACCCGCGGGTGTCCCAGCAGCACGCCGCGCTGCCGGCCCTGTTCGGCGCCGTGGAGCCCGACCCGTTGCAGGCGGCGCTGGACGCCCTGTTCGCGGCGGTGGTCACCCACGGGGAGGGATTCCCGGGGCTGCTCGCCGAGGTCCGGCGGGCGTTCCCGCAGCTCACCGCGGGCGGCGGGTGACCCGGGCGCGGTGCCGGTACCGTGCGGCCGACGTCGAGTGGCGTCTGGTCCGGCCGGCGTTCTGGGCGTGGATGTTCATCGGCCTCACCGACCTGCTCGCGGCCCGCTACGGCGACGCCCGCCGCGACGCCGCGCCACCCACGCTGGAGTGGCAGGTCCGCCACCTGCGCCTGCACTCACCCCTGCTCGCCACGAAGGCCGGCGTCCCCACCCGGAACGGCTGACGTGACCCCCGACGCCGCCACGGCGCCAGTCGTCTCCAGGATGAGCCGCGCGACCCGGTCCGGGTCGTCGCTCATCGGCACGTGCCCGCAGCCGGGCAGCGTCACCACGCGGGCGCCCGGCAGCCCGGCCCGGGCGCGTTCGGCCTGGTGCACGCCGAAGATCCGGTCACGGTCGCCCCAGCCGATCGTCACCGGCACCGACGCCCGCGACAACCGGGCGCCGTCGAAGCGGTAGTCGCGTGCGGCCCGCGCCACGGCGGGGAAACCGAGCCCTCGCCGCAGGGCGAGCGCGTCGCCCAGCGCCCGTTCCACGGTCAACGCGGCGGGACGGCACACCAGCGGCGCGAAGCAGAGCGCCCGCACGGACGCCGAGCGCAACGCCACCCGCATGAGCGGTGTGGGCAGGTGGGCGTTGAGTCGCAGCAGCCGGAGGATGGCCAGGGCCCGCCGGCGCTCGGCCGGCGTGAAGAAGCCGGCGGGGGAGAAGGCGGTGGCCGAGGCGACCGCGCCGGCCGCGGCGAGTTCCAGGGCGATCGCCCCGCCGAGGCTGTAGCCGGCCACGTGCGGCCGCTCGACACCCCACTCCGCGAGGACCGGCAGCAGCGCGGCGACGGTCGCCGCCATGTCGGCGGGCATGCCGGCCTCGGGCACCGGGGAGAGCCCGAACCCGGGCAGGTCGAGCGCGATCACCTCGTGGTGGGCGCAGAGCCGGTCGAAGACGGGCTCCCACGCCTGGTGGCGGTGGCCGATGCCGTGGATGAGCACGAGCGGCTCCCCGCTGCCCGCGCGCCGGACGTGGACCTGCATCCTCACCCTCCCACCGAACTCCTGCCGAAGGAGCGCCCGAGCCGGCGTACCTCCTCCTCCATCTGCCCGACCAGGTCGGCGCCCCCGAACCGGGCGACCAGCGCGTCGGTGAACCCACTGAGCACGACCGGTCGCAGCGCCTGCACCACGGCGAGGGACCGGGGCACGTAGACCTTGCGGCTGCGCCGCTCGATGCCGCGCAGCAGGGCGGCGACGCACCGGTCGACGGGGACGACGGTGGACAGCGGCCACGGCAACCGGCGCAGGGCGCCGCGGAACGACGCCAGGTCGTCGTGGATGTCGCGGACCAGGTCGGTGTCGATCCAGATGGGATGCGCGGTGCCGACGGTGACGCCGCGGTGGCGGACCTCCATGCGCAGCACGTTGGCGAACTGCTCGACGCCGGCCTTCGAGGCGCAGTACGCGGCCATGCCGGGCATGGCCGTGAACGCCGCGGCGGACGAGACGATCAGCACGTGCCCGCGCGCCTCGGTCACGTGCGGCAGGGCGGCGCTGACGGTGCGGATCACGCCGCCCAGGTTCACCTCGACGGTGCGGATCAACGCGTCCACCGGTCCGGTCGCGACGGTGCCGAGGTTGGCGATGCCGGCGTTCGCCACGACGACGTCGATCCCGCCGAAGCGGTCCACCGTGGAGGCGACGGCCGCGTCGAGGGCGGCCTGGTCGGTGACGTCGCACTCGTGCCAGTGCGCGTCGAGTTCGGCGCCGAGCCGCCGCAGCCGCTCGGGTTCGAGCCCGACGAGGGCCACGCGGGCGCCGCGGGCGGCCGCCGCGCGGGCCAGCTGTGCCCCGATGCCGCGCGCCGCACCCGTGACGAGGACGGTGCGGCCGGTCAGGTCATACCGCATCGGCGTGCTCCCGTTCCGGTTCGCCCGGCCGGCTCCCGGCCACCACCCGGTGGTCGGCCGGGCGGAAGCGGCGCAGCCGCAGCGCGAACCCCGTGGCGTAACCGGGCCAGATGGTGGTGTTGCGGCCGGTGGCGTCCAGGTACCAGCTCGAACAGCCGGTCTGCCACACCGTGCCGGCCATCCTCCGGTGGACCCGCTCCGTCCAGCGTCGCTGAGCCTCCGCGGTCGGCTCGATGGCGTCCGCGCCGGTGGCCCGCAGGTGCCGCAGGGCGGCGACCACCAGCCGCAGCTGCGCCTCGATCATCAGCACCACCGACGTGTGCCCGAGCCCGGTGTTCGGCCCGAGCAGGAAGAACAGGTTGGGGAAGCCGGCCACCATCGTGCCCTGGTACGCCTGCATGCTGGGCGTCCACGCCTCCCCGAGGCTGCGCCCGTCGCGACCCCGGACGCGCCACACGACGGGGGAGTCGGTGACGTGGAAGCCGGTGCCGAGGATGAGCGTGTCCGCGTCGTGACGGGTGCCGTCGGCGGTCACCACCCCGTCGGGCACGATCCGGGCGATGGGCGCGGTGACCACCTCGACGTTCGGCCGGGCCAGCGCGGGCCAGTAGTCGTTGGAGATGAGCACCCGCTTGCAGCCCATCGCGTAGCGCGGCGTGAGCTTCTCCCGCAGTCGCGCGTCGGCCACCTGCCGGCGCAGCGTCCGCAGCGACATCCGCGAGGCCAGGCGGTTGACGGCGGGATGCAGGAAGCCCACGGCCAGCGCCTCGCGGGCGACGTACAGCCCGGCCCGGACGGCCCGCTGCGCGCCGGGCACGGCACGGAACGCGGCCTGTTCGAGCCGGCTGATCCGGCGGGAACGCCGCGGCATGATCCAGGCGGGGGTGCGCTGGAACAGCGTCAACCGCTCCACCATCGGCTGGATCCGCGGTACGAACTGGACCGCCGACGCGCCGGTGCCGACCACGGCGACCCGGCGGCCGGTGAGGTCGTGGTCGTGGCGCCAGCGGGCGGAGTGGAAGACCGTGCCGGCGAACTCGCCGAGCCCCGGGATCGCCGGCACGGCCGGTTCGCTCAGCGGCCCGGTCGCGCAGACGAGTACGCGGGCGCGGTGCTCGCCGCCGGAGGTCCGCAGCCGCCACCGCCGTGCCTGCTCGTCCCAACTGGCCTCCCGCACCTCGTGGCGCAGCCGCAGCCGCGGCCGGACGCCGAAGCGGTCGACACAGCCGCGCAGGTAGTCCCAGATCTCCTGCTGCCCCGAGAACGTGTGCGACCAGCCGGGATTGGGCGCGAAGGAGAACGAGTAGAGGTGCGAGGGGACGTCGCAGGCGCAGCCGGGGTAGCTGTTGTCCCGCCACGTGCCGCCGACGTCGTCGCCCCGGTCCAAGACGAGGTAGTCGGTGAAGCCGGCCTGCTGCAACCGGATGGCCGCGCCGAGGCCGCCGAAGCCGGCGCCGATGATGGCGATGTCGACGTCCATCACACCTCCCGGGCCCCGGGCGTGGCGGCGGGCTCGTCCTCCGGCGGCCAGGGCGGCCCGCCCACGCCGGTTATCCGTACGCCGCCCCACGGGTCCACCTCCGCCAACCGGGCCGGGCTCACCCGGTCGGCGATGCGCAGCGCGACCTGCCGGTGGCCGGCGCGGAGCAGCCGGGCCACCCGCGGGTCCGGCTCGATGCGCCCGCCCCAGTGGTACCGGCCGTCGACCGGCTCCCACCGCCCGCTCAGGTGCACGCGGACCGGGGTGTCGCCGACGTACCCCGCGCCGCGGTAGCCGTCGTGAGACTCCGCGCTGAGCCGCCGATTCGCTCGCTGGCGCTCGCTCATGCCGGCACTCCGCTTCGCTGCGTGCCGGCATGAGGCTCCACCGCGCTGAGCCCCTGATTCGCTCGCTGGCGCTCGCTCATGGGGTGATCCGCTCGTGCGCGCGGGTCAGCTCGCGGGGCAGGTCGGCGCTGCGCCGGACCCCTTCGATCCCGCTCCACAGCAGCGTGGTGAGGTACTCGGTGAGGGCGGCGCGGCGGATCGGCTGGCCGTGCTCGGTCCACCAGTCGCCGACCGCCTGCACGAAACCCACCAGGCCGTACGCCCACGGCTCGGCGGGCCCGGCGTCGAGGCCCAGCGCGCGGAGCCGGTCGCCGATGACCCGGGCCAGGCCGGCGGCCACCTGCCGACCGGTGCCGGCGATGACCTGGTGGATGCCCGCGTGACCGGACTGCATGAGGAACCGGTACAGCGCCGGCTCCGACTCGATCACCCCGAGGTAGGCGTCGATCGTCGCCTCGACGAGGTCGCGCTCCTCGCGGACCCGCTCGATCGCCGGGGCGATGGCGTCCACGACCCGGGCGGCGACCAGCTCGCTGACGGCAAGCCACAGGTCGGACTTGTCGGCGAAGTAGCGGTAGAGGACCGGCTTGCTGACGCCGGCGGTCGCGGCGACCTCGTCCATGTCGACCTCGGGCCCGTGCCGCAGCAACGCCTGCACGGCGGCGCCGAGCAGGTGCTGCCGCCGCTGCTCGCGATGGCCCGCCCAGCGCTCCCGGCGGCCGTCGGCCGCGGTCGACCGCGTGCCGTCCGGCGGGTCGGATCCATTGACATCCGTGAGAGGCGATTGCATGCTACCACTCGTAACAGTTACCGGGCGTCACGTCAATATGGAGGCGTCATGGCGGCGACACCGACCGGGCGCGACCGCGAGGCGACGGCCGAACGGCTGCTCGCCTCCTCGCTGCGGACGAGCTACGACCCGAGCGTCGAGATCGACTGGGAGGCGCCGCCCGTGCCGGGCGCCTACTGGCTGCCGCCGCACCGCAGCAGCCTCTACGGCACCCCCCTTTGGCAGCGCATGAGCGAGGAGCAGCGGGTCGAGCTGACCCGGCACGAGGTGGCGAGCGCGGCGAGCGCCGGGGTCTGGTTCGAGACGATCCTCATGCAGATGCTGATCCGGCAGTACTACGACGCCGACCCCACGAGCCGGCACGCCCAGTACGCGCTGACCGAGGTGGCCGACGAGTGCCGGCACTCCATCATGTTCGGTCGGCTCATCGAGGCCATGGGCTGCCCGGTCTACCGGGCGAGCCGGTGGGACCACGCGCTCGGACGCTTCCTCAAGACCACCGCGACCGGCGCGCAGATGTACGCGGCCATCCTCATCGCCGAGGAGATCCTCGACGCGTTCCAGCGCGAGATCATGGCGGACGAGTCGTTGCAGCCGCTCATCCGGATGGTGTCGCGGATCCACGTCGTCGAGGAGGCGCGGCACGTGCGGTTCGCCCGCGAGGAACTGGCCCGCCAGGCCCGGGCGGCCGGCCCGGTGGCCACCGCGTACGCGCGGCTGCTGATCGGCCGCGCGGCGTACGCCATCGCGGGCCGGTTGGTCCACCCCGACGCGTACGCCGCCGTGGGCGTGCCGCCCGCCGTGGGGCGTGCCGCCGCCCGCGCCAACCCGCACTGGCGGGCCACCCTGCGCTGGTCGGCGAGCCGGGTGCACGAGACGCTGGCCGACCTCGGGCTGGTGGCCGGTCCCGGCCGCCTGCTGTGGGCCCGAGCGGGCCTGATCTGACGGGCCGGAGGGGCCCGCCCCGGTCCGGGACGGGCCCCTCCGGGGCGTGTCAGCGCAGCCGGGCCTGCGTGGCGAGGGCGGACCCGCCCGCCTCGAACGCGGCCAGGAGGCTGGTGGGCCGTCCGTCGGCGACCGGGACGACGACGGTCACCGGGCGGCCGGACCGCAGGTCCACCGAGCGGTCGCCGACGGCGCGCTCACCGTCCCAGGCGTACAGGTGGACCGTCCCGGAACGGTCGGCGCGCACCGTCACCTTCACCCCGCCGGCGACCCGCGTCTGGCCGGTCAGCCGGAGCGCCCGCTCGGGCAGCCGGGGCACCGCGGCCGGGGCCACGCCGTCCACCGCCGACTGCGCGATGGTCTGCGGGCTGTGCACGCTCCGCGCGGCGGTGTCCGGGAAGACCGGAGCGCTCGGCTCCCGGTCGGCCGGGGTGTAGCCGGGCAGGGTCACCAGGCCGTACCGGTAGGGATCGGCCCGCACGCCGGTGAACGTGGACCAGCCCAGCCGGGACTGCGAGGTGAGGTCCTGGGTGTCCGAGTCGTAGATGAGCACGTTGAAGCCCATCCGCTGCGGGTCCACCGCGTCGGGCAGCACCGAGAACGGGATGCTCGCCTCGATCGTGTAGCCGGTGTACGGCGAGCTGACCTTGCTGACCACGGTCATGCCCGGAGCCGTGACGTCGGCCGGTCCCTGCCGGTTGTCGGCGTCCCGCTGCCAGCACGGCGGGTCACCGTTGGCGGGGTCGTCGGTGACCGGGAAGATGCCGGCCTTGAACACCGTGGAGGTGTCCGTCGAGTTCCCCTTCGGGTCGACGATGATCTCCACACTGTCGGTACGGCGCTGCCGCTTGCAGTCCTGCGGCACCACCTTCGTGCCGAGCACGTCGTCGGTGACCCGCACGAAGACCTTCAGCGCGTCCTCGGTCCAGGCGACGCGGCCGGTGGCCGAGGCGTCCTGCGGGGTCGTCGCCTGCCCCTCCCAGATCCGGGAGAGGTCGAGCTCCTCGCCGGGGTACTCGCCCGGGCTCGCCACACCGTCGACGGCGTGGCCCGGACCGGCGTGCGGCACCTCGCTGGTGGGCACGATCTCCAGGGCGCCGCTCTCCACGGTGGTGCCGGAGCTGCTGGTGGTGGTGATGGTGATGCCGTAGTCGCCGTCCGACCCGCCCTCGTTGGCGGTCGGCAGGGTGGCGTCACTGTTGGTCACCGTGAAGGTGACCGAGCCGGCGGCCCCGGGGGCCAGGTTCGCGTAGCTCTTGGTGGCCGCGTCGGCGGTGAAGCCGGCCGGCAGGCCGAGGGTGACCGTTCCGCTCTCCGTGGCGTCGCCGTGGTTGCGCAGGTCGACCCGGACGGACCGGCTGCCACCGGAGCCGAGGGTGAGCACCGGCTTGATCAGGGTGTCCAGCTGCGGGTACCCGTTGTCGCGGGCCCAGTCGCGGAACACCCCCACCTCCGGCAGCGGTTCCAGCGTGCCGCGCACGTCGGCGACCACCCGGACCGCCCGGTCGGTACGGCCCGCGCCCTGGCCGGTGGTCAGGGTCGCCCCGATCAGGTGCTGCTGGTTCGCCGCGTTGGCGGGAACGGTCACCGCGAAGGTGGCGGTGCGTTCCTTCCCCGCCGCGATGGCGCCCTTGAACGCGCCGGAACCGGTGGCGGTCCAGCCCGACGGCAGCCGCAGGGACACGGCCGGCCGGGAGAGCGCCCGGTCGCGCGGCGCGCGTACGTGCGCCGTCACGGTCACGGTCTGGCCGGGGGTGAGGTCGAACCGGTCGGTGGTCAGGTACAGCTCGGTGCCGCGGGGCAGCCCACCCGGGGCCGGCGGCAGCACCGAGCCGCGCAGGATCGCCGCCGGGGAGGTGTCGGCCGGATCGTAGGGGACCCGGCTGTCCACGAGCGTGTAGAAGTCGCAGCGGATGGCGGCCGGGTCGGTGGGCGCGGCGGCGGTGCCGGCCCAGCCCTGCGTGACGTACTCCCGGCGGGCGTCGACCTCGATCTCCGCCCAGGTCCTGCCGTTGGCGCTGCGGGTGCCCTCCCAGACGCCGAAGACCTGGTCGGTCGGGACGGTCGGGGTGAAGCTCGACGCGCACGCGGGCCCGGCGGACGACGTACCCGTGCCGCCGGTGCGCAGGAACGTGGCGGGCCGGAAGGGCTTGAGCCCCTCCCGGGTGAGCTGCTCGGGGAAGGCGGTGGGGTCCGCGGCGGCGTGGAACGCCTCCGCGGCGAACCGGGCGGCCTGCTGGTGGTTGCCGTGGTTGCCCGGGGTCGGGGACGGGTTCATCGTCATGATGATTTCCGGGCGCGTCTGCCGGATGACCCGGACGATCTTGGCGAGCGTGTCGTCGTGGCCCCAGATCCGCTCGGACAGCGGCGCCGACGCCGTGTACCAGAAGTCGACCCGGTCCAGGTTGTACAGGTTCTCCACCCCGGCGTGGCCGATCGCGGTGCGCTCCTCGCGCTCGCGGATGATGCCGAGCGGCGGGCCCTCTTCGAGCCCGACGGCGTTGCCGCCGCCCTCGCCGCGGGTGATGGTGACGACCCCGGCGCGGACGCCGTAGTTCTCCTTCCACTGGCCGAGGGTGGCCAGGCTGCCGGCCTCGTCGTCGGGGTGGGCGCTGACGAAGAGCACGTCGAGGTCGACGGTGCCGGTCCCGGCGTGTGCGCCGCCGGCGGGGGCGGCGAGTGCGGTGGCGGGTGTCCCGGCGAGGGCCAGGGCGAGCGCCGTGGGTAGCAGGAACGCCTTGAGTCGCATGCAGATCCCTTCGGAAACCGCGATGTCCGGGCAGCGACCAGCGACGTCGGGCACGTGTCGGCGCCGACGCGGGTCGGGGTCGGACGGACTGTCGGGTTGACGGGACGGCGGGCGCCGGCTGGCGCCACGTCACCGTGGTACGTCAGCGGCGCGGACGTCCGTACACACTGGAGCGTCCGTGTCCGCTGGAAGGCCTTCGCCGGGTGACGCTAGGGATGACTGCAACCATCCGTCAATGGCTCGCCAACCACTTTCTTCATTTGCAATAAAAAAGAACCCGCCCCTGCCCGCAAGGACCCCACTGGCCCAGGATCTCCGATCCGCCGCTTTCGCCCCTGTTCGCGCTGCCCCGAGAGGGCGCCGAGACCCTTTCGTTACTTGACTCAATAATTCGTTCGCCGTAGGAAGGAAGTGTGACTGACGTGGTGACGCCACCGACGAGCCCGGTGAGCCGGGAGCGGTCCAAGGAGATCAAGCGCCTGTCCGTGATCTCGACGGCCCGCCAGGTGCGGATGCTCTCCCGCGCCGAGCTGACCGAGCTCACCGGCCTGAGCCCCGCCACGCTCACCCCGCTCGTGCGCGAACTCATCGCCGAGGGGTACCTCATCGAGCGCGGGCCCGGCACGTCCCGCACCGGGCGTCCCCGGGCCATGCTCGAGTTCAACCCCCGGGCCGAGCTGGTCGCCGCGGTCTCGCTGGAGCCGTCGAGGATCAGCTGCGAGATCGCCGACAGCGACGGCGCGGTCATCGCCCACCGCACGGTCCGGCTCACCGGCGACATCGTCGACACCATCTGCCGTTTCGTGCCCGAGCTGGCCGGGGACGGGCTGTCCGCCCTGCGCGGGGTCGCCATCGCGGCGCCCGGCGTCTCCTCCGGAGGGGCCGTCCGCCTCGCCCCGTCGGTCGGCCTCGTGGAGGCGCGCCCGGTGGGGGAGTCGGTGCAGCAGCGGCTCGGGGTGCCGGTGGTGGTGGACAACGACGTGAACCTGATGGCGGCCGGCGAGCACGCGGCGGGCGCGGGCAGCGACGTGGCGGACCTGCTGCTCCTGCACGTGGCCGACGGCATCGGCGCCGGCCTGGTGCTCGACGGCCAGGTCCGTCGCGGCGCGGGCGGAGCCGCCGGCGAGGTCGGTTTCCTGCCCCTCGACCCGGCCGACCGCGGGCACGACGGGATCGGCCCGTTCGAGGCCCGCTGGTCGGAGAACGCCGTCGCCGAGCGGATGGTGGCGCTCGCACCGGGTCGCCGCCCGGACTCCCCGGTGGCCGCCCTCGTCGAGCTGGCGGCCACGGACGAGCGGGCCGCCGCGTACCTGGACGAGCTGCTGACCGCCTGGGCGCGCCTCATCGTCTCCTGCGTCTGCGTCATCGACCCCGGGCGGGTGCTGCTCAGCGGGGCCGCCGCCCAGCTCGACGACGCGGCCGTCGCCCGGCTCCAGACCCTGGTCACCGCCGCCGCGCCGAGTCACACGGAGGTCCGTCGCGCGGTGCTCGGCGACCGGGCGGTGCTGCACGGCGCGGTGAGCTACGCGCTCTCCGCCGCTGCCGCCGCCGGCCTGCCCACTCCCTGACCGATCGTCCTCTGATCCCAGAGCTCCCCCTATCCCCCTCGGAGGTACCCATGAAACGCCGTCTTCTCTTCGCCGGTGCGCTCGCCGCCGTGCTGGCCGCCGGTACCGCCTGCGGCGGTGGCGGTGACGACGCGGGCGGCAGCGCGAGCGCCGAGAAGCTGACCATCTACACGGCACGCGACAAGAAGGTCGCCACGTACGTGGTCGACCAGTTCACCGCCAAGTACCCCGAGTACAAGGGCAAGGTGGAGATCCTCAACCTGGGCGCCCAGGAGATCCTGGAGCGCGTCCGGGCCGAGAAGGCGAACCCGCAGGCGGACGTCTGGTGGGGCGGCACCCAGCAGGGGCTCGCGGCCGCGGCCACCGAGGACCTGCTCGCCCCCATCCAGCCGGCGTTCGCCGCCAAGATGGACCCGAAGTACAAGGACCCCGAGGGCCGCTGGTTCGGTGAGATCCTGCTGCCCGAGGTGATCATGTACAACAACAAGGCCCTTACCCCGGAGCAGGCGCCGAAGGACTGGGACGACCTGATCAAGCCGGAGTGGAAGGACAAGATCATCATCCGGGACGTGGCGGCGTCCGGCACGATGCGGTCCATCTACGCCTCGATGATCCAGCGGCTGTCGCCGGACGGCAGCAACCCCGAGCCCGGGTACGAGTGGCTCCGGAAGCTCGACGCCAACACCGGCTCGTACACCGCCAACCCCACCGACCTGTACCTGAAGATGTCCCGCCAGCAGGGCGTCGTCAGCGCCTGGAACCTCCAGGACATCCTGCTGCAGGCCAACCAGGCGAACATGCCGTTCGGCTACGTGATGCCGGCATCCGGCGCTCCGGTGCTCATCGACGGCCTGGCCGCGGTGAAGGGCGGCAACACCACGGGGGCGCAGAAGTTCCTCGAGTTCCTCTTCGACGACAAGCTCCGGGCCGACCTGGCCAAGGACTACTTCCAGATCCCGGCCGTCGACATCGCCGAGAAGCCGGAGTGGCTGGCCCAGCTCCAGCTCAAGCCGATGGACGTCGACTGGGACGTGGTCGGCAAGCACGAGACCGAGTGGATCAACCACTGGAACAGCCAGATCAAGAACAAGGGCTGACGACGGTGGCGCCGGAGCGCACCTGAGCGCTCCGGCGCCACCGCCGGCCCCTGAACCGGGTGCGCAACACCGTCCCGCCCGCCCGGATCCCGGTCCCCGACCGGACCCACCCGTCCGGGCCGCACGAAGGAGAGGACGTCATGATCGATGTCACGCTGGAGTCGGTGAGCAAGCGCTTCGCCCGCGGCGGTGACGCGGCCGCCGTCGACCAGGTCGACATCAGCATCGCCGCCGGGGAGTTCTTCACCCTGCTCGGCCCGAGCGGCTGCGGCAAGACCACCACGCTGCGCATGGTCGCCGGGTTCTACTTCCCGACCTCCGGGCGCATCCGGTTCGGCGCCGAGGACGTCACCCACCGGCCGCCGAACAAGCGCGACACCGGCATGGTGTTCCAGAACTACGCGCTCTTCCCGCACATGACCGTCGCGCAGAACGTCGCGTACGGACTCAAGATCCGCAAGGTCGGCCGCGCCGAGTCGAAGCGGCGGGTCGAGGAGGCCCTCGGCCAGGTGCACCTGGCCGGCTACGGCCACCGGCGCATCGACGAGCTGTCCGGCGGCCAGCAGCAGCGGGTCGCGCTGGCCCGGGCCCTGGTGATCCGCCCGCGCACGCTGCTGCTCGACGAACCGCTGTCCAACCTCGACGCCAAGCTGCGCGAGGAGACCCGGCTGGAGATCCGCCGCATCCAGCGGGAGGCGGGCACCACCTCCATCTACGTGACGCACGACCAGGCCGAGGCGATGGCGATGTCGGACCGGATCGCGGTCATGCAGGCCGGCCGGGTGCAGCAGATCGGCGCCCCGCAGGAGATCTACCACCGTCCGGCCACCAGCTTCGTGGCCCGCTTCATCGGCCGCAGCAACGTGCTGTCCCTGCCCGTCGTGGCCGCCGCGGAGGAGACGGTCACCGTGCGCCTGCCGGGAGGGGCCGAGGTCGCGGCGCCGGCCCCGGCCGGGCACGGTCTCCGGGAGGGCGGCACCGCGCTGGTCTCGGTCCGTCCGGAGCACATCGGGCTCACCTCGGCGACCGACCCCGACGCGCTGCCCGGGCAGGTCACCGACGTCGAGTTCACCGGCATGGCCACCAACCTCGTGGTCGACGTGGCCGGCGAGCCGGTGCAGGTGGCCGCCATCGACGTCCCGGCCGGCGTCGCGGTGGGCGACCAGGTCGGGCTGCGCCTGGTCCGGGACCGCATGTGGGTGGTGCGGCCGTGACCACCATCCCCGCCACGCCCGGCCCGGCCACCACCGCGCCGGCCACCACCGACCCCACGCCGCCCGCCCCGCGGCGGCGGCTCGCCGACCGGTTCGCCGGCGGCACCGGGTCGCGCTGGTTCCCGTACGTCCTGGTCTTCCCGCTCGCGCTCGTCCTCTTCGGGTACGTGGTGCAACCCATGTTCGCCACCTTCGCCGAGAGCGTCGGCGTGGACGGGTGGGAGAACTACGGCACCTTCCTCACCGGCGACGGCGTCGCCCGGTCCGCCCTGGTCACCTCGCTGGTGATCTCCGCGGCGAGCGTGGTGCTCTGCGGGATCGTCGGCGTGGCCATGGCCCTCCTGCTCAAGCGCTTCTCGTTCCCGGGCCGCCGGCTGATCGAGGCGATCATCCTGGTCCCGGCCGCCCTGCCGCCGCTCATCGGCGCCATCTCGTTCCAGCTTCTCTACAGCGAGACCGGCATCCTTCCACGCGGGCTCCAGCACCTCTTCGGCACCGCCGAGCCGGTGCTTCCGTTCAGCGGCATCGCCGGGGTGCTCGTGGTGCACACCTTCACCATGTACCCGTTCTTCTACCTCTCCGCCTCGGCGGCGCTGGGCGGCATGGACCCGTCGGTGGAGGAGGCGGCCTACAACCTCGGGGCCGGACGGATCCGGGTCTGGCGCACCGTGCTGCTGCCGATGCTCACCCCGGCGCTCGTCTCCGCCTCGCTGCTGGTCTTCATGACCTCGCTGGCGTCGTACACGGCCCCGCTGCTGTTCGGCGTGGACCAGACGATGACCATGCAGATCTACATCAACCGCACCAACGGTGACCTGCCGATGGCGTCCACCTACGCCTCGGTGCTCGGCGTCGTCTCGATCCTCTTCCTGCTCGGCATGCGGTGGTACGAGGGGCGGCGCAGCTACCGGTCCCAGTCCAAGGGCGTCGCGGCGCACCGCCGGGAGGTCACCAACCCGCTCGGACGCTGGTTGGCGCTCGTCGCCTCGCTGCTGGCCACCGCCGTGCTGCTCGCCCCGGTGGCGACCATCGCCCTGGTGGCCTTCTCCCAGGACGGCTCCTGGACGACCGAGGTGGTGCCGGCGGCGTACACGACGAAGAACTTCGTCACCATCTTCTCCGACCCGGACGCCTTCGAGCCGATCCTCAACTCGCTGCAGATGAGCCTCATCGCGACCGTCGGCTGC
>Ga0164243_10009948_pt1 | contig 13731 bp, 14 predicted proteins | sample OricompcompostOP_FD_108781 | JGI IMG/M metagenome (GOLD analysis project Ga0164243, IMG submission 108781) | Organic Plus compost microbial communities from Emeryville, California, USA - Original compost - Organic plus compost (OP) | ecosystem: Engineered > Solid waste > Mixed feedstock >... | reverse complement strand
GTGGCCGGTGAAGTCGCCCCGCAGGCCGGCGATCGCGGCGCGGGCGCTGAGCGGGATGCGGGAGGGCTGCGGCCGGGTGAGCAGGTAGAACCAGACGGTCTTGAGCCAGAACAGCAGCACGTGCGGCCACCCGCGGTAGGTGCGCAGGTTGACCGTGTTGTTGCGGGCCATGCAGTAGTGCTTCAGGTCGCTCGGCGTGTGGTTGTACGTCGTCCGCCCGCCCATCATCGACGTGCCGAGGTCGTCGGTGGCCGGGTGGAGGAAGCGGGCGTCGACGACCGTGGCGATCCGCGCGCCGGCCCGCTGGGCCCGCCACAGGTACTCCACGTCGTCGCCCCAGATGAAGAACTCCTCGCGGGGCAGCCCGATCCGCTCGACCAGCTCGCGGGTCACGAGCACCCCGTTGAACGGGATCACGACGTCGGCGATGAGCCCGTCGCGGGCGGCGCCCTCGACGGCCGCCATGTCGTGGACGACGCGGGTGCCGCCCGGCAGCCGGATGGGGAAGCACAGCCGGGACGGGTCCTGCTCGGCGAGCACGGCAGGTCCGCAGAAGTCCAGGCCGTCGCGCTCGACGCGGGCCAGCAGGCGGTCGAGGCAGTCGGGCGCCGGGACGCCGTCGTCGTCCATCAGCCAGACCAGGTCGGCGCCCTCGCGGATCGCCCAGTCGAGGCCGTGGTGGAAGCCGCCGGCGCCGCCGGTGTTGGTCGCGAGACTCACGTGGCGGACACGCTCGTCCCCCAGGCCGGCGAGCCACGCGCCGGTGCCGTCGGTGGAGGCGTTGTCGACGACGAGGATCCGCTCGAGACCGGCGGTCTCCCGCAGCCGCGGGACGAGTCGCTGCAGCATCGCCAGCCGGTTGAAGGTCACCACGACGGCCTGGACACGCACGCAGCAGACCCTACTGGTGCGGCGCGGCGCCTCAGGATTCGTCGTTCAGCAGCGCATCGGGATCCAGGCGCGGCGGGACCGCCGCCAGCGCCGCCTGCACGAGCGCCGTGCGCGCCTTGACCTCGACGGCGCGGCGCAGACGTCCCCGGCGCTCGCCGAGCAGTCTCTCGACCACCTCCGCGACCTGCCGGTCGTCGTACGCCGGCCGGGTGCCGGGCGCCACCTCGACGTCGGGAAGGGCGACCAGCACCGGCAGTACCTGCTCCCCCAGCGCGTCGAGGATCTTGAAGCGCTGGTAGCGATCCATCTGGGCCCAGGCCGTGTCCACGTCGACCCCGCGGCGACGCAGCCGACGGTCCGCCGCGAGGACCGTCTTGGCCGCGCCGGCCAGGGCCGCGGTCAGCTCGTGCTCGGTGAAGCGCATGCGCCCAGCCAACCGCACCGGGCCGCCCCGTGTCGCGTCGGAGCCGCCGGATACCGTGGGCTCGTGGACACCGCCGCCGTGCTGACCCTGCTCCAGGACGTCGCCGCGGAGGTGATCGACCCCCGCTTCCGGGCCCTCGCCGACGAGCAGGTCACCGAGAAGAACCCCGGCGACCTGGTCACCGTCGCCGACCACGAGTCGGAGGCGCTTATCACCGCCGCGCTGCAGAGCGCCTATCCCGACGCGCTGGTCCTCGGGGAGGAGGCGATGGCCGCCGACCCCGCGCTCCTCGACCGGTTCGCGGACGCCGAGCACGCCTTCACCGTCGACCCGGTCGACGGGACCAAGAACTTCGTGCACGGCTCCCCCGACCACGCGGTGATGGTCGCCGAGGTGCGCGGCGGCGAGGTGACCCGTGGGTGGATCTGGCAGCCCCAGCACGCCACGTCCTATGTCGCCGAGCGCGGCGCCGGTGCCTGGCGCAACGGCGAGCGACTCGTGGTCACCGCGGCGGGTCCCGGAGTGCCCTTCCGCACCGCGCGCCGCGCCTGGGTGGGCCGTCCGCTCGGCGACCTCGGCACCCTCGAGCTGACCTGGGCCTGCTGCGGCATCGACTATCCGCACCTCGTCGACGGCGACGCACGGGCGCTGCTCTACAGCCGCAGCATGCCGTGGGACCACCTGCCCGGCGGGCTCATCCTCACCGAGGCCGGCGGAGTCGTCGGCCAGCACGACGGTGCGCCGCTGCAGCCGCGGGCCCTCGCCGGCGGCATCGTCGCCGCCCCCGACCGGGCGACGTACGACGCCGTGGTCGCCGCGCTGCCCGTCTGAGCCCGGCTGAGCTGGGACTGAGGGCCCGCCCGCTCGCCGTGCTCAGCAGGCGGCTGCGACGTCGTCGGTCTCGTTGGCGACGTAGCCGTCGTTGCGGGACCCGAGGGAGCCGCCGGTGACGGTGCCGGAGTCGGTGCCGGAGTCGGTGCCGGAGTCAGTGCCGGCCGGCTTCTCCGTCGTCGCCGTCTCGCCCTTCGGCTTCTTCGTGGCGGCCTTGCGCGCGTCCTTCACATCGCCCTCGGCCCGGTCGATGGCGGTGCGGATCATCTGCTGGACGAGGTCGATGTCGGGGCGGGCGGTGTCGATCCGCGGCGGCACGAGGGAGACCGAGGAGATCTTCTGGGTGCGCGCCCGCAGCGCGAGCTGGACGAAGTCACTGAGCGCGCCGCCGGGGATGTCGGTCTGGATCATCGCGCTCGAGGCGCGGGCGATCTCCTGGAAGTTCGTCAGCGCCTGCTTGGGGCTGACCTGCGAGACGAGCGCGGAGAAGACGCACTTTTGGCGCGCCATGCGCGAGTAGTCGTCGGAGCCCTCGCGCGCCCGGGCGTACCACAGCGCGTCGTGACCGTTGAGCTTGCGCCGGCCCGGCTCGATGTAGCCGGTGACGTCCTTGCCCAGGCCGCCGACCGGGATTCGCTGGCGCACGTTGAGCGTGACCCCGCCGAAGGCGTCGACGAGCCGCTCGAAGCCGCGCATGTTGACCATGACCCAGTAGTTGACGTCGAGGCCGGTGATGCCCTCGATCGCCATCACCGTCGCGTCGATGCCCGGGTTCTCGGAGCCCTCGAAGAGCTCGGTGTGGTCCTGGGCCCAGGTGCTGACGCCGTTGAGATAGCAGCCGTCGCAGTCGAAACCCTTGGGGAACTGCCGGGCCATGACGCTGCCCTTGCGGAAGGGGAAGTTCTGCATGTTGCGTGGCAGGCCGATCATCACCGTGCGGCCGGTCGTGGCGTCGACGGACGCGACGGTCATGGAGTCGGTGCGCAGGCCCCAGCGGTCGTTGCCCGAGTCACCGCCGATGAGCAGGATGTTGTAGCGACCGTGGTGGGCGGTGCCGAGGTCGCCGTCGGCGAACATGGTCAGCCATTCCCGCTGCGCCCCCGCCAGGTGGGCACCGAAGAGGAGGCTGCCGGCCACCGAGAAGCAGAGCACCCCGTTGACGCCGACCACCGCCCGCCGGTGCGGCAGCCGGAGGCTGAGCGGCTGGCCGATCCGCCAGGCGTCGACGAAGAGGGCGGCCCAGCCGATCGCGCCGGCGATGAGGTAGAGGCGGACGACGAGCAGCACCGTCGGGCTGAACGCCAAGGAGAGCGCGAAGCCGTTGTCGAACCAGCTCCACACGCCGACGGCCAGCAGCGTCGCGAGCGAGGCCAGCCAGATCCGTACGGCGAGCCGGCCCACCCTGCGGTTGCCGGCGATCAGCTGCGCGGACCCCGGCACGACGAGCGTGAACGCCATGAGCGTCAGGGCCCGGCGGAACCGCACCCGGGCAGCGCGTTCGTCGACGGGGAGCCTGTCCTGCACCCGCCCAGTATCACCAGTCACACCGGTCACAGCCGTGACGACGCGCCGCGGCGGTGCCGGGTCAGGCGGCCTCGTCCGCGGCGACCGCGCTCGCCAGCCGGGCGATCTCGTCGGCCGACGCGTTCGCGCCGGTGCAGACCACCGCGACCGCGCCGACCGTTCCGGCAGCCCCCGCAGAGCCGGCAGAGCCCTGGAGCGCGGCGATCGCGCCGGCCAGCGACGCGGCGCCCGCACCCTCGGCGAGGGTGTGCGCGCGGGTCGCGAGCAGTCGCGCCGCGTCGTCGATCGCGTCGTCGTCGACCAGCACGAAGTCGTCCAGCCGGTCGCGCAGCACGGCCTGGGTGCGCGGGTAGCCCGTCGTCGTGGCGAGCCCCGCCGCCCGCGTCGCGGCCGGGGCGGTCTCGATCGCGCCGCTGCGCCAGGACCGCCAGCCCGCGGGGGCCGCGGACGACTGCACGCCGACGACCCGGCAGCCGGGCGCCAGCGCGTCGCGGACCAGGCAGGCACCCGCGGCGCCGGTGCCGCTGCCGATCGGCACGAAGAGCGCGTCGAGCGCGACACCGGCCTCGGCGGCCTGGCCGAAGAGCTCGAGGTACGCCGTCGCGTGGCCCAGCACGATGCGCGGATCGGTCGGGCACACGAACGACGCGCCGGATCCGGCGGCGCGCTGGCGGGCCTGCTCGGCCGCCTCCCCCAGGCTGGCGCCGGCGAGGACGACCTCGGCGCCGAGCGCTCCGACGGCCTCCCGCTTGGCGGCGGGGGCGCTGAGCGGCATCACGACCGTCGCGGGTACGCCGGCGAGCCGGGCGCCGTACGCCACGGACTGGGCGTGGTTGCCGGTCGAGCAGGTGACCAGCCCGTGCTCGCGCTCGGCGTCGGTCAGCCGCGCGGCCAGATGCACGCCTCCGCGGACCTTGAAGGCGCCGGTCGGGAGGACGTTCTCGTGCTTGACCAGGACCGGACGGCCGAGCGCCCGGTCGAGCAGCGGGTGTCCCTGGAGCGGGGTGACCGGCAGCTCGCGGCGCACGATCTCGGCCGCCGCGACGACACCGTCGAAGTCGAGCTCGAACGTCCCAGGCGCCATGGCTCCATGGTCCACGACCGCTCACCCATCGGTCCAATAGTTCCTTTCGAGGATTTCCATCGACGTCCTCGATCAGTAGAGTGCCGGGATGATCGACCTCCGCCGACTGGAGGCGCTCGTCGCGGTGCACCGGACCGGATCGGTCTCGGGCGCCGCGGCCGCGCTGCACTACGGCCAGCCGACCATCTCCCACCACCTGCGCCGACTCGAGGCGGAGACCGGCAGCGTGCTGCTCCAGCGCGTGGGACGCGGGATCCGGCTGACGCCGGAGGGTGCCCGGCTGGCCCGGCGCGGGGAGGAGATCCTCGGCCTGCTCGCCCGCGCGGAGGCCGAGCTCGCGGCGGCGACCAGCCTGCAGTCGGGGCGGGTCCGGCTCGCGGCCTTCCCGTCGGGAGCGGCGACCCTCGTGCCCGACGCACTCACGCTGATCGCCGCACGCCATCCCGGGATCCGGCTCGACCTGGTCGAGGCCGAGCCGCCGGAGGCCTACGAGCTGCTGCGCGCCGGGGAGGCCGACCTGGCGCTGACCTTCGCCTATCCCGACCAGCCCGAGCCCGACCAGATCAGCTCCTCCCCGGTGCTCGACGACCCGCTCCATCTGGTCGTGCCCGCCGCCACGGCGCCGGGAGACGAGGAGGTCGACCTCGGACGCTATGCCGACTCCGACTGGATCACCGGGTGCGAGCGATGCCGTCGCGAGCTGCTCAGCCTGTGCGCGGAGGCGGGGTTCACCCCGGCCATCGCGTTCGCCAGCGACGACTATGTCGCGGTGCAGTCCCTCGTCGCCAGCGGACTCGGGGTCACCGTGCTGCCCGGCCTGGCCCTGCGCGCCCACCAGCACCGCGACGTCGTACGCCGCCCGCTCAGCGCGCACCGGCGCGTGCAGCTCTCGACGTACGGCGCTCCGCCACGCCCCGCAGCCGTGGACGCGGTCGCCGAGGCGATTGCCGAGGTCGGGCGCGTCAGGGGCTGACCCGACCCGCCTCGATCTCGCGACGCCGCGCCAGCCGGTGGGCCCGGCGGATCTCCGCCTCCCGCATCCGGCGCCGGTCCTCCTCGGTCTCCGGCTCCAGCGCCGGCACCGGGCGGGCCTGGCCGGCGGCGTCGACCGCGACGAAGACGAAGTACGCCGACCCGACGTGCAGCACTTTGCCTGCGGCGTCCCACGGCTCGGTCTCGATCCGCACCCCGATCTCCATCGACGACGTGCCGACCCAGTTGACCTGGCCGTAGGTGCGGATGATGTCGCCGACCCGCACCGGCTCGAGGAAGGCCATCTCATCCAGCGCCGCCGTCACCGCGGGCCCTCCGCTGTGGCGCTGCGCGACGACGCCCGCCGTCGAGTCGGCGAGCTTGACCACCTCGCCGCCGTGGATGTTGCCCAGCAGGTTGGCCTGGGCCCGCGAGGTCAGCGTGGCCAGCTGGATGCGGGAGTAGGACGGAGTGCGCGCCGCGACGATTTCGCTCACGGCCTGACGGTAGCGTCTCGCTCATGGCAGGACGCGGCAACGGGTCGGAGGACGACGGCGACGACTTCGACTGGATCTACGGCGCCGAGGGCGGGCGCGGCTCCGACCCCGAGCCCACCCGGCGGATCCCGGTCCAGCGGCGTCCCGGCGCCACCCCGCCACCTCCCCCGCCGACCCGGCTGCCCCCCGCCGAGCAGTACGCCGGCCGGCCGGAGCCGTCCGGACGGCGGCCCGCGCCGGCGACCGCCCCGCCGGGTCCCCCTGGCCGCGGGCGCGGCCGCTGGTCGCGGCCACGGACCTATCTGCGGCTGGTCCTGCTGGCCCTCGTGCTGTGGCTGGTCTTCTTGATCGCCGTCCCCCTCGTCGCGTGGAACCGCGTCGACAAGGTCGACTTCGAGCCGTCGGGCGAGCGCCCCGGCGACCAGCCCGGCACGACGTACCTCCTCGTCGGCAGCGACTCCCGCGCCGGCCTCTCCCCCGAGGAGCGCAAGCGCCTCCACACCGGCGACGCCGCCTCCGAGCTGACCGACACCATCTTGTTGCTGCACACCGGCGACGGGCCCACGACGCTCGTCTCCATCCCCCGCGACTCGCCGCTGGAGATCCCCGGCCACGGCGTCAGCAAGGTCAACTCCGCCTACGCCAAGGGCGGCACCCCGCTGCTGGTCCAGACCCTGGAGCAGGCGACCGGACTGCGGATCGACCAGTACGTCGAGATCGGCTTCGGCGGTCTGGTCGGGGTCGTCGACGCCGTCGGTGGCATCGAGAGCTGCCCGAAGCAGCGGATCAAGGACAAGGAGTCCGGGCTCGACGTGCGCAAGGGCTGCCAGGAGGTCGACGGCGCCACGGCGCTGGCCTACTCCCGGGCCCGCAAGTACAGCCCGATCTCCGACCTGGCCCGGGTCCAGCAGCAGCGCGAGGTGATCTCCGCGGTCGGCGACAAGGTGCTCTCGCCGTGGTCGGTGCTCAACCCCTGGCGCTGGTGGGGGCTCAACAACGCCGTCCCGGACTTCTTCCGCTTCGGCGACACCACCGGCCCCGTCGACGCCGGCCGGTGGGCGCTGGCGATGACGAAGGTGGAGAAGTCCTGCACGGTTCCGCTCGCACGCGCCGACACCACGTGGGACAGCGCCCGCGCCGAGCGGCTCTTCGGCAGGATCGCCCAGGACCGGACCGGCGAGATCACCAAGGATCTCTGCACGGCCACCGGTCTCGCCGACTGACCCGCGCCACCTTCGGAGGAGACCCGTGTACGAGACCCTGACCTGGCACGTCGACGACGCCGGCATCGCCACCTTGACGCTGAACCGTCCCGACGCGCTCAACGCCTTCGACCTCACCATGGCTCGCGAGCTGCTGGACGTCTTCACCACCGAGGCCCGCGACGACGACGTCAAGGCGGTCGTCGTCACCGGCGCGGGACGCGCCTTCTGCGCCGGGATGGACCTCTCCACCGAGGGCAACGTCTTCGGCCTCGACGAGACGCTGTCCCCCACGCCCGAGGAGTTCCGCGCCGCCTACGACGAGCCGCCGTACGCCGACGGCATCCGCGACACCGGCGGCAAGGTGACGCTGGCGATCCACGCCCTGCCCAAGCCGGTCATCGCGGCGATCAACGGCCCGGCGGTCGGCATCGGGGCCACCATGACGCTGGCGATGGACATCCGGCTCGCCTCGACGAAGGCGCGGATCGGGTTCGTCTTCGGCCGCCTCGGGATCGTGCCGGAGGCCTGCTCGTCGTGGTTCCTGCCGCGCATCGTCGGCATCCAACAGGCGCTGGAATGGGTCTACTCCGCCGACATCCTCACCGCCGAGCAGGCGCACGCCGGTCGGCTGGTGCGCAGCCTGCACGAGCCGGACGACCTGCTGCCCACCGCCCACGACCTGGCTCGCTCGTTCGTGGTGGACCGCTCCCCCGTCGCGCTCGGACTCGCCAAGCAGCTGCTCTACCGCAACAGCGCGGCGGCCGACCCGCTCGAGGCGCACCTGACCGACTCGCTGGCGATGTTCTGGACCTCGCTCGCCGACGGCAAGGAGGGCGTCGCGGCGTTCCTGGAGAAGCGCACGCCGCGGTTCACCGGGCGCGCCTCGCAGCTGCCGCGCATCGTGTGAGCGTGTGCCGCGGAGCCCGCGCGCTCACATCGCCATGAGGAGGATCTCCTCGCGGGTGTACTCCCGGCCGGGGTGCTCGGCCGCGAGGTGCTCGCGCACCTTCTCGACCAGCTCGTCGTCGGTGGCGGCGCGCAGGGTGATGTCGCAGGGGCAGCGCAGCGAGGGCATCGGGACCTCCGGAGGGCGAGGAACGAGAACGCGTTCCAGTCTAGTGCCCGGGAGGCCTGGGGCAGGCGGCCCACCAGCGGTTAGCCTCGGCGCGATGCCCGTGAACCCCGCCGCCCGTCGTGCCCGGACCTGCCTCGCCGCGTTCGCGGCCGCGGCCACGCTCGCCGCCTGCAGCGCCCAGGAGCGGGGCGGCGGCGAGGCCGGCCCGACCGAGGACCGGGCGAGCGCGGGTGTCTCGGCGAGCCCACCGCCGCCCGGCGTACCCAGCACCCCGGCCGGCGCCCCCTCCAGTGCCGCGTCGAGTGCCGCGACCAGTGCCCCGATCAGTGCCCCGCCGCCCACGCCGACGCGCCGCCCCTACCACCCCGACAAGGAGGTCTGGCAACGCGCCCAGCCGGCCCACGCGCAGAACCTCCGCAACCCGCTCGCCGAGCGGCGCTGGGGCGTCTACCGAGGCCCGCTGGAGCACACCTGGTCGGCCTACCAGGCGGCCGGCGGGGAGACGCGTCGTCTGCTCGGCCGGATCGCACTGCGGCCCAAGGCGCTCTGGCTCGGCGCGTGGAGCGGCTCGCCGGAGCGCATCGGCTCCGTCGTCGAGGAGTACGTCGCGAACGCCTCGGGCGGCGACCGTCGGGCCCTGGTGCAGCTGGCGGTCTTCCGGATGGACCCGTGGGAGCACGCGGTGTGCGGCCGCGGTCCCTCGCGCGCCGCGCAGGAGGAGTACCGCCGCTGGATCTCGAACGCGGCGCGTGCGCTGGGCCGCCAGCACGCCGCCGTCATCGTGCAGCCCGACCTGCCGTTTTGGTGGTGCTCCGACCGCGCCGTCACGAGTGCCCTGATCCGGCACACGGTGCGCGCCTTCTCCGCCCAGCCGCACACCAGCGTCTATCTCGACGCCGGTGCGGCGGACTGGAGCAGCGTCCCGCAACGGGGGGCGCCGAGCCCGGCCCAGGCCGCCGAGTTGCTGTTGGCCAACGGCATCGAGGACGCGCGCGGCTTCGCGCTCAACGCGACCCACTACGTCGGGACGGCGCAGAGCGTCGCCTACGGCTCCGAGCTGGTCGAGATCCTGCGCGAGCGCGGCGTCCGAGGCGTGCACTTCGTCGTCGACACCGCACAGAACGGCAACGGGATGACCTGGCCCGAGGTCGACGCGGACGGCGCGGTGAACGACAACGCGCGGGTGTGCGGGTCGACGTCGGACCGCCGGGGCTGCGTCACCCTCGGCATCCCGCCGACCTCCCGCGTCGGCGACCCGCGGTGGGGGCTCACCGGGCGGACGCTCCGCGACGCCAAGCGGTACGTCGACGGGTTCCTCTGGTTCGCCCGGCCGTGGCTGCACATGCAGGCCCACTGGCGCGGCCCCGCGCGGGCGCTCGGGATGGCGCGCAGCACCACCTGGCCCGCGCCCTGAGCCAGCTCAGGCCGGGGTCAGCAACCGGTCAGCGACCGGTCAGGCGGCGGCGGTCGCCCGGCGGCGCCCGTAGCTCACGCCGCCGGCGCCGGCGACCACGAGACCGGCGCCGAGCAGCAGCCAGGCGAGGTCGGGTCCGCCGGTGTTGGGCAGGCCGCTGCCCTTGTCGCCACCGCCGCCGGGCGCGGAGGCGCCGATCCGGAAGCGGGTGGTGTCCGCCGAGGGCAGGAAGACCGCGGTGTTGTCGGGCGAGAGCGCGGCGTGGGCGAGATAGGGCCCCTTCGGCAGCCGTGGTCCGGTCACCCGGATCGGCTTGTCGACGAAGTGCACGGTCGTGCTGAAGACCGGCTTGGCGACGAGCGCGCGCGCCCCGGTCGCGGTGCTGCCTCCGGCCGAGACGCTGACCGCGATGTCACCGGCGGGCGGCGTCGGGTAGTCGGCGCTCGCGCTGACCTCGAGCACGATCCGCTCGCCCGGCTCCGCGACGATCACCTCGATGTGGGTCACGGTCGGCACCTTCGGCGTGTAGCCGTCGGCGTGGGCCGGCGTGGTCGGCACGGCGACGGCCGCCGCGGCCAGAGCGATGAGTGCAGCCAGCTTCCTGAGCACATGTCCTCCTTGAACATCCCCATGCAACAACCCGGCGCGTTCAAGGTGGCGGGTGGTGCGTACGGCGATCCTAGTGGCTGCTCAGCCGCTCGTGGGAGTGGACGCCACCAAGTGGCCGAAAACGACCGACCGGTTGTCGGTGTGGAAGATCTCCGAGCACGTCAGCAGCGTGATCAGCTGGTCGCCCACGTCGTCGGGCGGCTGGACGCCGCCGTCGGGGTTGACCGGTCGCTCGTCGAGCACCCAGGTCTCGGTGAACGGGATGACGAGGTCCTCGCCGCCGGTGTCGAGGACGTAGGTGTAGCTCGCCTCGCGGGTCTCGACGATGACCTCGTCGCCGGGCTGGAGCGAGGGCAGCTCGGCGAACGGCTCGCCGTGGGTCACCCGGTGGCCGGCGAGCACGTAGTTGCCGGCGGCCCCCGCCGGCGTGTCCTCCATGTGACCGACACCCGCGGCGAGGACCTCGTCGCTGGCGCCCTCGAGGACCGGGACCGCGAAGTCCTTGCCGAACCTCGGGATGTGGAGGATCGCCGTGGCGTTGCCGAACTCGGTGCGCACGACGTCCTGACCGTCTCCCCACCCGGACTCGAGCGCCGAACGGACGTCGTCTTGCCGCTGCTGGGACTGCCAGTTCGTTCCCCAGAACTGCCAGGCGACCCAGCCGAGCACCGCGAGGCCGGCGGCGATGAGACCGCATCCGAGCCAGAACGAGATCCGCCGCGGCGTCGACACCGCGCGCGCGGACGTCTCGGGCCGGGAGCGGCGGCGCCGTACCCGGCGCGGCGCGACCTCGGGCTGCTCGGGAGCCTCGGGTGCCGGGCGCCCGTCGGGGGTGTCAGTCTGCGTCATGGGATCCCTCCTCGGCGGGGCCCCGCATCGGACGGCCCCACTCCATCCAACGCGACGCAGACGCGCGTGTCACGCCCGGCGGCGACCTCGTTCGACGAGTCCGCCACCGGCCGCCACGAGTCCGATCCCGGCGAGAAGGAATCCCAGATGCGGGCCACCGGTGTTGGGCAGCCCACCACCACCGCCACCACCACCGGTGTCCTCGGCCCCGACGTGGAACTTCACGCTGTCGTTGCAGCGGGAGAACCGCTTGGGGTCGTCTGGGACGAAGGACGCGGCCGCCCGGTGCTCGCCCCGGGTGAGCCGGGGACCGCGAACCTCGACCGCGGCGCCGTCGTAGCGCACGGTCTTCGAGAAGGTCTTGTCCACGTCGACGGTGACGGTGCCGGTCGGCTGCACGTTCCCGGCCGCGGTCACCTGGACCCGCACCAGCACTCGCTCGCCGACGAGCTTCACCGGGACGGTGACCCGGCAGGAGGTGGGCACGGTGGGCGTGTAGGGGTCTGCGGCGAGGGCCGGACCGCTCCACCCCAGCAGGGCGAGGAGCAGCGCGGCGAGTGCCGCGAGGGCACTTCCCAGGTGCAGGTAACGACGCATCGGACCCCATCTCCCGAAAGATGAACATGGACGCTTCGCCCATCGCCCCCCATGGGCGAATCTGATGGGACAACCTATCGGACGTGAACTACGTTACGGCCGGGCGAGGTTGATTTTGCCGATTTGGGCGGACGTCGGGTAACGGCTTCTGGTAACGCGGATTGGTGAGGACACCCCAGGAGTTCCGCTATCCGGACTTCCGGGGGCGGCCGTCGCGGCGCAGCCGGATCGCCTCGGAGATCTCCTTCGCGTGCCGCGCGACCGCCGGTCCGTACTCGGCGCACGACCGCGATCTCCTGGGCGAGGTCCTCGACCACCCCCGGGAGGAGCCGACGCGCCAGTTCCTCGCCCGCATCCTGCGCCCGAGCTGATCGACCGGGGTCAGAGCTGGCTCTGCACCCCGGCGAGCAGCTGGCGGGCCATCACGATCCGCTGCACCTGGTTGGTGCCCTCGTAGATCTGGGTGATCTTGGCGTCGCGCATCATCCGCTCGACGGGGTAGTCACGCGTGTAGCCGTAGCCGCCGAGGACCTGCACGGCGTTGGTGGTCACCTCCATGGCGACGTCGGAGGCGAAGCACTTCGCCGCGGCGCCGAAGAAGGTGAGGTCGGCGTCGCCGCGCTCGGAGCGGCCGGCGGCGGCGTAGGTCAGCTGCCGAGCCGCCTCGACCTTCATCCCCGTGTCGGCGAGGAGGAACTGCAGGCCCTGGAAGTCGGCGATCGGCTTGCCGAACTGCTGGCGCTCCTGGGCGTAGTGCAGCGCGTAGTCGAGCGCACCCTGGGCGACGCCGACCGCCTGGGCGGCGATCGTGACCCGCGTGTGGTCGAGGGTCCTCATGGCGTACTCGAAGCCGCGGCCCTCCTCGCCGATCAGCCGGTCGGGGGGGATGCGGACGTTGTCGAGGTAGACCTCGCGGGTCGGCGAGCCCTTGATGCCTAGCTTCTTCTCCGGCGCGCCGAAGGAGACGCCCGCGTCGCCCTTCTCCACGACAAAGGCGGAGATGCCCTTCGACCGCGCCTCGGGGTCGGTGGTGGCCAGGACGGTGTAGAACTCCGACTCCCCGGCGTTGGAGATCCACCGCTTGGTGCCGTTGAGGATCCAGCTGTCACCGTCGCGCACCGCGCGGGTGCGCTGGTTGGCCGCGTCCGAGCCGGCGTCGGGCTCGGACAGGCAGTAGGAGAAGCCCTCCCCCGCGGCGAGCCGGCCGAGGTACTTGGCCTTCAGCTCCTCCGAGCCGCCGATCATCAGCGGCAGCGAGCCGAGCTTGTTGACCGCGGGGATGAGCGAGGCGGAGACGTCGGCGCGGGCGATCTCCTCGATGACGAGGACCGTGGCGAGCGCGTCCGCGCCGGCGCCGCCGTACTCCTCGGGGACGTGGGGCGCGTGGAAGTCGGCGGCCAGCAGCGCCTCGGCGGCCTCGCGCGGGAAGCGGGCCTCCTCGTCGACCTGCGCGGCGTACGGCGCGACCTTGGCGTCGCAGATCGCGCGGACGGCCTCGCGGATCGCCCGGTGCTCCTCGGACAAGGCGTACATGGGGTGGTCGCTCACGACGGCTCTCTCCTCAGGCTCGTTGGTACTCAGTATCGTACTAGCGAGACTCCGTACCGTCGAGTTAAGGTCGGCGGGTGCCGAACACCCGCGACCGCCTCGTCGCCGCCGCCTTCGAGCTCTTCGAGGGCCAGGGCTACGACGCCACGACCGTCGACGACATCGCCACGCGCGCCGGCACCGGCCGCAGCACCTTCTTCCGGCACTTCCC
>Ga0164243_10009947_pt1 | contig 13731 bp, 14 predicted proteins | sample OricompcompostOP_FD_108781 | JGI IMG/M metagenome (GOLD analysis project Ga0164243, IMG submission 108781) | Organic Plus compost microbial communities from Emeryville, California, USA - Original compost - Organic plus compost (OP) | ecosystem: Engineered > Solid waste > Mixed feedstock >... | reverse complement strand
GCCGCGGCTGCCGCGGCCGCCCAGACTCTCCAAGCCCAGCCCTGAGGAACCCTGCATGAGCGACCAGACCACCGTCCACCTGCTGCGTCATGGCGAGGTGCACAACCCCGAGGGCGTGCTCTACGGGCGGATGCCGGGCTACCACCTCTCCGAGCGCGGCCGGGAGATGGCGGAGGTGGTCGCCGACGCGATCGCCGGTCGCGATGTCACCCACCTGCGGGTCTCGCCGCTCGAGCGGGCCCAGGAGACCGCGGAGCCGCTCGCGCGGGTGTTCGGCCTCGACATCACCACCGACGACCGGGTGATCGAGTCGGGCAACTGGTTCGAGGGCAAGCGGTTCGCCTCCGGCGACAACGCGCTGCGCAAGCCCGCGTCCTGGCTGAAGCTGTGGAACCCGATGCGCCCCTCGTGGGGGGAGCCATTCAGGGAGGTCGCGGCGCGCATGCTCGCCGCCGTCCACGACGCCCGTGACGCCGCCCGCGGCCACGAGGCGGTGATCGTCTCCCACCAGCTGCCGATCTGGGTCACCCGCCTGGCGGTGGAGAAGCGCTCCTTCCTGCACGACCCCCGCAAGCGCCAGTGCAGCCTGTGCTCGCTGACGTCGCTGCACTTCGACGGCGACACCCTGACCTCCCTCTCCTACTCCGAGCCCGCCGGTCACCTGATCCCCGCACGCGACAAGGCCGCCCCGTTCTCCGCGGGAAACGCGCCTGAGGAGAAGCGGCCCTGACATGAGCCTCCACCAGGGCGTACGCCGCCCGCGCACCTCCTCACGCCCGCTGCGGATCCGCCCGATCCTGGCGTTGCTCACCGTGCTGACCCTCGCTCTGCTCGTGAGCGGATGCAGCAGCCTGGAGGGCACCGAGGGCAAGGGCTACGTCTCGGGCGGCGGCGCGATCCGCGAGCTCGACCCCGCTGACCGCGAGAAGCCGATCTCGTTCGACGGCGAGGCCATCGACGGCAGCCCACTCTCGTTGGACGACCAGCGCGGCAAGGTCGTGGTGCTCAACGTCTGGGGCGCCTGGTGCGGCGAGTGCCACATGGAGGCCGAAGACATCGTCGGTGCCGCCGAGCGCACCGAGGGCGACGACGTGGCCTTCGTCGGCATCAACGTGCGCGACCTCAGCCGCGACGACGCCGCCGCCTACGAGCGGCAGTACGGCATGCGGTTCCCCTCCTTCTACGACCCGACCAGCGAGCTGCTGCTGGAGTTCCGCGGCACGCTCAACGCTCTGACCACGCCGAGCACCGTCGTCCTCGACCGCGAGGGCCGGGTGGCCGCGAGCGTGCTCGGGGTGGTCCCCAGCGAGCAGACCCTGGTGTCGATCATCGAGAAGGTCGTCGACGAGGATGAGTGACTTCTTCCGGGAGTCGGTGCTCTCCGGCTCCCTGGTGGTGGCCCTGCCGATCGCGATCCTCGCCGGCCTGGTCTCCTTCTTCTCCCCGTGCGTCATCCCGCTGCTCCCCGGCTACCTCTCCTATGCCACCGGCCTGTCGGGGGCCGACCTCGCCGACGCCAAGCGCGGCCGGATGCTGGCCGGGTCGGTGCTCTTCGTGCTGGGCTTCGGCTTCGTCTTCGTCTGCCTGGGCGCGTTGACCGGCTACTTCGGCTCCCTCGGCTTCATGGTGCACCGGCGTGAGGAGCTGCAGTTCTGGCTCGGGCTCGTCGTCATCCTGCTGGGATTGGCGTTCGCCGGGCTGCTGCCGCTGCTGCAACGCGACATCCGCTTCCACAAGCTGCCCGCCGTCGGCCTCGCCGCGGCGCCGCTGCTCGGCTTCCTCTTCGGCCTCGGCTGGGCGCCCTGCGTCGGGCCCACGCTCAGCGCGATCCTGCTGCTCGGCGTCAACGAGGCCACCGTGCCGCGCAGCGCCGTGCTCGCGGGCGCCTACGCGATCGGCCTCGGCCTGCCCTTCATCATCGCCGGCATCGCCTACCGGCGGGCGCTCGGCGCCTTCGCGTTCTTCCGCCGCCACCAGGCGTGGGTCACCCGGCTCGGCGGTCTGATGATGGTGCTCGTCGGGCTGCTGCTCGTCACCGGCTGGTGGGACTGGCTCGTCAACTGGATCCAGGTGAACCTGGTCAACGGCTACACGGTGAGTGTGTGATGGCAGCTCCTGAACTCGGCCTCGTCGAACTCCTGCGCTGGTGCTGGCGGCAGCTCACCTCGATGCGCACCGCGTTGGTGCTGCTGCTCCTGCTTGCGCTCGCCGCGATCCCCGGCTCGGTGATCCCGCAGGCCGACACCAACGCCTTCGAGGTGCAGCGGTGGAAGGACGACCACCCCAAGCTCACCCCGATCTACGAGAAGCTCGACCTCTTCTCGGTCTTCGACTCGGTGTGGTTCAGCGCCATCTACCTGCTGCTGGTCGTCTCCCTGGTCGGCTGCATCCTGCCGCGCACCCGGGTCTACTGGCGCGCCCTGCGGGCCAAGCCGCCCGCGGCGCCGCGCAACCTGGCGCGCCTGCCGCACCATGCGACGTACGCCGCCTCGGAGGGGCGCGACGAGGTGCTGGCCGCGGCCACCCGCGTGCTGCGCAAGCGGCGATACCGGGTGCGGGTCGACGAGGAGGCTGGCTCGGTCTCCGCCGAGAACGGCCACCTGCGCGAGGCCGGCAACCTGCTGTTCCACCTGGCGATCCTGGTGGTGCTCGGCGGCTTCGCAGCCGGCTCGCTGTGGGGTTTCCAGGGCGGTGTCGTGGTCGTGCAGGACCGGGGCTTCTCCAACACGATCACGCAGTACGACGACTTCGTGCCCGGCTCGATGCTGCAGGTCGAGGACCTCGAGCCCTTCCGCTTCGAGCTCGACTCCTTCGACATCGAGTGGCTCGAGACCGGGCCGCGGCGCGGGATGGCGCAGAAGTTCGCCGCGAACCTGCGCTACACCGAGGAGCCGGGCGGGGAGGAGAAGGAGTACGCGCTGCGGGTCAACCACCCGCTCACGATCGGCGACACCGACATCTTCCTCATCGGCCACGGCTACGCGCCCCACATCACCGTGCGTGACGGCGAGGGCAACGTGGTGAAGTCCGGCCCGGCCGTGTTCCTTCCCGAAGACCAGGCCTCGTTCCGCTCCTTTGGCGTGGTGAAGGCGCCCGGTGCCGATCCGCAGATCGGCCTGGAGGGGCTGCTGTTCCCGACCTACATGATGATCGACGGCACCCCGATGTCGATCTTCGGCGACGACCGCAACCCCCTGATCTCCATGCAGGCCTACGTCGGCGACCTGGGCCTGAGCGAGGGCTCCCAGTCGATCTACGTGCTCGACAAGGACAAGATGGAGCTGCTCGACGCCGAGGACGGCGGCCTCTTCCGGGTCGACCTCTGCGCGGCGAAGGTCAACGGCGTCGAGAACACCTCCTGCGAGGTCTCGACCGTCGAGCTGCCCGACGGCGCCGGCTCGGTCACCTTCGACGACATCACCCCGTGGGTGCGGGTGCAGATCAGCAAGACCCCGGGCAAGGAGGTCGCCCTGATCGGCGTGATCCTGGCGCTGATCGGCCTGCTCGGCTCGCTCTTCATCCGGCCGCGCCGGGTCTGGGTGCGGGTGCGCCGGGAGGATGGGGAGACACTGGTGGAGGTCGGCGGCCTCGAACGCAGCAATGGTGGCGACGCCACCGAGGAGATCGATGAGATCGTGGCGCAGCTCCAGGGCGGCCGCGGGACGGAGAAATCGTGAGCAACAGCGCGTGGGAGACCCTCAGCAACCAGTCGGTGACCGCCGCCGGGATCCTCTACTTCCTGGCCCTGCTGGCGCACTCCGCCCAGTGGGCGTCGCTGCGCAAGCTGCCGGCTGACGAGACGCCCGAGACCGGGCAGGTCGCGACGTTCGGCCGGTTCGGCCTACTGCTCACCGGGCTTGCCTGCGCGGCGCACTTCGTGGCGCTGGTGGCGCGCGGCTACGCCGCCGACCCCAACCGGGTGCCGTGGGGCAACATGTACGAGTTCACCCTGAGCGCGACCTTCATGGTGACGCTCGCCTACCTGGTGCTCTACCGCAGGTACTCGCTGTCGTGGCTCTCCCCATGGGTCGTCGGGCTCGTCTTCGTGACGATGATGGTCGCGGTCATCTGGCTCTACGAGCGGGTCGCGCCGCTCACCGAGGCGCTGAGCTCGCCCTGGCTGGTGATCCACGTGATCTCCGCGATCCTCGCCAGCGGTGTCTTCTTCCTCGCCGGCATCGTGTCGGTGCTCTACCTGGTCAAAGCGCGGGTCGAGGCGAAGCAGGCCGTGGCCGAGCGGGAGCTCGTGGCCGCCGGCGCCGTGGGTGAGGGCGGGGTCCAGGCCCCGGTCGCGCGCACCGGCATCATGGCGCGGATCCCCTCCACCGACGCGCTCGACCGCCTCTCCTACCGCCTCCACGCCTTCGCCTTCCCGGTGTGGACCTTCGCGGTGCTGATCTCCGGCCCGATCTGGGCGCACTACGCCTGGTCGCGCTACTGGGGCTGGGACGCCAAGGAGGTGTGGGCCTTCATCACCTGGGTGGTCTACGCGGCCTACCTTCACGCGCGTGCCACCGCCGGCTGGAAGGGGCGCAACGCCGCTATCCTGGCCCTGGTCGGCCTCGCCACCCTGCTGTTCAACTTCATCGGCATCAACTACTTCTTCGGTGGTTCCTCGCAGCACTCCTACGCGCAGGACGCCCCGGCGACGGTCTCCGTCGTCTCCGAGGACGCCGCGGACCATGCCGACGCGGGGTGGCTCCTCCGCGCCACCTGAGGCGACCTGTCCGGCTGTCTCGACGGGCGGCATCTGACGGCGTGACCGCAGTGTCGGCGTACGTCGGCGGCGTGGGTCTGCGACAGTGTCGCCATGCGCATCGGGATGACCCTGCCTGTCATGGAGCCCGCCCTCGACCGGGCGGTGCTGGAGCGGTGGACGAAGGAGATCGACGCGGGGCCTTGGTCGTCGGTCTGCTTCGGGGAGCGGATCTGCTTCGACAACCCCGAGACCCTCACCCTGCTGGGCGCGGTCGGCGCGTGGACCCGTCGCGCTCGGATCGTCACCACGGTCGTCGTGCCGCAGCTGCACGACCCGGTGCGCCTGGCGAAGTCGCTCGCCACCGGCGACCTGCTCTGTGACGGGCGGCTCACGGTCGGCTTCGGTGTCGGCGGCCGCACGGAGGACTACCGCGCGGTCGGCGCGGATCCGGCAACCCGGACGATCGCGGGCATGGCCGAGCGCGTCGCGGTGATGCGCCGGGTCTGGGCCGGCGAAGACGTCACGGGCGGTCGGCTGCCCGTAGGGCCGCCGCCGGTGCAGGCCGGTGGCCCGGAGCTGCTCGTCGGCACCCTCGGCCCGCGGACCGTCCGGGCCTCGGCGGCCTGGGCCGACGGCCTGGCCGGGATGAGCCTCGATCTCGATCTCGACCAGATGGCGCAGCTCTTCGCCGGGGCGCGGACGGCATGGAGCGAGGCCGGCAGAGAGGCACCGCGGCTGACGACCTCGTTCTGGTTCGCGCTCACGGAGACCGCCGCGGGCGGCGATGCCCGGGCGCAGATGCACGTCCACCTGCGCCGCTACATGAACTGGATGCCCACCGAGGTGGTCGACGCGCTCGCGCCCGTGGCCGGCTTCGCCGGGAACCGGGAGGAGCTGCGCGAGGTGCTCGACCGGGTCGCGGCGCTCGGCACCGACGAGGTGCAGCTGGTGCCGACCTCCAGCGACCCACGCCAAGTGGAGCTCCTCGCCGACATCGTGGGCTGAGCGCAGACGGCCGGCGCCGCCACGGGACTGGGGACTGGGATGGGCGCTGCGGCCGACTGGTCGGCGACGCCGCGGCCATGCCAGAATCCTCGCTCGTGCGAAGCATCGTCGGCCTGCTGTTCGCCGGCCTCCTCTTCTACGCCGCCTTCGCGTTCGGGCCCGATGAGAGCAAGGCCGACCGGCTGGAGTCGTTGCGCTCCTCCGGTGAGCAACGACCCGGCACCGTGACCGCACTGCGGGAGGTGGAGCGCACCCGCCGCACCGGCGGCCGGCGGAGCCGTCGGTCCGAGGAGTACACCGTCACGTGCCCCGAGGTGACCTTCCGCCTGCGCGGCACCAAGCACACCTTCGTGGAGTACGACGACTGCGACCGTCTCGCCGTCGGCGATGAGGTGACGGTGCTGGTCGATCCCGAGTCGCCCTACGAGGCGCGACTCGACAGTGCCGAGGTCGACGACGCCGCGGACTCCTCGCGACGCACCACCTGGATCCTGGCCGGCGGCGGCGTCCTCTTCGCCGTCGGGTCGCTGATCGGTCTGGCGCTGCGGATCAGCCGGTTCCGGGCGCGGCGCGCCGGACAGGCTGTCGGCTGACCTCCGCGATGCGCCGGCAGGTCAGTCGGGCTGATCGGGGTCGGAGCGCCGGGGGCGACGGCGGTTGAGGTCGCGGAGGAACTCCGGGTCGTCGTCGGGAGCCACGGGTCGACTGGGGCGCCGCTGCCGGCGAGGCGAGCCACCGAGACCGCGTCGCGGCGTACGACGGAACGGGTGGCCGCGGGTCTCGACCGTGCGCACCACGAGGTAGACCACCACGGCGATGACCAGCAGAAGGAGCAGGAACTTCCCCACGCCACCCAGTGTAGTCCTCGACACCAGCGCGGGCCCGGGGCCGTTCGGGTGGGCGCCGAGAGCCCGGTCGGCCCTTGGCACCGCTCACCTAGACTGGGGGGTGTGAAGGAGTTCGCTGTCTACACCCTGCTGCGCATCGGCCTGTTCGTCGGGGCGCTGGCCATCGTCGTCGGCGTCTGGAGTCTCTTCGGCGACTCCGTGCCGATGCTCTGGGCCGCCATCGTGGCGTTCCTGATCAGCGGGGTCCTGTCGCTGACGCTGCTCAACCGACCGCGCGAGGCCTTCGCCGCCAAGGTGCAGCAGCGCGCGGAGAGGGTCACGGAGAAGATCGAGGCGCAGCGGGCCAAGGAAGACACCGACTGATGTCGGCGCCGGTCCCCACGCCTGACGGCAGCTGCGTGGGGGCGAGCCGCGACGACGTCGCCGACCGGGCTTGGGTGCACGCCGCCATCGCGAAGGTGGAGGCCGACGCCAACCGCTCGGCCGACACCCATCTGCACGTCTTCCCGCTGCCGCGGGAGTGGGGGATCGACCTCTACCTCAAGGACGAGAGCGTCCATCCCACCGGTTCGTTGAAGCACCGGCTGGCCCGGTCGCTCTTCCTCTACGCGCTGTGCAACGGGTGGATCCACGAGGGCACCACGGTGATCGAGGCGTCCTCGGGGTCGACCGCGGTGTCGGAGGCCTACTTCGCGCGCCTGCTCGACCTGCCCTTCGTGGCGGTGATGCCGCGCTCCACGTCGCCGGAGAAGATCGCGCTGATCGAGTTCCACGGCGGGCGCTGCCACCTGGTCGACGACCCCGCGTCGATCTACGACGAGTCGCGCCGGCTGGCCGCCGAGACCGGTGGGCACTACCTCGACCAGTTCACCTATGCCGAGCGAGCCACCGACTGGCGAGGCAACAACAACATCGCCGAGTCGATCTTCCAGCAGATGGCGCGCGAGCCGCACCCGGTGCCCGCCTGGGTCGTCGTCGGTGCCGGCACCGGCGGCACGTCGGCCACGATCGGACGCTATGTGCGCTACCGCCGGCTCGACACCCGGGTCTGCGTCGTCGATCCGGAGGGGTCGGCGTTCTTCGAGGGCTGGGTCGCCGGTGATCCCTCGGTGCGTGGCGGCGGGTCGCGGATCGAGGGCATCGGCCGTCCGCGCGTGGAGCCGTCCTTCCTGCCCGGCGTCGTCGATCGGATGCTCCAGGTGCCGGACGCCGCGTCGGTCGCGGCCGCCCACTGGTGCACCCGGCTCACCGGCCGCGCAGTGGGCGGGTCGACCGGCACCGCGCTCTGGGGAGCACTGCACCAGGTCGCGGAGATGCGCGCCCGGGGCGAGAACGGCTCGGTGGTGACGCTGATCTGCGACGGCGGCGAGCGCTACGCCCACACCTACTACGACGACGCCTGGCTGGCCGCGCAGGGCCTCGACCCGGCCCCCTACCTGGCGCGGTTGGAGGAGTTCCTGCGCTCCGGCGTACTCGGCTGACCCCGCCGAACCGCGGGTTCTGCCCCGCCGAACCGCGGGTTGTGCCCCGCCGAACCGCGGGTTGTGTCCCGCCGAACCGCGGGTTGTGCCCCGCCGAACCGCGGGTTGTGTCCCGCCGAACCGCGGGTTCTGCCCCGGCTCGGCGGCGTACCGCGCCTCAGGCGCCCTCGACCACCGGTACGGCGGCGAGCGCGGCCTGCAGGTCCTCGTCGGCGAGCGCGTCGTCGTCGAGCCGCCCGGCGAGATAGGAGTCGTAGGCGCCGAGCTCGAGCAGGCCGTGACCCGACAGCAACACGACGATGACCTTCTCCTCGCCGGTCTCCTTCGCCGCCAACGCCTCGCGACGAGCCTGGGCCAACGCGTGGGACGACTCCGGCGCCGGCACGATGCCCTCGGTGCGGGCGAACTCGACCGCGGCGTCGAAGCACTCGTTCTGGTGCAGCGATGTCGCCTCGATGAGCCCCTCGTGCACGACGTGGGAGACCAGCGGCGCCATGCCGTGGTAGCGCAGACCGCCGGCGTGGATCGGCGACGGCACGAAGTCGTGACCGAGCGTGTACATCTTCATCAAGGGGGTCAGGCCCGCGGTGTCGCCGAAGTCGTAGCGGTATTCACCTCGGGTCAGCGTCGGACAGGACGCCGGCTCCACCGCGAGGATCCGCGGCTGCTGGTTGCCGGCCAGCTTCTCCCGCAGGAACGGGAACGCCAGGCCGGCGAAGTTGGAACCGCCGCCGGCGCAGCCGATCACAAGGTCGGCGCCCGCCTCACCCGCCTTCGCGAGCTGCTTCAGCGTCTCCTCGCCCGAGATGGTCTGGTGCAGCAGCACATGGTTGAGCACGGATCCGAGCGCGTACTTCGCTCCGGGATCCTGGGCCGCCAGCTCGACCGCCTCGGAGATCGCGATCCCCAGCGAGCCCGGGTGGTCCTCCGGGAAGGCCTTGCCGGACTCCGTCATTCGGCTCGGGGAGCGGTGCACCCGGCCGCCGAACACCTCGATCAGCGTGCGCCGCTGCGGCTTGGTGTCGTACGACGCCCCGACCTGCCACACCTCGCACTGCAGGTCGAAGAGGGCGCAGGCATAGCTGAGGGCGGTGCCCCACTGGCCGGCGCCGGTCTCGGTGGTGAGCCGGGTGATGCCGTTGATCTTGTTGTAGTAGACCTGTGGAACAGAGGTGTTGACCTTGTGGGAGCCGGCCGGAGAGACGCCCTCGTACTTGTAGTAGATCCGGGCTGGGGTGCCGAGCTTCTCCTCCAGCTTGACGGCGCGATGCAGCGGGGAGGGACGGTACTGCTTGTAGATCTCGCGCACCGGCTCGGGGATCTCCACGAAGCGCTCGGTGCTCACCTCTTGGGCGATGAGCTCCGGCGGGAACAGCGGCGCCAGGTCGTCGGGGCCCACGGGCTGGTGGGTCGCCGGGTGCAGCGGCGGCGGGGGAGGCGTGGGCAGGTCCGCCACGATGTTGTACCAGTGGGTCGGCAGCTCCGACTCGTCGAGCAGGATCTTGCGGGGCTCACTCATGGGCTGACTCTCCCGGGGTGCGGCGTTCGTGCGGGTTGGGCGGCGGTCATCTCGGCTTGGGGGCCGCTCTGCGCATATCCAACACCAACCCTCGCCCGCGGGCTTTGCCCTCCCAGCGCTGTCTTGCCCCGCGAGACCCGCCGAACCGTGGGTTCTGCCCCGCCGAACCGTGGGTTGTGCCCCGCCCAGCCTGGCTCCTGCGGGGGATTCGATGAAGGTCCTACTTCAGTCGGCGGTCGATGCGCGCACGCGACTGACCCAGCACCTTCGCCAGGATCGGCGCTCGGAACTTGTAGGCAACGAACCCGACGACCACGATCAACAGCAGGATCCAGAACATGCCACCAGCGTACGGGCAGGTTCGCAGCTCAGCGGAGGTCGAGCTTGCCCGCTCGGAGGTCGAGCTTGCTCACTCGGTGGTCGAGCCTGTCGAGACCACGCCCTCGCGGTCTCGACAAGCTCGACCACCGGGCGTGCCGGCAAGGTCCCCGGTTGGACGAGGCAGAACCCGCGGTTGGACGAGGCAGAACCCGCGGTTCGACGGGACAGAACCCGCGGTTCGACGGGGTAGAACTCGCGGTTGGGCGGGGCAGAACCCGCGGTTCGGGTCAGACGCGGGTGGTGGGGTCGCTCTGGCCGCCGTCGCGCTTGAAGGCGTTGCCGAAGTCGACGGTGCGCCTGGCGTTGGAGACCGCGGTGACGATCGACGTACCCAACGGGCCCTCGCGGTCGAAGACCAGGGCACTGCCGACGGACACGCCGTCGTAGGAGGTGTGGTCGAGCGCGGAGAGTCCGATCTCGGCGCTGACCGGTCGCCGGGCGAGGGTGAGGGTGACGTCGGCGTTGATGTAGTTGACGCCCTTGGTGCCCCAGTTGGTGACCAGCGTGGTGGAGTCGGCGACGGCGGCGGCCGCGGCGAACCCGCTGGGCTGCTCGCCCGCGACGATCCACGGCACCGTGTTCCAGATCGTCTTGTGTTCGGCGTTCTGGTGGGCCAGGAAGTCCGGTGACCAACCCTGGGCGCTGTGGAAGAGCGGTGGGCGCGGCTGCGTGGTCGGCGGCGCCACGTCGTACGGCGGCGGCGTGGGCAGGTCGGTCGGCTTCCACACCTGGCCGGGCGGCTCCTCGGTCGCCTTGAGGAAGAGCACCGATGCCCGTGCCATGAGCTCGCCCTCCTGCTCGAGACGCACGTCGACGAGGGCGAGCCGGTTGCCCTCGCGCACCACGTCGGCGACCAGGTCGGACGGGGCCATCGCGGCCGGCCGGAAGAGGTCGACGGTGTGCCGCGCGGGCACCAGGTCGTCGCGTCCTAGGTCGAGCACCGCCTTCTCCGCGGTCAGCCCCAGCGCGCCGCTGATCGCGACCCCGTGCATCTGGTCGGCAGACCAAAGACTGCGAGCCACGTCGGTGGGCACCAGCTGGGCGCCGTCGCGGCGGAAGAAGGCGATATCCACGGGTCACTCCTCGGTTGTAGGGCGCAGCAATTGTGACAGGCCCGCTGTCAGGATGATCGCCTCGGTGCCGCTGCGCCGCGACCGGCCCGGTTCAGGCGGTGACTAGCAGCGCGGCGAAGACCGCCACGGCGCAGCCAATCTCGGCGATACCGACCTGCTGGATCACGGGGATGAGCGCCCGCCCCTCCTTGCCGGTCAGCACGCGCCTGAGCGGCCGCCCGCACATCGGCACGAGCACCAGTCCGCAGAGCGCCCACCAGGTGGTGGTGGCGGCCAGGCCCACCACACCGGCAGCGGCCACCACGATCAGGGCGGCGAAGAAGCGGCGGGTGCCCCGGTCGCCCAGGCGTACGGCGAGGGTCCGCTTCCCGGAGTCGGTGTCGGTGGGGATGTCGCGCAGGTTGTTGCCCACCAGCACCGCGCAGGCCAGCGCGCCGATCGGTATCGCTGCCCACAGCGAGTCGATCACCACGTCGGAGTCGGTGGAGGCGGTCTGCACGTAGGTGGTGCCCATGACGGCGACCAGCCCGAAGAAGACGAAGACCATGACCTCGCCCAGGCCGAGGTAGCCGTAGGGCTTGGAGCCGCCGGTGTAGAACCAGGCGGCGACCACGCAGACCGCGCCGACCGCGACCAGCCACCAGGCGGTCGTCGCAGCGAGCACCAGGCCGGCGACACCGGCGACGCCGAAGCTGAGGAAGGCGGCACGCTTGACCAGTGCCGGCTCGACGAGCCCGGAGCCGACCAGGCGCAGGGGGCCGACCCGTTGCTCGTCGGTGCCGCGGATCCCGTCGGAATAGTCGTTGGCGTAGTTGACGCCGACCTGCAGCGCCAGCGACACCACCAGCGCGAGTGCTGCCTTCCACCACACCTCGTCACCGTGGTGGGCCGCGACCCCGGTGCCGGCGAGCACGGGGGCGAGAGCGGCAGGGAGGGTCCGGGGACGCGCGCCGGCGATCCACTGCGAGGGGGTGGCCATGGCGGACGATTCAAGCATGCTGCTCGGTCAGCTGCATGTCGACGTGGAGGATGCCGTCCTCGTCGTAGGGTTCGCTGCTCACCATGAAGCCGAAGCCGCCGTAGAAGTCCCGCAGGTGGGCTTGCGCCGCGATCCGCACGGGCAGGCCCGGCCAGTGGCGCGCGCAGACGGCGAGGCTTCGACTTACGAGCTCTCGACCGAGGCCGGTGGCGCGGTGGGCGGGGGCCACGACCACTCGGCCGAGGCGCACCGCGTCGTCGTCGGGGAGGAAGCGGCTGTAGGCGGCGAGGCCGTCGGCGGTGGTGGCGAGCAGGTGCCGGGTGGTGGTCAGCAGGTCGAGCCCGTCGACGTCGGGATAGGGGCACTGCTGCTCGACGACGAACACGTCGACGCGCAGGCGGAGGATGTCGTGCAGCTGCGTCGCGGTGAGCTCGGCGGCGGTGAGGTCGGACCAGGTGGGCACGGCTGCATTCAACACCCGCGCGGTGGGATCGGGGCGCCCGATAGCGTGGTCCGGTGACCAACCTGAGGCCGGTGAGCGGTGCGACACGCGACGTCGTGGCCGGTTTGACCGGTTGGCTGGCCCGGGCCGAGGAGCCCGAGCCGCTGGTGGTCGAGACCTCGGGGTCGACCGGACGGCCGAAGCGGGTGGTGCTCTCCCGGCGGGCTCTGCTCGCGTCGGCCGACGCGACCCACGAGCGCCTGGGCGGCGAAGGGCAATGGCTGCTTGCGCTTCCGATCGCCTACGTGGCCGGGCTGCAGGTGGCGGTGCGATCACTGCGCGCGGGCTTCGAGCCGGTCGAGGTCACCGACGGCGACTGGTCGGCCGCGCTTGCCGATACGACCGCCGGCCGGCGCTACACCTCGCTGGTGCCGACCCAGTTGCACCGACTGCTCGACGAGCCGGCTGCGCTCGCCGCGCTGCGTGCGCTCGACGCGGTGCTGCTCGGCGGTGGGCCGATCGACGCCGCGCTCCGCGACCGGGCGGAGGCCGAGGGTGTGACCGTCGTGGCGACGTACGGCTCGAGCGAGACCAGCGGCGGGTGTGTCTACGACGGGGTGCCGCTGTCCGGCGTGGAGATCGTGATCGACCCGGACGGACGGATCCGGATCGGCGGTCCGACGCTGTTCGACGGCTACGACGGCGATCCCGCGCTGACCGCGGAGACGCTGGTGGACGGATGGCTCGTGACCAGCGACCTGGGCTCGTGGGACGACGGTCGGCTGCGGGTGCTCGGGCGCGTCGACGACGTCGTGGTCAGCGGTGGACTCAACGTGCCGACGCCCAGGGTGGCTGCCCGGCTGCGGGAGCACCCGGCGGTCGCGGAATGCCAGGTGCTCGGGGTGCCTGACGAGGAGTGGGGGCAGCGGGTCGTCGCCTTCGTGCGGCTCGTCCCCGGAGTCGAATCGGGCGGGGCGGTCGAGCTGGCGGCGCTGCGCGCCTGGGTGGCGGCCGGGCCGGGGATCGACCGACGCTGGGCGCCGCGCCAGGTGATCGCGGTCGAGGCGTTCCCGCTGCTCGACAACGGGAAGGTCGATCGGCTCGCCCTGCGCGAGCTCGCCGACCGACTGCCTGTGCATCGGCTCGGCGCAGGCGCGGACGGGGGAGCACGATGACCGACCTCGTGGCGTGGCAGCTCGGCCTGCACACCCGTTTCCGCGGTCTCGACGTCCGTGAGGGCGCGGTGATCGGCGGGCCGGGCGGGTGGGGCGAGTGGAGTCCGTTCGTGGAGTACGACGTCGCCG
>Ga0164243_10009946_pt1 | contig 13732 bp, 11 predicted proteins | sample OricompcompostOP_FD_108781 | JGI IMG/M metagenome (GOLD analysis project Ga0164243, IMG submission 108781) | Organic Plus compost microbial communities from Emeryville, California, USA - Original compost - Organic plus compost (OP) | ecosystem: Engineered > Solid waste > Mixed feedstock >... | reverse complement strand
GTCCGGATAGCGCTCGGAGATCGCCATCAGCCGCCCGAGCACGCCCGACAGCCGGTCCTGGGCGGCCTGGTAGCGCTGGAAGGCCTGCGGATCGGTCAGGGTCGAGGCGTTGACCTGCACCTGGGTGGCGCTGGCGCGCGCCTGGGTCACCTCCACCAGCACCGTCCGCTCCTGCTGGGCGTAGGCCTGGACGGTGTTGACGAGGTTCGGGATCAGGTCGGCGCGGCGCTGGTACTGGGTCTGCACGTCGGCGAAGGCGGCCTTGGCCTTCTCCTCCTTGGTCGGGATGGCGTTGATCCCGCATCCGGCCAGCGCCAGCGGAACCACCATGAGCGCGAGCACGCGCAGCAGCTTCTTCAACGGACCCTCCTCCCGGTCAGAGCTTGACCATAGATGGTGCGCGGCGCGCGCTCCGAAAGCCCCCGCCCCCTGCGGCCCCGCACGCGAGGGGGTAACGGGCAGCGACAGACGGGGCCAGCGCACGGCGCTACAGCCGCTTCTCGTAGATGCGGTACGTCTTGTACCGCTCGGAGTTCACCGCCTCGATGATCCCACGCATGGGCTTGTTGTCCTCCAGGATCCAGGACAGCTCGACCTTCCTCATGCCCGTCTTCTTGGCCTCGCGCGCCATGGCGTCGATGATCATGAAGGGCAGGAGCATGCCCCTGAAGTCACGGGCGAACTTGCGCTTGACCCCCATCAGCGGCACCCGCCCGGTCGACACCCCCGAGACCTTCAGCCGCCACAGGAGCCTGGCCCAGCCGAACGGCAGCAGCCGGCCGTTCAGGTCCCGGGCCGCCTCGTTGACGTTGGGCAGGCAGACGCCGAAGCCGGCGGCCTCGCCGTCGATGTCGGCGAACCACACCAGATTCTGGTCGATCACCGGCCGCATCGACTTGGCCAGCTGGCGCGTCTCCGCCTCGGTGATCGGGGTGAAGCCCCAGTTGTGCGACCAGGCCTCGTTCATGATCTCGGTCATGGCCTGCACTTCGCGCTCGTAGTCCTTGAAGTTCAGCCGGCGCAGGCTCACGCCCTGGGGCCTGGCGCGCTCGATGCGCTCGCCGACCCGCCCGGGCAGGGGCTCGGCGACGTCCACCATGTAGGCGTAGACGTCCTTGGCCTTCACATAGCCCAGCTCCTCGACCCGGCGGGCGACGAACGGCTGGTCGTGGCCCATCATCACCATGGGCGGGGTCTCGAAGCCCTCGACCAGCAGGCCCGTCTCCTCGTTGATCGACAGGGTGAAGGGCCCGCGCGCGACGACCTTGCCGCGCGCCCGCAGCCAGGCCTCGGCGGCGTCGAACAGGGCCCGGAAGATCTCCGGATCGTCATGGGCGGCCAGCGAGCCGAAGTAGCCCATGGGCTCGGCCGGGTCCTCGGGCGCAAGGTGGTCGATCTGGGCGCTGATGCGGCCCACGTCCTTGCCGTCGCGCACCGCGAGCCACAGCTGCACGTCCGCGTGCTCGAAGAAGGGGTTGGTCTTCGGCGTCAGGGCCTCGATCCGCTCCATCAGGAGCGGCGCGCGCCAGGCGGGGTCGCCGGCGTTGACCTTCAGCGGCACCCTGACGAACCGCTCCAGCATCCGCGCGCCGGCTGCCGGCACGACCTCGATCCCCGCCATCGGACTTCCCCCTCCCTGGGCCTGCTCACCCCTCGGCGTAGAGCAGGACCGTGAACGCCAGGGCCGTGAACGCCACCGGCGCGCTCCAGGCCGCCAGCACGGGCGGCAGGGCGCTGGTCTCGCCGAGCGCGGTGAGCAGGCCATCGGCCACAAGATAGAACAGGCCCGAGCACAGGCCGAACAGGAACAGCCGCATGCCCTGGTCGCTGCGCAGGCTCGACAGGGCCGCGGGCGCCGACAGCAGCAGCATCACCAGCGCGCCCAGCGGCTCGGCGAAGGTGCGGTGCAGGCGCGTGACGTAGAAGCCCGGGCTGCGGTCGGTCGGCCCCGCGCGCGCGGCCGCGGTCGCCGCCTGCAGCGAGGGGATCTCCTGGGTCGCCTGGAACAGCCGGCGCAGCTCCCCTGCGGTCATGGTCGTGGGCCAGTCCATCTCCCGGGGCGGGGAGACGACGACGTTGTCCTGGACCACGCGCTTGACCACCGCGCCATGCAGCCGCCAGCCGCCGGCCTCGGCGCTGGCGGAGGGCGCGCTGATCTCCTGGGTCAGCACCTTGTCGCGGCTGCGGCGGTAGATGTGCACGCCCTGCAGCTGGCGGCCGTCGTCGGAAATGGAGGAGACCAGCACGAGGTCCGGCCCCAGCCGGAACCAGTGCGGCTTGGCGGGCTTGGCCTCGGAGGCCGGGGCGGTGTCGCGCATCCACTGCTGCAGCTCCGCCTGGGTGCGCGGGGCGACCTCGGAGGCCACCACGAAGTCGAACAGCGCCAGGCCGATGGCCACCGGCGCCATCATGCGCAGCACCCGGTAGATGTTGGCCCCGGTCGCCCGGATCACCACCATCTCGCTGTTGCGGGCCAGCTGGGCGAAGGTGAAGATCGCCCCCACCAGCATGCCCAGGGAGGCGACCTGCTGGAACTGGCCGGGCAGGCGCAGCAGCGAATAGCGGCCGATTCCGGCCGCCCCCAGGCCCCGCGACAGGATCTCGCTGGTCACGTCCAGCAGCTCCAGCACCTGCACGAGGCCGATCAGCACCACGATGGTCACGACGGTGCGGGTCAGCAGCAGGCGCGAGACGTAGCGGTCGAGCGTCACGGGGCGGCCCCGGCCGGCTCACGGGCGAAGAGGTCGCGGATGCGGTGCACGAGGTCGCCGACGCTCGAGACCACGCGGGTGATCGGGGTGTCGCCCGGCCGCTCCAGGCTGGACAGGAACAGCCAGCTGCACAGGCCCACGAACACCGCGTAGATCGCCCAGATCACGATGGTGGACAGCTTGCCGTTGGCCGCCAGGCTCTGGGTCAGCTGCACCCCGTGGTGGAAGCCGATCAGCAGCACCCCCGCGAGGATCAGCCCGGGCGCGCGCCCGCCCCGCTTGGCCGCCATCCCGAGCGGGATGGCCATGAGCGGCAGGAAGGGCACCGACAGGGAGCGGACCAGGCGGCCGAACAGCTCCGCCTCCAGCGCGCGCCTGGGGATCACCGAGCTCTTCGCCCGGAGCTCGTGGCTGAGCTCGAACAGGGTCAGCTCGCGCACGTCGCCGCCGCGGGGCGTGGTGGTGACGTCCACGCCCTTCAGCGGCTCGCTGGCGGAGAAGTTCTCGATGCGCAGCACCTGGGCGCGGCGGCCGGGCGCCATGTCCACGTGCAGGCCCTTGTCGATGGTCAGGTTGACCAGCCGGCCGTCGGGCGCGACCTCGAGGCGGCCGGAGGTCGCGGTGGTGATCTGCTCGCGCCCGTCCGGCGACACGCGCCGCACGAACACCCCGTGCAGGGTGCGCCCGCTCATGCTGACCCGGTCGGCGGTGATGGTGAAGCCGTGCCCCGGGTCGACGAACACCTCCGGCTGCAGCTGGGCGTTCCAGCCGGCGTTGATCGCCGCGTTCAGCACCGCCCGGTAGGCGTAGCGCCCGTAAGGCTGCAGGAAGCCGAACAGCGCCAGGCTCAGCAGCATGAACACCAGCCCCATGCCGACGAACGGCGCGGCGAAGCGGCTGATGGACACGCCCGAGGCCAGGATGGCGTCGATCTCGTTGCCGTCGCCCATGCGGGCCACCACCAGGAAGATGCTGATGAAGAAGGCCGCCGGCAGGGAGAAGGTCAGGTAGTAGGGCACCAGGTTCACGGCGAGCTGCACGACGAAGCCGACGTGCGCCCCGTTCTCGGTGAGCTGCTGGATGATCCGCAGCACCCGCTCCAGCAGCTGCGCCACCAGGGTGACCAGCAGCGCGGCCAGCACCGGCCGGGTCATCTGCTCGAGGATGTAGCGGTCGAGCTTCCGGCGCGGCATCAAGGGTGCTGGACTCAAGTTTCTGCCCGAAGCGCGAGGGGGACCGCAGCCCTCTAGCACGGCAGAGCCCCGGAGCGGGAGCCGCCCGTTGGCTGATCGAGCTCCCCCGCTTCCGGCGAGATCACGGGACGTGTAGAACGTTCAGAGAACCCGGAGGCTGCGGTGGCCTTCTACACCGATCTCCTCGCGAGCCGCCGGAACGGGACGCTGTATGTCGGCTCGACCGAAAACCTGTCCCGGCGGGTGTGGGAGCACCAGGAGCACGTCCGGCAGGGCTTCACCGCGCGCTACGGCGTGCACCGCCTCGTCTGGTTCGAAGTCCACGCCAGCCGCGACGGGGCGTTCGTCCGCGAGCGGCGGATCAAGAAATGGCGGCGCCTCTGGAAGCTGCAGCTGATCGAAGGCTCCAATCCCAGCTGGCGCGACCTCGTCTGGGAGCTGGTGGGCGCCGCCCCGCCATCTGAAGCCGCTCATCCCCGCGAAAGCGGGGATGAGCGGGAAAGCGCTAGGCGCTCACCCGCCGGGCGGGGGCGGGCAGCACGCCGAACTCGCGGCCGATCTGGCCGAAGAGGTCGAGGGCGGCGTCGATCTGCTCGGGAGTGTGGGCGGCGCTGACGGAGGAGCGCAGCAGCGGGGTGTTGTTCGGCGTCGCCGGCGGCAGGGCCAGGTTCAGGTAGACGCCGCCGACCAGCAGCGCCTTCCAGAAGGCGATGGCGGTCTCGCGGTCGGGCATGGCCACGGCCACGATCGGGTTGGCCTCCGGGCCGGTCTCGAAGCCCATCTCCGTCAGGCCGTCGTGCAGGCGGCGCGCATTGGCCATCAGGCGGGTGCGCAGGCCCGGCTCGGCCCGCAGCTGGCGCAGCGCCTGGATGGTGGAGGCGATCACGCTCGGCGGCAGGGAGGCGGTGAACATGTAGGGCCGGCTGACCACGCGCAGCAGGTCGAAGTCCGGATGGTCGGACACGCAGAAGCCGCCGACGCTGCCCAGGCTCTTGGAGAAGGTGCCGACGATGAAGTCCACGTCCTCCTCGACGCCGGCGGCCTCGGCCAGGCCCCGGCCCGTGGGGCCGAGCACGCCCATGGAGTGGGCCTCGTCCACCAGCAGGTAGGCGCCGGTCCGGCGCTTCACCGCCGCGATCTCCTTCAGCGGGGCGGTGTCGCCCAGCATGGAATAGATGCCCTCGACCACGATCAGCTTGTCGCCCGGGACGTCGGCCAGGCGCTTCAGGCGCTTCTCCAGGTCGCGCGGGTCGTTGTGGCGGAAGCGGATCACTTCCGCCTGGGCCAGGCGCGAGCCGTCGTAGATGGAGGCGTGGCTGTCGGCGTCCAGCATCAGGTGGTCGCCGCGGCCGACCAGGGCCGAAAGGACCCCGAGGTTGGCCTGGTAGCCGGTGGTGAAGACCATGCAGTGCTTGCGGCCGTAGAAGTCGGCGAGCTCCTGCTCGAGCCGCTTGTGGCCATCGTAGCTGCCGTTGGCGATGCGCGAGCCGGTGGTGCCGGTGCCCTGGGCGCGGACCACCTCGACCGCCTTCTCGATGCAGCTCTCGTCGAAGGTCAGGCCCAGGTAGTTGTTGGTCCCGAGCAGGATGGTGCGCCGGCCCTCGAGCACGCCCTCGGTCGGAGACAGGACCGCCTCGAACTTCACGTCGAACGGATTCGCGCCCGCGGCCCGCAAGGAGTCGAAGGCATGCTTCACGGCGGCGTGCTTGGCGAGAATGGACATCAGCCCCTGCTCCGCAATTCTTCGATGGCCTTGGTCAGGTCACCGACCGTCTCCACCTGCGCGACGCGGTCGAGTGGGATGGAGATGTCGTACTCGTCCTCAAGAGCCATGATGAAGTTCATGATGGCAAGCGAGTCCAACCCCAGATCGCGAGCGATGTTGGTGTCGTCGTCGATCTCGATGTGACGGCCCACGGTCTGGCTCAACGCGGCGGCGATTCCGTCCCGGACGGATCGTGTGGTCGCATCCATGCTGGGGTTCCAAACAGCGAGCTTCAAAGCGGCGGCGCCCCCTATGGCCGGCCGGGTGTCACGAAATCAAGGGTAATGCAGGGAGCTGTGGTTACAAGACCGTAAATTCGCAGCCTCTGCCGCACCTTAGCGCCCCTGGCCGCCTGCCCTAGAGCCAGCCGCGCCGACGGTACCAGGCGACCGTATCGGCGAATCCGGCCGCCAAGTCAAAGCGGGGGGCCGGCAGGTCGGGCGCGCGCTCCGATTCGCTGAGGCTCCAGTCCGGGTGCAGCATTTCCCGCGCCTTGCCCGGCGTCAGGATCGGGACCCGTCCGCCCGCCCGTCCCAGCACCCCGGCGGCGGCGCCGACGCCCAGCACCGCGGGCCGGGGCAGGGGGACGAACCGCGGCCGGGCGCGGCCAACGGCCGCGGCGGCCTGGCCCATCACCTCGCGCCAGCCGTAGCCCTCAGGCCGGGCGTCCGAGAGTCCGTACACCGCCCCCTCGGCGGGCCGCGACGCCAGGGCGGCGATCTGGGCGGCGGCGTCGGCCACGTGGATCATCGCCAGGCGGGCGTGCTCGCCGCCCGGCAGGGGCAGGACCGGCACCCGGCCGGCGGCCCGGAACACGGCCAGGGTCTCCCGGTCCCCCGGGCCGTAGATGGCCGGCGGCCGCACGACCGTGAGGCGGCGCTCGCCCAGGACCTTGCGCACGGCCGCTTCGCCGGCGGCCTTGCTCGCGGCGTAGTCGGACAGGTGCGGCTCGCGGGCCGAGAGGCTGGAAACCAGCAGCATCCGCGCGCCGGGCGCCTGCTCCTCCAGCGCCTGCGCCAGGCGGCGCGCGCCCTCGGCGTTGACGCGGAAGAAGCCGGCCCGGTCCCTGGCCTTGATCGCGCCGGCCGCGTGGACCAGCACCTGGGCCCCGTCCACCAGCCGGACAAGGGACGCCTCGTCCTCCAGGCTGCCGGGCTCCACCTGCGGCTCGAAGCCCCAGTCCTCCGGCGCGGGCGCGCGGCGGCACAGGACGCGCACCTGGAATCCCTGGTCGTGGAGGGCGGCGGCCGCCCAGCGGCCGAGAAAGCCGGTGGCGCCGGTCAGGGCGGCGACCGGCCGCGCCATCTCAGGCGGCGGAGACCGGCGCGGGCGCCTCGGCGAACGCGCCGGACTGGTACAGGGCCTTGGCCTTGGAGCGGCTGAGCTTGCCCGAGGAGGTCTTGGGCAGGGAATGGGGCGGGGCCAGCACCACCTCGGTCTCCAGGCCATGGCGGAGCCTCAGGACGCCGGCGATGTGCCCGCGCAGGCGCTCGCGCGCCTCGGGGTCGGACACGCGGCACTGCACCAGGGCCACCACCTGCTCCTCGCCGTCGCCGGGCACGGAGAAGACGGCGACGTCGCCGGAGCGCAGCTCGGCGGTCTCCGCCTCGGCCGTCCATTCCAGGTCCTGGGGCCAGACGTTGCGGCCGTTGACGATGATCAGATCCTTGGCCCGGCCGGTGATCACGAGCTCCCCGCCGGAGACGTAGCCGAGGTCGCCGGTGTCGAGCCAGCCGTCCGGCGACAGCACCCGGGCGGTCTCCTCGGGCTGGCCGAAATAGGCCTGCATCAGGCTGGGCCCCCGCGCGAAGACGCGGCCCACGCGCCGCTCGGGCAGCACGCGCCCGTCCTCGCCGCGGACCTCCAGCTCGTGCCCGGGGATGGCCGGGCCGTTCAGGGCGAAGTCGCGCACGCGCGTGCTCTTGGGACCGGAGCCGACCGCCAGGCCCTCGCGCTCCAGCCGGTCGACGTCCAGGGCCTCGGCCTTCACCCCGCGGTTCCGGGGCGAGAAGCTCAGGGCGAGGGTCGCCTCGGCCATGCCGTAGCTGGCCAGGAACGCCCGCTCGTCGAAGCCCGAGGCGGCGAAGCGCTCGGCGAAGGCCTTCAGCACCGGCGGACGGATCATGTCGCCCCCGATGCCGGCCACGCGCCAGGTGGAAAGGTCGAGCCCCTCCGGCGAGACGGTCTCGGCGCGGCGGGCGCACAGCTCGTAGCCGAAGGTCGGGCTGTAGGAGATGCTCGCGCGGTGGCGCGAGATCAGGTCCAGCCACAGCAGCGGCCGGCGCACGAAGGCGCCGGTGGGCAGCAGGTCCAGCGACAGCTGGGTGGCCATGGGCGCCAGCATGAACCCGATCAGGCCCATGTCGTGGTAGAGCGGCAGCCAGGACACCGGCCGGTCGGCGGGCGTCACCGCCAGGCCGTGGACGCCCTGGGCCTGCAGGTTGGCCATCAGCGCCTTCTGGGTCACCGCCACCCCGAGCGGGAAGCGGGTGCTGCCCGAGGAGAACTGCAGGTAGCAGAGCCCCTCCGGGTCGGCGCCGGGCAGCTCCCTCGCCTCCGGCGCGCCCTCCAGCTGGCCGATGGAGCCGGACAGCCTCAGGTCCAGCCCCTCGGACGCCTCGGCCAGCCATTCGGACAGGGAGGCCGGGCCGAACACCGCCGTGGCCCCGGCCGACTGGAGCATCCGCCGCAGGTGCTCGATGTAGGCCTCGCGGCCGCCGAACGGCGCCGGCAGCGGCAGGGGCGCAGGGGCCAGGCCCGCGTACTGGCACGCGAAGAAGCCGGTCAGGAAGTCCGCGTCCGACTCCGCGACCAGGCCCACGCGGTCGCCGGCCTGCAGGCCCGCGGCCAGGAGCCGCCCGGCCAGGCGCAGGGCGTCCTCGCGCAGCTCCCGGTAGGTCAGGGGACGGACGAGCTCGCCGCGCAGCGAATACAGGTTGATCCCGGTCGGCTGGCGGGCCGCGAAGTCCAGCGCCTCGGTGACGGAGGCGAAGTCGGCTGGACGGAAATCACGGTCCGGCGCGGTGGGAGTCGGCGTCATGGCAGAGTTCAAACCTGCAAATCAGGAGGGGCGCAAGGGGCCAGCCCGGGCGGCCGGGCCGGTCAGCGCGCGCCCGGACGGGCCCGCGCCGGGCCGGAGCGCTGGGCCACCCAGGGATAGCGGGCCGCCTCGGCCTCGTCGTAGCCGAGGTTGTAGGTGGTCGGGCTGCGCGGCCGCTGCTCGGCGGAGGAGTAGAAGCTGCCGGCCAGGTGGTCGACGATGTTGGTGGTGATGCCGAAGTTGCCCGTCTCGTTGTGGAAGTGGTGGGCCATGTGGTTCTTCTTGATGGCCCGCAGCCACCGGCTCTTCGGCGTGTAGGTCAGGTGCTGCACGCAGTGGCAGAACTCGTAGACCGCGAACAGCACGAAGGCCGTCGCGGTCGAGACCAGGGCCATGCCCCAGCCGCCGAGCAGCAGGCCGATCGGCAGGCTGAGCAGCACGATCGCCGGCAGGGTGTTGGAGGGCGAGCCGAACAGCACGTCCAGCCGGTTGGGGTCCTGGTGGTGGTCGTAGTGGATCCGCCGCCACAGGTCCGCGGTCAGCGGGCTCTTGTAGAGCCAGCGCGCGTGCAGGACGTAGCGGTGCAGCACGTATTCGGCGAAGGGGAACAGGGCGATTGTGACCGCCACCGTCAGGAGCGCCCGCCAGGGCTGGGCGAAGGCCCCGAGCCAGGCCGCCCCGGCCACGGAGGCGGCGAACAGCACCGCGTAGAGCAGGATGGTCGGATAGGTGGCGTAGGCGACGATCAGTTCCGGCAGGGTCATCTTGCCGAGGTCGTTCGCCCTCGGGCCGGACCGGCGCAGGAACAGCGAGAACAGTCTGCCGGACGCCATGTTGAAGCCCACTCCCCTCCAGTTCGCCGCTCTATAGCCCGCCGCGGAGCCGTCCGCACGCGGCGAAACCGCCCAGGCGAAGCCGGCGCGCCGGGCGCCGTCAGGCGACCTCGGCCGCCTTCCTCTTGCGGAAGCTCGGGTTCAACACCCGCTTGCGCAGGCGGATCGACTGCGGCGTGACCTCCACCAGCTCGTCGTCCTCGACGTAGGCGATGGCCTGCTCCAGCGTCAGCCGGCGCGGCGGGGTGAGGCGGATGGCCTCGTCCTTGCCGGCGGAGCGGATGTTGGTCAGCTGCTTGGCCTTGAGCGGATTGACATCCAGGTCGTCCGACTTGGCGTTCTGGCCGATGATCATGCCCTGGTAGGTCTTCTCGCCGGCCCCCACGAACATGAAGCCGCGCTCCTCCAGGTTCCACAGGGCGTAGGCGGAGGTCTCCCCGTCGGAGTTGGAGACCAGCACGCCGTTGCGCCGGCCCTCGATGGCGCCCCGGTGGGGCTCGTAGGCCAGGAACACCCGGTTCATCACGCCCGAGCCGCGCGTGTCGGTGAGGAACTCGCCGTGGTAGCCGATCAGGGCGCGCGAGGGGGCGTGGAACACCAGGCGCGTCTTGCCGGAACCGGCGGGGCCCATGTCCTTCAGCTCCGCCTTGCGCGCGGACAGCTTCTCGATGACCACCCCGGAGAACTCGTCGTCCAGGTCGATCACCACCTCCTCGATCGGCTCCAGCCTCTGGCCGGTGTCGGGGTCGTTGCGATAGACCACCCGCGGGCGCGAGATCGACACCTCGAAGCCCTCGCGTCGCATGTTCTCGATCAGCACGCCGAGCTGGAGCTCGCCACGGCCGGCGACCTCGTAGGCGTCCTTGTCCTCGGTCTCCGAGACGCGGATGGCGACATTGGTCTCCGCCTCCCGCAGCAGGCGGTCGCGGATGACGCGCGACTGCACCTTGTCGCCCTCGCGGCCGGCGAGCGGGGAATCGTTGACGGACACGGTGATGGCGATGGTCGGCGGATCGATCGGCTGCGCCGGCAGGGCCTCGGAGACCTCCATGGCGCAGACGGTGTCGGCCACGGTGGCCTTGGCCAGGCCCGCGATGGCGACGATGTCGCCGGCCTCCGCCGCCTCGACCGGCTGGCGCTTCAGGCCGCGGAAGGCCAGGACCTTGGAGACGCGGCCGCGCTCGACCTCCTTGCCGTCGCGCGACAGGGCGTGGATGGCCATGTTCGGGACGATGCGCCCGGACTCGACGCGGCCGGTGAGCAGGCGCCCGAGGTAGGGGTCGGACTCCATCAGCACGGCCAGGAGCCTCGGCGGCTCCTCCTTGCGCTGCTCGGCCTTGGGCTCGGGCACGTGGCGCACGATGGTGTCGAACAGGGGCGCCAGGTCCTTGGGCTCGTCCTTCATGTCCAGCACCGCCCAGCCCTGCTTGCCGGAGGCGTAGAGGTGCGGGAAGTCGAGCTGCTCGTCGGTGGCGCCGATGTTGGCGAACAGGTCGAAGGCGTCGTTCAGCACCCGGTCCGGATCGGCGTTCGGCCGGTCGACCTTGTTCAGCACCACGATTGGGCGCAGGCCGAGCTTCAGCGCCTTGCCGAGCACGAACTTGGTCTGGGGCATCACCCCTTCCTCGGCGTCCACGAGCAACAGGCAGCCGTCGACCATGCCGAGGATGCGCTCCACCTCGCCGCCGAAGTCGGCGTGCCCGGGGGTGTCGATGATGTTGATCCGCGTCTCGCCGGCCTCGCCGTTCCACAGGACGGAGGTGCACTTGGCGAGGATGGTGATGCCGCGCTCGCGCTCCTGGTCGTTGGAGTCCATCGCCCGTTCGGCGGTGGCCTCGTTGGCGCGGAACACGCCCGACTGGGCGAGCAGCTTGTCGACCAGGGTGGTCTTGCCGTGGTCGACGTGGGCGATGATGGCGATGTTGCGCAGGGACATGCGTAGGGGTCCGGGGGCCGGGCCCGCGTATGGGCGGCGGAGGTTGAGGAACGCGCCTCATATAGTGCGGCGCACAATTAGACCAGCCTTGCCGCACGCGCAGCGCGCGATGGCCGCAGGCGCGCGGCTCAGTGCAGGAGGTGGAACAGCCGGCCGAACCTGAGGTCGGTCACCCAGGTCCAGGGCTTGAACAGCGACACGTCCTCGTCCCAGGAGAAGGCCACCAGGGCGGCGCGGCCGACCAGGTTCTCCTCGGGCACGTAGCCCACCCCGATCGCCTCGGGGAAGCGGCTGTCGGAGGAGTTGTCGCGGTTGTCGCCCATGAAGAAGTAGGTGTGCGGCGGCACCACATAGACCCCGGTGTTCTCCATCTCGGGAGAGCCCTGGTAGTGGTAGGTCACATAGGACCTGCCGTTCGGCAGGGTTTCGCGGATCCGCTCCACCGGCTGGGGCAGGCCGAAGGGGCCCGGTACGGTGGCGGGTCCGAGCGTCTGCTGCTCGATCGGCCGGCCGTTCACATAGACGACGCCGTCCATGAGCTCGATGCGGTCCCCCGGCAGGCCGATCAGGCGCTTGATGTAGTCGGTGTGGTTGTCGCGCGGCAGCTTGAACACCACGATGTCCCCGCGCCGGGGCGTGCGCTCCAGGATCCGGCCGTGGAACAGCGGCGGCCCGAACGGCAGGGAGAAGCGGCTGTAGCCGTAGGCGAACTTCTCGATGATCACGTAGTCGCCGGGCAGGACCGTGGGCTCCATCGACCCGGACGGGATGGTGAAGGGCTGGAACAGCACCGTGCGGATGCACAGGGCGATCAGCAGCGCCGTCAGGGTGCTCTTGATCATCTTGGGGTCCGGGTCAGCCGCGGCTTGCGCGCTTGTGGGTCACCACCGGCTCCAGCAGGGGCGGCGGCGCATAGGGAGGGCGGGGGATCGACAGGTGCGCCTGGCGCAGGGCTTCCGACCAGCCCTCCGACAGGTCGTGGAAATAGGCCTCGTCCGGCTCGACGCGGTGGGCCAGCTCCACCTTCAGCTCGTCGCGGCGCAGCACCATCAGGTCGAACGGCAGGCCGACGGCGAGGTTGGACTTCACCGTGGAGTCGAAGGAGATCAGACCGATCTTCAGGGCGTCGTAGAGGTCGGTGTCGTAGCGCACGGCGCGGACCAGGATCGGCCGCCCGTACTTGTGCTCCCCGATCTGCAGGAAGGGGGCGTCCTGGCCGCACTCGATGAAGTTGCCCGCGTCGTAGACCATGAACAGGCGCAGCGGCCCGCCCCTCACCTGCCCGCCGATCAGCAGCGACACGGAGGCGTCCACATGGTCGCGCTCGAGCGAGGGGCCCACGTCCTGCTTCACCTTGGTCACGGCGTGCCCGACGAGCTGGGCGGCGCGGAACATGCTGGGCGCGGTCTGCAGCGTCTCGATCTCGCCGTTGTCCGGATTGGCGACGCCCTCGGCCAGGACGCTGAGCGCCATCTGGGTGATCGAGAGGTTGCCCGACGTGGCGATGGCGATGACCCGGTCGCCGGGCTCCTCGAAAACGTGAAGCTTGCGGAAGGTGGAGATGTCGTCGAACCCGGCGTTGGTGCGGGTGTCGGCGATCATGACGAGGCCGTCCTCGACCAGGATTCCAGCGCAATAGGTCATGGCGGTCCCGTTTTGACGGGCCGGGCGGCGAACGCAAGCCCTGCCATGGGCGCGGCCCGCGCCGGCCGCCGGGGACGGGGCCCCGTCGGGGTTGTAACGGACGCGACGGCGCACGGCCCCGCACCGCGGCTGCGCCATGAAGGCGCTTGCATCGGCGGGCGCCCCGGATGAGTTTGCGCCGCCAAAAAACATCGGGACAGGGAATGCGTCGGGACGCTCACACGAGTTACGATTACATCATCGTCGGGGCCGGCTCGGCCGGCTGCGTGCTGGCCGCGCGCCTCACCGAGGACAGGGACTGCCGCGTGCTGCTGCTGGAGGCCGGCGGCAAGGACGATCACCTCTACATCCGCATGCCCATCGGCTTCCTGAGGGCGATGCTGAACCCGCGGCTGAACTGGGGCTACATGTCCGAGCCCGAGCCGCAGCTCGGCGGGCGCCGGCTGATGCAGCCCCGGGGCAAGGTGCTGGGCGGCTCCTCCTCGATCAACGGCATGTTCTACATGCGCGGCCATCCGCGCGACTACGACACCTGGCGGCAGATGGGCTGCGAGGGGTGGGGCTATGCGGACGTGCTGCCCTACTTCAAGCGCATGGAGACCAGCTGGCG
>Ga0164243_10009945_pt1 | contig 13734 bp, 9 predicted proteins | sample OricompcompostOP_FD_108781 | JGI IMG/M metagenome (GOLD analysis project Ga0164243, IMG submission 108781) | Organic Plus compost microbial communities from Emeryville, California, USA - Original compost - Organic plus compost (OP) | ecosystem: Engineered > Solid waste > Mixed feedstock >... | reverse complement strand
GGATAAATTTAAGGACAATTAAAAATTAAATAAAATGCCAAATCCTAAACGCAGACATTCTCAGCAAAGATCAGCAAAGAGAAGAACGCATTATAAGGCGGTAGCGGATACATTAAGCACAGACAGCGCAACCGGAGAAGTGCACCTGAGACACCGTGCTCATTGGGTAGAAAACAAACTGTACTACAAAGGAAAAGTAGTGTTGGAAAAACAGAGCGCTGCTAAATAAGAAATTTTACTAATTTTACCCGAGCTAACAAGAACAAACTTGAGTTACATGAGAATCGGGCTTGATATGATGGGTGGCGATTTCGCCCCGTCAGAAGCAGTAAAAGGAGTAAAATTATATTTAGACACTGTTGCATCTGATGTGCATCTGGTTTTGATCGGAGATGAACAACAACTCGCTCCACTTCTGGCCGAAGCACAGCTGGACCAATCAAAATATTCAGTTGTTCATTCATCTCAGATCATTGAGATGAATGAACACCCTACCAAGGCACTGAAGGAGAAACCACAATCTTCCATCTCTATTGGTTTCCATCTCTTAAAGAATGAAAAGGTAGACGCTTTCATCAGTGCCGGTAATACCGGAGCGATGATGGTGGGTACCTATTATTCTATTAAGGCTATTGAAGGTGTGCAACGTCCTACGATATCGACTCCTATTCCCCGCGAAGACGGCAGTTTCGGACTGCTGCTTGATGTGGGTATCAATGCCGACTGCAAACCAGAAAACCTGGCACAATTTGCCCTCCTCGGTTCCCTCTATTCCCAGTATATACTGAATAGACCCAACCCCAAGGTTGGCCTCCTGAATATAGGAGAAGAAGAAGGAAAAGGCAATTTGCTCGCCCAGGCCACTTATCCGCTACTCAAAGAAAGCAAACAAATCAACTTCATCGGTAATGTGGAAGGCCGCGACGTCTTCAGCAACAAAGCAGATGTAATCGTTTGCGAAGGCTTTACAGGCAACGTTGTCCTTAAAATGGCCGAATCTTTCTATGATATTGCGCACCGCCGTGGTATCAATGACGAGTACATGAACAAATTTGACTTTGAATCATATGGCGGTACCCCCGTACTTGGCGTGTCAAAACCCGTAGTGATCGGACACGGTATCTCCAAAGGCATTGCCTTTAAAAATATGATCCTGCTTGCACAGCAGATGTTACAAACCAAACTGTTGGAAAAGATTACTGCCAGCTTTGATCAAACAGAAGCGTAATCCTGCTAGAACTTATTTAAAAAGCCTTCGCTGCGGCGAAGGCTTTTTTTATTTACGAGCGGTTTTTATTAAGCGTTTAACGGGCAGGGACTGCATGGCGCGGGTAGCGGGCCATGGCATAAGGCGGTATAACGGTATAGCCTAAACGTAGCGCTAAAGCGCCTGCAGCACTGAACATCTCCCCCACCCCCCAACAATATTATGCCTCATACAATGGCAGCTTTACGTAAAATGTAGTGCCTTCGTTCAACTTGGTTTCAAACCAGATTTCACCCCGCATCTGTTCTACGATATTCTTGCACATCGCCAATCCGAGGCCGGTGCCGGAGGATTTGGTCGTGAAGTTGGGGACAAAAATTTTGGATTGGACTTCCGGGGAGATGCCACCGCCGTTGTCGGCCACGCTGACGATTACGAAACGGTCTTCCGTTGTCTGGAATCGGACCAGCACACGCCCTTCCCTACCTTCCGGGATCGCCTGGATGGCATTTTGCAGGAGGTTGGTAAAGAGGCGGTTCATCTGTGTTTTATCTGCATATACGTAGAAATCCTTCGGCGGGTCCTGGTAGATGACGGTGCAGTGATCGTGGCTCTGGTAAAGGCCTGTGAGCGAATGAATCACTTCGTTGACCTGCACCACTTCATTGGAAGGCTCACCGATACGGGCAAACGCAGAGAAGTCCGACGCGATGTTGGCCAGGTGCTCGATCTGCTCTACCAGCGTATTGGCCACGTTGCGGGACATCTCTTTCACATTCGGCCTGTCCTCCGCGATGGCGCGCTGCAGGTATTGGATGCTCAGCTTCATCGGGGTAAGCGGGTTCTTGATTTCGTGGGCCACCTGCCTGGCCATTTCCCTCCAGGCGCCTTCACGCTCGCTCTTGGCGAGGCGTGCAGCGCTGACTTCCAGTTTTCTTACCATCTTGTTATACTCTTTCACCAATGCGCCGATTTCATCGTCCTTGTCCCAGTCGATTTCATCGTTGCGCTGGCCGAGGTTGACGTGGCGCAGCTTTTCCGTTACCAGCGAGAAGGAGCGGGTAATGGAATTGGTGATCAGCAGGGCGATGATACCAGCGATGAGGAAGATGAACGCGTTGAAGGTAATGAGGGCCACGAGGAAGCTGGAAATCTGTTGTTTCAGCTCCGTTTGAGTGGCGAAGTAAGGCACGTTGAGGTAAGCGAATACTTCCCCGGTATCGTTGCGCAGGGGCACGTAGCCGGAGAGGAAGGCCATGGTACCTATTTGTTCGTATTGTATGAACTGGATCAGCTGCTGGTTATAGAGCTGGTAATAGCCCAGGGGATTCATTTTGCGGGAGATCAGGCCCTTTTCCACCATGAGCGGCTGCGTGGTGATTTGCAGGTTACCGTCCCGGTCATAGACGTTGAGGTCCATTGCGCGATCGTCCGCAATATTGGCCAGGGAATTACTCAGCTGCACGAGCAAATGCGAGTCGTATATATCGCCTACCTGGTCATGCGTCTGCTGGTTGTCGAATACCTTTTCCACATCGCCGGCCACCTCTCCCATGGCTTTGCTCAGCTTTTCCTTGTTCTGCACTTCCGAGCGGTAGATGAAGAATTTGATCGTGGTTAAACCGAGGATGATGAAGGAGAACACGACGATGAAAATGATGGTGCCGTGGACTTTGCGGCGGATGCTGATTTTCACCAGGGTGCGGAGGTTGCCCAGGCGCATCCGGGCTTTGATCAGCAGGTCGAATATCTTGTAGATGACGATGATCAGCAGGAAGAGGCAGAACATGCAGGCAAACAACGCGATGAATTCCACGAAGGACCTCGCTTCTTTTACCACCAGCACCACTTTATCAGGGCCGGCTTTGTACACCAGCTGGGAGTGCCCCCGCTCCCACCGCAGGGATACGTCCGACGCGGGGAGGTCGCTCGCATAGAGGCGGATGGGGAAAGGAAAATCGTTGAAGTTGCTGACGAGGATGCCTTTATCGTAAATGGCATACGAATACGCCGAAGCGTTTTCCCGGGCGGCTTCGGAGACTTCCCCGTCTACGAGCAGCTCGGGGTAGATCCTGTCGGACGCGGAAACCTTTGGCGTGATAACGTAAAGGAGCCACCCGATGCCGGTATGATCTGCCGGGTTGAAAAATTCCTTTTTCCCGATATAGCTGTATTGTTTGAAACTCTTTTCGTAGTAGTACAAGTCGTTCCCGCCCTGCAATACCGGCGCGGCTTCCGGATCGTACAGCAGCCGGCGCTGGAAGGAAATAAGGGAGATGGTATCCGACGCGTAGATGGGATCGCCGTTTTCATCGTAGGGGTAAAACGTGATATTGAACCGGCTGAGGTAGCCCTGGAAATATTTCTGTTGCAGGTCATTTTCCAGTTCGGACTTATGCGGCACGGATTCCCGGTGGGCGAAGAAGCTTTGCAGGTATTCGTCGCGCTCCATTTTTTTACCTACATCGTTGAGGAGGATTTCCAGGTAGGGGTCCTTCTGCTTGGAGAGGTTTTTGGCGACGCTCAGGCGGGTGGTCACTTCCTTCTGGTTGTTATAGTACACGATGGTGCCGGAGGTCGTGACGGTGAGCAGGAAGAGCCAGAACAGGAAAGGCACTGTGGCGACGGTGCTTTCGAACCGGTCGGCAATGAAGTCGAGCAGGACGATATAGAGCAGCAGCCAAATCACCATGGTAAAGGTGAAGGGCAGGTCCGGGTTATCCAGCCGGAACAATATCCAGATGATGCCTACGGCTGCCAGCCAGATATATTTGGTACGGTAGCGGAAGTTCGTGAGTTCGTTGAGCAGGTAGTTGATGATCTGCGAAAAGAACAGGAAGCTGAACGAGATGAAACCCAGTACGACAAAGCCGATGACGCTGTATTCGTTCAGGCTGAAGAAGTTTGTTACATCGAAGGAGATGCGGGAGTCGATAACAAGGCTCTGGATGAGGTCTGCCAGGAATTGCTCCACGATGTAGAGTACGAGGCTGGCTACGATGATGACCAGGCTTTGCATCCAGCGTTTTTTGATAACTGGCGGGTTGATGGTTTTCACGTGTTCGCGGAAGAACACGATGAGCCAGAAGACGAGGATGACGTTGATGGCGAGGTCGCCCAGGGAGCGGAAAATTTCGTCCTTGGCGTAGATGCTCGGGTCGAATATATTGAGGCTACGCATGTTGAACGGAAACGTATATACGTAGCTGAGTATCCGGAGGCCGAACACTACGGCAAACAGCACCAGGAAGGCGTAGAGCGGGTTTGAATTTTTTGCCAGCAGGGTTGCAAAGAGGTTCAGGAATATGAGTACGCAGATGCTGCCGAGTACCCGGAAGATAACGCTGAAGAGGTTGGGCGGCCTGCTGTGGAAGGTTTTGTTATAGTCGAGATAAAAGAGGGTTTTACTGCTGCCGTTGACTACGGGCAGGACTACATGCTCGTTGGACATGTAGTTATGCGGGAAGATATGTATCTGGTATTCCGGGCCCAGGGCCGGTTTATCGAAGAAGTGGTTGACGAGGTAATGGTTTTGCAGGGAATATTCCATCCGCACGGGGATGAGGGCCACCATGCGGCGGGAATGGCCTTCCGGGGCGCGCACTCTCCTGACGACGACGTCGTAGTAACCGTTTTTGAGTTTGAGGAAATACTCGCCCGGCCGCCAGTTTGCGGGCAGGTCGTCCAGCTGGACGAGGCTGGTACTCCAGAAGGCCAGCCATGGGCCTTCGGCGGCGGAGGAGTCGTACGCGAACACGTGGTAATCGCGTTTACTGAGTTTTTCCACCGACTTCTCGGTGTACGACCTGTTGAAGAGGGAGTTGACGGCGGCGGTATCCAGCAGGAATTCATTGAAATCCTTTTCCCTTTCGCGGATACTTTTTTCCAGGCTGTGCTGCACTCCCTGCGGGGAGGAGTAGTAGGACCAGTAGTTGCTGAAGAGGAAGGCGAAGGTGAACAGCCATGCCGCCACGATCAGCAGGTAGCCGTGCCGCAGGAAGAATAGGCGTATTTCTTTAGCGTCGATCAATGGGAGTATAGTTTGGCTTATGCTTTTTCCTGCGCTTTGATTTCATTCCAGAGCGCATCCATTTCCGTCAGGGACATATCATTGAGTTGCCTGCCCTGTTGCAGGGCCAGCGTTTCCATTTCCTGGAAGCGGCGCTGGAACTTCTTATTGGTGCGTTCCAGGGCGTTTTCAGCATCCACATTCAGGAAGCGGGCGTAGTTGACCAGGGAGAACATTACATCCCCGAATTCGGCCTCTATATGGTCCTGGTTACCTGTTTGAATGGCTTCTTCCAGTTCGGAGAGTTCTTCTTTTATTTTATCCATTACCTGGCCGTTGTTTTCCCATTCAAAGCCGGTTTGTTTGGCTTTTTCCTGGATACGCATGGCTTTTACCAGTGCCGGCAGGGCTTTGGGCACGCCGCCGAGGACGGATTTTTTGCCCTCTTTGAGTTTCAGTTTCTCCCAGTTCTGTTTTACTTCTTCTTCATCCTGCACTTTCACATCGCCGTAGATGTGCGGGTGGCGGTGGATGAGTTTTTCGCAGACGCCGTTGATGACGTCGTTGATATCGAATTTATTTTGTTCCGCACCGATTTTAGCATAGAAGACCATGTGGAGCATGATATCTCCCAGTTCTTCCCGGATGGCCTGCCAGTTTTCGTCTGTAATGGCGTCCGCGAGTTCATAGGTTTCTTCTATGGTCAGCTGCCGGAGGGTTTGGATGGTTTGCTTTTTATCCCAGGGGCATTTTTCCCGCAGATCGTCCATTATTTTTAAAAGTCTGTCGAAAGTAGCGTTGTTTTCCATATGCCGTAAAAGTAGTTAAAAATGTGCATCAGGGAGGGCTGAGACAGCAATATCCATGCTAAAAACTGTTAATTTCTTTTTCTTGGGAAAAAGGCCATTTTAATTACATTTGCGAGCTACAAATAAGCGATCGTTTTTTTTGCTACGGCGAACTGACAAGTACCTGTAGTATTGAAATACATCCCAAAATGAATTAACATGAATCCGAAACACATTGCACTGATTTCATCCGAATTAGGCATCTCGGCCAAACAGGCGGAGAATACCATGAACCTGTTATCTGAAGGATCAACGGTACCATTCATTTCCCGATACAGGAAAGAGGTGACCGGCAGTCTGGATGAGGTGCAGATAGGCCGGATTGAGGACCTGCAGAAGCGCTATAAGGAGGTGGACGAGCGTCGTGAGTTTATCATCAAGACGATCACCGACCAGGAGAAGATGACGCCGGAGCTTTTGGAAAAGCTGGAATCTACCTGGGTATTGGCGGAGCTGGAGGACATTTACCTGCCTTACAAACCGAAACGTAAAACCCGCGCCACTGTTGCGATTGAGAAGGGGCTGGAGCCGCTGGCCCGGTTGCTTTTCGAGGAGCAGGACGGCGATGTGGCTGCTGCGGAGAAATTCCTGAACGAGCAGGTAGCATCTTCGGAGGAGGCGCTGAAGGGGGCGAGAGATATAATTGCCGAGTGGATCAACGAGAACGCCGAGTGCAGGGACAAGCTGCGTAAGCTGTTTACCCATACCGGCAAGCTGACGTCCAAAGTAGTGGAGGGTAAAGAGGAAGAGGGCAACAAGTACAAGGATTACTTTGATTTTTCCGAAGACCTGAAGGAGATGCCATCCCACCGTGTGCTGGCGATCCTCCGTGCAGAGTCGGAGGGCATACTGTTCAGTTCCATTGCGCCGGCAGAGGAAGAGGCGATGGACATCCTGAACAAGCAGTTTGTTACCGGTAAGGGCGCTGCGGCCGAGCAGGTAGGCAAAGCGGCGGCGGATGCGTACAAGCGTTTGTTACGCCCGTCCCTGGAAAATGAATTCCGCGCGGCGGCCAAGGAGAAAGCCGATGCCGAGGCGATTGAAGTGTTTGCAGAGAACCTGCGCCAATTGCTGCTGGCGGCGCCGCTGGGGCCAAAAGCTGTTATCGCCATAGACCCGGGTTACAGAACCGGTTGTAAGGTGGTAGCGCTGGACAACCAGGGTAACATGCTGGATCACGACGTGATTTTCCCGCTGGAAAAGAACTATAAGAGAGATGACGCGGAAGCGTTGCTGAAGAAGTGGGTGAAGCAGTACGGCACGGCGGCCATCGCCGTGGGCAATGGTACTGCCGGCCGTGAGACGGAAGAATTTGTGAAAAAGATAGATTTTGGCCAGAAAATCAACGTTTTCATGGTGAATGAAAGCGGCGCGTCCGTTTATTCCGCTTCGGAAGTGGCGCGTGAGGAGTTTCCTGACCAGGATGTAACGGTGCGCGGGGCTGTATCTATTGGCCGCAGGCTGATAGATCCGCTGGCGGAGCTGGTGAAGATTGATCCTAAATCCATCGGCGTGGGCCAGTACCAGCACGACGTAAACCAGTCGCAGCTGAAACAGAGCCTGGACCGCGTGGTGGTAAGCTGTGTAAACAACGTAGGCGTGAACCTGAACACTGCTTCCAAGCACCTGCTGGCGTACATTTCCGGCCTGGGCCCGTCCCTGGCTGAAAACATTGTGAAATACAGGAAAGAGAACGGGGCTTTTAAAAACCGCATGCAGCTGAAGAAAGTACACCGTTTGGGCGATAAGGCATTTGAGCAGTGCGCGGGCTTCCTACGTATTGAGAACGGGGACAATCCGCTGGACAACAGCGCGGTGCACCCGGAGCGTTATGCTTTGGTAGAAGAAATAGCTACGAAACAGCATTTGAGCGTGCAGGACCTGATGGGTAAAGAGGATTTGCGCAAGCAGATCAACCTGAAAGATTTCATCCGGGAGGATGTGGGTATGGTAACGCTGGAAGACATCCTGAAGGAGCTGGCCAAGCCTAGCCGCGACCCACGTGATGAGATCAGCATCTTTGAATATGCGGAAGGCATTCACAAGATCGAGGACGTGAAGCCAGGAATGGTGTTGCCTGGCGTGGTGACCAACATTACCGCCTTCGGCGCGTTTGTGGATATTGGGGTGAAGCAGGATGGCCTGGTACACATTTCCCACCTGTCGAACAAGTTTATCAGCAACCCTAACGAGGCGGTGAAACTGAATCAGAAGGTGCAGGTGACGGTGCTGGAAGTGGATGCTATGCGTAAGCGCATTTCCTTATCCATGAAGGATAATGAGAAAGGTGGCGGCGGCAGCAACCAGGGCGGCCAGCGCAAGGAAAGAAGGGAAAGGCCGGCGCAGAAAGAGGCGCCGCTGAACGACTTCCAGGCGAAGCTGGCAGCGTTGAAGAACAAGTTCAACTAATGGCAGATTTATAATAAAAAGCCCCCTTTTCCGGCATTTTCAGGGAAAAGGGGGCTTTTTGTTTGCCATGCGTTCAGGGGCGGAGGCTTTTGAATTTGGATATCCAGGCGCGCAGTTGTTTAGGGTAATGGGTATCCCCTCTTTCGCTGAAGATGCGGAGTTTATGATCGACGGCGAGGCCGACGTAGATGATATCATCCTCCATATCGACGGCGATGGCGGCGGCTTCGGCATCCCGTTCGCCGGGTTCGTAGCCTTCATCGAAGAGGACGTTGTTGTCGATTTCCAGCGGCGGGGTGACTTTAAAGCGTTCGAGGAAGTCCTGCCGGTTTTTGGGACCGAGCAGTTTTGCCAGCCGGGATTTGAGCGGTTCTTTATTGAGCAGGTCTGCATCTTCCGGGTACCGGCCATCCAGGGTGGCGAAGGTGGTCCAGGAGCTGACGATTTCCGCATGGATGGTATCCGTGGCGGTTTTCATGGTGTCCATTTCCGGTGGGGTGAGGTCATCCGCGAGGAGGATGGCCCGTTCCTGTTGCACGCGGCTGTTACAGGCGGGTTGGGTTACGAGTCCGCCGAGGCATATGGCTAAAAGCAGGAGCCTGGCGGGTAAAGGATGTGCGTTTTGCATAAGTTAACAGTTTCCAGTGTCAAAACAGGCACCACCATCCGGTTTGACAAGGTCTAGTGGGTTAACAACTCAAATAATAAAAAGTTTAATAATATCAGCGGCCTTTAAAATCGGGCGTGCGTTTTTCCATGAAAGCCTGCATTCCTTCCTTCTGGTCTTCGGAGGCGAAGAGGAGGTAGAAGTTTTTTCTTTCGAAGTGCAGCCCTTCTTCGAGGGTGGAATCGAAAGCTTTGAGTACGGCTTCTTTGGCCATTTTGATGGCGATGGGACTCATGGAGGCTACTTCTGCGGCGAGTTTGATGGCTTCGCTGAGGAAGAGTTCCGTGGGCACGACGCGGTTGATGAGGCCGGCTTTATGCGCTTCGTGGGCGGTAATGAAGCGGCCGGTGAGCACCATTTCCATGGCGAGGGCTTTACCAACGGCGCGGGTGAGGCGTTGGGTGCCGCCGGCGCCGGGGATGACCCCGAGTTTTATTTCCGGCTGACCGAAGCGGGCGGTTTCGCTGGCAACGATCATATCGCAGAGCATCGTGAGTTCGCAGCCGCCGCCCAGGGCGAACCCGCTGACTGCGGCGATGATGGGTTTCTTAATTTTTTTGATGGTATCCCAGGTGCTGAACTGGTCGATATTATACATATCGATGGCGGTTTTACCGGCCATTTGTTTGATATCGGCGCCGGCGGCGAAAGCTTTTTCGTTGCCGGAGAGGACGATGGCGCGGACCTGGTCGTCCGCATCGAGGGCTTTCAGCGCGTCCCGGAGTTCGCCCATCAGTTCGAGGTTAAGGGCGTTCAGCTCTTTGGGCCTGTTCAGCTGGATGTGTGCCACAAAGGGGGCCACTTGTTGGTGTATGATAATGAATTGAGGTTGCATTCGTAAACTTACAAAATTAATCCAATAAGGACTGCCATCACGAATACCATTACCATGAATACCATTATGACATAGCTTATCCAGAGCAGGGAGGCTTTCCATATGGTGCGGAGCCAGGACTGGCCGTAGTTATTGTAGAGCGCAATGACGAGGTACCCGAAGGTTACCCAGTTGGCCCATGACAGCGCTTTAGCGGACGGGAATACGGACATGATGAGTACTGCCAGCAGGTAGAGGATAAACACAAAGGAATGGAAGTGCAGTGCGAAGATGGCAAAATCCGCGTACACCCATTTTTTCTGTTTACGGTACATCCACTTCATGAGGAGCGCTGCCAGCGGCAGGAGCAGGAACATGATTTTGGGCGCATTATGCTGGAAGTATTCCCACATGACGGCTTTTACGGCCGGCGCGTTGGGGAGGCGGCCCCCGATATAGTCGGTGAAGAAGAGCATGCGCCTCTTCAGGTTTGCGTAAACCTTGCTGTCGCGTTTATCCGGCGGCAGCTGGGCCTGGTAATCATCGTATTCTTTTGTTTTGGTGCCTTCCAGGGAGATATCCAGCTCGCCGTGCCCGTGTTCTTCCGCTGCTTCAGCGGGTTTATGGGTAGTTGCCGGCGTATCGGGATGGTTATTGATTTCGGCATGGGCCGTGGACTCGTGTGGTTTGGACGCTGTATCTTTTGCGTGCGCGTCGGTACTATCTCCATACAAATAATAACTAGTATCTACTACTGGCGCAGCATGGTAGCGATAACCGGTGACAGTATCGCCGGGGGCTATCACGACCAGTTCCTTTGGCTTCTTATCGCGGGGGCGGTCTGAATCTACGACAAAGAATTTCTTATTCCAGTCTTTGGACAGGAAGCCGAAAGCCGTGAAGAAGAACACGAAGGAGATGAAGACGTAGAGTTTGATCGGGTTTACGTAGCGCACTCTCCTGCCGGCCATGTATTCCCTGGTAAGGAATCCCGGGCGGATGACCAGGTATTTGAGTGTGATCAGCAGCTGGCTGTCGTAATGAAAAATATCGGCGATAAAGTGTTTCACCAGGTGGCCGAAAGTTTCGTGCTGTACGGTATTTTCCTGGCCGCAATGGGAGCAGAATCTTTCAGGCACTTCGTATCCGCAGTTCAGACAGTGTTTGTCTTCGCGCAAGGGTTGAGTTCTCACAAACGATTTAGATTATTGGCGTGCTAAAGATATAAAATTAATTGGCATATGGTCAAGGGGAGTGGAAAATCAAACATCTGAAAAATTTTAAATTGAATTTTACGTTTAATTTGCAAACGCAAACGTAGCAACCTATTCATGAAGAGAACATTAGCAATTTTGACAGGTTTACTGGGCATTGCCTTTACTGCCAGTAGTCAGTATTATTACCAGGATATTGTGAATACCCAGCGGACGATCGCCACGATGGCGGTGCTGAAGCAGCAGCAGGTAGCGGCGCAGATGGTGCAGACGTTTGATCCGGGGATGCAGCCTGACAGGGATTTTAAGTGTATCCGGCTGGTGAGTCCGACGGGGCATCAGTTACGCGCTGTGACTAACAGCAGCGCAACGGGGTATGAGGTGCTGGTGAGTACGTTTTCATCGAAGGGGCTGCTGACGAAGACGGTGGACAGCACTGCGGCCAGCGTTACGATTACCCAGTACCGTTATGATGAGGGCGGCCGGCTGTTGCTGGTGAGCAGCAGTTCGCAGGCGACGAACAGTAAGTTGAAGTTTGAGGAAACGCGGAGTTATGTATATGATACTGCGGGCAGGCTGCAGCGGATGGTGCGGCGGAAGAGCGCTACCAACGATTCGCTGGTGGTGGCTTTCAGGACGGACAGCGCGGGGCATGTGATTGAGGAGCAGCCTGCGATGGGCAAGCGGACGTATTACAATTACGATGCGAATGGTCAGCTGACGGACATATACAGTTATAATGCAGTGAGAAAGCGTATGTTGCCGGACTATATGTTTGAATACGAGGGGCGGTTGCTGAAGAAGATGACGGCTGTAAATGTGGCCAGTTCCGCCTATACGATCTGGGAATACAGTTATCTGCCGAGTGGGTTACCGGACCGTGAAAGTTGCTATGGCAAAGGAAAGGAGCTGTTAGGGATGGTGAAGTACAATTATGATTTTAATAAGTAATGCATAAAAATCTTTTAATCATTTGAAAAAAAATTTGTAAATTCAAAAAGATTCCTATCTTTGCAATCCCAACGAAAAACGCCATGAGCGGGGGTTGAAGGGAAAAAGTTCTTTTAGAAAAGCGGAAGTAGCTCATTTGGTAGAGCACGACCTTGCCAAGGTCGGGGTGGCCGGTTCGAGCCCGGTCTTCCGCTCAAAATCCTGCAAGAAGGATTTGATACCCTGGTGGTGGAATTGGTAGACACGCGGGACTTAAAATCCCGTTCGCAGCAATGCGAGTGTGGGTGTCCTAAAAAAATGCTTCGCCCCGTTGGTGGAATTGGTAGACACGAGGGACTTAAAATCCCTTCCTCAGTAATGGGGGTGCAGGTTCAACTCCTGTATGGGGCACATCTGGAGAATATCGCTTAACGGTATTCTCCATTTTTTTTACAGCCAATTCCTGGAAAATTTTAGCATAGTTTTCCTGCTAAAATGGTAAAAATTCATAGGGGTCAAACATTTGGTCAAACAAATGGTCAAACAATCTTCTCTTTAATTCTCCTTTTAAATGTGATTGTATCAGGAATAATTTTTTCCCGATGGCATCCATTTCCGTAATTCTTCGAACAAACCGGAAGCCTACACGTCAAGGTAGTTTTCCAATCGCAATACAAATTATAATAAATCGCAAACCATTTATAACGCATGTAGGTTATAGTGTTAAACCTGAATTTTGGAACAGCAAAAAACAGCGTGTTAGGAAAACGCATCCAAATCATGCTGAAATTAATCTGGAGATTTTTAAGGTATACGAGAAACAGTACGATTTATTATTGCAACCAGGTAGAGGTAATATAATAACCTCAACGTGTACACGTAATCAGGCAGAAATTACTTTAAGCAATGATACCGTGGTTGATTCAAATAATTCCTCACCACTGGTTTCTGGTTCTGCTGCAGTTTCAAATTCAGATATCAATAAAACTAGCACTATAGAACTAGTCGAAAATTCGACTCAAAATTTCGACTTAAAACCACAGTATTCTCAAAACAATACTCCAGCACTGGCCACAGACACGTCCGTCACATGTGATCAGCAAAAGGCCGACGACAAAACTAGCAATATAGTGATAGTCGAAAACTCGAATAAGATAAATTCAAAGGAAGAAAATAGCACAAAAGTGCTACTAGCCACTCCGGAAAATGTAGAAGATACTGGAAGTGGGAAAATAAAAGACTCTAATCAGCTACCATCATTTTTCACTATTGCCGACGACTATATTAAATGCGCCAAAGAAGCTAATAAATACCATGACTATAACACTGAAAAACCCAAACTTAACAAGTTCCGAAACTGGCTGGAAACCGGAGATATCAATTTTTCAGAGATCACTCCTCACCTACTCTCCAGGTTCAAAGCCTATATAAAATCACAAAAATCACCAAAAGGCACCTTCTTAACAGAAAGATATGCTGTCAATCATCTGGTAATAATACGTAGGATATATAAACATGCCAGATCTCTAAATATTACTATCCCCCAGTGTAAGCTTCCCCTAAAACTAAGCCAGTCAGGATTAGAGCTTCTCATGCAATAGACCTTGATAAAAACGCTCGGCGTATTTGCAAGGAG
>Ga0164243_10009944_pt1 | contig 13734 bp, 12 predicted proteins | sample OricompcompostOP_FD_108781 | JGI IMG/M metagenome (GOLD analysis project Ga0164243, IMG submission 108781) | Organic Plus compost microbial communities from Emeryville, California, USA - Original compost - Organic plus compost (OP) | ecosystem: Engineered > Solid waste > Mixed feedstock >... | reverse complement strand
GTGACGTTGACGGCGAGCTACCAGGTCACGGCATCCGACGCGCGGAACGATGTCGAGGTGGTCAGTGACGTGACCGACCCGGACGACAGTGACAACACGGACGCGGTCGTGCTCGGTGTGTCCGAACCGCCCGCGACCGGCGGTCTCGCCGCCACCGGCGGACGGCTGGATCTGATGCTGCTCTTCCTCGTGCTGTCACTCCTCCTGGCCGGGGCAGGGGCGGTCCTGGTCAGCCGAGGTGCGAGATCCCAGCGGTGAGGCGCTGGTTCGCGGTCGTCCTCGTCGCGGCCGCCGCGTTGAGCGCGGCGGCCTGCACGAGTGACGACACGACGAAGACGCCGCCCACCGACGCGAGGGAGTCGCCGGCTCCCTCGCTCACGCCGCCCCCGACGTTCGGCGGTGTGCAGCACGAGCTGCCGACGGGTGACGCCCTCGCCAACGATCCCGACCTGTACAAGAACGTCGCGCTCGAGGGCTGCGAGCAGACGGCGGACGGCTGGCAGGCGACGGGCGCGGCGACGAACGACTCCGGCGACGAGCTGACCTACGGCATCCTCGTGTTCTTCACGGATGCACAGGCGCGCACGGTCGACTCGGCGCAGACGACCGTCACCGTGGCGCCGGGAGGGACGGAGTCCTGGACCGCCGCGCAGCAGTTCACCGGCGAGGGCATCCAGTGCGTCGTCCGCGCCGTCCGGGATGCCTCTGCCGGCTGAGTCCCGCGGTATCCGATCCGTCCGGTCGTGGCTGGCCGCGCGGACGATCGGCGACCGCACCTGTGCGCAAAGTCCCAGAGACAGGGGAGGGTGCGCAGGCCTGTTCGAGTTCTAGCGCCGGGTCTCCTCGGTCGTGACCCCCGTGGAGCGCTGCGTCAGGAAACGGGTGATGGAGCCGGCGAGGGCACGAGGGTCCTCGATCATGGGGAGGTGTCCTGCGGTCAGTTCGTCCTGCCACGGCGCGTCGAGCCGCCGGGCGAAGGTGCGCTGAAGGCGCGGCGGCAGCTCCCGGTCGCGTGTGGTGATCACATATCCCCGCGGTGCGGTCAGTGTCGCGACGCTGGTGTCGTCTCGATACAGCCCGGGCGACTCCGGGACGAAATCGGCGACGACGCGATCGGCGGTCCGCGCGTCGAGGCCGCCGGCGATGCCACGCCGGATGGCGGCAGCCGGCGGGCGGGTTCCGGCGATCCGCATGGCGAGGCTGAGCACCCACCGGTTCGGGATCGGCATCGCCGAGATGAACGATCCGCCGGGTGGCGGGACGACAGCTGTGACGGCGAGGAACGCGCTGACACGTTCGGGAACGAGACGGGCGACCTCGGCGCCGACGACACCGCCAGACGAGTGCGCCACGATCGCAAACGATCCGGCGGGCGCTGACGCCACCGCTGCCTCCGTGTAATCCCGCAGCCGCGCCGTTCCGCCCGGACGCGGCCGGGCAGCCACCACGGTATGGCGGGCTGCGCCCAGCTCCTCCCGGGTCTCCTCCCAGATCCAGGCGGGCAGTCCCGCTCCGCTGATGAACAGGATGGGGTCGTGTGCGATCTTCATACCGCCATCCTTGACCCTTGCGATGTCACCCGTATGTCACTATTTATGGGTGAATCGGACCGACCGCCTCTATGCATTGCGAGAAGAACTGCGGCGTGCCGGAGCCGCGGGGCGATCGGCGGAGCGTCTTGCCGAGACCTTCAGCGTGAGCGTGCGGACGGTCAAGCGCGATATCTCCGCTCTGCAGCACGGCGGCTTCCCGGTCTGGGCGCGTCCCGGGCCGGGTGGGGGCTATGTCGTGGACGCGACGGCAACGCTGCCGCCGGTGAACTTGACCGATGCGGAAGTGTCCGGCCTCGCGGCCGCCGTCGCGGCGCACCGAGGCCAGCCGTTCGACGGTCACGCCCGCGCCGCGCTCGTCAAGGTCCTCAGCGTGATGGACCCGCACGCCCGGCGGCGAGCCACAGCGCTCAGCGGCCGGATCTGGATCGATCGAAGCGCGCAGCACGGAGACGGTCGTGCCCGGAGCGCGATCGAGCGAGCGTTGCACGAAGGCCGAGCACTCACCTTGGACTACAGCGACCGAAACGGCGACCTGAGCACACGCACGGTCGATCCCGTGCTGCTCGCCCACACCCACGATCACTGGTACTTCGTCGCGTTCTGCCGCGCCAGCGAGGGAATCCGATGGTTTCGACTCGATCGCGTGCGCGGGGCTCGCCTCATGACTGAGCCCGCGGCCGACATCCCGGTGGATGCGGTTGGCACACCGCCTCCGACGGCCGAGGCGGTGGGAGACATCTGACCCCTGCAGACAACTGACCCCTCTGCGCAGCCGTGTTCGACGCCCGCCACCCGTTCGTGGGGGCCCGGAGCAGCCGTCAGCTGCGCTCGGTGGACGTCTCCGAGATCGCGATCTCCTGAGTCGCCGTCGCGCGGTCGTAGCGATCGCCGTCGTAGCGGAGGGTCAGGCGCCAGGGGGCATCCGGATGTCGCCGCACGCGCAGGTTCTTGTCGAGCGCGAGCCAGACGAGGCCGATGAGCGCGCCCACGCCACCTGCGATGGCCGCCACTCCGAGGCCCCAGCGCGGCCCGAAGGCATCCGACACCCAGCCGACGGCCGGCCCGCCGAGCAGGGTCGTTCCCGCGAAGACGGCCATGTAGAGTGCCATGACCCGCCCCCGGATGCTCGGGTCGACCGTCGTCTGCACGTACGCGTTGGCGCTCGTGGTCATCGTCATCGCCGCCATGCCGAGCGGGACGAGCGCGATCGCGAAGGCGACGGCGTTCGGCATGAGCGCCGCGGCGAGGCTGATCACGCCGAACGCCGCCGCCGCGCCGATGGCGAGCCCGACCCGCGGTTTCTCGCGTCGCGCGGCGAGGAGGGAGCCGATGACGGACCCGATCGCGAGGACGGAGGAGATGAGCCCGTAGTCGCGCACATCCAGGTGGAACTCCACCCTTGACATCGCGCTCGTGAAGATCGGGAAGTTGAAGCCGAACGTGCCGATGACGAACACCATGGCGAGGACGACGAGGATGTCTGGACGGCCACGCACGTAACGGAAGCCGGCCGAGAGCTGCCCGGGACCTCGTCTCGTCTTGGCGATCGGGTAGAGCTCGTTCGTCCGCAGCAGCCAGAGGGCGACCAGGACGCCCGCGAAGGTGCACCCGTTGATGATGAAGACCCAGCCCGGCCCGAACACGGCCATCGCGAGGCCGGCGACGGCGGGTCCGATGAGACGCGCCGAATTGAAGGACGCCGAGTTGAGGGCGACGGCGTTCGGCAGATCGTCGGTGGGGACGAGCTCGCCCACGAACGTCTGCCGTGCCGGATTGTCGACCGCGGTCACGATGCCGAGGAGGAGTGCGAAACCGTACACCATCCAGAGCTGGGCGACGTCCGCGAGCATGATCGCGCCCAGTCCGAACGCGAGGACGGCCTGCGCCGTCTGCGTGAGGATGAGGAGGGTGCGTCCGGGAACGCGATCGACGATGAGCCCCGTGAACGGGCCGAGCACGAGGATCGGGCCGAACTGCAACGCCATCACGATGCCCACCGCGAATGCGTCGTTGTCGGTGAGCTGGGTCAGGACGATCCAGTCCTGGGCCGTGCGTTGCATCCACGCGCCGACGTTCGACACGAGCGCGCCCGCGAACCACAGACGGTAGTTCACCGAGGCGAGAGAGCGGAAGGTCCGGATCACGATTCCGCGATCCTCCTGAGGATCGGGATGACGGCAGCGAGTGCGGCGTTCTCCTCCTCGCCCAGCGCGGCGAGCTGATGCTCGAACCACACGGCCCTCAGCCGTCGCGTCTCCGTCGTCACGCGGCGACCCGACTCGGTGAGGTTCACGAGCACCTTGCGCGCGTCGTCGGGGGCGGGGCTCCGCTCCACGTATCCGGCCTCCTCGAGCGCGTTCACCGTGCGGTTCATCGACGGCGGGCGGACCTTCTCGAGATCAGCGAGTTGTCCGGGCGTGCACGCGCCGAGCTTCTCGAGGCGCCACAGCACACCGAGCTGAGAGTCCGTGACGTGCTCGTCGCTGCGCTCGGCCTTGATCCGCCGCGCCACCTTCTGGATGAGGATGCGCAGCTCGTCGTTCGTCGCCCGATCTTGTTGCGCCATGCTAATTAGCCTAACTCATTAGCATGGCTTACCAACCGCTGTGCGTTGAGCGATCGTCTCGAGAGCGGAGTGCACCCGAGAGCGGGAAGACGGAAGCGGGGAAGACAGAGGGGGCGCATCCGCGTGGATGCGCCCCCTCTCGTCGTCGTGGGTCAGACGTTGGGCAGCGGTGCCTCGTCCTCTGCGACCCAGAGTTCGTCGTCGGCTCGGAACGTCTGCCAGACCGCGTAGGCGACACCCGCCGCCGCGAGGATGCCTGCGCCGAGCGCGATGACGCCGCCCGCCCCCATCCCCTTCTTCTCGGGTTCGGGCTGCTTTCCGCCGAGCCGTGCGATCGCGGCTTTCACACGGGCATCCTTCGCCACATCGCCGATCGACATGATCGTGCCGACAGCATTGCCGAGGACCGGGACGACAGTCTTGTCGATGCCGCGCTTGGCCTGCGCCATCACAGGGTGCACGCGCCGCTCGTAGGCCGTCGCGATCACGGGGGCGACGTGCTCGCGCCCATAGTTGCCGAGCTGGCGTGAGGCCTCGCGGGCCACCTGGTTCGCATGATCGAGCACCGCCTGCTGGTGCTGCCACAGGTCGGCGGCGTCGCTCTTCAGTCGCTTGAGCTCCTTCTTGCGCTTACGTGACTGGCTCACGGCTGACCTCCATTGATCGTGTGCGGACGCGACAGAGTCCATCTTGCCACCGAATGCCCTGATTACCACCTGGGGGTCTACGCCGCTGTGCAAGAATTGGGTCCATGTCAATCCACACCGCCGTTGCCACTCTGCACACCAATCACGGCGACATCAAGGTCAATCTCTACGGCAACCACGCACCGAAGACGGTCAAGAATTTCGTCGGGCTCGCGACCGGTGAGATCGAGTGGACTGACGAGCGCAGCGGCGAGAAGAAGAACACGCCGCTGTACGACGGAGTGATCTTCCACCGCATCATCCCGGGCTTCATGATCCAGGGCGGAGACCCTCTCGGCAACGGCACGGGCGGCCCCGGTTACACCTTCGACGACGAGATCCACCCGGAGCTCGACTTCAACGAGCCGTACGTCCTCGCGATGGCGAACGCGGGCATCCAGTTCGGTCGCGGCACGAACGGGTCGCAGTTCTTCATCACCGTCGGGCCCACCGCCTGGCTGCAGGGCAAGCACACGATCTTCGGCGGAGTCGAGGACGAAGCGAGCCGGCAGATCGTCGACAAGCTCGCCGGCGTCGCCACCGATGGTCGCGACCGCCCGCTCGAGGATGTCGTGATCGAGCGCATCACGGTCGAAGAGGTCTAACAGCCCCGATGACGGCTCAGGGCCCGGGTGCGGCGAATCCGGACAACTTCTGCTACCGGCACCCTGATCGGCAGAGCTTCGTGCTCTGCCAGCGGTGCGGTCGCACGATCTGCGGCGAATGCCAGACTCCCGCCGCGGTCGGTGTCGTCTGCCCGGAGTGCATGCGCGAGCAGCGGCAGAGCATGACAGCCGCAGAGCGCCGGGCCTCTCGGCGCTGGGGAGGGGGACCGTCGGTCCAGGCGGTCGTCCGCTCGGGGGCGCCGGTCGTGACCTACGCACTCATCGGCATCAGCGTCTTCGTCTACATCCTGCAGTGGGTTGTGCCGCCGCTCACGACGATGCTGCAGTACGCCGGTGCGTACTCGTACCCGTCCGGCAGTCTCGGGCCCACCATCGCGTTCGAGCCGTGGCGCATGCTGACGGCGGTGTTCGTGCATTCCACGAGCCTGATCTTCCACATCCTCCTGAACATGTACTCGCTGTGGCTTTTCGGGCGTGCTCTCGAGCCGATGCTCGGTCGCGGGCGCTTCCTCGCGCTCTACCTGATCAGCGGGTTCGCCGGATCCCTGGGTGTTCTCCTCCTCGCGAGCCCGGTGCAGGCCGTGGTCGGGGCATCCGGTGCGATCTTCGGCCTGATGGGTGCGATCCTGGTCATCCAGCGCCGCCTCGGCGGGAACATTACGGGCCTGCTCGTCCTCGTAGGCATCAACCTCGTCATCGGCTTCATCCCCGGGTTCAACGTCGCCTGGCAGGCCCATCTCGGCGGACTGATCGGCGGCGCGCTCGTCGGGCTGATCTACTACGAGACCCGCAAGCGCAACCAGAACGGGCTTCAGATCGGTCTCCTCGTCGCCCTGTGCGTTGTGCTCGTCGCCCTCAGCTTCCGCTACTTCCTGTAGCCGCCCCCTCCCCTTCGTGAGTTGCGGACTTTCGCCCGTACGGCGTCACTTCCGACGGGCGAAAGTCCGCAACTCAGCGGAGTGAGCGGACGCGGAGTTTCGCACAGGGTTATCCACAGGTGGGGACAATTACAGCCGTGTAATTATCCACATTGTTCATAAGTGTGTGCAGAGGAGGTCGCCCACCGGACGGCGACCGAGCAGACGCACGCGGCTCCGCGGCGCCCCCTTCGTGAGTTGCGGCGGCGCCCTTGGTGAGTTGCGGACTTCGGCCCATCGGGAGGTCACTCGCACGGGCCAAGGTCCGCAACTCACGAGGGGCGCGGGCACAGAAAAGCGGATGCCGCACCGCAGGAGTCACCTGCGACAGCGGCATCCGCTGCGAAGTCTGAGAGCCGGCGTCAGCGCCAGCGCGTCGTCATCAGGAACCCGATGAACGCGATCCCGAAGCCGACGACGATGTTCCACGACTGCAACGCCGGGATGGGGAACTGACCCTGGCTGATGTAGAAGAGGATGATCCAGAGAAGGCCCACCAGCATGAAGCCGAACATCAGCGGCTTGAACCACACCGGGTTCGGAGCGTCTTCTCCGTTGCGCCGTGCGCGCTCGGTCGCCTCGGTATCCTTGGTTTTCGTGCGTGCCATGCACACGATTGTATCGGGTGGATGCTGCCAGGACTCACAGAGAGACTGACTAAGTCGCCCGGATAGACTTGCGGCATGTCTTTGCCGCCCGACCAGACACCGTCAGGTGCTGTGCCAGAAGGCCAGTCGCCTTCGGATGCTCCGCTCACCCGCCGGCAACTGCGGGAGCGGGCTCGCCTGGCTGAGCAGGCGTCGGCGCGGGCCGGGAAGCCGAACCCGGCCGCGGATCCTGCGCCTGCGGTCACTGAGGTGCCACGCGTTACAGAGCCGTCCGTCGCCTCCGACGCCCCCGACGCTTCCGTTTCTTCTGAGGGTGACCCCGCCCTTGCGTCTCCCGCTGTCTCTGAGGCTGCAGCACGCGGCGAGGATGCCGTCAGGTCCGAGACGACCGTGGCTGCGGAGGCCGAAGCGTCGTCGGGTGCTTCCGCGGATCCTGACGTCCCGGCGGTTCGTGACCTCCGCACCGTTACAGCCAGCGGCGGGGCCGACGCTGTGCCGTCGGTTCCCATTCCAGCGCCGCGACGGCAGATGGACGAGCCGACGGATGCCGGTGAACCGCAGACGACGGCGCTCGGCTTCGAGGCGCTCGGACTGGGCCCCGGGCCGGACGACGAGTCCGCCCGCGGATCTGGTTCCGCGGTCTCGGAGCCCGAGGCATCCACAGCGGCGGCCCCGAGCACTGCTGCACAGGGCACGACGAAGGGGGGCGCGTCCGCGAAGAAGGCGAAGCCTCGGCCACGAGTCACCGTCCTCGGTGTGATCGGTGAGCTGCTGCTCACGGCTGGTGTCGTCGTCATGCTCTTCCTCGTCTGGCAGTTGTGGCTCAACGACATCTGGACGCGTGGCGAGCAGAACGAGGCCGCAGCAGACCTCGCCGAGCAGTGGGCGCCCGGCGTGACCGCCTCGGCGACCCCCGGGCCCACCGATGTCGACTACGGCGACCCCGTCATCATGGACCAGCCGGGGGATGCTGAGCCCTTCGGCGTCCTGTACGTGCCCCGGTTCGGCGCGGACTACAAGCAGACGATCGCAGGAGGAACCTCCGCCGCCCGGGTCCTCAACACCATCGGTCTCGGCCACTACAACGACACGCAGATGCCTGGTCAGGCCGGGAACTTCGCGCTCGCCGGTCATCGCCAGACCCACGGTGCACCGCTCAACCAGATCGCGTCTCTGCAGGTGGGCGACGCGATCGTCGTGCAGACCAAGGACGGCTGGTACACCTACCGGTTCCGCACGCTCGAGTACGTCACGCCGACCACGGTGAGTGTGTTGAACCCGATCCCTCAGGCGGATACGGTCGAGACGACCGACTCCCTCATCACTCTCACGAGCTGCAATCCGCTGTTCTCGACGGCGGAACGCATCATCGCGTATGGGGTGTTCGAATCGTGGCAGCCGAGCTCAGTGGAGGCACTCCCGCCAGCACTGACCGAACTGGAGCAATGACAATGTACGGAGCACTCTGGCGCGTCCTCCCCGGCCCCTGGTGGGTCAGGCTCATCATCATGCTTGTTCTCGTGGCAGCGGTGCTGTACGCCCTCTTCACCTGGGTGTTCCCGCTCGTGCAAGACATCTTCGCCACCCCTGACGTCACCATCGAGGAGTGACCGTGACCCGCGTACTGGTCGTCGACAACTACGACAGCTTCGTCTACACACTGAACGGCTACCTGCTGCAACTGGGCGCCGAGACGGAAGTGCTCCGCAACGACGCGTTCTCCGAGGCCGACGTCCCCGCTCGGCTGGCCGACTACGACGCCGTCCTCGTCTCGCCCGGCCCGGGCAAGCCGGCCGATGCCGGTGTGTCGATCCCCATCGTCAAGCAGGCCCTGGCATCCGGGACTCCCCTGCTGGGCGTGTGCCTCGGTCACCAGGCGATCGCCGAAGCGTTCGGCGGTGTGGTCACGAACGCCGATGAGCTGATGCACGGCAAGACCTCGCTCATCGAGCACGACGACAGCGGGTTCTACGACGGCGTGCCGCAGCCGTTCACGGCCACCCGGTACCACTCGCTCGCGGTGGTGGACGGCACTCTGCCAGAGGACCTCGTGGTGACCAGCCGCACGAAGGGCGGTGTGATCATGGGCCTCCGGCACACGGAGGCACCGATCTACGGCGTGCAGTTCCACCCCGAGAGCGTTCTCACCGAGGGCGGGTACCGGATGCTCGGCAACTGGCTCGCCATCAGCGGGCTCCCCGAGGCCGCCGAGCGTGCGAAGGACCTGACCCCGCTCGTCAGCTAGGCGGCCAGGAAGCTCTGGGCGCGTGCTCGAGCTGCCTTGACACCCTGATCTGACCGGTCCCTCTCGACGTCGAACCTCGTCCTGATTCGCGGCTCCGCCGGCGGTTCGCCGCACGCAGGAGTCATCGCATCCGTGTCGTCGTGCTGTCACCGCACGCCCACGGTGAACGTTCGGACCCATAGCGTTCGCACAGCGTTCACCAAGAAGGCACATGTGATTCAGCTGTCCCCGTTTGACTCGCCAACGCGGCATCCCCATGACGTCCCTGGCCGGGTCATCCTGCGCCTGCCGCACGCGGGCCGGCTCCTCTGTTCTGGATTGCACTGGTGATGACCTCCTCCATGCCTACTCGACGTCCGCTCTCCCGACTTCTCATCGCCACCGTGACGGGGGTGACACTGGCACTCGGAGGGATCGTCCCGGCGGCGAACGCAGCGCCGATCCCCGGCCTCGACGGTGACGGCACGAGCTCGTCCCCCTACCAGATCGCGTCGTCCGACGACCTTCTCGCCGTCGCAGAGGCGATCAACGGCAATCCGGGCACCTATGCCGACGGGACGTATCGCCTGACCGCCGACATCGACTTCGCCGGCGCGGAGTTCCCCGGGATCGACACCTTCACCGGCGTCTTCGAGGGCGCGGGCCACAGGATCAAGAACGTCGTGTACGGCCACAGCACCTTCGGCTCAGGCGACGCGGGCGGGCTCGCGTTCTTCCGCCGGATCACGGATGCCACGGTGCGCAACATCGTGCTCGACGGCGTCACCGCGGAGAACGGCACGCGTACCCAGTACGTCGCAGGCATCGCGATGTACGCCCTGAGGTCGACCGTGTCGGGCAACTCGGTGATCGACGCAACGCTGAGCGCACCGAGCGCCGAGAAGACCGGTGGCCTCATCGCCGAGATGGACGGCGGACTGACAACGAACAACTGGGTCGACGCCACCATCACTGCCAACAAGATGGCCGGAGGCATCGCGTCGTACTCGAAGAACGGCGTCACGATCTCCAACAACCTGGTCTCGGCCGATATGACGGTCGTCGTGGGCGGCGGGCCGAACGGCACCCGCGGCGTCGACGCCGGCCTCATCATCAACTATCCGGGCAACCCCAGCAGCAACTCGGTCTTCTCCGGCAACGTCGCGTACGACGGCTCCGTCGACTACTCGGGCAAGATCGACGGGTTCGTCGGGCGCATCGCCGGCTACACCGGTTACGACGGCTGGACGGCGACGAACAACCTCGCGAACTCCGCCATCACGCTCGGCGGGCAGACGGTCACGGGCCCGGGCACCAAGAACCAGCACGGCACCGACACGAGCGCGGAGGCGCTTGCCCAGCGGGACACCTACGCCGGCCTCGGCTGGGACTTCGAGAACGCGTGGCGCTTCGATGAGGTCCTCGGCCACCCGGTTCCGACCTACGTGCACTCCCTGTTCGGCGACGGCACGGAGCAGGCGCCGTTCGAGATCGGATCGGAAGAGGATCTCGAGTTCCTCGCGACACAGCTCAACGAGGGCAACAGTCGCTACACCGGTGACAAGAGCTTCATCGTGACGGCGGACCTCGACTTCACCTCACGCGAGCCGTGGCCGGGCATCGACTCGTTCACGGGCGTCTTCGACGGCGCAGGTCACCGTGTGTCCGGGCTCGTCTACACATCGGACGGCGGAAGCAAGGCGGCCGGTTTCTTCGACCAGCTCACGGACGCGACTGTCCGCAACCTCGTGCTCGACGGCATCACGGCGGATTTCGGCACCAGCACTCAGTTCGTCGCCGGCCTCGCGGGGCTCTCCACGCGCTCCACTCTCACCGGCAACACCGTCATCAACGCGTCGCTGAGCGCGCCGAGCGCCGAGAAGGCCGCCGGCATCACGACCGAGATGGACGGCGGTGCCATCAGCGGCAACTGGGTCCAGGCGACCGTCACCGCCAACAAGATGGCCGGCGGGATCGCCGCGTACTCCAAGAACGGTGTGACGATCTCGGACAATCTCGTCGACGCCGACCTCACGGTCGTCGTGGACGGTGGGGCCCAGGGGACGCGTGGCGTCGACGCGGGCCTCGTCATCAACTACCCGGGGAACCCCAACGGAGCCTCCAGCTACACCGGCAACGTCGTCTTCGACGGGACGATCGACTACTCGGGCAAGGTCGACGGCTTCGCGGGACGGATCGTCGGCTACACCGGCTACGAGGGGTGGACGGCGACCGACAATCTCGCGAACGACGCGATCACCATCGGCGGTCAGCCGGTGACCGGTCCAGGTACGAAGAACCAGCACGGCATCGACACCACAGCCGAGGCACTCGGTCAGAAGGACACCTACACGGGCATCGGCTGGGACTTCGACACGATGTGGCGCTGGGACGACGAGCTCGGGCATCCGATTCCCAAGTACATCCTTCCCGCCGAGGTCCCCAATCGCGTCTCTGTCACCTTCTACGGCGACTCCTCCACGCAGCGCGCCTTCACCTGGTACTCCGAGATCGAGGACGGTGCCGGCGCGGTGGTCCTGAGCACGGACCGCGAGTTCCCCGCGGGCTCTTCGACCGTACAGGTGGATGCCATCCAGGAGACCAGCGAACACGGCGAGGTGTTCTACCGTGCGGTGGCGACGGGGCTGACTCCGGGCACGCGTTACTACTACCGTCTCGGTGACGCGGTGCAGCAGGTCTGGAGCACGGTCGGCACCTTCACGACGAGTCCTGGTGACGGCGACTTCACGTTCATCGACCTGACCGACTCGCAGTCGCAGAACCTGGGTGAAGCTCAGCTTTCGGCATCGACCATGTCGAAGTCGCTCACGTACGTGCCCGAGGCGGAGTTCGTCGTGCACAACGGCGACATCGTCGAGCACGGTGACAAGGAGCAAGACTGGATCGACCTGCTCGGCTCGGCGCAGTCGTCGCTCATGAGCACCACGCTCGCCCCGGCCGCGGGCAACCACGATCAGGCTGACAACGCGTTCATCGACCACTTCACGCTCCAGACGCCGAACGGTCAGGACGCCCGCCGCGGTGCCTACTACAGCTTCGACTACAACGACGCGCACTTCATGGTGCTGAACACCAACGAAGACAGTGCGCAGTCCGTGTCGAACGCCCAGGTCGAGTGGTTGCGTCAGGATGCTTCTGCGGCGCGAGCCGCCGGTGCCAAGTGGCTCATCCTCACCATGCACAAGGGTCTCTACACCACGGCGACGCACCTCGACGACGCCGACGTGATCGCGATGCGCAAAGTGCTCATGCCGGTCATCGACGAGCTCGACATCGATCTCGTCCTGCAGGGCCACGACCACGTCATCAGTCGCTCGAAGGTGTTGGTCTCGGATCCCGACGGCGTCGAGGGGGCCAGCCCCGTCGAGTCGACGCGGTACACCGAGATCGTCAACGGCAAGCGGGCAGACTACACAGTCGACCCTCAAGGCACGATCTTCTTCCTCCCGAATACATCGGGCGCCAAGCACTACACGCAGGCGACCAGCGTTGGCGGCGGCATCGACCTGGAGGCCTTCCTCCAGCTCTTCGACCGCACGGGTGAGCAGGGAACGGAGAACTTCTCAGCCATCTCGGTGACTGACGACAAGCTCACCGTGGATCTCTACGACATCCGCGACAAGGGCATCCCGCGCCTCTTCGAGAGCTTCGGCATCGACCGGGAGGTCTCCGGCGTGGACGCCCAGCTCGCGGCGCTCCCCGCCGTCGGCGACCTCACCGTAGAGGACGCACCTGAGGTCTCGGCAGCGCGTGACGCCGTCGACGCTCTGACCGCGGGCCAGCGCAGCGCACTCGTCTCGCTGTCCGTACTCGAGGCGGCCGAGAGCCGGTTACGCGAGCTCACCGGTCTGGTCTCGACCGACGGCAGCGTCGTCGCGTGGGCCAAGCCGGATGCCGAGTCGCGTCAGACCATCACGGTGCGCAACGGCACCCGCTCCGACTTCGCCGGAGCTCCTGTCCAGGTGCGGATCGAGAACACGCCAGCCGTGGAGCGCGACGAGCTCGCGTTCTTCTCGACCGATGGTGCGCCGTTGCCGTACGAGGTGGAGACCTGGGAGCCCGGTGCGGTCTCGACGGTCTGGGTGAAGGTCCCGTTGCTCGCGGCGGAGTCGGCCACCACGATTTGGGGCTACTTCGGCGGCGATGCCGTCGACAACGATCCGGCTGCCGTGTGGGAAGGCCACTACTCGCTCGTCGAGCACTTCGCCGGGCAGACCGACGGCGACCAGCAGCGGGTCGACTCCACGGGCACGGCCACCGGCACGGTCGTCGGCGCCGGGATCGAATCGGAGGTCTCCGATCGCGGAACCGCCCGGGCGACGTTCGGCGACGCACGCCTTCAGTATCCGGGCGACATCGGCGGCGACTATGACCGGATCAGCATCAGCGGCGTCTACTCGCTGACCGCCGCCGACCTCGCCGCATTGAGCGGCAAGGCACCGGTCATCGCCAAGGAGAGCGCCACGGCCGATGGGCAGGCGACGTTCTGGCAGGGAGTCCTCAAGAACGATTCCAAGCTCGGAACACGATTCG
>Ga0164243_10009943_pt1 | contig 13735 bp, 12 predicted proteins | sample OricompcompostOP_FD_108781 | JGI IMG/M metagenome (GOLD analysis project Ga0164243, IMG submission 108781) | Organic Plus compost microbial communities from Emeryville, California, USA - Original compost - Organic plus compost (OP) | ecosystem: Engineered > Solid waste > Mixed feedstock >... | reverse complement strand
CCTGGCGCGGGTGGCGACCCGGATCGTGAACGAAGTGCGCGGCGTGAACCGCGTGGTGTACGACTATACCTCGAAGCCGCCGGGCACGATCGAGTGGGAGTGACGGATACAAACGGCGGCAATAGCGTAGTTTCGGCGGTGGTTTTCGCCTTCGCTTGATTGCCGTTCTTGTCCGTCTTCATTCCCATTGAGCTGGCCTACTCCATCTGTCTCGCAGGACTGATCTGCGCGCACTCTCAGGATGATGTAAAGCCGCTTCGATGGGTGGGAGTGCTCTGGCGTAGAATAGCGTGCACAAAGGCGGGTCTGCTTTGCGCCCCAAACTCAGCCGTATAGCCAACCCGGCGCTTGTTCCAGAAGCGGACATTTGTTCACATGCTGGCGATGGAGATGCGGTGGCGATCAATCTGTTTGCCGAGATCGCCTTCCGAGATCGCTGATGCTCCATCGGGGTGAGCGACGGGCTTCAACGTGCGACCGCCATTTCACGCAAGCGCTTTCGTTCGCCGAATCCTTGCCCTATCGGTGTCGAAGGCGGCGCGTCAGCGACACGCCCAAGGTCGGGAGCCGCGTATGATGACGACTGGTCGGGGGACGATGTCGCGAGCATGAAGCCGCCGGCCAAGCCAATCACCGTGTCCGCTGAGATCGGCGGCGCAGACCCGCTCGAAATCCGCTCGGGGCCATCAATCCCGCCGATCGAGCGCATAAAGCTGTTCTCGCCGAGCCAGTGGGAAGCAGTCGTGGACGAGTGGGCGTCGAGCCTGCCCGACTACAAATTGGTCGAGCGTGCCGGCGGCGCCGGCGACATGGGATGCGACGTCATCGCGACGGTCGATCCAGCCAACCCCAACGGTAATTGGGACAACTACCAGTGCAAACACTACGACCATCCGCTGGCGCCGAGCGACATCTGGGTCGAGCTCGGCAAGCTCTGCTACTACACACACATCGGTGAATACAGCGTGCCGCACGCCTACCGGTTCGTGGCGCCCCACGGCATCGGCACCAAGCTCCTCAACCTGCTCAAGCGACCCGAAAAGCTGCGCGAGGAGCTGATCGACAACTGGTCGTCGAAGTGCACCACGAAGATCACCAGCACCATGTCTGTCCCGCTGGAGGGGACGCTGCTCGCCCACGTTCAGTCGTTCGACTTCAGTCGGATCGGGCACGTCCCGACCCTCAAGCTGATCGAGCAGCACCAGAAGACCCCATACTTCGCCGTGCGCTTCGGGCTCGGACTGCCACCGCGACCCGCCTCGCCGACGCCGCCACCGGAGATCGCTGTGGGCGAGACGCGCTACGTCTCGCAGCTGCTCGACGCATATGGCGACAACCAGCAGACCGCCTATGCGTCGCCGGATGCGCTTATCCCGGCGCACCAGCGGCACCTCCGGCGGGCGCGGGAGAGCTTCTATTGCGCGGAGGCGCTGCGCAGCTTCTCGCGCGACACGCTGCCCGACGGCGCGTTCGAGAACCTGCAGGACCAGATACTCGATGGCGTGATCGACACCGCCGAGGCCGACCACGACTGCGGCTTGACCCGCGTCAACGCGACGACGGCGCAGGCGACCAACCTCAACCTGACGAGTTCAGCCCTTCTCGGTCGGGTCGAGCCGAGCGATCGCAAGGGTGTCGTCCATCAGCTGGCCAATGACGACCGGCTGATCTGGGTGCCGGGCGATGACTGACGTGCCCGCGCCGAGCTCGCCGTTTAACAGTCCGCTCGAGACGGGGCTCCGCTCGGTCGCGATCCTCGCCGAGGCCTGCCCGGACGAGTTCGACCTGCAACGGTTGCTGTATTTCGACTACCTCGTCGTCCATTCGAGCGACGCCGACGGTCCCGACAGCCTTCACCCGAACACGCCCCTCCGCAATGGCGAGCTGCTGGTCCGCCGGGGGGTGATCGAACGCGGCCTGCTGCTCTATATCAGCCGTAGCCTCGTCAAATGGCACGCGCGCGCGGACGGCATCTTCTACGCGGCGTCGGAAGCTGCGGGCCCGTTCCTCGAGTGCCTTCACTCGGCCTACAGCCGTGAACTGAGGCTGCGGGCGACTTGGGCGATCGACACGTTCGGCGCCCTCGATGATGACGAATTGAAGAGCTACTTCGATGCCCGATTCGAGCGGTGGACCCGGGAATTCCAAGCGGTCCAGCCGCCGCCGGAGCTGCTCCTGTGAGCGGATTCGAGCTGCGCAGCCTGCGCGCCACCGGCCCTGGCAAGCCCGACGCCGAGATGACGTTCGAGGCCGGTCTGAACGTCGTGTCGGGGCCGTCCGACACTGGAAAGTCCTACCTCGTCGAGGCCATCGACTTCATGCTGGGCGGCCAGACGCCGCCGCGCCAGATCCCGGAGAGCGTCGGCTACGACCGCGCGCACCTGGTAATCGAGGCCAAGTCGGGCGACCGATACGAACTGACCCGTGCGCTCGATGGCGGAGACTTCCAGCTTCGCGACCTTTCCAAGGACGACGACCGTTCGGTGACCTTGGCCGGGCGCCACAGTTCCACCGACCCGGACAACATCAGCACCTTCTTGCTGCGGTTGGTGGACCTCGATCAGAAGCGCCTGCGCAAGAACGTCAACAACGAGCTGCAGAACCTCAGCTTCCGCAACCTCGCCGCGCTGCTGATCGTCGACGAGGAAACGATCATCAAGAAGAGCTCGCCAATCCTATCCGGCGAGTCCACTCAGCGCACCGCGCAGGTAAGCCTCTTCAAGCTGCTGTTGACCGGCGTCGACGACAGCGCGCTCGTCGCGACGAAGAAGCCCGCGATCGCAAAGGCCGAGATCGAGGGCCAGATCGCCGTGCTCGACGAACTGATCGCCGACTACGAAGCCGACCTGAAGGAGTTGACCGAGGCGACGGCCGAGGAGCTCAATGACCAGCTCGCCCGGCTGGAGTCGTCCATCGCCGCGAGCGAGCAGGCCATGTCGGCCGAACGCGCCCAGTTCGAGGAACAGGAGCAGGCGCGGCGCGACGCGTGGCGGACAGCCGAACGGATCCAGGGCCGGCAGGCCGAGATCTCGGGCCTCAAGGAGCGCTTCGCCCTTCTCGACCAGAGCTATACGTCCGATCTGCAACGGCTCGAGTCGATCGCCGAAGCGGGTGCCTATTTCGTAGCGCTGCCGCATGGCGCCTGCCCGCTGTGCGGCGCGCCCGCCGGTGACCATCGCCACGACGGCATCGCCCAGGACGGCGACGTCGACCGCCTGCGCGAGGCCTGCGAGAGCGAGATTGCGAAGATCCGACAGCTGCAGTCCGAACTAGCTATGGCGGTTTCCGACCTCGACGACGAGCGTGATGCGCTGGGCGCAGGCGCATCCAACGCCAGACTTCGGTTCGACACCGCCGACGCGCTCGTACGCGAAACGCTGGCGCCCGCGCTTTCGGCGGCGCGGCGACAGGTCGACGAGCTCTATTCCGTCCGCGCCGACGTCAAGCGGGCACTGACGCTGGTCGACCGCATCGCCGCCATGATGGCGCGGCGGGCCGAGGCGCAGGCTGCGCTCGGCAGCGCGGGCCGGTCGAACGACGAGCGGCCTGGCCTGCCCGCAGCGAGCCTCCAGGCGATCAGCGTCGCAGTCGAAGAGCTTCTCGACGCCTGGCGCTTCCCGCACGAGAAACCCGTCTACTTCGACGAGGCGCGGCAGGACATGGTGCTCGGCAGCAGGCGCCGCGGCGACCAGGGCAAGGGCCTGCGGGCGATCACCCACGCGGCGTTAACGATCGGCCTCCAGCAAGCCATCAAGACCCTGGGCCGGGATCCCGCCGGATTCATCGTCCTGGATTCTCCGCTGGTGACATTCCGCGAGGCCGACCACGAGGACGAACTCGCGCCGGACCAGAAGGTCGCAGTCAAGCAGGCGTTCTACGCCGACCTCGCACGCCGGGCCGACCTGTCGCAGATCATTGTGTTCGAGAACGAGGATCCGGATCCGGCGCTGCGCGCGCAGCTGGCCATTCAGCTGTTTTCGAAGCAGGAGAGCTCCGGCCGCTACGGTTTTTTCCCGCGCCCACAGCCCTAGCCGAGCCTGCTCTGAATTCGCCTTGGCGCGCGAGAGCGACCCCGGAGCCAGAACCCAGACCTTCGCTTTGGACTTTGCCAATCCGAAAGCCGACCATCTCCTAACGGCCCTGAAGTGGTTGGTCTGCATTGGACACGACCTGCCAGTCGGCAATGCGCCCCATGATCAGTCGTTTAGCGGAAGGTCGGACTGCCCCGAAAGCGGTCGCAGCCCATACTCTTTGAGACTCAACGATTGCGTCTTGCGTCCACGATTCCTTGAACGCAGTTACGACAGCGAGCTAAGGGCGGCACACTACATATCCTCGGATGCCCATCTCAACGCAGGCCGAGAAGTAGCTCATCAATAGCCAATAGAGTTGCACGAAGTGCGGGGAAGGCGCGTTCCCTTGCGCGATGGCGGCCAGAACGCCTTCTACCTGCGCGCGGCTAAGCGAAGAGGTCACGATAAACACCCTCTGGAGCGCGTCCGGCGCGGCGCGGACCGCTTCGAGTTTCTCGGCAATCTCTTGCGGCGTCCCGCCGCGAATCATCCTTGCGATGTCGGTCTGGACACCATTATTGCGATAGCGATTGCCCCAGCCTGCGAGCTTGTTGGGTAGCATATCAGCGGGCAGCCCCATCCGGCCGAGATTCTTGATCGCTTGGCCGACCGACTCATGAAAAGCCGAAGCGCTGAGGGACTGGTTACCATGCTTGGCATGGTAGAAGCTGATCATTGTCGGGCTGCTTTGGGTACTCACCCCGATAAAATCGGCCCATTCGTCACCGAGATCATCGCAGAGCAGTACGTCGTCACCGTCTGCGATCGTATCGACCACTGAGCGGAAGACGCAGCCTTGGGCAAATTCGATTTGGCCGACCGCGAAATCACCTTTCTCGCTGGTGGTGTGGGCAAGCGAGGGATCGACGCGGAGATGGGCGAGCAGCGCTGCACCGCCGCCCGCCAGTGCCTCGTCGCGGAACAGCGCGCCGTCGATATAGGCAAGGGCAAGATCGCTGAAGAGGACTGTGAACAGATTTTCCCGATCGAGGTAACGCGCAAGCGATACCGCATCGGCGTCCTCGCCCAGGGGTTCGCTACGCTTCTCGACTGAAATGCCGGAGATCTGCGGTAGATCGAGGTCCTTCAATCCGATCCGGGTTGCGCCGATACGCAGCGTAGCGATCGGGGTAACGCCGTCCTCGGCGCGGACTTCATGGGCGCTACGACGGCGCATCACCGGGAATGCTGGCTCGAGCGCGGCCAGCACGACTTCGGCTTCAGGTTGCGGCAGTTCCTCTACACCATTTACGCCCTCACGGATTAGGCGGACCCCGCCCTCGGCGCTGAACAGCACGTCGGCCAAGCCCATCGTGTCGATGCCGACAAAGGTTGGCCGAACATCGGCAGGGAGCGCGGTCAGTTCGAGCGGGCGTGCGAAGTTGCGGATAAAGCCGGCGACTGCGCCGTCATCGGCCTGGAGCAGTTCCGAAATCTGAATGGCCCAGGCGACGGTTGCTTCAACCCCGGCGCGATCCGCGCGCAGCGAAATCCGGCCGGTCGTCGGGGTGGCGGAATAGACACCGTCCTCACGTCGCACGCTATAAGCTTGGGGAATGAAGCGGCTGGCGCTGCTGGTCGCCACGGCGTTCTCGAGATCGCGGGCTTCAAGTGATTTGGAGCGAAGCGCGAGCGGCGAGATCGACATGTTACGCAAGCGCAGCTTCTCGAACACGGCGTCCTGCCGGGCGATCGCACGCTCGATCCGCTCATTGGCGACCTTGCCAAGATGTACGGTCTTGAAAGCCGAGGGCAAGTCGAGGCCAGATTTGAACACGGCGATATATGGGCCATGCTCGACAATCAGCACATAGCCATAGACGCGCTCGACGACATCGGCTTCCGGCGCGAGAAAGGACACGTCGCGTTCGTGCGAGAAGCAGATTGCCGAATAGCGGGCATCGCCGAGTACGAGCCGGTCGGCCCGAAACAGATTCTGTGAGGGCTGGCGTGCCTGCGCGCGTAGCGTCGTGAAGAGGCGGTTGATAGCCTCGTTCGACAGCCGCCGTTTGCGCTGGTGGAAATAACCCGATTGCGCGATTTCGAGATGGTCGATCATTGGTCGGTCTCAGTCGGGGCAGGGGCGTCAGGGCTTGGCGGAACATGTGTGAAATCGGCGGGGAGATTGACCGGCTTGTAGCCCTTGGTGATCCGCTCGATCACCGAATGGTGGAGCAGAGCGCCTTCGGGTATTTTGCGCGGCTCTGCGCGCGGCAGGTAATAGCCACCACCCTCCACCTTTTCCGGGAAGCGCTTCCATTTGCGGTTCTTGGGCAGATATTCGAGCGGCTTCCAGGCGACGGTCATCGAATTGTGGATCGGGCCATTCGCATTGGGTGCGACATACATGCGCTTGCCGCCGGGCAGGGGAGCGCCTTCGGCGAGATGATCGAACAGGGACTCGTTGAGTTCGAGGCCGTGCTTCTGCGCTTCGCGGGCCATCCAGATCAGCGGGAACTTCGCGATCTGGCTTTCGGTCTCGGCCCAGCCGCCACCGACATCGGAATGGTCTCCGGCGAACCACACGGTCTGTTGGTCCTGTGCGCCCTCGGCATCGGCGAACGGATCGGGTTTGAAACTCTGGCCTGGCGTCCAGTTGTACAATCGAAACATCCGGCGACACTCATCGATCGCAGCGGCTTGCCGGAATACGCGGACGCTCGGATTGGACTTGGTGTACGGCAGGAAAGACTGGCTGGGAAACCGCAGCAACCCTGGACGGACCAACACCGAGGCGACCGTGTCCCACACTCCCAGAAAATGGATCGGTACCCGGCGTCCGCCAATCACGCGGCGAAACTGCCAGGCGATGTCGAGCCGGTCTTCGCGGTCCGCGCGCTTATAGGCTTTGAGCGCATATTCGGCGAGGTTGCGCTGATCAGTTTCGAGCAGACCAACCAGATGGATCAGACCCGCGACTGCGCGGGCAGTGTACGCGCCGCGGCTGAAGCCGAACAAAAAGATCCGGTCGCCTGGCTGATAGTTGTCGATCAAATAGCAATAGGCGGCGAGAATATTGGCATCGAGACCCCAGCCGGTTGCGAGCCCGAAGGCCGCGATCGCGCTTTGCGCGGCAGGGCTCCAGTCGGTGGTTAGCGGCACGGTGCCGATGCCGGGGTGATAGAAGACGCGCTGACTGTCGCTGCGTTCGGCGCAGCGATAGAGCTTTACAACGTTGGTCAGGTTATCCTTGACCTCGTTGCTGGTGCCATCGAGCAGCAGAATCAGATTACGCGGCATCATTTCTCCCCCGAGTTCAAGGGCATCAACAGCCGCTTCTTTGGGTCAAGATGTTTTGGGACCGAAATGAATGGACTGCCGCCGTCGTGCGTTTGATGGCTTAGGAACCGATAAAGCTTTCTCATTGCCTTCATCGACCGATCACCAGCCGTTGTTGAAAGCCACCCTGGTCGCGGCGTTCGTCCCACAGGATCAGCGGCAAATCTGCCTTTGGCATCCACACCCTACCGACTTCGATCGCCATTGCGACGGGCAGCGCTGGAAAGACGTGAATCTCGGCATCATCGCCATGTGCGAGGCGAATTGCGGCGAAAGTCTGCCGGAGCAGCGTACGGAACGCCGCAAGGCATTCGGGGCGGCCCAATATGTCATTGCCGGGGCTTTTTGCCTCGATCGCCCAGACTGGTACGTCGGCCCCAAGCACGTTGCTGATCCGTTCGTCGTCAATCGTGGCGCTGACGCCGAGGTTTAACGCCACCTTTGGCGCGGTTCGTGGTTCGGCTCGGCGATCGAGAAAGGTGATCGGCGGCCAATTTTCGCGCCATGCCCAGCCCTTGGGTTCGCGCGAAATCTGGCGCACATCGACATCGGCGATATCGCTGAGCAGGCTGCCAAGCTGGATCAGTAGGGGCTGTGGCGCGATCGCGAACACGCTCAAATGTCGGATTTCGCCTTGGCGGAGACGTTCACCCACCCGCAATTCGAACTGCCGGGCGAGATGGTCGCGTTGAAACTGCCAATAAGCGGCGTCGTTCTCACTGAAGCTCGAGTCTTTAAGCTCAAGCGCCAGTGGATGGCCAAATGGATAGCGCGCCGGTAGCACCGCTGCCCGGCTGTGCGTAGCAGAGACCGGACAATCATGTTCCCCGATGCGCGCGGCATAATGGAGTAGATGCGTGGCGCGGTCAGCATCAATCGCGGTGACGATCGCGATCCGGGCTTCGTGTGCTGTTTTCATCTCAAGAAGCCGTGCTTCAGGATGGCCCGCGACCTCCTCGCGATCAATCAAGCGATGGTGCACGTCACAAAGCAACATCAGGTTGTCGATGTCGTCGGCCAGCGTATGCGAACGGACCGGGTCGCCGCGTGGACCGTCGGGCGCAGCTGCGACAATGTGCGCGATATAGGCGGTGTTGAGCTTCTCGGCGCCAGAGATGATGTCGCCGAGCAGGGGCTTGTTACAGCCGGAATATTGGCAATTGCCGCCGGCTCGGGTCCACAGGATCAAGCGGTTTTTCTCGGACACCCGGACTGCCGCGCGCCCCTTGCCGTTGATGGTGCGGGTCATGCGGCCCTCTGCAGCAGTTCAGCAACGGGATCGTTGGTCGGATTGCGCAACCGCGAGAAATCGATGTCGCGAAGCCGATCGGCCAGCATGCGTCGATCGACCGTCCCGGCCTGACGCTGCTCGATAGTGGCGATGGTCAGGCGACTTGTGTCCATTCCCGTGACTGTGCTGGTCCGTTGCAGCAGCTGCTGCCATCCTGACCGTCCGTTGCCAGAGGTTTCCGGAGGCCGCGAGGCGCCATGGTCGCGGCCGCCGCCGTGCCATATGCCGGTCGCTTGCCACGCTTCGTAGAAGCGCAGCCATTCGGCAATCCAGGGTACGGTGGTCGCGCCGATCGCTTGCGAGGTGTCCCATCCGCCAAAGGCGGGATCAAATAGGCAGAGGTTGGGACCGTCCGGTTCATCATAGACATGCGGGATCGGCGTGCCGGGATCTTCGGCGCGCCGCTCGATGCGGGGTGAGAGAATGCGTACTTCCGGAAACCAGGCATGGGCATATTCGAAGCCGTGCTGGAAGTGCCGCCGCACATAGAGGATCGACACCTCATAGCCTTGCGACAAACCATACACCCGGCCACGCCACAGCGCGAGATCCTCTCCCAGCAGGATGGTGCGGAAGGGCCAGTCACGCCTTAGCAGGCGATCCTGTTGCCACAGGGGAAGCGGCGGCGCGGCGTTGGTCAATCGCGCCATCGGGTGCCTCCATAGAAAGAGGTTTGCGGCGTCGGGCGGGCCTGCGCGCTGGTCGCTGCGGCCATTGCCGGCAAGATGAGTCTGCCGGTGTGGCTCTGATACCGGCTTTCGCCCAGTTCCTTGGCCCGGCCCATCCGGTCGGCGAAAGCACGGACCGCTTCTCCGGCAGTATGTTCACCGAACAGTTCGGCGAGAATTTCCTGGCGCTCCCGAAGCGTCACTTCGTCATGGACATAGCGATAGAGCTGGCGGACAAGATGGTTGAGATCGCCAAGCCAGAGCGACTGGTCATAACCGCCGCTCGGCCAGCGGTCTGTCAACACATCTGCCTCGCAGCGTGGGTTGGTCTCATGGATGTAGGTGCTGCCGTTAACGTGATAGGCGAAACGGTCGTGCAGCGCGACTGCATGCTCCAGCAATGCGGCGGCAAAGGTAGGGCTGGAGGCGCGAAAGCCTGCCACTAGCTTGGCCAGCAGCACGCTCGGCGGGCAGCGGCCATCGCGCCGATCATAGCGCAGATTGCGGAACCGTTTGATCAGCTGGAGGCTGGCAAGCGCGCGCGACATGCCATGCGGTCCGACCTGCGCCGGCAAAGGTTCGACCTCGGCGCGCTTGGCCAGCACCCGTGCACTGTCGACCGCGATGACGAACAACGGCTCGGGCGGAGTCTGCTCCTTGAACCATTCGGTGAAGCCGAACGGATTGGCGGTGACGCGCTTGCCGGGATTGTGGGGCTCCTCGACGCGGTGGTGGAAGATGGTGCTCTGCCGTGCCAAGGTTCCGAGCTGGAGAATTGCTGGGGTCAGGTCGACATGCATCTTGTCGGCATATTGAACCTGGCCGCAGCGCGTGCAGCGCGTTGTTACCTTGTGGTAGCGTGAGCCCGGCTCGCCACGGATGGTATGATAGAGCAGGTCCAGCACAAATGCGGGGCCACGATCCATTTCCGGATCAAGCTCGAGCATTGCATCGATATCGAACTCGTCATTGGTCGCGCGCGATGCGACCGATGATCCCTGTGCGGCACCACCTTGACCGTAAACGCGGCGGACGCGCCCTTTGAGCGGACTGCCATCGCGTTCCACCCATTCGCCAAGGGTATGATATCGTTGCTCGGCCACCGCATATTGCGATGGCGGGAGCTGGACCCCGGCCAACACGTCGGCGAGCAGGACATCGGCTTCGGTCACAAGCGCGTTGGGACGAAGGAAAACCGGCTGATTCATACCCTTAACTCCCTGTGCTTTTGTGGTTGCGGACCGCGGAAGCTGGAACTAAGGGCAACAACCAGAAGTTTACAACGCGTGATATATGGGACCGTTTTGTAAACCTTCAAGGGGGCGGAGATTTTTATGATCGGAGCACGATTGAAGCTTGCTCGGGCCGCCGCCGATCTGTCTTTGCGCGAGTTGGCAACGGCAATTGATGGTCTGGTGACGGCGCAGGCGATCGGTAAATATGAGCGCGATGAGGCGATGCCTGGCTCGCGCGTCCTGCTTGCGCTTGCTGGGGCGCTGGGGGTTTCCGCCGATTATCTCCTGAGCCCTGCGGATGTTACGCTCGAAGGCGTCGATTTTCGCAAGAAGGCGACTGCAAGCAAGCGTGAGGAGGCTCAGGTCAGGGCAACGGTGCTCTCGCGGGTCGAGCATTATCTGTTCATTGAATCATGTCTTGGGCTCGACAGCGCCAGCTGGGACCGACCCAAACACGCGCCTTTTCCGGTTCGGACGATTGCAGAGGCAGATCAGGCCGCGATGGAAATCCGGATCGCATGGCTTCTGGGGCGCGATCCCATTCCGAACATGGTCGAATTGCTCGAGGAGCATGGCCTCAAGGTCATTTGCGAACCATTGGCGGACGCGATCGACGGCATGACTGCCTATGTTCGCCGCTCGGATGGCGTTCGTTTGCCGGTGATCGTCGTCAACGCGTCGCACACCGGTGAGCGACAGCGGTTCACGCTTGCTCACGAACTTGCCCATATTGTCATGGCGCCAACCGGCCTGAGCGAAGCCGAAGTGGAGAAGGCCGCACACCGCTTCGCCGGCGCATTCCTGATGCCGGCGGAGATTCTCTGGGCGGAGATGGGGCGTAGCCGCAGCAGAATTAGTTTGGGCGAATTGTTTACGCTCAAGGCATTGCTCGGCGTCTCGGTTCAGGCGATCACCTACCGGTGCAAGGACCTTGATCTGTTTAGTTCTGCCATGTTCAAGCGGCTGTTCGACGAGTTCAAACGGCAAGGATGGCGAGACCCACCCTATATCGAGCCCCAGGCCGTTGCCCATGAAAGCGCGCAACGGCTTGCCCGGCTTTGTTACCGTGCGGTCGAGGAGGAACGCGTGTCCGAAGCGCGTGCTGCCGAGGCACTGGGAATATCGGTACGCGAACTCGATCGCCGCATGTCGGCGCCTTGGGAGAATTGAGGGCGGCACATGAAGGTCCTGGTTTCCGACACTTCAGTGTTGATCGACTTGGAGCGTGCTGCGGTTGTTGTGGCGGCGATGGCGCTGCCCTTTGAGTTTGTTGTGCCCGACGCATTGTACGAGCAGGAATTGCGAGGCTGGAACGGCGAAACGCTGCTGACATTAGGCCTTCGAATCGAGGCGCTTGGCGACAATGAGGTTTCGCATGCCTCCGTGGCGCGGCGTGTTTGCCCGAAATTATCGATTATCGATGCCTTCGCCCTTGCGCTGGCCGAACTGCGGCAGTGGACATTGCTTGCCGGCGACGCAGCGCTACGCGCGGAGGCGCAGAGCCGGGGCTTGGCTTGCCATGGTACCTTGTGGGTTTTTGACCAGTTGGAGTCTGCACAGGTGTTGAACGCTGCGGCGTTGCATGATGCATTGTCAGCGCTGGGAGCCCATCCACGATGCCGCCTCCCTGCCGGCGAGATCCGATTGCGTCTATCGCGATATAAGAAAGCTTGAGGTTCTGCCGAGCTACGCTCCGGAATCTTTGACTTTCAAGGGCAGTTTTAGTGCCCGTTTGGATGAAAGCCGCCAGTCAGCAGTCGGTCTACTATAAGAAGTTCGCCTGATAGCTTGTCGCCATCAGCGATACATGCGCCTCCAGCGGTGGACGCAGTTCGAATGCTTTTGGCTCCCGCGCGAAATTCCACAACCGCACCAGCCGTCAATCGCTGCGCCGCTCCTCCGCAACGGCCAGCTCATTGCGCGTGATGTGAAACGGTGTGCGCTCCCAGCCATTGGTCGTCTTCACCTCGATCAGCCGATCGCGGCCATCAGGTTCGAAGCTCAGAATGTCATAGCCGGCACCATCACCATCGACATGCGACACCCAGCGGATGCGCTCGGCGAGATCGGTCCGGCCGGCTGCGAGTAGGCTGGCGCGCTCGTGGGCGAGGACACGCTCCTCGCCCGCACGACCCAGCGAGCGGTTGCGGGCATCGCGCTCTGCCACGTCGTACTTCCGGGCGATGGCGATCATCTGCTCGAGTTCATCGGGCGGCGGCGCATTGCTGTGCGTCGGTGGCGGGCCGATCCACAACATCGCTTCCTCCCGAAGCGCTGATGGTGATGGCTCCATTGCCATCCGCGCGGCCGGCGCGAGCCAATCCGGATGATGCTGGAGCCAGCGGACCACCGCATCGACGAGCGAGGCCTGGAAATTGAAGGCCGGTTTGTAGCCTGGGATCCAATCCTCTCCGAGTCCCTTGAGAACCGCACTGATGTTCTGGTGCTTATATTCGATTGAGCCGCGGGGCCGATCGATCACCGCCTGAAGCAGGCGGTTATGTTCAGCCTTGCTGTAGGGCCGCCCGGCGATGTCATCGCCAAGCATCGCGAAATAATCCGCCACGATCGCGTCGTTCTGCTCGTCGGACCAGTCACCGGCCATGGCAGCTCCCGAGCGGGCCGGCCAAGCTGAAGAAGGTCTTGATCATGCCAACAACTGCGCCGGTACGCCGAGCGCCGGTCCGGCCTCGGCGAGCCGCTGGTCAAGCGTATGGACCGTGGCACCATGCTCCGATGCAATCGCGAGGTGCAACGCGTCACCGGCGCGAAGCCCCAAGCTGTGCTGATCGGCAAACCTCGCCGCCGCCCGAAACTGTCCACCCGTTACGGGCAGTACGGTGAAGCTCTCCGTGACGAGCTTGTTGAACATGGCGAGCGCCGCCGCGCGTTGTTCCAGGCTGATCTGCCCGGTCCGCAGCTTGATCGCCATGGCGGACGACATCTCGGTGACGGTCCAGTCGCTGATCAGAAGCTGGGCCGGGTCCTGCTCGGCCAGCCAAGCCTGAACACGCGGCGTCATCGCTTCGTTGGAGAGCGCCGCGACGATCAGCGACGTGTCGAGATAGAGCATCAGTAGCGGTCGCCATCCCGCATCGACCGCACGAGATCGGCGGCGCTCTGGGATTGGGGTGGCATCGCCGCCGTCAGCGACTGGAGCAGCGCGGCATCGATCGGCTTGCGGGGCCT
>Ga0164243_10009941_pt1 | contig 13737 bp, 11 predicted proteins | sample OricompcompostOP_FD_108781 | JGI IMG/M metagenome (GOLD analysis project Ga0164243, IMG submission 108781) | Organic Plus compost microbial communities from Emeryville, California, USA - Original compost - Organic plus compost (OP) | ecosystem: Engineered > Solid waste > Mixed feedstock >... | reverse complement strand
TACTTCGTCACCAACGCCGAGAAAATGGTGGCCGAGCTGGACGACCCCTACATCCTCATCCACGAGAAGAAGCTTTCCGGCCTGCAGCAGCTTCTCCCCGTTCTCGAAGCGGTTGTGCAGTCGGGTCGCCCGCTGCTGATCATCGCCGAGGAGGTCGAGGGTGAGGCGTTGGCGACGCTGGTCGTCAACCGCCTGCGCGGCGGCCTCAAGGTTGCGGCCGTCAAGGCGCCAGGCTTCGGCGACCGCCGCAAGGCCATGCTGGAGGACATCGCCGTCCTCACCGGTGGCCAGACGATCTCGGAAGACCTCGGCATCAAGCTCGAGAACGTGACGCTCGACATGCTCGGCCGCGCCAAGCGCGTATCGATCACCAAGGACGACACGACCATCGTCGACGGCGCCGGCAAGAAGAAGGACATCGAGGCGCGCGTCAATCAGATCAAGGCGCAGATCGAATCGACGACCTCCGACTACGACCGCGAGAAGCTGCAGGAGCGTCTCGCCAAGCTCGCTGGCGGCGTCGCCGTGATCCGCGTCGGCGGTGCGACCGAGGTCGAGGTAAAGGAGCGCAAGGACCGCGTCGACGACGCGCTCAACGCCACCCGCGCCGCGGTCGAGGAAGGCGTTGTCCCGGGCGGCGGCGTGATGCTGCTCAAGGCCGGAAACGCCATCACCGAGAAGGGCGACAACGCCGACCAGGATGCCGGCATCGCCATCGTCAAGCGCGCACTGCAGGCACCGATCCGCCAGATCGCCGAGAACGCCGGCGTCGAAGGATCGATCGTCGTCGGCAAGATCCTCGACACCAAGGGTCAGGCCTTCGGCTATGACGCGCAGACCGACACCTACGGCGACCTGATCGAGAAGGGCATCATCGACCCCGCCAAGGTGGTGCGCGTGGCGCTGCAGGATGCCGCCTCCGTGGCCAGCCTCCTCATCTCCACCGAGGCCGCCATCGGCGAGGCCCCGAAGAAGGACGCCGGCGGCCACAACCACGCCCACGGCGCCCCCGGCGGCATGGACTTCTGATCCCACCCATCACCTGACGAACCGAAAGCCGCCCGCGAACCCCGCGGGCGGCTTTTTCTCTTGCCAGTTGATCCTGCTCGCCAACACCCAACGCATCAGGGGAACTCGGCGGCAGCAGATGCCCAAAGGTCAAAGCAGCCCGCAACACCAAGCCCTTGGCCGCCGCAGGCGGCATGGGCGCAAGACGCCCCGCGCCGAGGCCATCAGCTCGCGCGACGACTGCCGCACACAATGCTTCTCTCAGCTCGTGTCAGCAACTTAAGGCTGCGAGTTCCAGCCGAAGGCGCGCAGCTCGGTTGGCATCGATGGATTGGGGTCGGGCTTCGGCGCCGCTGGATCGACCCGCAGCAGCCCGCCCGGCAAAGGACTGGCAACCCCCGCCTCGACGATCGCCGGCTGCAACCCGGCGCGCATCGCCAGCGGCGCACTGTGCCGCTTCGCAGGCTTGGCCGGAGTGGTCGCCGCCATGTTCTCAATGACCGGCGCATCGTCTGCCGGTGCGGCGTCAGCGACAGATTGCTCGACCACCGCCGTGCGGGGCGCGGCGTTCTCATCAACCGTTGCCGCAACGGGCTCGGCTGGAACCGGCGCGCCATCATCCGACGCGGGCGAAATCGAAGCGGTCTCCGTGACTGCAGGTTCGTCGGAAGAGGCGGGCTCGGACCCGGGATCTGGGGCGGGAGCACTCGTCCCCTCGCCGTCGACGGCAAAGCGGCGGCTCAGCTCCTCGGCGCGCTCACGCACCGCCACAGCCTCTCGGTCCACCTGCTCGGCGCGGCTGAGCGTCTGTCGCGCCTCGTTGATTGCGGCCGTGTCGGGGTCGGGCGAGACTGTCGCGGACGCGGCGCGACTGGCGAAATGCGCGTGCCATGCATCCTGGAAATCGGGCAGCCGGGCCCCATCAAGGAACATCGGCATCGGGAATGCTGAGGTCGGCCCGGATGCGGGCGCTGACGACTGCCCCGGCTCCATCGCATCGGCCGCCGGAGCAATGCCTAGCGCAAGGAGAATGCAGACGCAGCGCGCGCGTGCTTGTGCGTTCATACGCTTACCCCCGGGCCATCTGCGGCCGGCCGCGAGACACTGATCGTGTCTGCGCCGATTGTCACTACGGGACTGAGGTTGTCCCACCCACCTGACACCGCCCGGAACCGGCCACGCCGGGTCCCCGGGCTTCAAGCTGGACGCCCGAGAGCCTACCCCGCTCTCCGCAGCCCAGGCTGCACGTCGTCCAGCTCATTGGATAGAAATAATAAAGCGCTCCAAGGCAACAACATGGCGGCAGCCGAGGGCAAGCGATCGAGACAGCGGACAATTGCGCATCGCAATTGCCTTTCCCGGGCATTGGATCGATGATCCGGACCGCGGCGGCAGAGGCCGTGAGCGCTATCCCAAGACGAACGACCCGCTAAGGGCGGATGCCTCGGGAGGGGCACGATGGACATCCGACAGCTTCAGTACCTGGCCGCCCTCGCGCGCGAGAAGCACTTCACGCGCGCCGCCGCCGCCTGCAACGTCACCCAGCCGACTCTCTCCGGGCGCATCCGTCAGCTTGAGCTGGAGCTCGAGGTGCCGATCGTCGAGCGCGGCCAGCGCTACCAGGGCCTGACGCCGGAGGGCGAGCGCGTGCTCAAATGGGCGCACGTCATCCTCAAGAACTGGCAGTCGATGCAGGAGGAACTCGGTCACCTCAAGGACCATGACCGCGGACTAACGGGGCGCCTGGTGCTCGGCGGCATCCCCTCCGCACTGCCCATGATCCCCTTGCTCACCAAGAAGATTCGCAAGATCCATCCGGGCATTGACTTCACCGTGCTGTCGCACAGCTCGGAGGAGATCCTGCGCGGCCTCGCCGACTTCTCCATCGACGTCGGCATTACCTACCTCGACAACGAGCCGATCGAGGGGCTGCTGACGACGCCGCTCTACATCGAGCGCTATTGCCTGTTCGTGCCCGAGGGCCATCCGCTCGCACCGCGCACGTCCGTGACCTGGCGCGAGGCGGCCGGAGAGCCGCTCTGCCTGCTGACCCCCAACATGCAGAACCGGCGCATCATCGACCGCGCCTTCGAGCGCGCCAACTGTCATCCGAGCCCGCGGCTCGAGACGAACTCCGTCATCAACTTGTGCTCAAATGTGCGTTTGATGGGCCTCGCCAGCATCATGCCCCAGTACATCCTCGATGTTCTGGGGAATATGTCCGGCGTGAAGGCCATCCCGCTGGACGAGCCGACGGTCGAGCACAGCGTTGGCCTGGTGGTGGCGGCGCGCGATCCCCTATCGCCGCTCATCGAGGCTTTGCGCGAGACGGCGGCGCTCCTGGCCCCTGTCACCTTCGACGAACGCGTCGACGCCTGAACGCGTTAACCTTCCTTGTGCAGCGCAACATTGAGCCAATCGATCAGCGTATCGAAAGGCCCAATTTGATCCGTTGAATGCAAGTTGAGAGAAGTCAGTCTGACCAAGCAAAAGCCGCGAAGGCACGCGTGAATGACAAAGTTTACTCCAGAAGTCGTAATTAATCCATCCGCCGGAAGCGAGACGCTTGCGCGCACCATCTGCGCCGCGCACGACAACCGTCCAGATGAGCTCCTCGAGATCTTCCACGAGCTGCAGCACGAGCTCGGCTACGTGCCCGAGGAGACGCTGCCCGTCATCGCCAACGCGCTCAACCGCTCGCGTGCAGAGATCTACGGCGTGCTCACCTTCTACCACGAGTTCCGCCGCACACCCGGGGGCAGGCACACCATCAAGATCTGCCGCGCCGAGGCCTGCCAAGCCATGCATACCCAGCAGCTCTGCCACCACGCCGAGGAGAAGCTGCGCGTGAAGTTCGGCGAGACCACCGCCGACGGCCAGTTCAACCTCGAGGCCGTCTACTGCCTCGGCAACTGCGCGCTCTCCCCCGCCGTGATGATCGACAACGAGCTCTACGGCTGCGTCGACAAGGAGCGCTTCGACAGCATCATCGCCGATTTCGACCGCGGAGCCGCCCAATGACGAAGGTCTTCGTCCCGCGCGATGCCGCCGCACTCTCGATGGGTGCCAACGCCGTCGCCAAGGCCATCGCCGCCGAGGCCAAGAAGCGCAACGCCAAGGTCGAGATCGTGCGCAACGGCTCACGCGGCATGCTGTGGCTCGAGCCCCTGGTCGAGGTAGAGACCGCCGAAGGGCGCGTCGCCTACGGCCCGGTGAAGCCCGAGGACGTCCCGGGCCTCTTCAAGGCTGGCTTCCTCAAGGGCGAGAGCCACAAGCTCTCGCACGGCCTCACCGAGGAAATCCCCTACTTCAAGAACCAGGAGCGGCTGACGTTCGCCCGCTGCGGCATCACAGATCCCCTCTCCATCGACGACTACCGCGCCCACGGCGGCTTCGAGGGCCTGACCAAGTCCCTCACCATGGCCCCGGCCGATATCGTCGCCGAGGTCACCACCTCGGGTCTGCGCGGCCGCGGCGGCGCGGCCTTCCCGACCGGCATCAAGTGGAAGACCGTCCACGACGCCAAGGCCGATCAGAAATACATCTGCTGCAATGCGGATGAAGGCGACAGCGGCACCTTCGCCGATCGCATGCTCATGGAAGGCGACCCCTTCTGCCTCATCGAGGGCATGACCATCGCCGGGATCGCCGTCGGCGCCACCAAGGGCTACATCTACTGCCGCTCCGAATATCCGCACGCCGCCGCGACGCTGCGTGAGGCCATCCGCATCGCCACCGCCGCCAACTGGCTCGGCCGCACCATCCAGGGCTCGCCGCACGACTTCGAGCTCTACGTACGCGTCGGCGCCGGCGCCTATGTGTGCGGCGAGGAAACCTCGATGCTCGAAAGCCTCGAGGGTCGTCGCGGCATCGTCCGCTTCAAGCCGCCGCTTCCGGCCATCGAGGGCCTGTTCGGCAAGCCCACCGTCATCAACAACGTGCTGAGCCTCGCCTCCGTGCCGACCATCCTCGCCAAGGGCGGCGAGTACTATCGCGACTTCGGCGTCGGCAAATCGCGCGGCACCCTCGCCTTCCAGCTTGCCGGCAACATCAAGCAGGGCGGCCTCGTCGAGAAGGCGTTCGGCGTCACCGCCCGCGAGCTCATCGAGGGCTACGGCGGCGGCACGCTGTCGGGCCGTCCGCTGCGCGCCGTCCAGTTCGGCGGCCCGCTCGGCGCCTACCTGCCCAATGACAAGCTCGACACGCCGATGGACTACGAGGCCTTCATGAAGGTCGACGCCATGGTCGGCCACGGCGGCATCGTCGTTTTCGACGATACCGTCGACATGGCGCAGATGGCGCGCTTCGCCATGGAGTTCTGCACCATCGAATCGTGCGGCAAGTGCACCCCCTGCCGCATCGGCTCGACGCGCGGTGTCGAGACGATGGACCGCATCATCGCCGACGTCGACCGCGAGAAGAACCTCGAGATCCTGAAGGATCTCTGCGAGACGATGACCGATGGCTCGCTGTGCGCCATGGGCGGGCTCACTCCCTTGCCCGTGACCAGCGCACTGCGTCACTTCCCTGAGGATTTCCATCGCCCGGCACGCGCCGAGGCGGCTGAATAAACAAACGCGAGGAAACACCATGACGAGCGAGACCGAGACGCTGACGCTCATCAAGGAAAAAGACTTCGGCACACCCGCCGTCCACGCCCTCAACAACACGATGGTGACGCTCGAGATCGACGGGCGTGAGGTGACGGTGCCTGCCGGCACGTCGATCATGCGCGCCGCTGCCGACCTCGGCATCATGGTGCCGAAGCTGTGCGCCACCGACAGCCTCGACCCTTACGGGTCCTGCCGCCTCTGTCTGGTCGAGATCGAGGGCCGCCGCGGCACGCCCGCCTCGTGCACCACGCCCGTCGCGCCAGGCATCAAGGTGACGACGCAGAACGCTCGTCTCGCCAAGATCCGCAAGGGCGTGATGGAGCTCTACATCTCCGACCACCCGCTCGATTGTCTCACCTGCGCCGCCAACGGCGACTGCGAGCTGCAGGACATGGCCGGCGCCGTCGGCCTGCGCGAGGTGCGCTACGGCTATGACGGCAAGAACCACGTCTTCGCCCGCCGCAACGGCGAAGAGAACACGATGTGGCAGCCTAAGGATCGCTCGAATCCCTATTTCCAGTTCGAGCCGGCCAAATGCATCGTCTGCTCGCGCTGCGTCCGCGCTTGCGAGGAGGTGCAGGGCACCTTCGCCTTGACCATCGACGGGCGCGGCTTCGCCTCGCACGTCGCCGCCGGCATGGATGAGGACTTCCTCAAGTCTGAATGCGTCTCCTGCGGCGCCTGCGTGCAGGCCTGCCCCACGGCGACGCTGATGGAGAAGTCGGTCGTCGAGCACGGCCAGCCCGAGCACTCCATCGTCACCACCTGCGCCTACTGCGGCGTCGGCTGCTCGTTCAAGGCCGAGATGCAGGGCGAGCAGGTCGTGCGCATGGTCCCCTACAAGGACGGCGGCGCCAACGAAGGTCACTCCTGCGTCAAGGGCCGCTTCGCCTTCGGCTATGCGACGCACAAGGACCGCGTCCTCAGCCCGATGATCCGCGAGAAGATCACCGACCCCTGGCGCGAGGTCTCCTGGGACGAGGCGATCAAGTACGCCGCCGCCCGTCTCAAGGCCACGCAGGAGAAGTACGGCAAGGGCTCCATTGGCGGCATCACCTCCTCGCGTACCACCAACGAGGAAGTCTACGTCGTGCAGCGCATGATCCGCGCCGCCTTCGGCAACAACAACGTCGACACCTGCGCCCGCGTCTGCCATTCGCCGACCGGCTATGGTCTGAAGCAGACGTTCGGCGAGAGCGCCGGCACGCAGGACTTCAAGAGCGTTGAGAAGTCCGACGTCATCATGATCGTCGGCGCCAACCCGACCGATGGTCACCCTGTGTTCGCCTCGCGCATGAAGAAGCGCATCCGCGAAGGCGCAAGACTCATCGTCGTCGATCCACGCCGCACCGATATGGTCCGCTCGGCGCACATCGAGGCCGACTACCACCTGCAGCTCCGCCCCTCGACCAACGTCGCCGTGCTCAACGCCATGAGCCACGTCATCGTGACCGAGGGTCTCATCGATCGCGGCTTCATCTCCGCCCGCTGCGAGAAAGAGGACTTCGCCCGTTGGGAGAAGTTCATCAAGGATCCCAAGCACTCGCCCGAAGCGATGGAGGCGATCACCGGCGTCCCTGCGGACGCCGTCCGCAGCGCCGCGCGTCTCTTCGCGACCGGCGGCAATGCAGCCATCTACTACGGCCTCGGCGTCACCGAGCACAGCCAGGGCTCGACCACCGTCATGGCCATGGCCAACCTCGCCATGGTGACCGGCAACATCGGCCACGAGGGCGTCGGCGTGAACCCACTGCGCGGCCAGAACAACGTGCAGGGCTCGTGCGATATGGGCTCCTTCCCGCACGAGTTGCCGGGCTACCGCCACGTCTCCAACGACGCGACCCGCCAGCTCTTCGAGAAGCACTGGGGCGTGAAGCTCGACAACGAGCCCGGCCTGCGCATTCCGAACATGTTCGATGAGGCTTCGAGCGGCACCTTCAAGGGCCTCTTCGTGCATGGCGAGGACATTGCGCAGTCCGACCCCAACACCAATCACGTCACGCACGCGCTGGAGTCCCTGGAAATCTGCATCGTCCAGGATCTCTTCCTCAACGAGACGGCAGCCTTCGCGCATGTGTTCTTCCCTGGCACGTCCTTCCTCGAGAAGGACGGCACCTTCACCAACGCCGAGCGGCGCGTGAACCGCGTGCGTCCGGTGATGAAGGAGAAGCAGGGCATGGCGGAGTGGGAGATCGTCTGCCGCCTCGCCACCGCCATGGGCTACCCGATGATGTACACGTCGGCCGCCGCCATCATGGACGAGATCGCCGCCCTGACGCCGACCTTCAAGAACATCTCCTTCAAGCGGCTCGACGAGCTCGGCAGCGTGCAGTGGCCGTGTGATGATCAAGCGCCGGAAGGCACTCCGATCATGCACACCGAGGAGTTCACGCGCGGCAAGGGCCGCTTCATGCTCACCGAGTTCGTGGCCACTTCCGAGCGCTCCAACCGCAACTTCCCGCTCATCCTCACCACCGGCCGCATCCTCTCCCAGTACAACGTCGGCGCCCAGACGCGGCGCACCGACAACGTCGTCTGGTACGAGGAGGACATCCTCGAGATGCATCCTTCCGACGCCGAGATGCGCGGCATCAAGGACGGCGGCATGGCCTCGGTGACGAGCCGTGCCGGCGGCACCACGCTGCGCGTCAAGATCACCGACCGCGTGCCGCCGGGCGTCGTCTACACGACGTTCCACTTCCCGATGTCAGGCGCCAACGTCATCACCACGGAGAACTCGGACTGGGCCACCAATTGCCCCGAGTACAAGGTGACGGCGGTGCAGGTGACCCCCTCCAACCACTCGTCCGAATGGCAGGAGGAGTGGGAGGAGCGCTCGCGCGAGAACAAGCGGATCGAGAAGCCACTCATTGCTGCAGAGTAGTGGAGGGCGCGCAGGTCTCACCGATTTGTAAGGATCCTGCGCGCCATGTATCCTGCTGCGGCAAGCTCGTGGATCGTCCGCGATGACCGCCCAGTGATGAGTGCAATGGCCAACAGCGCCGATATCGCCCAGCCGGGCGCCGTGCCCTTGTGCTCGGTGCCCGCCGAAGGCGTCGGCGTCGACGCTTCGGGCAAGGAGACGCCGGTCACCTGGCAGCTCCCCGAGGAGGTGGCGGTCGCGCTGCAGATCAATACCGAGCCCTATACGGTGATGATGGCGACGCCAGCAAACCTCACCGACTTTGGCCGCGGCTTCGTGCTTGCCGAGGGCATCATCCCCCACCGCGCGGATATTCTCGGCGTCATCGCCATGCCGGTCGAGAACGGTTGGGCCGTCGATGTCGCCATCGACGAGGAGGCGCTCGCCGAGGCGCGCATGCCGCGCCGCTCGCTCGAGGGCCGCTCGGGCTGCGGCTTATGCGGGGTCGAGAATATTGCCGACGTCGTACGCATCACCGATCCGGTGCCGACGACGGTGCACCCCGCGCCCGAAGCGATCCTCAAGGCCGCGCACGAGTTGCCCAAGCGGCAGATCATGAACCGCTTCAACCGCACGGTGCACGGCGCCGCCTGGGCGAACCTCGATGGCGACATCCTCCAAGTGCGCGAGGACGTCGGGCGCCACAACGCCCTCGACAAGCTGATTGGCGCGCTGGCCGAAGCAGACGTGGACCTGACGCAAGGCTTTGCGCTGATGACCAGCCGCTGCAGCTTCGAGTTGGTGCAGAAGTCGGCGACGTTCGGCATCGGCGCCCTTGTCACTGTCTCCGCGCCGACCGCGCTCGCCCTCGACATCGCCCGCAGGGCACGTCTCTTCGTCGCTTCGCTCGCCGGCGACAGCGTCGTCATCCTCAACTCTTGAAGCGAAAACCGGAAAGCACGACCCCGATGGAAAACCGCGACATGATCCGCATGGCCAACCAGATCGCGGCCTATTTCGAAGCCTATCCGCGCACCGAGGCGCTGGATGGCATTTCGAACCACATCAAGAACTTCTGGAACGTGCGCATGCGCAAGCAGCTCGCTGAGTACATCGACGCCGGCGCCGAGGGGCTGTCACCGTTGGTCACTGCCGCCATGTCGCCCAAGGCGAAGGCAAAAGCCTAGCTTTGCAGCGAACCGACAAACATGGCGCCCGCGGCAAGCCTTGATTAGCTAAACCAACGGGTGGGCGAGTTCAGCTTGCTTGCGACCCTTCCTGTTTGCGGCATACTCTTTTGCCTACGCGTGCTGCCGCAGGATGTCGGTGGCTCGGGCCGCAGCCCGCGAATATGGCAGGAGGACAGCCATGGGTATCGCACTGACGCTGCAAGAGTACCTCGACGACCATCACGTTCCCTACGATGTCATGCGCCACAAGCGCACGCACTGCGCCTTCGACACGGTGCGCGCGTCGCACGTTCCGGGCGACCGGGTGGCGAAGGCTGTCGTGCTGACGCGCGAAGGTGGCTTCGTCGTCGCCGTAGTGCCCGCCACCGCGCGCGTGCGCCTCGACGTCATCGAGCACATGCTGAGCTGCCCCGTCGACCTCGCCACCGAGGACGAGATCAGCGAGCTGTTCCCCGATTGCGATATCGGCGCCGTACCGCCGGTGGCCGAGGCCTACGCCGTCGACGCCTTCATCGACGAGAGCTTCGACAAGCAGCCCGACATCTACATCGAGGGTGGCGATCATCGCAGCCTCGTGCACATGACGGGCGAGGCGTTCCGCACCATCATGAAGGACGCCCGCCGCGCCCGCATCGCCGCCTGACCGCCGTCCCTCGCGCCTCCTTGCGCATCACCCGCTCAGGGGCCCCCGCGGGGCCCTGCAATTTCGCGAAAGATCGCGGAAGATGATGAAATTGCGCAGCTAGTGTTGCATCAGCGACATTGCCCGTCGCGCCCCGCCGCCCTACGCCAGAGCTGATGCGTGTCTGCGTAGGAGGTGACATCATGAAAGCGAAGTTCGCGGCCCTCGTGCTCGGCCTTGCCGCCGCCGGAGCGCTGCTCGCCCCCGCTGCCGAGGCCGCCGGCTGCGTGACCAAGCGCGGCAAAGGCTGGGCCTGGACCGAGGACATGGCCCGCTTCCAGGCCTGGGAGATCGTCGCCCAGCTGTCCGGTAACTGGCCGATCCAGACCGATAAATTCCGCAACGAGCGCTACAAGTGCAAGAAGGACGGCAGCGGCTACACTTGCCTGTCGTGGATCGACGTCTGCAAGTCGTGACGTCTGCACGACACGTCGTAGACTTGTCACAAGTCAACCGGCGAGGCGGCCGCGGCATCGCTGCAGCCGCCTCCTCTTTTTTGCCGGCCGGCATAGGTTAACGGCAACAGCGCCAACGGCCACTCCGCCTCCAATCCGACCTCACGGATATCTCGACATAATTCTCCCATCCGACCATGCTCGTTAGCGGGCGTGATCGCCAGGACAGGTGTAGGAGGTGCGTTGTGTTCGGCCGCGGTTCCAATCCAGATCAGAAGCCACCCGGCGGCGCGCCATTGCCGGGCTCATCGTTCCCCTCATCCTCGTCCGCCATGATGACGCCCTCCAAGCCGACGTCGGTCATCGGGCCCGACCTCGCCATCGTCGGGCACAGGATCACCCTCGTCTGCAAGACAGCGCTGGTCATCGCCGGCGAGGTGACCGGCGACATCCACGGGGATGACGTCACGGTCGGCCAGACGGGCAAAGTGACCGGCTCCGTGAGCGCCCGCAACCTGACTATCCATGGCGAGATCAACGGGCAACTGCGTGGCGAGACGGTCGCGCTGCACGCCACGGCGCGCATTAACGGCGACATCACGCAGAAGAATCTCGTCATCGCCGAGGGTGCACAGTTCGATGGCCGCGTGCGCAGTGCCAAGGAGCCTAGCGACTGGGAGCCGGTGCTCGATACGGAAACGCACCGCAACGCTGTCGGCTAGGCCGGACCTCGACGACGTCAAAGCCCCACATCGGACGACAAAGCGCCGGTTTCAGGCCGAGTTCTTATCGAGGCCTGTGATGCGGTCGAGCAGACGCGCCTTGCGCGTCCGCTTCACCTCGCCGCCAGCGGCATCGCCCGACGCAGCAGCTTCGGCCGCAGGCGCGTGCTCAACGCGCGTCTCGACCGGGAGCGTTGCGGCGTCGAGCGCTTTGAGGAACCCGCCGCCACGACGTGGCGGCGTCTCCTCGCTGGCGGCGGGTGCAGCATCATCGGCGCCTGCGGCAGCTTGCCCATCCGCACCCGGCCGGACGAAGCGCGTAACACGCGGATCGCTGATGCGCTCGGCCAGCGGGCGCTTGGCCGCCTCGGCACTCTCCGACGACCGTCGCGCGGGTGCCGCCGGCACAGAGCCGAGACGGCGCATCTCTTCCATGAAGTACGCAGCCTGACGCGCCAGCTTCTCGTTGCCGGCCGCAAGCTCGGTGCGCAAAGCCTGGATCGTCCGCGTCTGCTCGTCGGCTAGCGCCTGCAGCGCCGACAGCCGCGCCTTGAGCGCAATCTTGCTCTCTTTCACACCGCGGTCGTCCTGGTCCGCAGCCTCGTAGGTGGCGAGCGCCGCCTTGAGGCGCGATAGCTCACCGGCCTGATCCTGGTTGACGGCCTTGAGGCGCCGGATCTCGTTCTGCGCCTGCGGATCGGGCGCTTCGGACGCCTTGTCGGCTGCCTTAGCGGCAGGAGCCTCCGAGGCGGGCGTCTCGGCCGGCGTCACCTTGGCGGCGGTGCGCACCTTGGCCGGACGTATGGCCTGCCCTGAGCCGTTGGCGCCGGAAGCATCCTGCACCTCGGCTGCAGGGCCGGCCCGCGCCACGAGCGACTGCAGGCGAGCGATCTGAGCCGTCTGCTCACGCGCCTTGGCACGCAACGCCTCGATCTCCGTACGCAGCGCAACCTCGCCCTCATAGCGCGGATCGCCTAACCCGTCGCGGTTGCGCGCTGCACGCGTATTGAGCGACGCTTTGAGGCGATGCACCTCGTCGGTCTGCTGCGCGTTGATCTGCGTTGCTTCCTCGAGAGCGCGCGCCTGTTTCTCGCTCGACTGCGTGAGAGCCACGATCTCGCGATCGCGTTGAAACAGCAGCTTGCGCGCCTCGGCGAGCCGGTGTTCGACCTTGGGCAGGCGATCCATGATCGTCTGCTCGAGCACCCGCCGCGCGTTCTCGTGCTCCTCGAGCGATGTGTGCTGTCGCGCCACCTCGCCCTCAAGCTCGCTGATGGTGGCGTCGCGCCTATTGAGCTCGACCATCTGCCTGGCCGACGCCTCGGCAGCCTCCTCGACTTTCGATTCGAGCTTGTGGATACGGATGGCGAACTCGGCGCGCAGCCTGTCCTTGTCAGCGCGAATCTCCGCCTCGGTGAGCGGCATGGAGCGCTTCAGCGCGTTGGTCGTCAGGCGCGCGACCCGGCGGCGGTAAAGAGGCGCGATGAACAGCGCCAAGAGAGCCGCCGTGAGGAAGCCCAGCGCCGCGAGCATGACCATCTCGATCGTGATCAAGCCAGCGTCCTCGCGTGCACCGGCCCACCGGAGACAAAATCCGGCGCAGCCACCTGCCGCAATCCGAGGGCAAGCTCTGTCGAGATGACGAGTTGGCTGCGCAATGCTCTCATTTCAGCGTCTCCGGCCGGAGCTTACCTCATGAAGCCGCGCGGCGACTCAAAACGGGTTCCAAGTTGGCTCGCGGGTATACTTCAAATATCCGATGTTCGCACCTAGGCGTAAACCAATTCCCGAGCGGATAGGCGCCAGGGTGACGTTGTCGTTCGTCTGGAACTGGATGCCCACACCGCCGACAATGTAGGCGGACCCCTGAACACCCGCAAAGCGCTCATAAATCTGCGATGGGTCCTGCAGATTGTAGACGAGCACCATGACCTTGGAGCCTTCGCCGCCGAAATCGTAGCCGACCGAAGGCCCCTGCCAGTAGACTTTGTGGGAGCCGGCGTCCTTCGTATAGAGAGTGCCCTCGCCATACCGAAGCCCGGCAACGAAGGCGCCACCCCCGTCGGTGCCGAGGATATAGCCGTTCGGGCGCCCGGACTTGCGGAACGCGTATTCGACGACGCTGGCGAGCCCCTTGCTGACCGAGCCGAAGAAGCGACCGCCCGCCTCGATGATCTCGTTTTGCGAATAGGTGCCCTCGGACGACGGCCCGTTGCCGCGCTCGTCATGATACGGCTCGCCGGGCGCGTGATACGGCTCGCCGG
>Ga0164243_10009940_pt1 | contig 13737 bp, 8 predicted proteins | sample OricompcompostOP_FD_108781 | JGI IMG/M metagenome (GOLD analysis project Ga0164243, IMG submission 108781) | Organic Plus compost microbial communities from Emeryville, California, USA - Original compost - Organic plus compost (OP) | ecosystem: Engineered > Solid waste > Mixed feedstock >... | reverse complement strand
GATGTGGTCCTACAATCACGAACGCCCAAATATGGCCTTGGGCGGCATCACCCCAAAACAGCGGCTGGCCATGGCCGCATAGCCTACCTACTTCTGGCAATCGCTAAAAATGGGGGGATTACCATCGGGCGTGGCCTCGCCCATCCACTCGGCCAGTTGCCAGCCGTTCTTGCGCTCAACGCTGCCCAGCAGCCCTTTGAGGTAGGCCAGGCTGCGCCGGCGCGGCTCCGAGCGGCGGAACAGGCAGCCCAGGCGCTCGTGCACCGATACCAGCTCTCGTTCCCACGCCTTGAGCTTCGTGCGCATCCCGTGCCTATGGTCAAGTCAACAATCGGTACATCATATATCTACGGCTGTAGTACTAAGAGACATGTGGTGTGGCAGCCGGGCGGCCCTGTGTTTCCGGAAATTTTACCTAGGCTCATCAAGGAGCGGGGACCAATAATTTGACCGGCCGACACGATTTGTGACATGGGAGGAGGCGCGTTCGGGCACGGCGATAGACTAAAATCCGCGGTTGCCTTGCGGACTTACTGTGCTCAACCGGCCGCGGCGGAAGCATGACCGGATTGTTTTCGTCCACGGAAATCGAAGGCACATCAACGCCGCCGGACCGATTATATGTCGAGCAATGACGCGCCTGCTGAGCTGCTCGCCCAGGAGAATTGTTTTCAATGCAGGACTTCAAAGTTTCCCCCGTCGCGATGGCGTCAAGCTTTTGCACGAATAGAGGCCTCATAGCGACTCTCGTCAAACGCGAGGTCATCGGACGATACCGCGGGTCCGTGATGGGGATCATGTGGTCGCTTTTCAACCCTCTTTTGATGCTTGCGATATATACGTTCGTGTTCAGCATAGTATTCAAGGCCCGATGGCACGAAGGTAGTACTTCAAAAGCGGAATTTGCTCTATTGCTGTTCGCAGGCCTCATCGTGTTCAATCTGTTTGCCGAGTGCATCAACAAGGCGCCCAGCTTGATATTGAGCAATGGCAACTACGTCAAAAAGGTGATTTTCCCGCTAGAAATCCTGCCCTGGGCTGCGTTCGGTTCGGCGCTATTTCATGCGCTTATCAGTACCGGTGTATGGCTGGCCGCCTACATCGCAATTTTCGGCAAGCTGCATGCGACGATGATTCTGTTCCCCCTGGTGATGGTGCCATTGGCGCTATTGACATTGGGCGCATCCTGGCTCCTCGCTTCGTTAGGCGTATATCTGCGGGATGTGGCCCAGTTTATTGGAATCGTCACCGCAGTCCTGATGTTCATGTCGCCCGTTTTTTATCCCATCATCGCCCTGCCAGCCAAATATCAGTCGATACTGCTTTTGAACCCCATCGCCACAACGATAGAACAAGTTCGCCAGGTTTTGTACTGGGGGCAAGTCCCCGATCTCACAACGTATTCGATCTACTTATTCACCACGGCGGTCGCAGCATGGCTAGGATTCGCATGGTTTCAGAAAACACGAAAGGGATTTGCGGATGTCATCTGAGGTCGCAATATCAGTCAAGAACCTGAGCAAGTGCTATCACATATACGAAAAGCCGAGCAACCGCCTGAAGCAGCTGCTCGTACCTAAGCTAGCCCGCGTAGCCCGCATAACGCCTCGCAACTATTTCCGGGAATTTTGGGCGCTACGTAACGTCTCCTTCGACATCCCTCGGGGCCAGACAATCGGCATAGTGGGCAGGAATGGAAGCGGGAAATCGACGCTTCTGCAGTTGATTTGCGGCACATTGAACCCCACGGGTGGAAGCATAGAAGCCCGCGGCCGGATTGCGGCACTTTTGGAGCTTGGCTCCGGCTTCAATCCGGAGTTTTCCGGCAAAGAAAACGTGTACATGAACGGCGCCCTTCTCGGCATGTCGCGAGCCGAGATCGACGCGCGCTATGACGATATTGTGAGGTTTGCCGACATTGGGGACTTCGTTGATCAGCCGGTAAAAACCTACTCGAGTGGCATGACCGTCCGGCTTGCGTTCGCCGTCGCTATCAATGCTGACCCCGAAATTCTGATAGTCGATGAAGCCCTGTCAGTAGGCGACGAGCTATTCCAGCGCAAGTGCTTCGCACGAATCGCTGCCATCAAGGAATCGGGAGCCACTATACTTTTCGTTTCCCATTCCGGCGCGACCGTCATTGAACTCTGTGACCGTGCCATACTTATTGATTCCGGGGAGAAGCTGGCTGAGGGTAGCCCCAAAGGAATCGTCGCTCAATACCAGAAGCTGCTTTATGCTCCCGCCGACCAAAGAGACGCCATCCGTACACAGGTCAGATTGGAAGGCGACGGAGGCAATGGCGGCTCCCGTGCCCACGTCGGTAAAGGCGCGGAGACTGCCCCCATCGAAGAAAAGCTTTCAAACATCGACACTCATACGGAGGCCGTGGCCGACGATGAGGGCAGTTACGACCCAGGGCTTATACCCACAAGCGTCATCGAGTACGAGCAGCAAGGTGCGCGCATTGAGCAGGCCAGAATACTTACCGAGGCGGGGCGCCACGTAAACGTGTTAGTGCGCGGCAAGCGCTATCGGTACTGTTATAGGGTTCATTTTTCCCGCCCGGCAACGGCCGTACGTTTCGGCATGCTCATAAAAACTATTTCAGGCGTGGAGCTTGGCGGAGCGGCTACGACCGGATCCCTGCAGAACGCGATTTCGTACGTCGAACCCAATTGCACATACAACGTGGAGTTCGCGTTTACTTGCGTCCTGAATCCCGGCGTCTATTTCATGAACGCCGGCGCTTTGGGCGCTCTCGGCGAATCCGAGACATATTTGCATAGGCTCATTGATATTGCGATGTTCAGGGTAGAAAACGTTCCCAATTTGAACGCCACGGGAATCGTGGATTTTCAATGCACCCCCAAAACCGAAAAAATCGAGCGCAAATAAGGGCAGAAGATGAGAAGGAAGTTGATTGTTATTCTAGGGATGCATCGCAGCGGAACCAGCGCCCTGACCCGCGGCCTGCAAGTGCTCGGCGTGAACCTCGGTCAATCTTTGATGGGCCGTGTCGAGGGGATAAACGACAAGGGCTTTTGGGAAGACGAAGATATCGTTCACCTGAATGAAGAGATACTCGCTTTCATTGGACATCGATGGCATTCTCTTGCGCCGCTTACGGAGTCCGAATTAGCGACGCTATACCAGTCGCAATTCATGGATCGTGCGGTAGAGACGCTTGCCTCCAAGGTAAGCCAAGGCACTATTCTAGGCCTGAAAGATCCCCGCTTTTGCAAACTACTGGTTTTTTGGCTCAAAGTATTCGATCAGCTCGAGCTCGACGTGCGGTACATCATTGCGACGCGCAATCCTGTCAGCGTCAAGGAGTCCCTCACAGCTCGCGACAAATTCGACCCGCGCAAGTCGTATTACCTCTGGCTGCAACACGTCCTTACCCCGCTCTCGCAGCCGAGCGTGATAACCAACAGTATCGTCGTTGATTTCGACGATCTACTGGCGGCTCCAAAGCAGCAGCTGCAGCGCATCGCAGATAGGTTTGACCTCGCTCTGGACGAAAGCGCCTACTTGACCTACTCGCAGGAGTTTTTGGAGGAAGGCCTGAGGCACTCCGTCCATTTGCCGAACGCAGTGGACAGCGACCCCGACTGCCCCCCGCAAGTGCGAGAAACATATCGTTGGCTACGGCACCTGGCTGGCAGCGACAACGCAAATGATCTGCACGAGCTGGACACCAAAATTCTTCCAGTGTTGCATGATATCGAGCGCTTTTCCCAGCTATTTGCCCTGGTGAACCGGTACGATCGTGAGCTTCGAACGCTTCGTTCTGCTTTTGATTCCGAGACGGAATCAGCTCGGAATGCGCTGGTATCGCTTCGCGCCAAGTTGGAATCGGATGGCGCCGACTGGGCAGCGGCGATAAGCGCACGCGATGAAGAAGTGCAACGTCTCAAGCAGGAGATCAACGCCCTTTCAGGCGATCTTGACCGTGCAAAGTCGTACAAGGTCCTCGCCAAAGAACGATCGGAGCAGCTTGAGCAGCTAAAAGCGACGAATAAGTCCCAGGCCGCGGAAATACTTCACCTTCAGGAGCAGCTCTCGACCTCCGAGGGCCAGCGAATCGCCGCGGAAAGCAGCTTGAACGCGATTCGCGGATCGCGAATCTGGCGCAGCACGGCCCCGGTCCGTCGGCTCGGCAATACCGTCCGGCGCAGCCGTTCCACGGCTTCGATCGTCAAGCAAAAGATAGCAGCGCAAGGCGGCGTCGTTCCGACCGTGCGAAAGGTAATCGCTATTACGAAAACACACGGTCTGGCAGGCCTGCAGCATCGACTGCGCACGGCGGTATCTAGCCGAGTCGCGGAACGGGTGTTTGCCGTTGAGCGTCCCGCTCCCAGTATTCCTTTCCGGCCGTATTATTTGAATCCTTATTACGAGATTACCGATGAAGATACGCGCGCCGCGCCGTCCGTGGCTCTCCATCTGCATCTGTTCCACGAAGATTTGATAGGACAAATCTCGGGGTATCTCAACAACTGCCCCTATTCCTACGACTTGTACGTCTCTGTCCAAGAGGGATCTGATCGGCAAGCGCTGAAAAAATACCTGTCCGATACACTTGCCAAAGCGTCCGCCATTATCGTGGAAGAAGTTCCCAATCGCGGCCGAGACATCGCTCCATTTATCATTCAGTTTGGCAAAAGGCTGCAGAGCTACGAGTTCGTTGGGCACATACACAGCAAAAAGAGCCCGCATTCCAGGGAGCTTTCGAGCTGGTTGACCCACATTCTGGGACTTCTATTCGGAAACCCGGGAAGCGATGGTCGCGAGCTTGTGCAAATTTTCAATCTTCTTCGTAGCGGTGCGAAGGTCGTCTATCCGGAAGGACCACTGTCTATTGCAATGGACCGCTCAGGATGGTCCGACAACTTCGAGATCGCACGCGAGCTTCTCGCACGTTATACGTCGTATCGAGCCGAAGATTTTCCGATTGTTGAGTTCCCGCAAGGGACGATGTTTTGGGCCCGCGGCGACCGCATTGTGGATCTGTTGAACCTGCCATTGAGTTGGGAGGATTTTCCACAGGAGCCAATCCCCGCGGACGGAACTATCGCCCATGCGATAGAACGGTTGATACTCGTACTGACGTCCCGGTTCGATGGCCAGTGCATAAAACTGCACAAGGGAGACTCTACCGTGGAGTATCCCTACTATGAGGATCAAATCGACTTTTCTTCGAAGTTGGGCAGTGACACTCCGAAGGTCCTTGCATATTATTTGCCACAGTTCCATCCTACGCCGGAGAATGACGAATGGCATGGGGAGGGGTTTACTGAGTGGTACAAGGTGCGTGCTGCAAACCCTTTGTTCGCGGGACATTATCAGCAGCACATCCCGCACCCGGATATTGGATACTATCTGCTCGACTCTCCTGCGACCCTTGAGAAGCAGGCGAATCTCATGAAGAAGGCCGGCGTTTATGGTCAGATTTTCTATCACTATTGGTTCGGCGGCCGGCTGATTCTTGAAAAACCGGCCCAAATGCTTCTGGCGAATCCGCAAATCGAAATGCCTTATTGCTTTTGCTGGGCTAACGAAAACTGGACTCGCCGTTGGGACGGAAATGAAAGTGAGATCCTTCTTGCCCAGGATTATTCTGAGCAGGACGCCGGGGCGTTCATTCGCTACCTGATGCCCTTCTTCAGGGACCCGAGATACATCACTATCGAAGGCAGGCCCGTATTGATGGTCTACCGAGCCTCCTCCATACCTGACGCGCAGTTATATGTAGAGGTTTGGGCAAAGGAATGCGAAGCTCAAGGGATCCCGCGACCTTATGTAGTGGCGGTGCTGACGCGTGGGGCCACTGACCCGAGAGACTTCGGGATGGACGCCGGAACGGAGCGGGTACTGCATGATTGGACGGGAGGAGGATGCCCGGAGATCTCCTCGGACCTGCCCATGTTCGGCGAGTTTGGCGGCAGTGCGCTAAGCTACGACGACGTATCCGCCTACTACATGAGCCAGGACGGCAATAAGCCCTTCACGTATTTTCGCTCTATCGTTCCGATATGGGATAACACCGCCCGGTACGGAGAGCAGGCATATCTCGTTCACGGTAGCACGCCATCGAAGTTTCAGGCCTGGATGGAAAGACTGGTGGAGCAAAGCCGGCGAGACTACGGGCCCGAAAAGCGCTTTATCATCGTTAACGCGTGGAATGAATGGGCAGAGGGTGCTCACCTCGAACCCGATACGAGGTACGGATATGCATACCTCAACTCAGTCGGTAGAGCGTTGACCGGACAGCCGTTCGGTGTGCTTCGGACAGCAGGCGCCGACTCTTTGTCGGCTGCCCATATTCGTATTGATATATCGGATTATGCCAAAGGCATATTGAACAGTAGTCCAAGGCTGCGCGAGCGGTTTGTGTCGTGTCTAAGCAATTCCACGATCCTACGGAAGTGTTCCGTTGAATTCGCCGATCCCACATGGGCAGCTGAAATGGCGCAGCTAGCGCCCGATTATTTTCCTCCGTCGAGCACTGGCACCGATTTCACCCACACAATCGTTGTGGGGTGCCCTAGCGTGTTCTCCCCAGAAGCGATCGAAGAAATGGTGAGAATGTCTCTTGAATATCCAAGCGCGGCGATTTTGGCAAATAGCTATGGCGCAGGCGAAGAGATGAATGCGGTGGGGGAAGCAATGTCAGTGGACCGCTGGCAAGCTCATTCCTCTCCGTTCCGCTTGTTCCCCCGCAGCGTCAATGGGGACTACAAGACTTTCAAGATCTGCCCGAAGGCAAGGTTCTACATTGCGCCACCGGACACACTTGAGCAAAACGAGCAGCTGCAGGTCGTAACGACGATAATACGCTTCCATAAGAGCGCAACTTTGGACGAGTTGGAAAACGCACTGCTGTCCCTATACGCCATGTCCGACTGCATTGTTGTTCCGCATATTGCTGCTCAAGACCTGTCCGAACAACAAAAAGCGCAGCTTGATGCCATGGTAACGTCATACAAGTGGCATTATCTTCACCCTCCGGTTATTACCCATTACAGCACTCCGGATGGAACCGGAGACCTAAGATCAAGAATGCTAAATGAGTCGCTAAGGCAAGTTCGCACCCGCTACGCTGCCTTTTTGGATTACGATGACCGCCTATTCCCTACCGCATACGCGCAGTTATTGCATCGTTTACGAGTCACGGGGAAGGCCGTAACCTTCGGGCGCGTGTATTGCGCCCTCTTCGATGCCGGCAGCCAGCGAATTACGGAACGACGCAGGCTGTACGAGTACGGCTTGAATTATTTGGACTTCCTACGTGCCAACCATGCTCCTATCCATAGCTTTATGCTTGACATGTATCAAATCGAGCTGGAGCATGTGATTTGGCATGAGGACCAAAAGTATATGGAAGACTACCTTCTAACGTTGCAGATTTTTAACGAGGAAAACTGCGATTGGGAGTCTTTGTCCGCATATACGTATATCGGCGACTACATGCACAAGAGCAACGGCTCAAACACGTTGGCAATTTCGGACTTGTCTCACCGGGAGTCGATTCTAAATAGCGGACTTTACCGGCTATGCGAGGCTCGCATCATTGAATTGCAGCGGAGCAAATGGGAGTAGCTGCTCGCTTAGCTTGCCGTGCCCCAACGGGGCTACGGCAAGCGCAGCCTATATATGAGGCGATACTTACTTTGCGCTTTTCGCGCAGAAATGCGGATTTTCGTATCCAGGCTTGCCGTAGCGCAGGCGCTGCCCATCCAACGTATCCACACGGCCACCGGCGGCGAGTAGAACCGCGTGCCCTGCAGCGGTATCCCATTCCATGGTACGGCCCAACCGAGGGTACAGGTCGGCCTCTCCCGCCGCGATTGCACAAAACTTCAACGACGACCCCAACAGCACATATCTGCATACCCTCACAGCACCAAGATAAGCTTCGACCGCCCGTGCGTCTGAATGGGAGCGGCTAACCAATACATGAAGTCCCCGCTCGGGCGGCATCCTGCATGCAATAGGCCGCCGATGATTTCCACGCTCCATGAATGCCCCCGCCGTCGCAGACCCGCAATAAAGCGTATCAAGCGCCGGGGCGTAGACCACGCCGAGAACCGGCTCGCCGTCCTCAATGAGGGCGATGTTGATGGTGAACTCGCCATTCCGACTTAGAAATTCCCGAGTCCCATCGAGCGGGTCCACCAGCCAGAACTGGCCATCGTGTTGGGGTCGGGATCCGCGCGCATAGGCCTCCTCCGAGATGACAGGGATATGGGGGGCGAGTTCCTTTAGTCCCCTACTAATAACGCCTTCCGACGCGATGTCGGCAAGCGTTACCGGAGATCCGTCCGCCTTTGAACTCGAGTCGCACGATGGCGTAGGGGCGTTATAGATGGCCATTACGCGCCTGCCGGCAGACCGCGACAACCTGGCAAGCTTTGGAAGGAGCTTTTCCGCTTTTTCTGACATCAAATATTTAATATCTAATTGCAAAATCTTGTGATCGTCGCAACACGCTGGCGACACGATATGTTTTAATGCGGTATGACTTCCGAACGCTCTGCCGGCTCCAAACCCCTGGACATTCATGAATTGAATCGGCGCCGCCGTACCGCGGTACGTCTGCGCCAGCAGGGACGGACGCATAACGATATTTCGAAGGTTACCGGACTTAGCATCCCGACGATCATCTCGGCTTGCAGGTCCTATGAAAGCGGAGGATGGGGCTCGGTAGATGTGCGACCCAGAGGCCGTCGAACTGGCGCAGGGCTCACCGTCGACAAGGCCAAACAGGAGGCAATCTTCGGCGATATGGTCCGTTCGGTTCCCCGAGATCTTGGGTTGCCAGGCACGCTGTGGACTCCGGAGGCGTTGGGAGCATACCTGGAACGATTGATTGGAAGAAAGCTTAGCAGCCGGACGGTCGACCGATACCTCGAGCGTTGGGGGTGGTCGCTTCCCTCCCTCACCACGACGCCGCCGAGCCGATCGGGGCGTGCGGTGTCTGAGGAAGTGGTCACTCAGCTCGCCGCCCAAGCGAAGGCTCACGGCGGGCAGCTGGTATGGGCCACATTGCATTCGGTCGCAGGAGCCTTTTTTATCGTGGCGCGTCGCCGCCGAGGGTCGCCGTTTTGGATGGGATTTGCTCACAGCCCCGATGCGGCGGCCTGGACCACCTTTTCGGACCGCCTCGTGCACTCCCTCGGACAGAAACTGTGGATCATCATGCCGGAAAACGTCGATATCAAACAACTGCAGTCGAATCATAGGGTGGAATGGGTTTCCGGCAATGCCTCCGGGGAGAGCCGGGCCAACAGTATCCCCGAGCGCGCAGAAGCGCGTGTGCTCCTGCCAGGAAAGAACCAGCCGTTGTCCAACCTCGACCGACTGGAGGCGGAGAGCATTCACATCATGCGGGAAGTCGTCGCAGAGGCCGACAACCCGGTCATGCTGTATTCCATCGGAAAGGATTCGTCGGTCATGCTTCATCTGGCAATGAAAGCATTTCATCCTGGCCGACTTCCCTTTCCGTTGCTGCACGTGGACACGACTTGGAAGTTCCGCGACATGTACCGCTTCAGGGATCAGAGAGCCAAGGACATTGGCGCGCGCCTCATTGTGCACACCAACCAGGAAGGGTTGGCTCAAGGGATCAACCCGTTCGACCATGGCTCCGCCGTCCACACCGATGTGATGAAAACGCAGGCCCTCAAGCAGGCGTTGGACAGCTATGGCTTTGATGTCGCTTTCGGCGGCGCGCGCCGCGATGAAGAAAAGTCGAGGGCGAAGGAACGAATCTTTTCGTTTCGAAGCGAAGGTCACCGCTGGGATCCCAAGAACCAACGTCCCGAACTTTGGCGGCTGTACAACACCAGGAAGCGAAAAGGGGAAAGCCTCCGAGTTTTTCCGCTGTCCAATTGGACCGAATTGGACATATGGCTGTACATCCATCGGGAGAACATCCCGATCGTGCCGCTATATTTCGCCGCCCCCAGACCCGTTGTTGAACGAGACGGACTTCTGTTCATGGTTGATGACGAACGGATGCGTTTACGCCCCGGGGAAACGCCGCAAGTTAAACGAGTCCGGTTTCGCACACTAGGTTGCTACCCTCTGACGGCGGCGATCGAATCCAACGCGGTGACGTTGCCCGAAATCATCCACGAGATGCTGGCGACTACGACATCGGAACGACAAGGCAGAGTCATCGACTTCGATGGCGCCGGGTCTATGGAAAAGAAAAAGCAGGAAGGGTACTTTTGATGCGCGCTGACTCCCCCACCGATATCGCGAGCTATCTCGCGCAACACGAGGCCAAGACCCTTTTGCGCTTCATAACATGTGGCAGCGTCGACGATGGGAAAAGTACCCTGATCGGACGGCTACTGTACGAAGCCAAGCAAATATTCGACGATCAGCTCTCGGCGCTCGCCACGGAGTCTCGGCGTTACGGCACGCAGGGAGACGAGCTTGACTTTGCGCTTTTGGTCGACGGACTAGCGGCCGAGCGTGAACAGGGCATCACCATTGACGTGGCCTACCGTTTCTTTTCCACGGAAAAGCGCGAGTTCATCGTCGCGGACACCCCTGGACACGAGCAGTACACGCGCAACATGGTCACTGGCGCATCGACTGCCGACTTGGCCGTTATTCTTGTTGACGCGCGTAGCGGGCTATTGACCCAAACTCGCCGCCACAGCTTTCTGGTGTCCCTCCTAGGCATCCGCCAAGTGGTACTGGCCGTCAATAAGATGGACCTTGTAGGGTTTGACGAGACGTTGTTCCGGCAGATCGAAGCGCAATATCGACAATTAGGGGCTGAGATCGGCTTACAGAATATTCAGGCAATTCCGGTCTCAGCGCTGCGGGGCGACAATGTCGTCGCACGCAGCTCTAGGACTCCGTGGTACGACGGGCCGGCATTGCTTGAACATCTTGAAGCGGCTCCCGTTCGCGACCAGAGCAGTAGTGATCCATTTCGTATGCCGGTGCAGTGGGTAAATAGGCCGGATCAGAACTTCAGGGGAATTGCCGGCACTGTGATGGGCGGCCGTATCGCAGTGGGCGACACGGTTAGGGTACTACCTTCAGGGGAAGAGTCTGCGGTAGACCGGATCGTCACTTATGACGGAGACCTACCATACGCGGTGAAGGAGCAAGCAATTACGCTCGTCCTCGGCCGAGACGTGGACGTTTCCCGAGGAGACGTGATAGTAAAGAAGGACGCGCCAGCAGAGGTTGCCGATCAATTCGAAGCGCACATTGTATGGATGGCAGATGCGCCTTTGCTGCGCGGGCGGCAGTACTTGATGAAGCTGGGCACTCAAACAGTCACCGCCAGCGTCACCGAAATCAAATACCAAATCAACGTCAATACTTTGGAGCGCCTTGCTGCGAAGACGCTCCCCCTTAATGGAATTGGTGTATGCAACATTCAAGTTGATCGGCAACTGCCCTTCGACCCGTATACATCAAATCGCGACATGGGGGGGTTCATTCTCATCGATCGGATCAGCAACGCGACCGTCGGCGCCGGCATGATTCATTTCGCACTCCGCCGGGCGCGTAACATTCACATCCAGCACACCGCGCTGAGCAAAAAGGAACGCGCGTTGATCAAGGGGCAGACCGCTTGCGTCGTGTGGTTTACCGGGCTTTCGGGTGCGGGCAAATCGACGATTGCCAACGAGCTGGAAACGTTACTGCATAGTCAGGGCTTCCATACGTATCTGCTCGACGGCGACAACGTCAGGCATGGGCTCAACAAGGATCTGGGATTTACGGAAGCTGACCGGGTCGAGAATATCCGCCGAGTCGCCGAAGTCGCGCGGCTTATGGTTGACGCTGGCCTCATCGTCATCACAGCCTTCATCTCCCCATTTCGTGAAGAGCGAGACATGGCGCGTCGTCTTTTTTCGGAAGAAGAGTTTATAGAGGTGTTCGTTGATACGCCGCTCGAAGTGGCCGAACTTCGTGATCCGAAAGGCCTGTATAAAAAAGCCCGAGCGGGGCAATTGAAAAACTTCACCGGTATAGACTCGCCTTATGAGCCGCCTGAAAATCCCACCATACGGCTGGACACCACTAGCGCTTCGCCCAGAGCATTGGCACAAGAAGTGCTGCGTATCGTGGTGGCACGCTGATGCTAGGGCCTGAGTCAAATGAGCAATCGGCCGCCACACAAACAATCGTCATTGTGGGCGGCGGGTTTAGCGGTACGATGGTTGCGGTACATCTGTTGCGAGAGTCCAGCCACCGGCTCCAATTACACCTCTTCGAAAAGCAGCCTGAGAGACTAGCTAGAGGGGTGGCATACAGCACTACGTACAACTGCCATCTCCTCAACGTCCCCGCTACCGGGATGAGCGCCTACCCCGACCGGCCCGAACACTTCGTGTCGTGGGTGAACGCGATCTCTCCTGAACAAGGGACCACATCCCAAAACTCGCCACAACGCCAAAGGTTCTTGCCCCGAAGAATGTATGGCGACTATCTCAAAAGTGTACTGGCGGAGACAGTTTCGGAGTGCGGCTCACAACACGATATCCGCTTTCATGACGAAGAGGTCGTCGATGTTCGCATCAAGGGTTCGGCTGTTCAAGTCATCGGAAGTCGCGGCACCGTGGTGACATCCGATCAAACAGTCTTAGCATTGGGCAACTTCCCGCCTGGCGACCCGTTGCGCGATCATCAAACCTTGAGGAAGAGCCCAAGATACGCCCGCAACCCGTGGGAAGCCGACGTGTTGCCAAGACTTCTAGCCAGCAAGTCCTGTCTGCTCATCGGTTCTGGCTTGTCCATGCTTGACATAGCCCTAGTGCTGAAGACCAACGGCTACGTGGGGACTGTGCACGTTGTTTCGCGGCGGGGTCTGCTTCCGGCAGTACATCAGCCGGCCGGGTCGGTGCCCGACATAACAGAGGTTTTAAACGCAAGCGGGATGAGGCAGACCGTTGCAGCGGTGCGCAGATGCGTGGCCGATAACGACGGGGATTGGCGCGCCGTCATTGACGCAATGCGCCCAACGAGCAGTCACCGCTGGAAATCTCTGTCCGCGAGGGAAAAGCGACAGTTTCTAAGACATGTTAGACCGTATTGGGAGATACACCGGCATCGGACTGCTTCGCAAATCCGCGATGTTTTTGACGGTATGATCGCCAGCGGGCAGGTGTTGATGAGAAAAGGGCGAATCGATGCGGCGGAAGATCTCGGCACGGGCGTGCTTGTGTCGCTGCAGGATAATGGTCGTCGCAGCCGAATCTTCGTGGATTGCGTGGTGAACTGCACCGGCCCAGAATGCAATTTCCGAAATATCGGCACACCTTTAGTGGACTCTTTGCTCCACCAAGGACTTGCAACGACGGACGTCATCGGCTTCGGTTTGGCAGCAACGAGTGATGGAGCGCTGATTGACAGCACCGGCGCACAATCTTCTCAGTTGTTCACCATAGGCCCGCCCATGAAGGGACAGCTATGGGAAACTACTGCCGTTCCCGAACTTCGAGCACAGGCGCGGCAGCTCGCACGTCGGCTCCTCGGTGAGAGCGAAGCGCCAAATGCTGAAGGTTCGCAAATATCGGCTTCCCGTTCCTAGGCAACGCTTCTAGGGTTTGATATCCGAGGCCGATACACTGATATCTGTTAGCGCCGGTGTAATACTGACCCACCCCGTCGGAGTAAATCTGACCCACCTGGGCAATGATGGTGGCTTTTTGGCCACCGACAATGTTGACTCAGGAGCAAGCAGTGGAGATCAAG
>Ga0164243_10009939_pt1 | contig 13738 bp, 10 predicted proteins | sample OricompcompostOP_FD_108781 | JGI IMG/M metagenome (GOLD analysis project Ga0164243, IMG submission 108781) | Organic Plus compost microbial communities from Emeryville, California, USA - Original compost - Organic plus compost (OP) | ecosystem: Engineered > Solid waste > Mixed feedstock >... | reverse complement strand
CGGCAGATGTCTATCTCGAAGGTTCGGACCAGCATCGCGGCTGGTTCCACTCGTCGCTTCTCGAAAGCTGTGGCACACGCGGTCGCGCGCCATACAATGCCGTTGTGACCCATGGTTTCACCATGGACGAGCACGGCAAGAAAATGTCGAAGTCGCTCGGCAACACGGTCACACCGCAGGACGTCATCAAGGAATCCGGCGCGGATATCCTGCGTCTCTGGGTCATGACGACCGATTATTGGGAAGATCAGCGTCTCGGCAAGAGCATCATCCAGACCAATATCGACGCCTATCGCAAATTGCGCAACACCATACGCTGGATGCTGGGAACGCTAGCGCATGATGAAGGCGAAAACGTCGCTTATTCCGATCTGCCGGAACTTGAGCGCCTGATGCTGCACCGTCTGACGGAGCTGGATGAAGTCGTCCGCTCCGGCTATGACGCATTCGACTTCAAGCGCATCGCGCGTTCGCTGATCGATTTCATGAATGTCGAGCTTTCGGCTTTCTATTTCGATATCCGCAAGGACGCGCTTTACTGCGATGCGCCGTCGAGCGTTCGCCGCAAGGCCGCGTTGCAGACCGTACGCGAAATCTTCGACCGCCTGACGACCTGGCTGGCACCCATGCTGCCTTTCACCATGGAAGAAGCATGGCTCGATCGTTATCCGCAGTCGGTGTCGGTCCATGCTGAGCAGTTCCGCCCGACGCCAGCCGAATGGCGCGATGATGTGCTAGCTGAAAAATGGCGCAAGGTGCGCGCGGTTCGCCGCGTCGTGACCGGCGCGCTCGAACTGGAACGCGCCGACAAGCGCATCGGTTCGTCGCTGGAAGCGGCCCCCGTGGTCCATATCTCCGACAAGAGCCTGAGCGATTCGCTCGACGGTCTCGATTTTGCGGAAATCTGCATCACCAGCGGCATCTCTTTCAACGATGCAGCCGCACCGGAAGGCGCTTTCACGCTTGGCGACGTGAAGGGCGTAGCCGTCGTGCCAACGCGCGCCGAAGGCGAAAAATGTGCCCGTTCCTGGCGTTATACGACGGATGTTGGCTCGGATCCCGAGTATCCAGAAGTGTCGGCGCGAGACGCTGCTGCGCTTCGGGAGCTCAAGACTTTGGGTAAGCTTGAAGTTTGAGAGAACGCTAAAGAACTTGCTCTCGGCGTTTCCTATGCCGAGGGCCTCGGGGAAGGAAACGGGGTTGCAAACTCCGCTTCGGACATGGTGAAATAGCGGTTAACATCGGATTGCCGCATGAGTTGCACTCATGTACAAGGCATTCCTCGGATAATTTCAAGATCTGCCTTGGAGTTGCCGGTTTCTTCGGTCAAGGCTTGCCTAAGCAAATCTTGGTGAAGATAAAGTCGGCAAGCGTAAAAGAAGTGGCGCTAATGAAGATTGAAGGACGAGTTCTGGTGCTTATGACAGCGATAGCGGGAGTTTCGCTATCTGGCTGCGTTTCTTCGCCAACCTACGGAACCGACAAAACGGCGGGGGCGCAGCTTCTCGACGATATGTCGAATATGGCGAGCTTCGGACAGGGTAAGAACAAGAAAGAGCGGATTGACTATAAACCGCGTCCCGATTTGGTCCGTCCGGCTCCGGGTGAAAAGGGCCAGTTGCCCGCACCGCAGCAAAGTGTTGCCAGCGCTAATGATCCAAATTGGCCGGAGTCGCCGGAACAGCGCCGCAAGCGTCTTCGCGACGAGATTACCGCGAACCGCGATGACCCAAATTTCGTATCTCCGGTCGTTCAGGATGTGCCGGTGGCGTCCAATATTCAAACCGCGTTGCCACGCGGCAATAGCCGCCGCGAAGACTATGAGTCCCGCACCCCGACATTCGATCCCGCGAAGGTCGCGGCTTATAAGGCCGCACGCCAGCAGCAGGTTCAGGGATCTTCCACGACACGCCGCTATCTGAGCGAACCGCCGCTTACCTATCGTCAGCCAGCATCTACCGCCGCGGTGGGCGAGTTGGGTACGGACGAGGCGCAGAAGGAACGTGAGCGCAAGAAGGCCGCCGGGAAGTCCAAAGGTTGGCGTGATTATCTGCCCTGGAACTAATGCCTAGGGATGGCTCCTGTTTGATGAATAAGCCGCAGTAGGGGGTTGCCTACTGCGGCTTATTCTATTTATAGAGAGGCCGTCTGGGTGCTTTCGTAAAGTATTAAATTTTTGTAATTTTTGCTATTATGACGTGTATTTGATTTCAATCAAAGAATTATTTTGAATAGACGCGCACGTTATAAGCTCTGAAAGTAAGGTGTGCTATGATGAGCAAAACGAATATTTTTTTGGATAATCGAAACGGTTACGGTCTGATCAGTAGGGCCTTTCATTGGCTGATGGCCATTTTGTTTTTGTGGCAGTTTATTTCTGCCCTTCTTCGGGTCTTTGCCAAGGATACGGAACTATATAATTTTTTCTGGTCTGCGCATCATCAACTTGGTTTTGCGCTTCTGATACTTGTTTTCCTGCGCGGCCTCTGGGGATTGTTGAATATCAGCCGGCGTCCGCATAAGCATGGTCACGCTGGCAAGTTGGCTCTGCTGGGGCATCTGGTTATTTACGGGCTGATGTTTGCAGTTCCGGCAGTGGCTGTGCTGCGCACATATGGCAGCGGGCGGGGCTTCTCGTTTCTTGGTGTCCGGATTTTCGAGCAAACGAGCGTGCAGAATGCCGCACTGACCGCTCCCGGCAACGCATTACATGGTTTGCTTGGATGGGTGTTGCTTGCGGCAGTTGCCGGGCATGTGCTGATGGCACTCTTCCACCACTTCGCACTGCGGGATGATACATTGCGCTATATGACCGGACGTAAGGCCTTGAACTGAAATTAGCGCTTGTCGCGGAAGAATTCCCGCAGGATTTTCTGGGAATCTCCCTCGGACAGCCCCGCATAAATCTCGGGTACGTGATGGCAGGTGGGCTGCGTGTAAAAGCGCGGCCCTTGCTCCACCCCCCCTCCTTTGGGATCGGAAGCCGCGTAATAGAGGCGGCGAATACGGGCGAAGGAAATGGCGGTCGCGCACATTGCGCATGGCTCTAGCGTTACATAAAGGTCGCATCCAACAAGGCGCTCGGATTGCAGGGTCTTTCCGGCCTCGCGGATGACCAGTATTTCGGCGTGGGCGGTTACGTCATTATACTCGCGTGTGCGGTTGCCTGCCCGCGCGATAATTTTGCTCTGGTGTACGACGACTGCACCAATGGGGACCTCTCCGCGTGCGCCTGCAGCCCGCGCCTCTTCCAGCGCGATCTCCATGGGGGTGGTTCCATTGTAGTTCGAGACCTCGGTCCCCTTGTTCATGCCTGCTCCATTTCGTGCGTTCTTTCGGAAATTTCGCTCGCAAGCCATGGAGCGATTTGTTACTGCATAATTCTCGAAATCGAAACCGGTTTGCGAACGGATTTATACGGCGTTCCTGTTCCCGGCTGTCTCTTACCTGTGCTTGAGGGTGCAAGATGACACGGCAGCGCTGCTGAAAGGCCAATACCAGATGACTACAGATGACGATAACAAAGGCGGCAAACGTCCGTATGACCGTGGAGGGCGCTCTGATCGTCCTGGCCGGCCAGATCGTGACAAGGACCGCGACAGCCGTCCGCGCCGCGATGATGGTGGTCGTGAGAAGCCGCGCAAATTCGGTCCCCGCAATGCCGAAGTGCAGGAAGAAGCGAGCGAGCGTATTGCCAAGCGTTTGGCGCGCGCGGGCATAGCCTCCCGTCGCGAAGCGGAGACGATGATTGCAGCGGGTCGTATTGCTGTGAATGGCAAGGTGTTGGAAAGCCCGGCAGTCAATGTCAAGCGCACGGACATTATCACTGTTGACGGCAAGCCTTTGAAGCAGGCCGAACGTACTCGCCTCTGGCTTTATCACAAGCCAGCGGGTCTCGTTACGACAAACCGTGATCCAGAAGGGCGGCCAACGGTTTTCGAGGCGCTGCCCGCCGAAATGCCGCGCGTGCTTTCGGTCGGCCGCCTCGATATCAATACCGAAGGGCTTTTATTGCTCACCAATGACGGAGGACTGTCACGGGTTCTTGAGTTGCCATCCACCGGTTGGCTGCGCCGTTATCGCGTGCGCGCGCACGGCAAGGTGACGCAGCAACAGCTGGATGAGCTGAAGAATGGGATCGCGGTTGATGGCGTGTTCTACGGCAGCATTGAGGCCGAACTTGAACGTGTACAGGGCGCAAATGTCTGGATCTCCATCGGATTGCGCGAAGGCAAGAACCGCGAAGTGAAGAACATTCTTGGCGCGCTTGGGCTAACGGTCGGACGGCTTATCCGTGTTTCATTTGGCCCGTTCCAGCTTGGCGATCTTGAAGAAGGTGCGGTGCGCGAAATCAAGGGACGTATCCTCCGGGACCAGTTGGGCGACAAGCTGATCGAGGAAGCGGGTGCAGATTTTGACGCGCCCGTCCTGAATGAGTTTTCCAATGCCGCCGTGCAGGGACGCACCCGTCGCGAGATGGAGGAAGGTCAGCCGGAGCAGGAAGGCGAACGCCGTCGTGGTCCGCGGGAACGCGAGTGGATTTCCAGCGGCCCCGAGCGGCGTCGCGGTCGCGACGATAAAAAGGATGCTGAAAAGGTTGAACCCCGCCGCCGTGGAAACGCCAATGTCTGGATGGCTCCGGGTGCGCGGCCCAAGGGAGAAAAGGCGGCCGCAAAAACGGCGCGCGTCGAACATCAGGTTCCGCATCGGTCGGCCAAGTTTAGCGGCGATTTGCAAATGCGCCCGCGGCGGGCCGGCGACGATGAGCAGAGACGTGAAGAAGGCGGCGAGCGTCGCTATACCAAACGCCCGGAAGGCGGTCGCTTCGACAAGGATGCCCGGCCGCCGCGAGAGCGTTCGGAAGAAGGTCGTCCGGAGCGTCGCGAACCGCGTGAGGATGGACGCAAGGAGCGTCGTCCTGGCAAGCGCGAACGTGCAGAACTGCGCGATGCAGAAGGGCGCGTAGGAGAGCGCGGCAAGGGCGGATTTGAAGGCCGCAAGCCATCGAAGCCGGGCGGTCCACGTGAAGGCCGGTTTGGTGGTTCTGACCGCGATACGCGCTCAGGTCCACGCAGTGGCGGACCGGGAGGCAAACCAGGCGGTAGGCCTGGTGGGAAACCGGGAGGCGGAAAGTCAGGCGGTGGCAGAACTGGAGGCGGCGGTGCGGATCGTCGGCGGTAAGTTTCGCGGGCGGGCACTCGTAACGCCTTCGACCAACGCCATTCGTCCTACCACTGACCGCACGCGTGAGAGCCTCTTCAACATCCTCGCGCATAATTTCCCTGATAAGGTGGAGGGCGCTCGCGTCCTCGATCTGTTTGCAGGGACTGGGGCGCTTGGTCTGGAGGCTTTGTCGCGTGGTGCGCGCTATGCGACCTTTGTGGAGGAATCTGCTGAAGGCCGTGGTTTGCTGCGCCAGAATATCGAGGCCTTCGGTCTGCAGGGGCATACCAAGATATTGCGGCGTGACGCTTGCCAGCTGGGGATCGTCGGCACGATGGAGCCGTTCGATCTCGTCTTTGCTGATCCGCCTTACGGGCGGCGTATGGGAGAAAAGGCATTTTTATCAGCGCTTCAAGGCGGTTGGCTTAATCCTGACGCACTTTTGGTGCTTGAAGAAGATGCTGAGGCGGTGCTTGAACTTGGCGAACGATTCGTCGTCATGGAAGAGCGCAACTACGGGGGCACGATCATTCGGCTGATCCGGTTGAAAGCCGCCGATTGAATTAGCGGACGAATGTGGTCCGCATCAAATTGATATGCTGTCCGGAAAACCGGATAGTAATGAAACCGATTGGAGATGTCGCTTGGTGAAGAACCCCTCACTCCGGCGCTTGCTATTGTCCACCGCCTTGGGTTTCGTACTGGCTTTACCTTTGGCAAGCGTTGCTGCCCTTGCGGAAAGCCAAGCTCCTGCTGTCACAGGATCGCAGTCTGAACCTGCATCACCGCCGACGATGGAACAAGCGACGCTTCCTGAGATTTCACAGTCGGACGGGGTCAGTCATTTCACATTACCAAATGGCTTGAAAGTAATCGTCATTCCCGATCATCGCGCCCCGGTGGTGACGCAGATGATCTGGTATCATGTAGGATCGGCGGACGAGGCGCCGGGTGTTTCGGGTATCGCGCATTTCCTTGAGCATCTGATGTTCAAGGGAACAAAAACTCATCCAGCCGGTGAGTTTTCGGCAAAAGTCGCCTCCATTGGCGGGCAGGAAAACGCCTTCACGTCCTATGATTATACGGCCTATTTCCAGCGCGTGTCTCCGGAAGCCTTGGAAATGGTGATGCAGTTCGAGGCGGACCGGATGGAAAATCTGGTGCTCAACGAAGAAGCCGTGAAAACAGAACGGGATGTCATCCTGGAAGAGCGGCGAATGCGGGTCGATTCCAACCCGGCTTCCATGCTGATGGAAAACACGGACGCTGTTCTGTTCTACAATCATCCTTATCGCAAGCCTGTAATCGGCTGGCAGCAGGAGATGGAAAAGCTGAGCCTGAAGAACGCTATCGACTTTTATCAGCAATACTACACACCGAACAATGCGACGCTTGTGATAGCTGGAGACGTTTCGCCGGAACGCGTGCGCGATCTGACCTTGAAAACCTGGGCGAACGTGCCGAAACGCGCTGAAGTCACGCCGCGCGAGCGCCCGCAGGAGCCTAAGAAACATGCCGCCCGCATCGTGACTCTTCATGATGAGCGCGTGAGCACACCCTCATTTCGTGTATCCTGGTTGGTGCCGTCTTATGCGAATGAAAAGCGGTATCCCAATGCAAAACCGGGAGATGCACCCGCTCTCGATCTCCTGAGCGAAATCCTCGGCGGTTCGTTACGTTCGCGTCTCTATCAAGAACTGATAGTTAGGCAGGGCATCGCTGCCAACACGGGTGCGAACTATGGCGGCGACGCGCTTGATGACGGCACATTCTCCGTTTATGGCGCACCACGCAATGGCGCTACGCTTGGTGATGTCGAAAAGGCTGTTGAAGCCGAAGTTGCACGGATCATCAAGGATGGTGTTAGCCAGACTGAACTTGATCAAGCTCGTAACCGCTTCCTGAAAGCAGTCATTTTTGCACGCGACAGTCAGACAGGCATGGCGAGGATTTATGGCTCATCGCTGTCCGTAGGACAAACGGTCGATGATATCCAGAAATGGCCAGAGGTCATCAAGGGCGTCACCGTCGATCAGATCAAGGACGTGGCGACGCGTTATCTTGTCGAGGACCAATCGGTAACAAGCTACCTGCTCCCCCCCAATGCGGAGCCGCAAAATGCTCGCGAAAATCCGGATGCATCGCCAGAAAGCGCTGGAGCCAATGGTTCGGGAGGAGCGATCCAGTGAAGAACATTCTTATGCTGAACTTCAAACGTGTTCTCGGATTGCGCTACGCTCGCTCGGCGGTGGGGCTGTTCGCGATATCAATGACATTGTTGATCATATGCGCCTTGCCCGCGCGCGCCATCGAAATTCAGGAAGTCGTCTCGCCAAAGGGCATCAGAGCCTGGCTGGTAGAGGACGGCTCGGTTCCGTTGATTTCGATGCGGTTTTCGTTCAAGGGCGGCACGTCGCAGGATCCTTCCGGTAAGGAAGGATTGGCGAACCTGATGACCGGGCTTTTCGATGAAGGCGCAGGCGATCTGAAATCGGATGCGTTTCAGGAACGAATGGACAATCTGGGCGCGGAGATGAGCTTTTCCGCAACCCAGGATTCGGTTTCGGGTGGCATTCGCATGCTGGCCGAAAATCGCGATGTGGTAACCGGTCTGCTCGCTCTTGCCGTCAACAAGCCGCGCTTTGATCAAGACGCTGTTGACCGCATTCGTCAGCAGGTCGTTGCCAGTATTGAAGCTTCGCAACGCGATCCTTCGACGATAGCATCGCGCAAGTTTTCTGAAGTCCTCTACGGCAATCATCCTTATGCACGGCCCGATGACGGCACGGTGAAGTCGCTGCAGTCGATCACGCGTGACGATCTGGTAAATTTTCATCGCAAGAACTTTGCGCGTGACCGCCTGACCATTGGTGTCGTCGGGGCCATCAATGCGAAGGACCTGGGTGCATTGCTGGACAAGGTGTTCGGCGAGTTGCCAGCGATGGCCGAACTGGTTCCCGTTCCTGATGCCAAGCTGGCTCTGGGTACGACGACCAGCCTTAATTTCGATATGCCGCAGACCTCGATCAGCTTCGTATACCCGGCGATCCCGCGCAAGGATCCCGAGTTCTTCGCGGCCTACTTGATGAACCACATTCTCGGTGGGGGCTTCACTTCCCGTCTTTACGCCGAGGTGCGCGAAAAGCGTGGTCTTGCCTATTCGGTCTCCTCATCCATGGTCTTGCGTGACCATGTTTCGGCATTGATGATTTCGACAGCGACCCGTCCCGACAAGGCACAGGAGTCTTTGAAAATTATTCGCGAGCAAGTTGCCGCGATGGCGGCCGATGGACCGACGGAAGAGGAACTTGCTGCGGCCAAGAGTTTCCTCAAGGGGTCTTATGCCGTCAATAATCTCGACTCGTCCGCAGCAATCGCTGAGACTCTGGTAAGCTTGCAGGAAGCAGGGCTTCAGCGTGATTATATCGACAGGCGCTCGGAGTTGATTGATGCAGTGACGCTGGATCAGGTCAAGGCCATTGCCAAGAAGCTGCTCGAAGCAGAACCGGCTATCCTGATCTTCGGTCCGGCCCAAAGCTAACAGGTGCCAAATTGGAAAAGGCAGTGCCGTCATCTCCCCGAATTGCCGTCGCTTTCGGCGGTGGCGGCGCGCGCGGCATTGCCCATCTCCATATCGTCGAGGTGCTCGACGAACTGGGCATCAAGCCGGTCGCCATTGCGGGTTCCTCGATAGGTTCGATCATCGGCGCTGGAATGGCGAGCGGCATGACCGGCCATGAGATTCACGAATATATGGCCGCGATCTTCAATCGCCGTTCCGAAGTCGCAAAGCGCATGTGGCAAACGCGTCCGGCTCGTTGGGTCGAATTGCTCAAGGGTGGCCTGCGTGTCAGCCAGTTCAATATCGAGAAGGTGCTGGACGTTTTTCTGCCGGCGAGCCTGCCCGCCAATGTGGAAGAGCTGAAAATTCCCACGAGTATCACCGCCGCGGATTTTCACGCCGCTCGGGAGATTCATATTCGCGATGGCGATCTGCATTCAGCGATTGCAGCGTCTTGCGCGATACCGCCGGTTTTCGCACCCGTGCGCCGGGAAGGTCGAATTCTGGTCGACGGCGGCTTGTTCAACCCTGTGCCGTTTGATTTGCTGTTCGACGAGGCTGATATTGTCGTCGGCATCGACGTCGTAGGCGCGCCTATTGGCCCAGATGACTATATGCCCACAACCTTCGAGGCGGTGATTGGAGCCAACCAGCTGACTATGTGCTCCATCATTGAGAATAAGTTTCGCATCCGCCCGCCACATATTTTCATCCGTCCCAATGTCGAACGGATCGGGCTTCTGGATTTCCTCAAGTTCGAACAAATCCTGTCGCAGAGTGCCGGCGTTCGCGACGAACTGAAGCGCGCTATAGAACTGGCGGTTGAAGGAAAAGCGCCGCCGATAGCTTCAACTCTGGCGAATTGAGTCTATCGGCGCCGTAGCAGAGCGCTATTCCGCCGGGACGGCCTGTGGCGACGAGGGGACAACTATATCTTCCGGCCCTTTGTCGATGCGCTGGCCTTCGCGAGTGGGTTTGACCAAAGGCTCAGGTGTAACAGGCTTGTTGAACAGCAAATGGCGGCCGGCCATGATGCCTTCAGATGCCTGAACGTGGAGCCGATCCTCGTCGCGCTGACGCACCTCTTCCCGAATTCCATAGGCCTGTGCTTCGGCCATGCCGAGCCCTTCGAGCGTCCGCTGGCCAAAAAGCAGACCGGACTCGAACGTTTCACGCAGTTCGTATTCCACGCCCTGAGCCCTTAATTGCAAGGTGTGTTCGCGATCATATGAACGAACGAACAGTCGCACATCTGGATATTCCGATTGTATGAGATTGACGATGTGGTTGGTCGTTTCCTTTTTGTGTGTACAGACGGCGACGATCTTCGCCTTTCGGATTCCGGATGCTTCCAGCACATCTTTGCGCGTGCCGTCGCCGAAGTAGATTCGAAAGCCGAATTTCCCGGCTGCACGGACGCGGTTGGGCGAACTGTCGATCACAGTAACGTCGATACCGCCGGCAAGCAGGATTTGTGCGGCGATCTGGCCATAACGCGAGAAGCCGATCATCAACACGTCAGAACCGGCGCCGTCAAAATTCTCCTCGATCACATCGACCGTTTTGTCCTTGATGAGCAGTTTCGAACCTATTGCAACAGAAAGCGGTGTTAGTGCCATGGACACGGTCACGGCAGCGACAAGCTCTGAACCGAGAGCGCTGGAGATTATGCCTGCTGCCGTGGCGGCGGAAAACAGAACGAACGCAAACTCGCCGCCCTGAGGCAGGAGAAAAGCGATCCGGACAGCATCGTTGTGGCTAGACCGAAAGATGCGGCAAAGCAGGTAAATGATCACAATCTTTGTCACCATGAAAACGGGAACAGCAAGAACGATAATTTTCCAATATTGCAGGATCACGGAAAGGTTCAGCGAAAGGCCGACCGCGACAAAGAACAAACCCAGGAAAATGCCGCGAAATGGCTCGATATCGGCTTCAAGTTCGTGCCGGTAAGAAGATTCAGCCAGCAAGACCCCTGCAATGAACGCGCCCATGGCCATCGAAAGGCCTGCGGCTTGGAGCAGACTTGCCGACCCAAGGACGACAAAGAGCGCTGCGGCAATCATCACTTCGCGGGCACCGGTGTTGGCGATGATCCGGAACATGGGATTGATGAGATAACGTCCTGCAACCACCAGCGCTGCAATGGCCGCGATAGCAGTGGCGAGATGAAAACCCGCGCTGGCCTGTGAAGGCTCGTTCGGTGACAGTGCCGGAATGATTGCAAGAATTGGAACGATAGCGAGGTCTTGGAACAGTAGGATCGCAAAGGCACGCTGCCCATGTTTCTGGTTGGTTTCGGCTCGATCTTCCAACACCTGCATGGCAAATGCCGTGGAAGAGAGCGCGAGGCCAAAACCAATGATGATACCTGCTTCCGTGCTGAGACCGGCAAAGTAGATGCCAAGGGCGGTGAGCGCGGCTCCGCAAAGCAGCACCTGGGCGCTCCCCAGGCCGAAAATTGAGTGGCGGAGGGACCAAAGTCTCGACGGTTTCAGTTCGAGACCGATAATGAAGAGCAGGAACACGACGCCGAGCTCGGAGAAATGCAGAAATTCCTCGCCATCGGCAATCAGGCTGGCCACTGGACCAATCGTGATGCCTGCGGCAAGATAGCCGAGGACCGTGCCAAGCCCTAATCGCTTGAACAGCGGGGCCGCGATAATCGCGCCGCCCAGAATCATCAGGCACTGTAGGTAGAGGTTTCCGCCAGTCGCAACCATGCCAAGCTCTTGGAATTTGGAGAAATGTGGGAGGGCTTGCCTTGAAGCCCTTTGATTTCGGCAATATAGAAACAAGATATGGCTGTAATCAGCCCGATGTCGAACGATTTGACGATATTTTTTGACAAGTCCCGGTTTCGATCACGCCGCAGGTTATGGTGTCTGGCGGAACCGCAATGCGCTTGGGAAACTCGGATTATATAATGATTTCAGATAATTCGGCGGAAAAACTTGTCGATCGAGCCGCCGCGCTCGTGGCCGCTGCCAAGCGGGCAGGTGCCGATCACGCTGACGCAGTCGTGATGCGAGCACGTTCTGTTAGCGTGTCCGTGAGACTGGGCAAGGTTGAGGGAACCGAATCGTCGGAAAGCGATGATTTCTCCCTGCGGGTTTTTGTCGGCCGCCGCATTGCCAGTGTTTCAGCTAACGCAAGCGCTGATCCGGATCGTCTCGCAGAGCGGGCCGTTGCGATGGCGCGGGTTGCGCCGGAAGATCCTTATGAACAACTCGCCGACCCATCGCTGCTTGTGGCATCACCTCGCGATCTCGATCTCTATGATTCAACGGAAATCGATTCCGAGCGATTGACAAAGGATGCCCTTGCGACGGAAGAGGCGGCGCTGGCCGTTAAAGGTGTGACGAATTCAGGCGGCGCTGGCGCTTCGCGCAGTCTAGGTGGCCTCGTGCTTGTCACATCGACAGGTTTTTCGGGGCACTATGCGGCTACACGTTTTGGGCGGTCGGTCTCAGCCATTGCAGGCGAGGGCACGAAAATGGAGCGCGATTATGATTTCAGTTCGCGGTTGCATTTTTCCGATCTGGATAAGCCCCACGATATAGGTCGCCGCGCGGGCGAACGTGCTGTGCGGAGACTGGGTGCCCGACAGGCAAAAACCGGTCCTGTCACGGTCGTTTACGACCCTAGACTCGCTCGTGGTATTGCCGGACATCTCGCGAGCGCCATCAACGGCGCTTCGGTTGCGCGAAAGACCAGCTTTCTTCGCGACAGTCTCGGCAAACAAGTTCTCAAGCGCGGTGTAAACGCTACCGACAACCCATTGGTTGTTCGCGGCTCTTCTTCGCGTCCTTTCGACGGCGAAGGGATCGAGGGGCAGCCGTTGACGATGGTGGGGGACGGCGTTCTCAATCATTGGTTGCTTTCCGGTTCGAGCGCTCGCGAGCTCGGACTGCAAGGCAACGGGCGCGGCGTTCGCTCCGGCTCCGGCGTTTCGCCTGCATCCACCAATTTTGCCATCGAACCAGGCTCACAATCGCCGGAAGAGTTAATCCGCGCAATCGGTACAGGTTTTTACGTGACGGAAGTGTTCGGGCAGGGCGTGGACATGATTACCGGCCAGTATAGCCGAGGCGCGTCGGGCTTCTGGATCGAAAATGGGGAACTCGCCTATCCGATCAGCGAAGTGACTATTGCTTCGAACCTCAAGGACATGTTCCTCAATATGACGCCAGCTTCCGATATCGACCGGAATTTCGGGATGACGGCGCCGACACTCGTAATCGAAGGCATGACCCTTGCCGGAAATTGACAAGCAAAACGAAATTTCCAGGGAACTGGCGCTTTTGCGCGATGCGGCGCGCGAAGCAGGCCGCATTGCTATGCGCTACTTCGGCAGGTCTCCGGAAGTTTGGCTGAAAGACGGTGTATCGCCCGTAAGCGAAGCGGACCTTGCCGTCGACCGCTATTTGAAGGAAGTCCTTTTGAATGCAAGGCCAGATTATGGCTGGATATCGGAAGAGACTGTCGACGAACGGGTGGCTGCTAAACGTAGCCGAGCCTTTGTGATTGACCCTATCGACGGCACCCGCGCTTATATCGCCGGACAAGATCAGTGGTGTGTAAGCATTGCTGTCGTTGAAAACGGTCGCCCTTTGGCTGGCGTTCTGGAATGTCCGGCGCGAGAGGAGCTCATTGAGGCAGGCAAAGGCGTTGGGGCTTCGCAAAATGGCGCTGCCATTCGCGTCCGGTTACCACTGCCCGGTGAACAGGTCACGGTCGCATCAGCGCGGAATATGGTGACAGCGTTGCCGGAAAGCTGGCGGGATCGGGTAAAGATTCATCCTTATGTTCCCTCTCTGGCCTATCGTATTGCAATGGTGGCCCGCGGAGAAATCGCCGGAACCTTCATTCGGCCAAATTCGCATGATTGGGATCTGGCAGCAGCTGATCTGATCCTCAGTGAGTCGGGCGGGGCAATCCTGACAAGCGATGCCTTACCGATCGCATATGGTGGCCAAACGCTGAGCCATGGCGCTCTCGTTGCCGCCAGCG
>Ga0164243_10009937_pt1 | contig 13740 bp, 16 predicted proteins | sample OricompcompostOP_FD_108781 | JGI IMG/M metagenome (GOLD analysis project Ga0164243, IMG submission 108781) | Organic Plus compost microbial communities from Emeryville, California, USA - Original compost - Organic plus compost (OP) | ecosystem: Engineered > Solid waste > Mixed feedstock >... | reverse complement strand
CTCTCCTCACGGGCAAACGAAGATAGTCGCGCGTTTATTCATTCGTCAACGCGGCCGCGAGTTCGGGGAGAGGGTTATGTCGAGACTTGGTACGGACGCCGGTGCGCCAAGGCTGCTCGATCAAGTACGGGAGCTCATTCGCATACGTCACTACAGCATTCGCACTGAGCAGGCGTATCTGCAATGAATCAAGCGCTTCATCCTGTTCCATGGCAAACGACATCCCAGAGACATGGGGGCCGAAGAGCTCACTCACTTCTTGAGCGATCTGGCGATTCAGCGGAACGTGTCCGCATCCACCCAGAACCAAGCGCTGAACGCAATCCTGTTCCTGTATCGCGATGTGTTGAAGATCAACTTGCCATGGCTGGATGACGTCCAGCGCGCCAAGAAACCGCAACATCTGCCGGTCGTATTCACACGAGAAGAAGTACGGGCGTTGCTTGCACAGCTCGACGGCACGCTTTGGCTAATGGCAATGCTCACGTACGGCGCCGGTTTGAGACTGCTGGAGTGTTTGCGATTGCGAGTAAAAGACGTCGACTTTCAGTATCAGCAGATCCTGATTCGCGACGCGAAGGGCGCCGACCGCGAATGGGGCTGGCAATACGTGTTCCCGTCATCCCGAAGCTCCATGGATCCGCGCTCGGGCGTTGAACGCCGGCATCATGCGCCCGAAGACGCTCTGCAGCGCGCGATCAAGCGCGCGATTCGGAAGGCCAATATTGTGAAGCCGGGCAGCGTTCACACGCTGCGACACTCGTTTGCCACTCATCTGCTCGAGTCCGGCTACGACATCCGGACAGTGCAGGAACTCCTCGGCCACGCAGATGTGAAGACGACCATGATCTACACCCACGTCCTGAATCGCGGCGGGCGCGGAGTGGTGAGTCCGGTAGACGCACTCACGTGAGAGCGCAACGGCACGAGAGATACGCACCCAGGGCTGTGACAAGCGTGAGTCAGTAGTCGCTGCTTGACCAGTCGCACGAATCGAACCCGGGTCGCGTTGGGTGTTTCTGGAACTCCGTATCCAGCCAGAACTCCGAAAGCGCCTCCCACACAGGCTTACGCGCCTCAGCGAGTCGGGGCGCTGTGCGCGAACTCCACGCGGTTGTTGGGCCTCATATTGCTTCGTAACCCTCAGTCCAATGATCCGTGTCAACGCGATACTCATCAATGTAGAAGCCCTGACGATCATCATCGAGTTCTGGATTCACGATGGACGGCTGATCCTTGAATCCGGGCTGAAGCCTGAGCCGATCGACTGCAGCACGCGCTAGGGCGAAAGTGCTGTAGACGCCAATGAGCTTCACGTCTTCCTCGTCCGGAGGAAGTACGTGCAGATGCCGAACGACAAACACAGTTTTCATTGGCCTAACGCCCCGAATGAGCCGCGGGCAAGAGCGCAGCGCTTTTGCGAGTCGGGCGCGCGACGCATGCGAACTCGATTCGCTTGTTAAGCATTCTTGCCCTTAGCAGGTCCAAAGGACCTTCTTCTCCAGGTCTACGACAGACGGACCGTCGCTGCATCCGCCAGCGCTTTGGACGAATTCGCTCTGCGCGTGAGCCGTATGTTCCGGCCACGAATTTTCACCTCAAGATGACCGCCCGTCATGTTCGGGTGCTCGGTCATCCTCACAAGGAAGGTATAGTTCGCGATGCGGAGGGCCAGAAGGATCGCATCACGGCGGCCGAAGCCTATCGCCAGCCAATGCGTCGCCGCGAATCCAGTTTGTCACCTGTCCAGCTCGCTAGACACATACTCGGTCAGTTCTCTCGTGTTCTTCAAATACTCCGCCTCTAGATCAATGCCACACTTGTTAGCAAGCACGATTATTGACCATAAACAGTCTGCCAATTCATGCCCAAGCTTCGCTTTACAGTCATCAATTCTTCGGACACCTGCGTTCGCCTGAATCAGTTTGGCCAAATCGCCGACATCCCCTACGAATCCAAGCGCAAGTTCTTCTGTGGTCCACACGCGCCCGTACATCTTGATTTCAAGCTGTTCGTAGAGCTCGTTGAGCCTTAGAGCAGATTCTTCTAGATCGCTAAATTTCATGTTGATCATCACCGCTGTGCAATCAGCACCCCTTCACTAGTGTAACGCGGTAGAACCTCTCAGCTCTCGAAGCGTGCTTCACATTCGAATACCCATCCATTGAAGCAAAGACCGAGCGGCATAACGCGGCTGATCATGCGCATGCGTTCATACGTCGCGTACATGGGAAAGCTGCACTCCCCCGTTGACCTCATTAGTGTACGTCGGGCAACGAATCACGATGATCCACGGCGCAGTGACCGTTCGAAAACATGACGCCAATACCCAAAGCATGCGTCTCGGCCGCTGGTGCCTCACGGTGCATCCGCGTCTCTGGTAGATAGTTGATCATGAATGCCCAGTCTTTCCGATCCGCCGGCGGGAGTGACAAGACTTCGTTCAATCCGTCATCACGTCGGCCGTCCTTCCAACTCTCGATAGCCGCAGGCGTTGGAATTGGGGTTCCGCGGTTCACCACCTGAACCGCGTAACCTGTCTTCGTTGAGATCACGCATAGAAGCAGGTGTTCGTGCTGATCGTGACCGTGCAAGACCAAATCGTCGCGACCGTCGCCATTGAGATCGAGAACAATCGCATACGGTGCGATGACGCCGCGACCGTCCGGCGAATCAGTGCTGTAGCGCAATCCCTCGTGGTACTCGCTGGCAGTCCAATGCTGAAAACCTGGAAATGAGCCCTGCAATGCCTCTTGAATGACAGGAGGTGTCTGCAGATTTCCTTTCTCATCCACAAAGATCCGCCCTTCGAGTGAAACCGCATAAGCGCTCGTGATGACCAGCGATAGCGCGGCACAAAGCAGTCTATGTGTCTCGAACATAGTCGGAAGCCGTGCCCTCATACCAACGCCCTCGATAAGCCGCGAGCAAAAGCCGGATGCTTTTGCGATTCGGGCGCGCAACGCGCCGTGCAAGAATGCTTCCTCGACAGCTGCTCTGCTGCAGAAGAGCCGGGCAGAACCGTTGCCGTGCCCTCGAAATCCAAAACCCCTGCACACCAATAGACGAGGTGCCAGTCGCCACTTTGCACGAGCCATGCACTAGAAGTTCGAGTGCATCTGCATTTCATTTCAGAACTCCCGTCTGTGACCGCACCGCACGTAGAGATATCGATGGAAGGCCCGCGCCCATAACCAGCAGCAAACGATGGCGCGCCGAAGGCGCGTGCGTGTTTGCTGTCCGTATTGATGGCGTTGTTAGGCATTGGCCGACCCCAAAGGCGCAAATGCGTCCGGCGAGGCACGATACTTTCGATGGAACGCGTCAACGACAATGTCGTCTGCCGGGATCAGCGCAGCGTACTTTAAGTCGAAAAACTCCCGGTCCAAGTTCGAAGCCGATGCGGCCTCGAGCACAGCAGCCACTTCCGCTAATCCGAAGTAGCGAAAGCCCGCGATACCTGCTGCAACCTCGCTCGGCGGCAGCACGTCCAATGCGTGATCCACACCACCGTTCATGACCATGCCGTGAACTGAGAGCAAAGCCGCTAACGCCTTGTCACCTTCCAAGGGATTCGCACCGCCAGCTTCCAGCGCAGCGCGGTTCCACACTTTGTCTCTCTCATTCAGCTCCATTGAAAATGCCTAACGCCATTGCTAATGCGCGTGCGTCTTCGCACGTCGCCTGCAGCAATTTCCACTGCGGTAGAACGCAATCGGTTTCGAGACCCTTCGGTCTTACCAAGAATGCGGCAGCATGACGAAAAGCCAGATTATGGGCACCGCTCGAGTCTTTGAGCGTGCTGCGGTCGGCCTGGAAGAACGGAAGCATAGTCATCGCCGCTCCTTCTCACACAGCGGTGGATGCTCGCCGACATGACTATCCCAGCCATGACATCAGGCCGACCGCAATGCATCCGATGCCGAGTAATGCAGCAGGTACAACGATTGCTTTTGGATCAGGTCTGACACTGTTCGCCTAACGTTCCGCGTGAGGGTGCAAGCGGTCGAGAGAACACCTCGCACAGCAGCTGCTGCGCCTCAGAACCCTTCAATTCGCCAAGCCTCGATGAGTCACAACATCGATTGCTGATGGCTCGCTCATGCTCGTTGTCTCCCACTCCGTCCACTCTGCTTGCGTGAACTGATCCCGCCCAACGAAAACGATGAGCCGCGGGCGGGAACGTCCATCTGCCATTCGCGCGCTATTCCAGACTTCCCTTGTTGTTTTCAGCCGGTGCACGATTGCTGCTGCTCGCCTTCGCTTTCTCTTCTTCGCGCGCCCCCGCAAGGATTCCCGGAAGTGCGTAGTTGCCTTCGTGACATGCGTACTCGTAGATGGGCGATGGCGTCTGATGCAACGGCATTTCACCTCGCCACGGCCCGACGAAGATCTCCGGATCTTCCAACGTGAACTCGTAACGGATCGTCGTGGGCCCCGTGCGCGTGAAGCGTTCGACGACCTTCAGCTTCGACGAGGTCGGCGCACGGCGATAAACGGCGCCGCCGCCGATCTGCAGATACTGCTGAGGATTGAATTGCGTCGTCTCGACGACCAGCGTGTCGCCTTCCCAGCGTCCCACCGAATGGCCCAGCCAAGGACGAATCGCATCGGGCAGTCGCGCTCGATCGAGATGAACGATGCGCGCGTCATGCGGCATTTCGACCATGATCATCACGTGCTTCGGACCCTGGACGATCTGGTAATTGCTGTTGTAGATCACCGGTAGCATCGGCGGCCCCGAAGCATTGCCGAATGCCGCGAGACAGCGCTCGCCCAACGGGCGGCCCTCAGGGCCTTCGAACGCGCGCTCGCTGGCCGCGTTGTTGATCTCTGCTGAGAGCTTCGCGCCCAACGGCGTGAACGCCGGCAGTCGTCCATTGAGCGGCTCGATCGTCAACGAGCTACGAAATTCTCCGCCGACGTTCGCGATCTTCGTGCCGGGGTCCATCCAGAACAGGTTGTAGCCGCCCGGATCGCCGCCAGCCTTCAGCTGCGTGCCAGGATCGCTAGGCGCGTCTGCCGCCGCGAGGCGCTTCGCCATGGCCGTTTCCATTGCGCGCGCTTCCTGTTCCGTCAGCACGAGCTTGTTGCCGAGGCTTGCAGGTCGCTCGACCGGCGTGAGCGTGGAGTTCGTCCACACGCCTTGCAGATCGGGTTGTCCGTGCGAGGTTCGAGGTGCACGGTACTCTGCAGCGTCCGCTGTCGAGACCACGAATGCGGCGAGGAACAGAAGCGGCACGGCCGCACGAGATGCGAGCATTGGACGCTCTCCGAAATAAATGAGCAGCACTTGCAGCCGAACAAGATCGCAAGATCGATGAATCATGATGACTGCAGACGCGCGTAGTGTGAGTCACGAACCACGGCGCCTCACCTCGACTTGAAGAAAGTTAACGATCGAGCGCGGTTTGTTCTCGCGGTGCGGACCTGCGCTCCTGTCGGTTTCTGCGAGGCGGTTTTACGTGCTCAGATCAGCGGTCGTACCATCGAGCGCAATCGACGTGCTCGTCGCCGCGTTTGTCGCTCAGAGTACGATGCGAAACATTGCGCATGAGAGCCAACTTGTTTAGGGATTTGTCCACACTGCGTAATACTGGAAGACGATGGACTGGCCCAGCGGGAACGCCACCTGTCGCGTCTGCACGTCCACTCTGCACCAAACGAAGACGAGGGAGAGTAGCGGAATTCAATAGAGCGCCGGATTTAATGGAACCGCCTCTCGGCATGCTGACGTGAAGGAAGGGCGCATTGGTTTCACCGCGTCGGCTTCATTGTATTGTCAGGTCGCATTCCTGCCTCTTGGGTTATCAACACTGTCGGACGGATACGCAGCCAGATCCTATCCCGCTCCGACACCACGATCTCCAACACCTCGTGGTTCGGATGATTGTGATAGCAGACATCATGAACCGAGAGAGCCGAGATCCTGTAGAGCTCTGCACCATCGCGCGTGACGGACAAAGATACGTCCTTGTACGCCGGATGGATCCCGAACTCGACCCGGTAGTCGGACAGGCTCACGCGATACGTGTAGTCGTTGTACGGCCAAGGGACATTGCAATCCGCTTTCTGCGGTTCAACCGCGAAGAAGCTGAGCAGCTCGACTTCCTCAACGCTGACGCAACCCATGAGCCCTGATCTGCGCTATGAATCCGCCTTTTCCGGAAAGAAATCGTGAAATTCGCAGTGGTCGACCCATTCGAAACCGAAGCACAAAGGTCGGCGTCTCGCCCTCAATGGCGACCAGATCGGCGAGCGGCCATTCACGCAATGACAGGAATGGTCTTTGAAGAAGAGAATGAACAAAGGACGCCTACCGAACGCAAAAAACGTTTCCATCTGATCGCTCGTTAGATCTCTGCGTAGTCGGGGTCTTAGTGCATTCAGCATCTCTTGAGCTAAAGCGTTGACTACAGGATCTGATAGATATCGCGCAATCTGATTTGCCTGCGACCCGAGATCCGGATCAGTTTCTTCGTGCCTACCATCCGGGAATCTACCGAGGCCGGTCGATTCCGATTGAACGCTCGTCCGGCTTCATCTGCGAGCGCGTAAGAGCTCCACGGCGCCCTCGATTGCCCCTTCAGTGCGTCGAACCAGCCGGCCTCATGCCAGCCGGCTAGGACTCGCATCGGGTGCCGCCCGCTCGCTGCGTCGACCGGTCAGCCTCATCCTACGACCACTTCTCATCCTCGGCCAGTGATCGTCACGCTCGTGCTGCTCCTCACCCCGCGTGGAAAGCGAGCGGTCCCGGATGGCAGTGAGGACCAAGCCGTCGAAGCGCGATGCTCACAGGCCTAAGAAAACGGGGCTCTGAATTCGATGCAAGAGTGTCAAGGCAAGGTCCCACGTCGCAGCATTGTTTGATAAGGTTGCGCGCAGACCAGGCACGCGGCAGAGCTCTCTCTGTAGCAAACAATTTGAGGTTCGGCCGCGCGGTCCAGCACCCCGACATAGTCGCGAGAAACTGGCGTGCACCCGACAGTCACGCCGTCAGCCGCAATGATTGGTGCTGATTTACCGATATGAGCGAGCGCAAGATGCACGACGATGCTTCCGCGGAACATGCCAGGCAAGCCACGGGCCCCTTCGCGGTCTGTGGGTTGGGCCTGTCCGCGGGCGGCCTGAGTGCACTGCGTGAGTTTTTTACACACTTGGGAAGGGTCGAGAACGTCGCGTTCGTAGTCGTACAGCACCACACGATCGCCGACCCGAGCCATATGAATGTGCTCGCCAGCTTCTCCTCCCTTCCTGTCGTCGCCTGCGAAGCGGGCATGCGAATCAAACCCGGACATCTTTATGTCGCACCGGCGCAGACGTTGCTGGCGATCGAGGACGGCGCATTCACCCTGCGTAACGCGAAGCCTCTTCACGGCCAGCTTCGCACGATCGACTACCTCCTGAGCTCGCTCGGCACCCAGTTTGGTGAACGAAGCATCGGCGTCGTCTTCTCCGGCAACAGTGCCGACGGCACGCAGGGCCTCGTGGCGATCGCCAACGCCGGCGGCTTCACGCTCGCCCAAAGCCAGGAAACGGCGGAATACATCGTCATGCCCGGCTCCGCGGTCGCAATGGGCGTCGTCGATTTCACCGGCTCCCCGCAGGCATTGGCAGCAGCCGTTCGCGACCATCTGACGAAGCTGGCCCAGCCGAAGATCGGCCTCCACACGCTCGCGAAGCAGGAGCTGCACGAAATCTGCGAAGTCGTGCGCCAGGCGACCGGCCTCGATTTCAGGCATTACAAGGAAAGCACGCTGTTTCGCCGCATCGTGCGCCGGATCAACGTGCTGCACATGGGGAGCGTGCGCGACTACATCGACTGCCTGGAAAGTCAGCCGGAAGAGGCTCGACTTCTGACCCGTGACCTGTTGATCGGCGTGACCTCATTCTTCCGCGACCCGGACTCATTCGAGTCGTTGCAGCAGAACGTGCTGACCAAGCTCATTTCTGCGAACCGCGCGGGTGCAGTGCGCATCTGGGTCGCCGGTTGCGGCAGCGGGCAGGAGGCGTACTCGATGGCCATGCTCGCAGAGGAAGTGAAACAGGCGAGCGGCTCGCATCAGGAGGTGCAGATCTTCGCGACGGACATCGACGAGCGCGCCTTGACCGTCGCTCGTCGCGGCATCTATCCCTCGAATATCAGCGAGGAGATCGGAACGGAAAGAGTCGAGCGCTTCTTCGAGCGCGTCGGGCGCCGCTTTCGCGTCAAGAAGGAGCTGCGCCAGCTGGTCGTGTTCTCGCCCCACAATCTCATTGCGGATCCGCCGTTCTCGCGCATCGACCTCATCTCGTGCCGCAATCTGCTCATCTATCTGAGCGCGCCGTTGCAGAAGAAGCTGATGAGCGTCTTTCACTACGCGCTGCGCGAAGGCGGGTATCTGTTTCTCGGCTCATCCGAGGCGACGTCCGGACACCCGGAGCTGTTTCGCGTGGTCGACGGCCGAAGCCGGATTGCGCAGCGAAAGGAAACCGTCGTTCCGAATGCCGTCATTCCCCGCGCCTTCAACGCAGCATCGAACAGCTGGCAATCGATTGCGGCCGAGGAGCCTGCAGAGATCGGCCGCATCGCGCAGCGGATACTGCTGGACGAGTTCTCGCCTGCGTATGCGATCGCTCACGAGGACGGCCAGATCGTCTATCTGTCCGGCAAGTCCGATGTCTTCCTGCAGCCGCCGGAGGGGCGCTACGTCAATCACATCGTGCGCATGACGCGCAGCGGATTGCGGGCGGGAATGCGCAGCGCCTGGACACGCGCTCTCAAGACGCGGCGCACCGCGCACTTCGAAGGCTTGCTCATCCAGGGGGAAAGCGGACGCCGCCGCGTTCGGATCACCGTTCAGCCCATGCCGGGCCTGGGAGAGAACGAAGGCACCTACATGGTCGTCTTCAGCGATCTCGGTGCCGCGGAAGCGCGCGAATCAGGCTCGATGGCGCCCGTGTCCGCCGATAGCGAGCGCATGGTGGAGATGCTCGAAGCGGAGCTGCTGCGCACGCGCGAGGAACTGGAACGGGCCGTTCAGGACCTCGAGGCCGCGAACGAGGAGCTGAAGTCCTCGAACGAAGAGCTCTTGTCGATGAACGAGGAGCTGCGATCCGCAAACGAGGAGCTCGAGACGTCCAAAGAAGAGGTGGAGTCCGCCAAGCACGCGCTCGAGGAATCCAACGTCGACCTGCTCAACCTGCTGCGCTCGACCGAGATTGCGACCATCTTTCTCGACAAGAGCGGCGCCATCCGCAATTTCACGCCCGCCGCCTCGCGGCTATACAACGTGCTGAGCGGCGACATCGGACGCCCGCTCTCGCATCTCACTCATCAATTCGCCTCCGTGCCGGCCTTGCCGTCCCCCGAGGAAATCGCCGCCGCCGAAGCGCCGATCGAAGCCGAAGCAACCTCGAACGACGGCCGCACCTTCCTGAGGCGCGTCACGCCTTATCGCATCGCCGACGGCAGCACTGCGGGCGCAGTCGTGACGTTCATCGACATCACGGATCGCAAGCTCGTCGAGCAGCGACTTGCGACGAAGGATGCAGTCACGCGCGCATTGGCCGAATGCTCCACGCTCGAGCTCGCCGCGCCGCGAATTCTCGCGGCCATTTGCGAAAACTGGGACTGGCAAGTCGGCGCACTCTGGCAGATCGACGCGGACGACAACACGTTCCATTGCCTGCACATCTACCAGAAGGACACGCGCCCTGCCCCGAACTTCCGCGATCTGTGCGGCGCCGGCACGTTCGCCCCGGGCGATGATCTCGTCAGCAACGTGTGGAAAACCGGCGAGCCTGCCTGGGTTTCCGATTTGCACGACGAGGCGCGCGTCGGTCCTGACATCGCTGCCGCCAAGGATGGGCTGCGCACCGCATTCGCATTTCCGATCGTCCTGGGCGGCCACCGCTTTGGCGTATTCGAGTTCTTCAGTGATCGCGTGCGGCCGAGGGAGGGCGTGCTGTTCAAGATGTCGAATCCCATCGGCAGCCAGGTCGGTCAGTTCATCGAGCGCCGCAATGCCGAGCGAGCGCTGAGCGAGAGCGAACAGCGCTACCGTGCAGTCGTCGAAAGCCAGATGGAAATGGTGTGTCGGCTGCGTTCCGACGGAACGATCCTGTTTTCCAACGAGGCCTATGCCCGCTCTCTCGGCACACGCACGGGCGATCTGGTGGGCGAAAACTTCTGGCAGGTCGTCGCCGCCGAAGACCGGCCGCGAGTCGACGAAATACTGAAACGCTTGAGTCCCGCTGCGCCGGACGCGAGGATCGAGAATCGCGTCGAGACGACGAGCGGCGTGCGATGGTTCCTTTGGACGATTCGTGCGCTGGAATTCGACGCGGAAGGACGGTGCACCGAAGTGCAAACGACGGGCATCGATATCACGGAACGCAAGATCGCGGAGAACCATCGCCAGTTGCTCATCGATGAGTTGAACCATCGCGTCAAGAACACGCTGGCGGTCATCCAAGGCATCGCCCAGCAGACGTTCACGCGCGACGCTTCCCCGATCGAGGCGCGTAATGCGTTCTACGGAAGGCTCGCTGCGCTCGGCGCCGCCCACGGATTGTTGAGTCAGCAAAGTTGGGAGCGCGTCGATCTGCACAAACTGATACGAGGCGCGATCGAGGCATCCGGCGCAGCGAAAGAACGCGTGCTGGTGCAAGGCCCTTCGGTCCTGCTCGAGCCTCGTCATGCGCTGTCGATCGCCATGGCCTTGCACGAGCTCACGACCAACGCACTGAAGTACGGTGCGCTGTCGAACGACGTCGGGAGACTCGAGATCAACTGGAGCGTTGCAAACAGCTCGGAGATGAAGCTGAGCCTGGAATGGCGCGAGCGCGGCGGACCTGCCGTCACGCCGCCGACGCGCCGAGGGTTCGGGCTGCTGATGATCGAACGGGCGCTTGCGAGCGAGATAGGCTGTCGCGCACATGTCGACTTCCAGCCGAACGGCGTTCACTGCCTGATCGAAGTGGGACTACATGCTCTTCCAGCGAGAAGAGAATCGTGAGTCTCATCCAGGGCAAGCGCGTTCTCGTCGTCGAAGATGAATTTTTCATTGCGATGACGACTTGCGAAATGCTTCATGAATTGGGCGCGATCGTCGTCGGCCCGGCGCATACCGTCGCGGAAGCGAGCGCGCTCGCGAAAACCGCGGGCATCGACATCGCCCTGCTCGACGTCAATCTCTATGGAGAAAGTAGCGCAACCGTGGCGGCAACTCTCGCGGCTCGCGGGATCCCTGTCGTCTTCGCCACCGGGTATACCAGCCGTCCAGGCGATCACCTTGTCGGCGCTCATGTGTTGGGTAAGCCCTTCACGCAGGAAACGCTGGCAGCGCAGCTCAATTGTGCGCTGGAGGAAGCGAGCCGCCACGAAGGATAGAACGACGAGCTGCAACGCCGTCTACGACTGTGTCAACAAGAACTCGGTTCCCGGCTCTCCCACCAACTCCATTTCGCACGGGCCGAACCGATCGTCGATCGTGTACTGCAACGCTGGATCGAATCTGAAGAACACATACTTCATTTTGCACCTGAGCCTGACCTCAGACACACGACCGCTCGCGACATCGATGCTGAACTTGTTCTTGTGGAGCTTGAAATGCCATGACGTTGCGTTCCGGAGCGCGCCAGCAACACGGTAGGTCCGTCCATCCGTTTTCATTGCCTCCAGATCGGCGATGATCGGGCGCCACTGAGCGGCTGTGTGCTCATCCAGCTGCGCATTCTGCAACTTGCCCCACGCATCCAACACCTCGGCGAAGTCGTTCACCTCGAGATTCAGCGCCATCAACGCGACGAGCGCATCGACGAACGTCTTCTTGGGCAGATACGTCCAAGTGCCTTCATGCGCGATGGCGCGCTTCAACGCCTCGATTTGCTCGGCCTTGGTACCCCATAGAACGAAGTATCTGAATCGAGTCAGGTTCAGGTACGCATCCTCGTAGAGGTTCGTCGCCTTCATTCGCGTCATCGCCGCATCGGCCGCCGCCCGGTCTGCCGCTTCGATCGCGTCCATCGAGCGTCCATAGGCCTCGATGAAAGCGTTGGTCGCGCCTCTGTCACCCTCTGTAATGGTGAACGTGACTTTGCCCGTGTAGCTCGAATCGACCGGGACTCCATTCAACCTGGCCGGCTCGAACGTCCAGTGCGCGGCAGCCTTGACTGCGAGCGCGTTGAGCACAGGATTGCCCGTCGAGTCAGAAACCGAAATTTCGTACGGCTTGCCGGACGGGTCGATCATCATGCTCAACTGCACCCAGCCCTCGTTGCCGAGTCTGCGCTGATCCCCGGGATACTTCGGCGGCAGTCCCCGTTTGATTTTCGGGCCGATGAACACCTCCAGAGGAACGGATTCCTGAGCGGAGGCTTGCGTTTCATTCTCGGCAGCACGCGCTGAAAGGCTAAGCAGCAAGAGAATCGCTGAACACAGCGCCAAGTGTGATCGCGGGCCGGGCGTGGTGGGCATGCAAATGTGTATCCTAGGTGTTACTCGCGCCGAAGCGCCTCATGCTGGCGCTCCACCATGAGCACGCCCCCCGGTCCGTAAGCATGCTGATCCTGCCGTGACGCCATTCGCCGCAGCGCTCGCTCGTCCAGAACGCAGCACAACGACAGCGGGGCGAAGTCGAGCGAATCAGAGCATGTGCACTGAAGCAACCGCTTCAACACTGTGCGGGTCGCACGTACCTGTCCCGACAATCTTTACGCGCTGTTGACCTGTCTTTGCGGCGATGAACACGGCTGTCCACGACTTGCCCGTGCTACCCGTCGCTTCCGGGAATTCGTACGCGAACCAGAGACCGGTTGTCGCACATGGACTTCCATGAGCTGTTGGCACTCGAACGCTCACACGCGTGTAGTTGGTCTGCGTGAAGCTCGGACCGATCGCCACTTCAAGAATCTCACCTTCGTATTCCGAAGCGCGAACTGAACCCGCCAAGGCAACGCAAACGGCTGCAAATCCCAGTCTCTTCATTGAAGTACTCAGCACCGATATTCTCCTTCTGCGCTTTGCTGAGAGGAACACGCGAGAAAATGCGGTCACAGCGGTTTGGCTGTCAACCCGAAAGTTTTATTGTTCTTGTGAGGGAATCCGAAACAGCCGGACTCGTCCGTTGGCGTCATCTCGCTGCGTGTACAACCGTGCCGCGTGCTCGTACAGGTAGGCGAGGAGCTCGCGGGCGCCGCTTCACTGGCCGGGAAGATAGTCGATAGTCGCGCGCTCAAGAATTCGTCAACGCGAGCCGCGCAAGGCGAGGATCGGGAAACAGCGAGCCGCCGCTCAGGGTTGCAGCCCGAGGGCCGCGCAGATCCGGTCCCGCAAGTCGTTCATGATGAATGGCTTCGCGAGCAGCGGATAATCGACGAACTCTTCGGAGACTCCGCTTGCGCCATAGCCGGTGCTGAAGACGAAGGGAATGCAGCGCTCGCGCAAGATGCGCGCAACGGGAATCGCAGAGACGCCGTTGAGATTCAGATCGAGAATGGCGAAGTCGAACTGCGCTTGACTGGCCAGCTCGCAAGCCTTGCCGAGATTCGCCGCCGAGGCGGCGACCTCGCAGCCGAGATCGACGAGCATGTCCTCGATCAGCAGCGCCACGGCCCCCTCGTCTTCCACCAGCAGCGCGCGGCGCCCGGCCAGATCATTCATGTGTGGCGCAACTTGCGACAGGAATCAGCATGCGGCAACTCACGCCCTGAGGCTCGAAGACCAGATCGAAGACGCCGCGAAGATCGGCTTCGATG
>Ga0164243_10009935_pt1 | contig 13740 bp, 9 predicted proteins | sample OricompcompostOP_FD_108781 | JGI IMG/M metagenome (GOLD analysis project Ga0164243, IMG submission 108781) | Organic Plus compost microbial communities from Emeryville, California, USA - Original compost - Organic plus compost (OP) | ecosystem: Engineered > Solid waste > Mixed feedstock >... | reverse complement strand
TGGCGGCCGGATGTTCGAGAGGGAAGCCGTTCGGTTGTCGCGCGCCGTGCACGCGGGTGGTTCCGCGTTTGTGGCAATCGCGCCGGCCGCGCCCGTTGCACATCTGCGCCTTGCATCACGGATCGCGCCTGACGCATACCACTGGAAGTTGAATCCGTTTGGAGATCCGGTCAGCGCCGAGTCCGTGCGAGTGGAAGTGCACGCGCAGTCGATGGGCTGGAATGGGCGGTGTTCGCTGGTGTTGCCGGTGGCCGGTTACGAGCCGCGTACCGCGCTCGACCCGCTGCTTCACGATCGACGTACGGGGCGTACATCGATCGTGAAGCGCTGGAAGCCGTCGAAGCGCCGGCGAACGAAGCGGGCTAATCGATGAAGGGAACGGGCGTCCCCTGCTCGGCGAACGTGTCAAGGGTCAGGCGGACATCCGCGCCGGCGAGGAACGGAGCCGCGAGCAGCGGGAGGAACTCGTAGAGTTCACGGGAGGTCGCCAGCGTTTCGAAGATGCTGAGCGCTTCATCGAAACGTCCGCTGGTAAACCGTTCCGCGCCGACTTCATCTTCGATGCGGCGCATTTCCTCCTGCGCGACCCGCTGATAGAGCGCGAGGTCGATGCGCCTGCCGTCGTCGAGCGTTGCCGCGTGACGAAGCCACTGCCACACCTGCGTTCGTGCGAGTTCGGCGGTCCCGAGGTTCTCGACCACGTTGTAGAGCGAGACCGCTCCGTTGCCGCCGAGCCATGATTCGACGTACCGGATTCCGACCCGGATGTTTGTCCGCAGCCCTTCTTCCGTGCGCGTGCCTTGCGGCGTAGCCAGGAGGTGGTCGCGTGTGATCGTGAAATCCGCGCGCCGCCGATTCACCTGGTTATCTCCCACCATGTGGGTCTCGAAAATGTCACGCGCGAGCCGGACGAGGCTGGTGTGGGCGACCGCGGTGCCGTCATGCCCGTCATTCACTTCGCGAAGCTTGTCCGCGCGGACACGATCGATGATGAGTTCGGTTTCGTCTTCGTCGGCACCGACGGGGATCTGCATGGTCGTGTTGCCGATGGCGAGGATGCCGCGGCGATGGCAGTTCGCGATGACGAGCTGCGCAAGCGAGTGCATGCACGGCTGCATGATCGTGATCTGCGACCGATCCGGCAGGACCGCGTCGGGATCGTACCTTCGCGTCTTGACGTAGCTGAACGTGTAATCCGACCGACCGCAGCTCATCGCGGTGATGTGATCACGCAGCGCAAAGATGATCTCGTCCACCTGGAACGCGGCCGGCAGCGTGTCGATGCCGACCGTCGCCTTGATGGTTCCGCGCGGCAATCCGAGGTAGTCCTGCGAGACGGCGAAGATCTCGTTCCACAGGAGAGCTTCTTCCGCCGACTCGATCTTGCTCAGGCAGAAGTATGGAGCGCTGCCGCGCGACACCAGTTCCCGCGCGTTGTGATAGAAGAAGAGGCCGAAGTCGAGAAGCGCTGCCGAAACCGGTCGGTGCTCCAGCAACAGGTGCAACTCGGGCAGATGGAGCCCGCGCGGACGCACCATCAGAATCGATGGCAGGCCCGTGAGCGCCTGAACGCGACCGCTCACCGGATCTTCGTATCGAATCGTGCCGCGCACCGCATCCCGCAGATTCTGCTGGACCTGCAGAAGGTTGTGCCACGTCGGCGTCGTTGCGTCCTCGAGATCCGCAACGAAGACATCCGCGCCCGAGTTCAACGCACTCAGCGCCGAGTGTCGATCGGCTGAACCGGTGATTTCGACGATCCGCCGCTCGAGCTCTTCGGGGATCGGATCGACTTTCCACTCGGCCTCGCGAAGGTCTCGCGTGTCCGTTCGGAAATCGAGGGGATCGCCCGCCGCCCAGGCCGCATGGCGCTCGGCCCGTGCGCCGAGCAGCTGGTCGATGCGCGTCTGGAACCGCTGAGCCAGACGCGCTACGAACGCCAGCGCATCCCGCGATAGAATTTCGTCCGAATCCGACCTGTCACTCACGCCGTCCGCGCGAGTACGAGGTTCGCTTTCCATTGTATCGTATACCACCGCATTGTCTCCTCGAGCGCCAGCCGCAGATCGGACGTGGGCGTGTATCCGAGGTCCGCGACGATTCCGGCAATGTCCGCCTGGCTGTGCCGGACATCACCGGCCCGGAACTCCTGATGCTGCCGCGGTTGAATCGATTGCGCCGGCAGCACCCGCGGCAGTGCGGCGGCAAGCATGTCGTGCAGTTCATTCAACGACGTGCGCCGACCGGCACCTACGTTGTATACGCGGTGCACGCCCGGGTCGAACGGCGCCGTCGCCGCCAGCAGGTTCGCCTGGACCACATCGCTGACCGGGCAGAAATCCCGCGTCGTCTCGCCGTCGCCGTTCACCACGCAGCGAGCTCCCGAAATCATCGTGTGGATCCACTTCGGAATCACGGCCGCGTAGCTGCCGTTCGGGTCCTGCCGGGGACCAAATACGTTGAAGTAACGAAGCCCGATCGTCTCCAGGCCAAAAGCACGCGAGAACACCTCCGCATACTTCTCATCCGTCCACTTCGAGACCGCGTACGGCGACAGGGGGGAGCCGGCGTCCGCCTCGCGCAGCGGAAGCGCTTCGGCATCGCCGTACACGGCCGACGAAGACGCAAAGACGAAACGACGCACTCGCGCATCCCGTGCGGCCTTCAGCAGATTCAGCGTACCAACGACGTTGACTTCGTTCGCCGTCAGCGGATCGTCGATCGAACGCGGCACCGATGCATCGGCCGCTTCGTGCAGCACATAATCCACGCCGCGCATCACCTCGACACACGTCGCAAGATTGCGAATGTCGCCTTCCACCATCCGGAACGGCCGCCGCGGGAAACGCTCCTGAACTTCCTCAACGTTGCGCCTGTATCCGGTCGAGTAGTTGTCAAGGCCGATGACCTTCTGCCCGAGCTCCAGCAGCGTTTCCACCAGGTGTGAGCCGATGAACCCCGCCGCCCCCGTGACAAGCCACGTCTTCGGCGAACGCTGCAGTTCTTCCTTCGTACGATCGTACTGAGTCATTTCAAGCGCCTCCCAATGCCGTCGCGCTTGCGAAAGGGAAGTTCCGGGCCGCTTGGGCCCTCGCTCCATATGGATGGTAACTGCATACAGGACAACAACTTGTACATACGGCCGGTCGCCTCGCCGGCGAGCCGGGATTCCGGAGTGTTGGACGCACACAGCAATGGGTGTGGCGCGCTGACTTCACTGCCTGGATGAGCCGGGTTAATTCGCGGTGATGTCCGCGCTGTTGCGTGGCTTGATGAACCAGCGGCCGCCCGCGGCGGGAACGAGCAGGCCTGTCACATCGATGTTCGCGCCGATCGCCGGGGGTGTGATGCCCCCGAATCCGGTGCGGTCAAGGATCACGTCCACGGTGTCGGTGCCGGCGCGCACCCGGATCCGGCGGTTTCCGCTTACGGAAGCGGTGTCGTGAACGACGACGTTGCGTACGCGGATGAGCCGGGCGTCGAGTGTTCCGTCGCGCGCGGTGACGGCCTCGGCGACGGTGATGTCGAGCGCGGGCGGCACGGCGGTTCGTGCGAAAACGGAGACGATGCCGTCGAGCAGGACGGGCTGGGATTCGGTCATCCCGATTCTGCCGAGCACTGACACGCTGTCGCCGGCGGAGATGAAGCCGGGCCGGGCGTTGATGCGGATCGCGGCGCTGGTATCCGCCAGGTGCAGTGTGTTGTCGGCAAACGCATTGAGATCATTCAGCACGATTCCGTGGACGAAGGCGTACTGGCCGATGGCCTGTGATCGAGCGGTCGCGATGGACACGACCGGGTAGGCCACGGCAACATCGGCCGAGCGGCGTGGCTTGAGCCGCCAGCGAGGCGGGGAACCGTCCAGTGGAACGAGGACGCCGGTGATGTCGAGCTCGGCACCGCGTGCGATCGGAATTGCCGTGTTGATGCCGGCGTGAACGTCAAGGATGACCTCGGCCGGGCCGGAGCCGTCATCGACGGTGAGAAGGACATCTCCGCCGGGCAGCGTCAGGCCTTCCAGCATGACGGCGGACTGGATGCGAACGAGCGATGCCGCTATGGAATCCGCGGGATCGGCGACTTCCCGGGTCGAGAGCGGAACGGGTACCGGTGCGGCTCCCTGTGAAACGGCGACGATAGTAGCGTCGACCAGGGCGGGGTACCCATCACGCGTCCCTGCCGAGGCAACGACGCGGACACGATCGCCGGCGTTCACCGTGACGGGAGGGATCCCGGCGACGCGCACCACGCCCGTTGAATCGGCGATGTGAACCGTCGAATCGCCGAACGCGCTCCACGCATTGAGCGCGGTGCCGACATACGTGAGCCGCTGACCGCGCGGCAGATTCGCGATCTCTGACGCCGTTGCGGAGAAATACCCGAATATGATTCGGGCTACCGTGGTATCGCCCGGGATGACGGTCACCGTCGAGCTGTCGATGGTCGTGATGCTGAGGGAATCACCGGCGCTGGCTTCATCCACGAAGACGGTGTAGGTGCCCACCGGCACATCGAGTACGCGGAATGATCCGAGCGAGTCGGTCACGGTTTCCGCGATCGATCGCGTTCCGGCGAGGAGTGCTACGCGTACGCCGGGAAGGGAAGCATCGACGCCTGGATTCGTAACGCCATCGCCGTTCCGATCGAGAAACACCAAGCCCATGATGGCGCCCTTTTCATCGATCGACACAACGGTCTGACCGGCTTCTTCACATGCAGCCGCAAGAAGCAGGAACGCGGCGGCCGATGCGCGGCGGAGTTTCGTGTTCATCGTCAGTACTTCAGGCTGAGGCCAATCCGGAACATGCGGCCGGGCGATGTGCTCACGAGCGGCGCCCCGAAACCGGGGTTGGTCACGATCGGAACCGTCGTGACGTTGCCTTCCCGGCTCAGCGTGCCTGACGGGTCGACGAGGTACAGCGAATGATCCGGTATCGCCGCGCCACGGCTGACCAGGTTGATGGCATCGATCACGAGTTCGGCCCGGCCGAACGTTCCGCCGAACAGTCCGATCGCAAGGCGCGCATCGAGGAAGCTCGCCGTTTCGGCGCGGCAGGCGTTGCGCGGCGCAAACGACCCCGCGTTCGAGCGGATGCAGTCCCATTCGGCCGAAACGACCGCAAAGCCCGGGACGTCCGGATCGATGTACGCGGGATCGTTGCGCATGGAGCCGTCACCGTTGGCATCGACCCCGTCGCGAAATCCCGGCGTGAACGGCTGCCCCGACTGGATCCGGTAAAGCCCGGCGACGCGGATCCCGTTCATGACCGGGAAATTCAGCTCCGCTCCGATGACGGCGCGGTGCGGGATGTCGAAGTCCGAAACGCCTTCCGTCCAGTCGCCGTTTTCATCGGCTGCAAACGGCGAGACCGCCGCGGGACTCGGGAGTTCGCGCGCCATGAACCAGTTGTCGCGCGTCTCGGAGAACGTGTAGCGGGCTTCGACCGAGAAGTTATCGGTAACGCGTGCGTTCACCGCCGCATGCGCGCCCTTGTATTCGGACCAGCCGTCAACGCCAATCGATGACACGATGTCAAAGGCCGCGAAGCGGCGGTTCGAGCCGGGCTCCGCCGTCAACACCGCGCCCTGCTGAACGAGCGTGCCGTAGATCGGCCGTCCGTACTGGTCGGTGCCGGAAGCCTCCATCGCACGGTTCAGGTCGACACGGCGTGGCAGCATCTCCGTTCGACGCATCACGCCACCGACCTGCACTTCGATCGCGGGTGTGAGACGATGGCTGACCTGGACGGCCGCGCGCGTGCTGCGCGCACCCTGGAAGCCGGTGGCGACGAGTGTCAGCGACGGCCGTCCGGTGCCACTCGCGGTTTCCGGCCAGTCCGCGAACGCTCCGAACGCGCGATACACGCGCGTTCCGCCGTTGTTGGCGAGGAGGTCACCGAAGAGCAGCGGGTCGAGTCCGGCGTCCCAGACACCGGCGGATCCGCGCACAAACCAGCGCCCTTCCGCATCCGGTCGCCAGTCGATTTCGAAGCGCGGACTGATCCGGCCCCTGCGCCGGGGAACGCGCTCATCGCCGATACCGGTCAGCAGGTACCACTCGACGTTCGGCGTGTACCCGCGGCGTGGCAGGTCATCCTTGTCCCAGCGCAAGCCGGCAAGAACCTTCAGCCGCGAGCCGAACGAAACCTCGTCCTGCACGAAGATGCCGTACCGCGGCAGTTCGAACGTAACTTCCGACTCACCCGTTGTCCGTACGACGTAGCCCGTTCCCGCCGCGAACGCATCAGTGCTCGAAAACCAGAACGCGTTCCGGCCCTGCGATCCGAGGGTATGCTCGTGGAAGCCGAAGTCCGCGCTGAAGCCGGCCTTCAAAAGGTGATTGCCGGCGAAGTACTGGAGTGCTTCGCGCAGCCTCAGCGTGTTGACCGCGTACCGACCGGCCATCAACGGGTCCGAGCCCACCGCAAGAGCATCATGCACGAAGAGTGTGCTCGGAGTCTCCCCCGGGCCGTATTCGCGCACCGTTCGGTCCCATGCGAGTCGCAGGTCCTGCCCGAACCGATCCGTGAACCGTGTGGCCAGGCTTGCGGAAAGGAACGCATCCGCTCCCTGCGCTTCCGTGCCGGCACCCGCACGATCCACCGAACTGGGCAGCCACCTGGCTTTCGGCATCGACGTGAACGCGAAATTCGCGGAAAGGCCGACATTGTCGCTGAAGCGCCAGTCGAATCTGCCGAATCCGGAAATCGCCTCGGTCCGCGCGAGCCGCACCGGCCTCGCATCCGCCTCACCGTACGTTTCGTCCGCAACCGCGCCGACCATGCTTGCCAGCGAATCGAGACGCGGCGAGAACGAGATCGGCGTTTCCAGCCGCCACGTCTCCACGCCGAGCACGAAGCTCGACGTGTCCGCGACCAGCGGCCCCGAAACCACCGCTCCTGCCTGCAGCCCCGAGTAGACCGGCCCTCGTACCGATCCCGTCTGCTTCGCGCCCGTGATCCAGTCACCGAACGTCCGGATCTCCAGCCGTGAATTCGCGCCGATCGTCTGCGCTACAACACCGCCCGTGGCGCCCGACCACTCGACATCCGCACCCAGCGACTCGAATTCCACCTGCCGGAAAGCCGTCAACGGAAACACCGGAACCGACCCGGTTACCGAACTGCCGACCTGAACCCCGTTCACATACAGCGGCGTCATGCTGCCCGGCAAACCCTCCACGCCGAGTAAATCGTCCGAACCACTCGACACCCGCCCGAACGCACCCAGATCCCGCCCGCGCCAGGGATACCGCTCCAGGTCTCGCGCCGTGAAACGGCCACCCGTGCCACTGACGCCCCCCGCGTAATGCCGCACCTCCACACCCGCCGCTTCGGGCCCGCCCGGATGCAGCACCGACTCGAGCTGCGTCGTTTCACCGCCCCGGACCGGCACACCCTCCAGCCGCAGCGGACGACGCCCGAACGCCTCGATCGTCACGTCGTACTCGCCCGACGCAACCGGATCAAAAACGAACTCGCCCCACCGTGCAGCCTGGATCGTCTTCGTCGCTCCGGTCAGACGATCACGCAGCGTTACCAGCGCCTCGCTGACAGGCGCCCCCGTTTCCGTTCGCACCCACCCGCGGATCGCACCTTCCGCGAGCCGCTGGGCGTTCGCCGGCTGACCGTTCCAGAGCACGACAGCCAGCACGAACGCACCCGTGATGCGATACGTTCTGTTCAAAGTCAATTCAAACCGAATGTTGAAGATCCGTGATTTACGGGTCGCTTTGCGGCCGCCCGCTGCGGGGAGCATTTGGCGTGCCTCGCCTCACCTCCACACAAACGGCCGCAGCCCACACGTTTACGCGTCTCGACCGCCGCCCGTCCCCCTCCCGTGAATCACTCGCTGTCGAAGCTGCGCAACACGTGTGGAACCCGACCCGGCCAAAACGCCGGATCCGATCCGTTCCGCCCGCGGCAATCCGGAACACACCGCGGCATGCAAGTTCCTGTGCGCCGCCGTATGCACGTGTGGCACGGCGCGACCGTCGATGGGGAAAGTGTGACAGGAATTCGCTCGGACACCCGGCCGTCATCCGCGATCGCGGCCGGCATGAAGAGCATTTCGGAGCGCCTGCTGCATCGCTGGCGCCGCCGTCGGGCGAAGGCGCGACTGGCGTCGGCACCACCTCCCCGAAGCATCGTTTTTGTCTGCAAGGGCAACCTGTATCGGAGCCCGTTCGGAGCGGCGTTCATGATCGCCGCGATTGCCGGGCGGACGACGCTGCCGGTCCGGATCACATCCGCCGGCTTCGTTCGGCCGGGCCGGATCCCTCCTCCCGCAGTCCTGCACTGCGCGAGGCGCTACGGGGTGGAGCTCGAGGGCCACACGTCGCGGCTGATCGCCGCTCTGAACATCCCCGACTGGGACCTGTTCGTGGTCATGGACCCGTCGTACGGCGACGCACTCAGGAGGCGGTACCGCCTCGAGCCGTCACGGATTCTGGTGCTCGGTGACCTCGATCCGCAGTCCATCAGGCAGCGTCGGATCGAAGATCCGGACGGCGCTTCGCCCGAGGCCCTGGAATCGACCTACGCGCGGATCGCGCGCTGCACGGAACACCTCGCGACGCTGCTGGCAACGCGCTGACTCGTTTTCCGGCGCCGCCGGTCGTTTGTTGCGCGGCTGCATCATATGTCGCCGCCGATCCGGTTGCGGCTATGCCGTGGCCGGCGCGGGGACGCGCCGAAATCGCCGCCAAAGCCGAAGTGGCGCAACTGGTTACCGGGATCTGACGGCGGCATTTGCCGCCGGGTGTAAGCTCTGCGCTACGGTGCGTGTGTGCGAAGGGTGCTTCGTTTTGGTCCAAAAGAGTCGAAGGTTTGATGAAGCCGCTGTTCACAGTGGATGTAGAGGAGTCGTTTCACGCGGCCGCGATAGAGCCGTTCGTGCCGCGTTCGAGGTGGAACGCGGAGCCGGCGCGGGTAGACCGGGGCGTGGGGCGGCTGCTCGAGCTTCTCGCGCGGTACGATGCGACGGGAACTTTTTTCACGCTTGGCATCGTGGCGGACCGGACGCCGGAGGTTGTCCGACGGATCGCCGAGGCGGGCCATGAGGTCGCATCGCACGGCTGGTCGCACAAAAGCGTCGCGCGGCTGACGCCGGATCAGTTTCGTGAGGAGGTCGCGCGCTCCCGGGATGTTTTGTCCTCGATTTCCGGCAAGCCCGTGATCGGCTATCGCGCCCCGAATTTTTCGATCACCGCCGACCGGGCGTGGGCGTTCGAGATCCTGATGGAGGAAGGGTACGTCTACGATTCGAGCGTGTTTCCGGCGCGACGGTCGGGGGCGGGTTTCACGCCTCGTGTCCAGGTGATCGGAAAAGGTGAGCGGCGGCTGCTGGAGATTCCGATGACGCCGGCTTCGATCGGATCGATTCGCGTGCCTGCCGGCGGTGGCGCATGGTTTCGTCTGCTGCCGTACGGTCTGACGAGGCTTGCGCTGAAGCAGGCGGCGGCGCGGCGCGAGCCGGGTGTGTTCTACATCCATCCGTGGGAACTGGATATGGATCAGCCTCGGTTCGCGGTGAACACGGCGACGCGGATCCGGCACTACGGCGGCCTGGGTCGGGTCGACACGCGCATCGAGAAACTGCTGTCGGAGTTTTCGTTCACATCCGTTGAGGCGTGGCTCGCGACGGAGCATGCGAATGGGGTCCACGCGTGAGCGGCTTCACCATTGCGGTACCGATTCCTCCGAGCATTGCACTCTACAGCGGTGACGCGGCGACCTGGGATGCGGCGGTCGACGGGTTCGCCGGGGCAACCGCGGCCCATCTGTACGCGTGGAAGCCCCTGATCGAGGATGTCTACCAGCAGGAATGCCCGTACATCGCGGCGCGCCGGGCGGGCCGGATCACGGCCGTGCTGCCGCTGGTCGACGTGCGCAGCGTGCTGTTCGGACGCAGCCTGGTCTCGATGCCGTACCTCAACTCCGGCGGTCCGATCGGAGACAACACGGATATCCGGGCGCTTTCCGAGTATGCGGTTGAGCTTGCGCGCAGTCTGCGCATCGGCGAACTCGAATTCCGAGCGTTGCGCAGCCTGCCGATCGGGCTCCGGTCGCACTCGGAGAAGGTAGGGACTGTTCTCGACCTGCCTGCCTCGATCGAGGAGCTCTGGAAAGCTCTCGGCAGCAAGCTGCGCAGCCAGATCCGCCGGCCACAGAAGGAAGGCGTCGAAATGCGGTTCGGCCCCGACCAGGTCGCGCCGTTCTTCCGCGTCTTCTCCCGCAACATGCGCGACCTCGGCAGCCCGACACACGCCGCGCGGTTCTTCTCCGCGATCGCCGAGAAATTCGGCGATCGCGCCTGGTTTGGTTGCGCATGGCTGCGCAATCAACCGATCGCCGCCGGCTGCGGACTTCAGTTCGGGGACGAGGTAGAAATGACCTGGGCTTCGACGATCCGCGAATTCAATTCGATCGCGCCCAACATGCTCCTCTACTGGACCTTCATGGAGCGCGCGATTCAGCAGGGCCTCCGGCGCTTCAACTTCGGACGTTCGACACCCGGCAGCGGACCGCACCGGTTCAAGCTGCAGTGGGGCGGACGCGATGTTCCGCTGCACTGGTACCGCTGGCCCGACAAGGCCGGCGGCGCGCCGCGGCAGGACAGCGGCCCGATGGCGATCGCCACGCGTGTCTGGCAGAAGTTGCCCGTCCCGCTCGCAACCGCCATCGGCGCCCGGCTTCGCGGGGGCATTTCGGCGTGATCGGCAGACACCAGCTCCCCACGTCTTCGCCGTTGCCCGTGCGCGCCCTTTTCGGGGGATTCCGCGGTGCACTCGGCCGTGATTTCCGGGAGAGGCTGATTGCACTCATCCAGGCACACTGGAGCGCGCGCGACGTCCTCCTCGTGGACAGCGGCACGTCCGCGCTCCGACTCGCGATCCAGACTGCCATCACCGAACGCCCCGGACCGGTCGCCGTGCCCGCATACTCCTGTTATGACGTTGCGACCGCGGCCATGGGCGCCGGAACGCGCGTAGTCCTGTACGATCTGGATCCTGACACCCTGGCGCCGAGGCACGACTCGCTCGCCGCCGCGCTCGAACATTCGCCCTCGGCCGTCGTGCTGATCCACGCCTACGGGATTCCGGTCGATGTTGCCGCCGTTCGGCGGATGCTGCCACGCGGGATTCTTGTCATCGAAGATGCGGCACAGGCTTTCGGTGCATCCATCCACGGCACACCGGCCGGCTCGCACGGCGACCTCGGAATCCTGAGTTTCGGCCGGGGGAAGGGGCTCACGGGAGGTGCCGGCGGCGCCGTAATCACAAAAGATGACCGTGAGTTCGCGCTGCTCCGGGCGCAGCGGCGCGCGGCGGCCGAAGCCCGGCCAGGCTGGATGGAGTGGTCCCGCGTTTTGATGCAGTTGCTGCTGGCACGACCCTCGATTTACGCGATCCCCGCGGCCATTCCCTTCCTGCGACTCGGAGAGACCGTGCTGCACGCGCCACACGAGCCGCGGCCGATCACGCTGAGCGCCGCGGCTACCGTGTGCGGCGTATGGGATGCCTCGCGCGCGGCGGTCGCCACGCGCCAGGAAAACGCACGCGAGCTTCTCTCGCACCTAAAGACGACACGCGCGTGGCGTACGGCGCCGGTCATCACTGAAGGGTGTGCCGGTTATTTGCGATTGCCGGTTCGACACACGTTCCGCAAACGGGAAGAAGTCCTGACGCCGGCGGCGCGGCGCCTGGGGATCATCGAAGGCTATCCACGCACCCTCGCGACGCTGCCCGGGTTCCGTGAGTTGTGCATCAACGCGGACGCGTCATTGCCTGGCGCGGAAGAGCTTGCCCGGTCACTGGTGACGCTGCCTACGCACGGACTGGTTTCTGCCAGCGACCGTGGGGCGATGAAGCAGTGGCTGTCCGCACACGGGAACGTCGATGCGAGAAGCTTGTCAGGCACACACGCCGTGGCGTAGCCTTGTACCACGGAATCACTCGACGTGCATCGCGACCCGGCGGCTGCCCGTGGCAACGCTGGCAGGGAAATCAGGCAGCAGTGTGATATGAAACACGAACGGACCGTACTGTACGTCGATTTCAGCATCGGATTCGGCGGATCTTCCAAAAGTCTTGCGCTGACACTCCGGGGGCTGCCCGAGGTTCGCAAGCTGATGGTGACAACCCAGAAGCCGGACCTCGTGCGCGCTCTCTTCGGCGATATTCCGTCCTGGTCATTCCGGCGGCTCATCAATTACAGGACCCGCGCGCGTTTGCAGTCGTTCATGGAGCGGAATCGCCTGCTCCGGCCCTTCCGCACGCTGGCGCTGAAGGCCTACGCCGGCGTCGACTGGATCGTGACCGTCGCCAACACCTTCCGGCTCTGGCTGATGATCCAGCGGCACCACGTGGACATCGTGCACATGAACAACGGCTTCATTCCGGCAGAAGCCATCCTGGCCGCTCGCGCCGCGCGCGTGCCGGTGATTGTTCATATGCGCGGAATCGTCAGCGAAAAGAACGCAAGGACCCTCACGCCCTACATGCAGGATGTCGATGTCGTGATCAGCGTGTCCGACGCGGCCGGTTACAACCTCCGCGGCGTTCTGCCGGATGATCGGCTGCTGACCGTTTACGATCCCGTCGACACCGCCGAAGCGACGAGTGCGCTTGCGGAGCGTGACCAGGTACGTAGCGAACTGGGTGCCGGGAGCGAGGATATCCTCGTCGGCATCTTCGGGCGCATCGTCGAATGGAAAGGGCAGCGGGAGTTCGTTCAGGCGATGCTCGAGGCCATGCAGCGGAACCCGCGGCTGCTCGGTGTGATTGTCGGCGATGTCTCCGATGGTCCCAAGTCTTACCTCGCCGAGGTCCGCTCACTCATCGAAGCGTCGCCGTTCGCGGACCGTTTCGTCCTGACCGGCTATCGCGAGGACGTCGCCCGGCTCTACGCCGCGCTCGACATCGCGGTCCACGCATCGACGCTACCGGAACCGTTCGGAATGGTCATCCCCGAAGCGATGGCAGCCGGCGTACCCGTCATTGCAACCGATGCCGGCGGGCCGCGCGAGATCGTCAATCACGGCGTGGACGGATTGCGCGTGCCACCGGGAGACGTCGCGGCGATGGCAGCGGCGATTCTCGAGTTGTCGGTAGATCCCGATCGGCGGCGCCGGATGGGCGAGCGCGGGCAGGCCGTCGTGTTCAGGCGTTTCACGATCGAACACAACGCCGACAGCGTGCGGCGTGTTTACGAATCGCTTCTGTCGGACCGTCCGGAGGTGGTTCCCACGTTCGAAACGGTTGGCGGATCCGGCGCGGGTGGCTGATTGTCACGAAGGCAGGAGTCCGCTCGTTCGAAGTTCAAGGCCGCGCCAGGACATTCCGGCAGGCACGTTGATCCGGGGCACGAGGCCGCGGTGATCGCGGGGTTGCCACAGTCCGCCGTCGATCGCAAGCACGCCTGCATGTCCGCAGGCGAGGGCCATGCGACCGGTTTCAACGGAACCTCCGCCGTACGGCAGCGCCAGCCAGTCGGAGCGGCTGGCGCCGAAGCGGGATAACCAGTCGCTGGCGCGAGCCAGGGTGCCGCTGACTTCGGCGTTGCTGAGCGCAGGCAGATACTCGTGCGCCCAGGTATGCGATCCGAAACGGATCCCGGGAGCGGCCGCTGCGAGCAGTTCTTCTTCGCTCGCGATCGCATAGCTGTCGGGGACGTCCGGTAGTGCGGCGCCCGCGAAGATCGCCTGCATCACGCGATCGGTCCGGCCGCCCAGATCATG
>Ga0164243_10009934_pt1 | contig 13743 bp, 14 predicted proteins | sample OricompcompostOP_FD_108781 | JGI IMG/M metagenome (GOLD analysis project Ga0164243, IMG submission 108781) | Organic Plus compost microbial communities from Emeryville, California, USA - Original compost - Organic plus compost (OP) | ecosystem: Engineered > Solid waste > Mixed feedstock >... | reverse complement strand
CGCGTCCCGCTTGAACTCGGCCGTGTACCGCTTACCACTGTTGCCACTCACGATCTGGACTGCTTCCTCCGGGACCCAACCGTCCCAGTATCAGGCTGTCCAAGATCCGGGGGGAACTTCCCAGCACTTTGGCGGTGGGCTGCTCGGCGGTGATGCGGTCGTAGGCGGCGTTGTAGTTGGCCGCGATCTGGTCGAGCCACGCTTTGGGGTTGCACGGGGTGCTCTGGCCGCAGCCAATGTCGAACCAGACATTGCTGTTGACCTCACTGTTGATTAAAAGTCGGCGATCCGGCCATGCCCGTGCCGCCCGTCGTAGCGCTGGGCCAGCATGCCGGCGAACCGCCGAAGTCACGGGGATTGTTCGGGACGCAGAAACCCTCCATACCCGAAGCAGCGGGTGAACACGGGCGTCCCGCACGGGCCCAGTCAGGGGTGCCCCAGAGGATCGCAGTGACCACCACCCCGCGGTCCGTCCACTCCTTGATGTCTCTGTCCGTTCGTCGTGGACAGTGAAGCAGCGACCGCCGTACTGCTGCTCATCGGCCCCGCACGACTCCGCCTTGAAACGGGGCTCCCAGCTCGACCAGACAAGGTTCATCATCGATACGCCACCGGCGCTATTGCCGGCGATGGCGTCCTTGTCAGGCCAAGAAGTCCGGCTGAACGCCTTTAATCCGGTAGTCCGACCTGGTGGGATACGGCAAAGCCGATGATCGAGGGCCGTTCTCCCCAATGCGTTGGCAGGAAGAGGGAGTGTGGCGAGCACGAGTAATAACACTGTGGCAAGACGCCACGATGACCTGGCCATAATCCTCCTCAGACTTGAAGCCGCTACTCCCTCGGAAAATGCAGCCGCCGAAGACGGCATTATCACTGTGCCGCCCGCCCGCTCTGCCACCGGGCAGCCGACCACAGGCGTCGACGCCGCGCGGGTCTTCTCCTCTTCCTTCACCTTGGTCCCGATGAAGCCGATGTTCGATGTCGGGGTGGTCGACGTCGAGGATGACCATTCTGGCGGCGCAGCGGGTAGCGCCACCGGCAAATACGCTGGCCGCAGCTCACGTAGCCGCCCTCTGGGGATCGTCAGTCCAGTGCTGCCGACCGATCGCTCCGCGGTCACCGGCGATGCTGCTGAGGCGTTGCGGGAGATCCTGCGGAGACGGTGCGGTTGGCCTGTGTGGCGTTCCGATGTCATGTGCGGCGAATTCCGTGCCGGGAGATCAGATGAGGAACCACCCTGCGAGCCCTACGCCGTGGGTGTGGGGGAGGAACTCATCACTGGGTATGCGAGCCGCCGTGTACGCCGATAGCCAAGATGGCGTCGGGCCGTGAGGTGGGCTAGGTACAGAAGCCTTCAGGCGGATGGATCTTTCCCAGGTTCGTCACTGGAAGAAGGTCCTGCACGGGTCATGTCCGAATGGGGGTGAGAAGACTGTCACAGGGGTGTGGGGTTGCCGTATAGCGGTTCTGGCCTCCGTACTGTTCCGGTGCTGCTGGGCTTGTCATGAGACGCACAAATTTTCTGTGCGGCGGGAGTGTTCTTGTTTCGAGTGCTGATATGAGCGGGATCACATCCATCTGTGCGTAACGGGCACGCGGTGAGCGGACAGGTGACGGACCGGTTGTGGTGTGGTTTTCTCGCTGACGGGCCGTCTTAGAAAGTGGCCGGGAAGCAGTCCCTGCTGTCCCCTGACGGGCCCATCGCCCCGACATACAGGCCCGACAAGACTCATTCATTGAACGCAGCGACAGGGAAGAAGCTGGTGGCAGGTTTGCGCGCACTGCCTACATCAGTTGGCTTGGCTAAGGCCCTGATCCGAGATCAGTCCCCTGTATATATACCTGGGCCCGCACGCCTGCACCCGCATGAGGAGGAAACGGAACATGGGAGCTCATTCGAAGCGCCAGGGCAGTCATCGAAAGGCGAACTCACCGCGAATCCTGTCGGCAGAATCCCGTCGACGCGGCATGAAAGCCGCTGTTATTGGACTTACTGTAGTCGCTGGAACGGCCCTTGGGGCAGGGCCATCCATGGCGAACGGCTCCAGTCCGTCGAGTCGGCCCGCTGCCCCTCCGGTAGATGCCAGAGAATACATAATGAACCCAGAAAACTGGCAGCTTCTGTTTGAGGAATATCCTGGGCCGAAGTCGGAATACCAGGAATGGCTGAAGAAACAAGGGTTTGTTTACACGAAAAATAATGGGTTGGTCCTTGAATGGGGAGGGCGGCAGTATCGGCCCAGCGTGACTCAGATGCAAGCCCTGCAGCTCCGGTGGCTTGCAAAGAGTCACGCAGAGTATGTAGAAGCTAAACTTAGATCTCTTTTCCCGAATCTACCCGAAGCTCAGCTCAAGGACCAGCTCTCCGGCGCGGTTGCTGCGATGGAGACTAAGGGCGGTCACTTCTTTGTCGGATCATCGGGGGGTGGCACGTGGCCTGAGCCGGGGAGTGAGCACGAGCGGGCCTACAACGAGGCCAGGGAAGAGCTGGAAAGAGAAGGGGAAGCACGGCTACAAGCAGATAAGGACAGACTGAAGGAAGCCCAGGCAAAATTGGAGCAGGGAGGAGTGACGAAGAAAGAACAAAAAAGACTCGAAGTTGAAATAAACAATCTGAAGGAAAAAATCGCTAAACCTGAAAAGTATGGCCCTCCGGGTTGGCACGGGCAATGCGCTGAAGTGTCCTGTCTCAACCAAATGATGGACAAGGTTGAATCGAAAGTGCAGGAAAATATAGGAGAGCTGCGAAAGCAAGGGCAGGACGTCAGTCCTGAGACGGAACAGAAGATAAGGCAGGAGAAACTCAGACGCGAATACAAGGCCGAACTCTCTGAGGCTGTCGAAGGTAAGGGAGGGTCGGGCAGGGGAATTGGCGATAACAAGCCACCCTGCGCATCATGCGGGAAGGCGCTTCCTAAACAGGATATCGAAACCCAACTTCCGTCGGGGGTTAAGAAAGACGGTGACAAGATGCAGCCGCATCTTGGGCAGGAGCCAGTACCAGAACAGCGCGGAGATACGAACGGAAGCGGAAACCAGAACGGGAACCAGAACCAGCAGAGCAAGAAGGCCCCGCCTCCGGCCACTTCAGTTCAGGGTTCAGACAGTGCACCCGTACAGGATCAGCCGTCTACATCCGTGCCCTGTAGTAATGGGCAGTCGTTGCCGTTGGCGGCATGTGTGGGGGACGGTGATGCCCAGAAAAATGAGCCGAAATCCGGTTCGGGTGGAAGATCCCAGCCGGCCGGCAGCGCCGGAGGCACGGGTGGGCCGGAGCCGGTGACGCAGGAGGGCCACGCACCTCAGGAATCGGGTGGGGCGCATACGCCGTCCGCTCCCACGCGGGTGGGCGCCGAGCCGGGAGTAGGGGGTGGGGAGAGTCGGGCCGGGGGCTTTAACATCCGTCAGTTCTTTAAGCCGAGCCGGATTTCAGGCTTGGCTCGCGGGGGTTTCGCTTCGATTGCTAAACCGGATCCCCTCTCTATTGCCCTCGAGGCTGGCCAGCAGGGCTATGACACATTTAAGCAGTGGCGCGCAGTGAATGCATTCCCGACTCCGCAGGAGTTCGTCAAGCAGCGAGATGAGCAATGGGAGCGGCTTTATGGGCAGATCGGTCGCGAGATAGGGGCAGCGCACCATAAGGATTTCGAAGACGCCAAGTATCGTATTCATTTCTTGACGCGTCTGGCGGAAAAGAGGGAGGCGGAAAAGTGGGACCGCCTCATCGATGAGGCTTCCGGGCCCGAGAAAAGCAGGCTGACCGATCAGAAGAATGCAGCAGTTCAGGCGATCAGGAACAGTGAAGCTGAGCGGGTTGAGTCCGCAGGTAAGTCGCTCGATAAGCTATATGCCGAGGAGATGCAAAAGAGGCAGCCGACTGAGCGGGACCGGGAGGCGTTTAACAAAGAATATAAGGAGAATGCCGATAGGTATCTGAATAAGGTGTACGAGGAGAATAAGCAGCCCATTCTTTCACGGGGTCTCCTGGCGTGGGGTTCCAATTTCCTGTCCTGGGAGAAACTGCAATCGAAGCATCAAGAAAACCTGGCGGCGCTTGATCAGCATCCACTGCAGTTCTTGCATGCCAAGCCAGAGAACCTAGAAAATGCCCTGCATCATTCCCGATCCCACTACACGGGCTATCAGTCGGCAGAAGATGCCGGCCTCGGGGTGCAGAGCAGCTACAGCGGCAAGCCTGTCGCGGAGGACGGCAGGAAAAGAGTTGATGAGCAGCAGAGTTATGACGTTGGCGGCACCCACCAGCCCATGCTCGACGGCATCGGAGATCTTGCTGTCTATCTACCAGCGGGTCTGAAGCCGGAAATGAGGGCCGCACTGTCCCGTCAGCAGTGGGAAAGTATTCGAGACATGGCGAATGATCAATTGGCAGGGAGGGGGAATCCGGTATTCGAGAGGCTTTCACCTGGCGTCGTGCAAAAAATCCGGGACTATGCTCAGAAGCAGGCCGATGGAAAAGGGGACCAGGAAAACACTATTCCGGTCGAACTGGCTCCGCTGAAGCCGCGTAATCAGATGCCGCTGGAGGCACAGGACAATGCGCTGCCTCCAGCGAAGGACAGCGAAGGCCGCGAACAGACTGCGGAACAGACTGAGGCCGCGGCGAAGCAGCTGCACCCTCTTCCCCCGCCCAGCGTCGACGACCATGCCCGTCAGAAGAGGGAAGTTGATCTGGCGGCGCAGCCGCTGCAGGTGCTGCCACAAGATGAGGCTAAGCAGCACCCTCTTTCCATGCCCAGTGCCAGTGAGCCTGTTGGCGGGAAGACCGAGAGTGCCCCGGCAGCCGAGCGGCCGCTGGAGCGGCAGTTGGAAGACGCCCAGGCTGAGCTGCCGAAGACACAGGACGATGCCGCGAAACTGGGCAACCAGGGAGTCAGACCGCACTTCGATCAGCAGGACGGCAGCAACCCCATCCCTCCTGAAGCAGCTGTCGCTGTTCGTAAGGTGCAGGATGCGCAGACGAAGGTCGATGAGCTGAAACGCGAACTGGAATCGCAGAAGCCGGCCGAAGAATCGACATCCACCCAGCCGGCGGCTACCGGCAGGCTGGACCAGCAGCCGAGTCCTTCTGCAGCCCAGCCGGACACCCAACAGTCCTCCGCCACACAGCCCACGGACACGGTGCTCCCCAAGCAGACCCCGCCCGTCGAGCGTCTCGTCACACTGCCTCAACCGAAGGATTCGAATCGGCACACCGACTCGGCTGGTGGGCCGACCGTGTCTGCGGCGGATGCGAAGACCGCGCAGGTTGTGCAGCCGGTCGGCGGCACGTCGGGGCAGGACTTGGCGGCTCTGTCCGGGCTGGATGATAAGGCCCAAGGACAGCATGCGGACGACGGGAAAACGCTCGCGGGGTCGGATGACTCGGGCTCTACGCATGCATCTGGTGCGCCTTCGGATGCTCATTGGGACAGTCGGAGGCAGCAGACCCTTGGCCAAGTGCAAGCGAACCCGGGAGACAAGCCGGCTGTCCCTGCGGCTCCGGCCGGGGCCGTGCTGGGTACGCCGCCCGCGGCGGAGGCTATCCCAGCTCCGACCGCCGATGGGGCGAAGCCCGGCGGTACCTCATCCTCATCTCCCGCGGTTGCTGGTGGCCAGCAGGGCCCGTCTGTGCCGATTGGCGGTGGCGGGGACACAGTGCTTAAAGAACTTGGTGGGTTCAAGGAGGCTTCTGTGCCAGGGCCAGGCGTGTTGCCTGCGTCGCTCATTACCGGATCATTGGCCTCCGCGGCGGACAAGGCTGCAGAGTCGGCGGCTGCGCTGGCTGCTTCCCTACCGGCGGCTTCTACGCCGGTTGCTCCATCCGCTGCTCCATCTGCGTCGGCTGCTTCGCCGCTGACGTCGTCTGCACCTGAAGGCCCGTCTGCTGCGTTGGCACCGGCCGGGCCTGTTCCAGCTGAGGCCCCGCACCAGTCTGCCCCGTCGGTTGGGACTCCGGCCCCGGCCCCGGTGATCACGCCTGCGCCCTATGCGACGGCTGAGAATCAGGCTGCGGTTCCCCCGGCCGAGGCCGTGACTCCGGCCCCGGTTGAGGCGCCTGCGCCCGTAGCCGCGGTCCCGCCACCGGTCGAGCCTGCGCCTGCTGTGCCCCCTGCGGTGGAGCAGGCTTCGGTAGACCAGGTTCAGCAGTAGTCGGTGTGTGGTACCGGAGCCGTGGCCGCCGCCGCGGCTCCAGCGACGGAACCATAGAGACCAGCGATCAGCTTCAGCAGCGAGGCGATGCGCGGGGCGTAGGGCGGTGCAGCGGCAGCCTGATCACCCAGGCTGCGGCGGCCGAAGAGATCCGACACTGGAGCAAGCGAGGCTCCGCCCCGTGCCTATACGCCAGGACCTCCGCCGTACACGACCATTCGTGATCCTTGCCGTGTACACCGTTCAACGCGTTCACGCATCCACCATCGCGGAGTCGATTGCGGAGCAACCCGTTGCCTGTTTACTGGGGTCGCGGATTTCTCCGGCATACAAGCGGATGGCGTGCGGTTGTGATCCGATCACGCCTGCTCTGGAATTGCACAGTGGCCGCATCGGAAAGGTAAAAGTATGTCCGATCTTATAGCGGCGCAAGGGGGCATGGACGAGCGGCCGTGGTGGAATCCACAACTGCCATCGCCGATGCCGACGAGGCGATATGCCCGTCCAGGGATGGCGCCTTTGGAAATCATGTCTGATCGCACCTGGCCTGGCCGGATGGTGGACCGCGCTCCGTTGTGGGCGTCGGTGGATCTGCGGGACGGAAACCAGGCGTTGGCCAACCCGATGGACACGAGACGCAAGGCCGCCATGTTCGACCTCCTTGTGAGAATGGGGTTCAAGGAGATCGAGGTTGGCTATCCCTCAGCCAGCGCGGCGGATTTCTCCTTCGTACAGAACCTCGTTTCGGAGGGCCGGATTCCGGACGATGTGACAATCTCCGTTTTTACGCCGGCACGTCTGGACTTGATCGACCGCACCTTCGAGTCGATCCGGGGTGTGGACCGGGCGGTAGTGCACCTGTGCATGGCGACCGCATGCCTGTGGCGGACTGTGGTGTTCTCCATGACAGCCGACGAGTTGCGGGAGTGCACGATCCGGAGCGCAGAGGCCGTCGCACGATTGGCTGACGCAATGCCGCGGTCCCGGCTGCGGTTCCAGTACTCGCCCGAAACATTCAACGTCACGGAGCCGGACTTCGCGTTGGAGGTGTGCGACGCGGTCACTTCAGTATGGGACGCGTCGCCCGACCGCCCGGTGATCTTGAACCTCCCGACGACGGTGGAGACCGATTCGCCCAATGTCTTCGCCGATCAGGTCGAGTGGATGCATCGACGATTGAGTCGCCGGGAGTCGTGGGCGTCGGCGGCAGCAGCGCGTTTCCGATGGCTGGACTGTTTCCTTGAGCTGGAAACCAGCAACATTCCAAAAACTTGCCGATCCTGTCAACTTTCCAACAGAGCCGGAGACCGGCGTCGACATGGTGGAGCAGACCCGCCGAACCCCCGATGCCGCCGCGCGGTGGCCGCCAGGCTACAGGACAGCAAGTGGGAGCGCGTCGTCGCCCCGTTCCGCGGCCACACTGATGTCAACTTGCCACCGGTAAACGGACTGTGATCGCCACTGACGCCATGTAAGTTGGGCACTGCTTTTCGGAGGCGCGTGATCGCTTACGGTGATCGCCCACACCTCAGTGAGGGCAGCACGCCGGCGATGACTGCCATAGAAGGAGGGGTGTTGGCAGGGTTCACCGACGGAGAACTGCAGGCGCTCAGGCCCGGCGCGATGAGGCCCGTGCGGCTGCCCGGGAGCGGGCGGAGCGCGAGCGCCAGGAGGCAGCGGCCGCCGACGCGGTGCGGCAGGCGCTGCCCTGCGAGAACTGCGGGCAAGACCGGTCGGCTGCGCTGTGCGAGGCGTGCGGGTTGCGGCGCCGGACCGAGGCGGCGATCGAGGAGGCCGAACTGGTCGCGGCCACCTGGGCGGCCGACCTGGACGACGCCACCGAGGTCGCCGCGGTGGCCGCGCACGTCCGGGCGACGCTGGAAGGCGACATCGAGGCCGCCTTGAAGCAGTTCCTGGAGCTGATGGAGCCGGGCGAGCTGGAGGCGAACCCCGTCGCGGCCGCGTCCGTGTCGCCTTCAACGCCCTCCAGGTCGTGCAGCAGGCCCTGCCGGAGTACCGCAGCAGCGCCCTCGGGCGGCTGGCCAGCACCGAAGAGGCCGACGCGGAAGCCCGCCGGGCGTACAAGACCGAGCAGAACCGCAGGTGGTTCCGCGCGAACCCCAACGGCGCGGACGCGGTCGCCGCCGCAACGGAGGCCGCCGACACCGCCCGAGAGCGCGCTGCCGAGTACCTGTTCACGGCGCGGCTGGAGCAGCTGCGCGAGCGGATGGCAGACCGTATCGAGACAGCCGCGCCCGCGCCGTGGTCGGCCCGGCTGACCGAGTTGGCCGCGCGTCCGCTGAACGGCGAGACGACCGGGGCGGTGATCGCGTGAGCAGCGAGCTGAGCGGGGTCGACCTCGCACACCAGGCCCTGGCCGCGGCCCGGGAGGCAGCGAGGAAGAACGGCGGCAGCACCCAGAAGGCGAAGCCGAAGCGGTCGCGGACGCAGGTGGTGCGGCGCGACGGCCGCGAGCCGCTCGGGCTCGGCACGGCGATTACCATGATGATGACCGAGCGCGGCATGGTCGCCCCGGTCGCCGGCGGCAGCGTCCTCGCGCAGTTCGACGACGTCCTCGCCTCAGCCGCGCCCGAGCTCGCCGGGCACGTCCAGGCCGTGAAGTTCGACGCGAACACCGGCCGTCTGGACGTCGTCCCCGACGCCTCCGCGTACGGCACGAAGCTGCGTTGGTGCGTACGGAAGCTGGTCACGGCGGCCAACGCGAAGGTTCGGTGGCAGCGGCCTGGCGACGGCGCTGGAGCCGGGCCGGCGTATCGTCCTATGCGTCCGGCTCGGGGAACGCCTGGCGGCTGAGCTCGCGCAGCGCACGGTTCTGCCGCTCCACCGCATGAACGACGGCCGGGTCCGCCAGGCGCGGCGGCATGGCTTCACGGTGCGCGGCGAGGGCTCGGCAGTAGCCGTCATCGTGTAGCTGCGCAAGCAGGCCGATCGCGTCGTTGATCTGGCCGGGGTGCCGGGCCAGGCCGATGACCAGGCCCGGTGTCGGACGGTGGGCGCGGAGAATCACCGGCAGGTCGGCGGTCGTGACCAGGCCCTGGTCGGCGAGGTCGGCGAGCTGCTTGTCGTCGGCCTGCGCCAGGAGTTGCCGGCGCAGCGCGGGCTTGGTCGCCCGCTGCAGGAGGGCGGGCAGCGGGCCGCGAAGGCCTGCTTACGCGATTCCTCCCCACGGTTGTCGACGCCGTAGAAGGCGCGCGATGTAGTGCTCAGCGCCTCGACCACCGCGGGCAGCCCTTCGCCCGGTAGCCCCTCGGTGACGGCAAGCTGCTGCCACAGCGGGTACGTCCCGGCGTTCACCATGTTCGGCCCCTCCCAGGTTGCAACCTTGCGTGACCATGCGGTCACTGCATCGCCTGGAGGTGACGGCACGCGGCCGCAGCGGCCCGACGGTCCGGAACGTCGTAATGCGCCGCGCCCTGACGAGCAGGGGCCATGCGATGGCCGCCCGGGTCGCCCCGGGCGCCCATCGCATGTTCGTCGGTAGGCAGGGTTGATCAGGCGCCGCCGGCCTCGTGGGGTTCATGGGGGAGGCCGTCGTCCAGGACGATGCGAACGGTCTCGCCTTGTCCGGTGACGTCGGTGAGTTCGGACGCGATGCGGTTGTAGGAGGTCACGGCCATGGCCCAGTCGCCCCCCAATGGGATGGCGGTGGAGCGGGTGTTCCACAGCTCGATCAGCAGGGCGATGAGGGAGCGTCCAGATAGGACGGTCCGTACGCGACCCTCCTTGAAGTCCTCCACGGCAGGCGGGGTGCGGAAGTGGCTGTGGTCGACGGCCAGGGCGGCGAGCCACTCCCAGGTGTCACGGTGCGCGATCAGCTCCGCGGAGGCCACGCCGGCGGCCTTCAGCAGAAGGACACCGTGGCCGACTTGCGGGTTCTCCGCGCTGGCGGATGCCTGTGGTGTGGCACCAGAAGGCTGGGTCGGAAGTGTCCTTGCCCTGGTAAGCGGCCTCGATGGCGTTTTTCAAAGCGAGGTCCTGCTCCTGGTCGCGCTGCGGCTGGCGCTCAGTGTTCTCCACGGTTCTCCCCTGGGTGTCGGTGAACGATGAGACGGCCGGATGCGCTGCGGCGGGATCTCTGGAGCCGTATTCGGCCTCTGCCCCGGGCTCCGGCGGCGGCGCGGTCTCCTCGGGACGCACCTGCGGGCCCTCGTCGGCCTTCTCGCCCGCGGCCAGTGCGAGGGGGCGAAGGACGTCGACCAAGTCCAGCAGTTCCCGAAGCTCGCCCCGGGTGTCGTTCAGGTCGCTGATCATCCGGTCCTGGCGCCGGCGTACCTCACGGTTCTCCTCGCGCAGTCCGGTGACGCCCCCCTCGATCTTTTCGAGGATCTTCAGACGGCTTTGGGTGACCTCACCGTGCAGTGCGGTCAGCCCTACCGTCGGATCGTCAAGGCGTTCCAGTTGCTTCCGTATCGCCGTCAGTTCCTTCATCGCCTCGCCGAACACGTCTCTCCACCCCACGTGACCCCCTGGCTACTCAGAGCATGCGACCGCTCGAATCTCCCCAGAAGGAGTTCGCGTGACGCGATGGTTTCCAGCCCTTCCCTGGCCAGGACCCTCGCAGCCACCAAACGGCATGACCAGCAGAACGGAGACGGACGTACGGGGCCGGCCCTCTGGCTGGTGAACACCCGTGGTGACACGATGAGTTGGCACTATGGCTGCGATGCGACGGGAGCGTTTGTGCAGGCTGACAGGCGGCGGATCCAGACAGCGGTGCTGAGCAGTGCGGAGTCGGAGGAGCCCCTGATGCTGCCGATGGAGGCTATCGAGCTGGACATGTTCCGCCACCGCTACGAGGGCGAAACCTTCTGGTGCGGGCTGCTGCTGGGTGGCTGCGGTGGTCAGCTGACCACGAAGTTGTACACCGATCGCGCCTGCCATTTCGCGCATCACCCGGATCCGAACGGGTTGCCGCACGTGTGCGGGCGTCGTTCCCGCGGCGTGGACAGCGCGGACCACCTGTATGTGCGGTCGGCGGCCGCGGCCTGGCTCGCCGGCCGCGGGGAGCAGGCGACCTTCGAGTACACACGCACTGAAGGGGCCCCGATCGGGTCCGTCGTCGATGTGCGCTGGCGGCATGGCGCTTTGCGGGTGCACCTGGACCGGGCGGTGACGCCGGTGTGGGACGACGATGTCGAGCCCGTCCTCGGAACGAGGGTGCCGGTTGACCGCGACACACTGATCCGCCACTGGTACGTGCATCGGATCCGCCTGAACAGCGTCGGCACCGCGCGCCACGTACAGATCGGAACCGAGGCATTCGCCAGGCCGATCGAATGGTTCGCCCTGGACCAGTGCGAGATGACAGAGCGCGGGTTGTCGACGCCGGCGGTTGAGGAGATCGTTCAAGCCCGCACAGCGCCGCGGCCATCGCTGTGGGCGCCCGGCAAGGCGAGGAAGGTCCCGGAGCCCGAGGCCCGCGCCCAGGCCCTGCTGCGCCGGCTGGTGTATGCACGCCGGATCGAATCCGTGCCCCTGGTGAAGCAGGTGTGCACGGACATCGAGGGTCTGACCGGTGTAGGCGAGGAGCTCCAAGAGCAGCTTGAGGCTGCCGTTCGCCACGCGAGGGTCTGGCTGATCGAGCAGGATAAGGCACGCCGCAAGCTGTTCGACAACTTGAAGAGGGCGGTGGAGGAGCAGAAGCCTGGGCGGGTACGCAGGCTTCTGCTGCGCGTCAACGCGAGGACCGCTGGGGATCGCACGGACGCCGAATCCGCTGTCTACGAGCGGGCGAGCACGTACTTCGACAGCCTGGACGACCCCACGCGGGATGCGGTCGAAGCGGAAGCTGACACGGAGAAGGAAGCACGCAAGGCCGCGGGTCGCGTCCGCACCGCCCTCCAACGCCTTCGCGGCTACGACGCCTACCCGTTTGATCTACGCCCTCAGGTCGAGGAACTGCTGCAGTCTGCGGCCCTGGCCGGAGAACTGCTGACCCGTGGCGAAGCGCGGCGCGTGGAGGTGTGGAAGAAACGGGCGGCAAGGGGACCACAGGCGCAGCTTCAGGTGGCGCGGCGGTACTGGATCCAACGGAGCTGTCCGCTCTGCAACGCGGAGCAGGGCAAGGACTGTGTGCTGATCGAGGGGCCCAACAGCGGGAAGCCCCGCAAGGGCGGCCACAACGAGCGGCTGCAGCTGATCCTGGATGAGCGGAAAGCCGCACAGAAGATGGTCCGGCAAGAAGTCGAGGCTCCTGCCGAGCCGACGCAGCCGGCCCCGGAGCCGCCTGAGTGTGAAGCCCGCCCCACACGGCCGCTCCTGGAGCGGCCGCGGTCCGGCCGGAAGAGTCAGGCGCATGAGGCGGGCAAGAAGACTACGGTCCGGCTCCACCACCAGGTGCCACGCGGCGACTGGTACCGAATGGGGTGCCCGCGATGCCACGCCGGCCCCGGCACGCTGTGCGAGAACGACGATCGCGTCGGCCCCAGCGCAAAGCGACAGCTTCCTCACGACGAACGCCTGCGCCGCGTCCTGCAGAGCCATGACCATGTTGATCCCGAGGAGAAGCACAAGGGCGCCCGCGACGAACTCCCGCAACAGGCCATCGACGTCGTGCCTCCGCCGCCTGCCCAGTCTCTCCAGCCTGCCCGGCCGCGCAGGAGAGCGGAGAGAACGCAGGAAACCGCGGGCTCCGCGGCGCGGACCTGGCATGCGAGAGAGGTCACTTGCCCAAAGTGCCAGGCCCGCCCGAACACCCCGTGCGGGCCTCACGGTCCGCACCCCGAGCGGGTGGAGTGGGCGAAGGAGTTCACCCGCAAACTGTGGGGCTGAAGTATCCGCCACTGCGCCGTCGGGCCCGACGCCGTGCCGTTTCCAGTTGGGAACGGCAGACTTCAGCCTACCCGCGCGCCGAAGGAGAGGGAGAGCTAGTGAAAGTAGGGAGCCCTGTCCACCAGCCTGGCTCAATGCGAAGCCGCGCGGGTAATCATCAAGTGGCGCGCGGCCGTTCAGCACCAAGTTGGACCTCACGCCGGCACTCAGGGCAGTCCGGCAGGCCCTCCACCCACCACGGCCTGTCCCCCTTAGCCCAGGAGAACCCGCACAGCGCTGTGTGCATAACGCGCTGGGAGCGTGCGTTCTTGGTGGCGTGCGAGCCGTAGCCCGGCACCATCCAGGTGACGTCCCGGCGCTCGTCGTCCACCAACCGATCGGTTCCTGGACAGCCGGTTGGTGCGGTGGAGATCAATACGCGAGACTGCAACGGGTCTTGGGATGTTGGGATGTCTGTATCCGTGAGTGTCGTTGAAAGGAAAGCCGCGTTCTGGTGACGGTGGAGCGTGAGGGCGTTGGGGATGTGGCGGGGTGGGACGCGTTGTTCGTTGTGGACGTGGATGAACGGCCAGTGGAGTTCGTGAAGCCCGCTGACACCACCGACCCGGTATGGGCTGTCTATCAGGACGGCATTTATCTGGGGACGGTGAGTGCGTGCGCTGAAGGACGGCGCATTGCGTGGCGGGTGCAGGCTACGCAGGAGAGTCACCAGTTGCTGGATGACGCGGTGCGTGCGTTGCGGCGGCCGGTGTCCTGGCCAGGGGAGCGTGAGGGGGTTGCCCGTTGGGCGGCTGGCCTGCT
>Ga0164243_10009933_pt1 | contig 13743 bp, 9 predicted proteins | sample OricompcompostOP_FD_108781 | JGI IMG/M metagenome (GOLD analysis project Ga0164243, IMG submission 108781) | Organic Plus compost microbial communities from Emeryville, California, USA - Original compost - Organic plus compost (OP) | ecosystem: Engineered > Solid waste > Mixed feedstock >... | reverse complement strand
TCAGCGTGAGCGCATCGCGCAGCAGTGTCGCCTGCTCCGCGGCGTGCACCTTCGACGACCCGGTCGCCGGCGACGCGGAGGCAGGGCGGGACACCGGGCGGAATGTGCGGTCGCCCGGGACGTCGGCGAACGCGAGAGCGAGGAACGGCCACGCGCCCTGGTTCTCCGGCTCCTCCTGCACCCACACCAGCTCGGCGTGGGGGTACGAGTCGGTGATCGCCTTCAGCTCGTCGATCGGGGTCGGGTACAGCTGCTCGAGCCGCACGAGCGCGATCTCCGGGTTCGGGTTCTTCTCGAGCTCGGAGCGCAGATCCCAGTGCACCTTGCCGGAGTGCACGAGCACCCGCTTGACGGCGGACCGGTCGAGACCGCGGTCGTCGTCGATCACCGGCTCGAAGCGGCCGCTGGTGAACGCCTCGACGGGGCTGGTGGCACCGCGCAGACGCAGCATCGCCTTCGGGGTGAAGACGATGAGCGGCTTGCGCGGACGCGCGTATGCCTGACGACGCAGCAGGTGGAAGTGCGATGCCGGAGTCGAGGGTCGGGCGACGATCATGTTGTCCTGCGCGCACAGTTGCAGGAATCGCTCGATCCGTGCGGACGAGTGGTCGGGTCCCTGACCCTCGTAGCCGTGGGGGAGGAGCAGGGTCACGCCGGACTGCTGACCCCACTTCTGCTCGGCGGAGGAGATGTACTCGTCGATCACCGACTGCGCGCCGTTGACGAAGTCGCCGAACTGCGCCTCCCAGAGAACGAGAGCCTCGCGCGCCTCGACGGAGTAGCCGTACTCGAATCCGAGCGCGGCGTACTCGCTGAGCAGCGAGTCGTACACGAAGAAGCGTCCCTGCGACTCCGACAGGTTCGACAGCGGGAGCCATTCCTGTCCGTTGGCACGGTCGTGCAGGGTCGCGTGCCGCTGCACGAAGGTTCCGCGGCGGGAGTCCTGACCGGCCAGCCGCACCGGAGTGCCCTCGACGAGCAGCGAGCCGAAGGCGAGCAACTCGCCGAAGCCCCAGTCGATGCCGCCGTTGCGGCTCATGTCGTGGCGCTTCTCGAGCAGCTGCTGGATCTTGGGGTGGACGGTGAACCCCTCCGGCTTGTTGACGAAGGCGTCGCCGATGAGCTCGATGACCTCCTTCGGCACACCGGTCACCTCCGGGGCGCCCATCTGCTCCTCGACGGGGACCAGGTCGGGCGCGATCGGAGTGGCTCCGGTCTCGGCCGCGTGCGTCTCGGCGAAGGCGATCTCCAGCCTGTTCTGGAAGTCGGCCTTGGCCTCGTCGTACTCCTCCTCGGTGATGTCGCCCCGGCCGACGAGCGACTCGGTGTAGAGCTTGCGGACGGAGCGCTTCGCCTGGATGAGATCGGTCATCAGAGGCTGGGTCATCGACGGGTCGTCGCCCTCGTTGTGGCCACGGCGGCGGTAGCAGACGAGATCGATGACGACGTCGCGGTGGAAGCGCTCACGGTACTCGAATGCGAGCTGGGCGACGTGGATGACGGCCTCGGGGTCGTCGCCGTTCACGTGGAAGACCGGCGCCTGGATGGTCTTGGCGACGTCGGTGGAGTACACCGAGGTGCGGCCGTCGTTCGGCGTGGTCGTGAAGCCGACCTGGTTGTTGACGACGACGTGCACGGTGCCGCCGGTGCGGTACCCGCGCAGCTGCGACATCTGCAGCGTCTCGACGACGACGCCCTGGCCGGCGAACGCGGCATCGCCGTGGACGAGGATCGGCAGCCAGGTGAAGGTGCCGATCGGCTTGCGGTCCTGCTTCGCGCGCACGATCCCTTCGAGCACGCCGTCGACGGTCTCGAGGTGGGACGGGTTGGCCGCCAGATAGACGGGAAGCTCCGCGCCGTCCTCGGCCACGAACGTCCCCTCGGTGCCGAGGTGGTACTTCACGTCGCCCGACCCGCGCTGGTTGCCGGGCGTCTGCGAGCCCTCGAACTCGCGGAACACCTGCCCGTAGGTCTTGCCCGCGATGTTGGTGAGCACGTTCAGGCGGCCACGGTGCGCCATGCCGATCGCGGCGCCCTCGAGCCCCGCGGCGGCGGCCCCCTGGAGGATCTCGTCGAGGAGGGGGATCAGCGACTCGCCGCCCTCCAGCGAGAAGCGCTTCTGTCCGACGAACTTCGTCTGCAGGAAGGTCTCGAAGGCCTCGGCCTCGTTGAGCTTGCGCAGCACCCGCAACTGTTCGTCGTGGCCCGGCTTCTGGTACTTGACCTCGAGCTTCTCCTGGAACCAGCGGCGCTGCTCGGGATCCTGGATGTGCATGTACTCGATGCCGACCGTGCGGCAGTACGAGTCCCGCAGCACTCCGAGGATGTCACGCAGCTTGGCCACGCGGCGGCCGCCGAACCCGCCCGTGACGAACTCGCGGTCGAGGTCCCAGAACGTGAGGCCGTGACTCTCGATCTCCAGATCAGGGTGCGAACGCTGCACGTACTCGAGCGGGTCGATGTCGGCCATGAGGTGGCCGCGCACGCGGAAGGAGTTGATCAGCTCCTGCACACGGGACTGCTTGTCGACGCGCTCGGCGAGGTCGACGGCGATGTCCGGGTTCCAGCGGATGGGCGCGTAGGGGATGCGGAGGGCCGCGAAGATGTCGTCGTAGAAGCCGCGCTGCCCGATGAGGAGCTCGTGCACCTTCTTGAGGAACTCGCCGGACCCGGCGCCCTGGATGACACGGTGGTCGTAGGTGCTGGTGAGCGTGATGGTCTTGCCGATGGCGAGCTCGTTCAGCGTCTTCTCGCTGGCGCCCTGGAACTCGGCGGGGTACTCGAGAGCACCGGCGCCGATGATGCAGCCCTGCCCCTTCATCAGACGCGGCACCGAATGCACGGTGCCGATGCCGCCGGGGTTGGTCAGCGACACCGTGGTGCCCTGGAAGTCGGCCGCGGTGAGCTTGTTGCTGCGGGCGCGCGTGACGAGGTCCTCGTAGGCGGCGAGGTACTCGGTGAAGGTCATCGTGTCGGCGCGCTTGATGCTCGGCACCATGAGGGCGCGCGTGCCGTCGGGCTTGGGCAGGTCGATCGCGATGCCGAGGTTGACGTGCGCGGGGGCGACCACCGACGGCTTGCCGTCGATCTCGGCGTAGAAGACGTTCTGGCTGCGGAACTCGTCGAGCGTGCGGATCAGCGCCCAGCCGATGAGGTGCGTGAAGCTGACCTTGCCGCCGCGGGTGCGGGCCATGTGGTTGTTGATGACGATCCGGTTGTCGATCATCAGCTTCGCCGGGACGGTGCGCACGCTGGTCGCGGTCGGGACCGTGAGCGACTCGTCCATGTTGGCCGCGAGAGTCTTGGGCAGACCGCGCAGCGGGGTGACCTTGTCCTCTTCGGTCGGCTCCTGCGCTTCCTTCGCCGCGGGCTTCGGTGCCTGAGCGGGGATCGGCGCGGCGGCGGCCGGCTTGGCGGTGGTGCGCGCGACAGGCTGGGCGCCGATGACCGGGATGGGGGCTGTCACGGGGTGCGCGGGCTGAGCCGGGGCGGGCGAGGCGGAGCCTGCGGATTCGGCCTCGTACTTCTCCAGGACCGGCCACCACTCCTTGTCGACGGAATCGCGGTTCTGCTTGAACTGCTCGTAGAGCTCTTCGACGAGCCACGAATTGGCTCCGAACCCCCCGTCGCCGCCGACGCCGGTCACCTGGTTCGACACGCTCGATCGCCCTCTTTCATCGCTGAATCTTCACGTGTGCTCACACGACCGCAGGATGCGTTCGGGCCCGCACACTCTCGGACATCAAGCCTAACGTGTTTCGCACGCGGGAACGTCGCTGCGGCGCACCGATGACAGCCGCATGTCGCTACCGTGGAGGCATGGAGTTCGCAGGCATGCAGCCGTCCGTCGATCTGACCTATTCCGACGTCTTCCTGGTACCGCGCAGGTCGGCGGTCGCGAGTCGCCTTCAGGTCGACCTGACGCCGCACGACGGCACGCCGGCGACGGTGCCCATCGTGGCGTCGAACATGAACTCGGTGACGGGGCCGCGGCTCGCCGCCGTCCTGGCACGGCGGGGCGGGCTCGGGGTGCTGCCGCAGGACATGCCGCTGCAGGACCTCGACGCCGCGATCCGCGACGTCAAGGCGCAGCCGGTGCAGTGGGACACCCCGATCGTGCTTCCGCCCTCGGCGACGGTGGCCGACGCGCTCAGGGTGCTCCCCGCCGCCGCCGGGCACGGCATCGTCGTGGCCACCGGCGACGCTCCGTACGACGCGGAGCGGGTCATCGGCATCCTCCCCGCGACCCGTCTGGCGACCGCACTGGCGGACGCCCAGCTCGGCGATCTCGTGCACACGGGGACGCCGTCGCTCGACGCCGAGGACATCGGCTCCGAGCGTCACGCCTTCGACGTGATCACCGACGCCGGTGCAGAGATCGTCACGATCGTCCGGCACGGTCACCTCGTCGGGACCCTGAGCGCGCGCAGCGCGCTGAGGTCGACCCTGTACCGGCCGGCCGTCGACGCGGACGGTCGTCTCGCCGTCGCCGCGGCGGTCGGCATCAACGGCGACGTCGCGGCCAAGGCCACCGCGCTGGCGGGAGCCGGCGTCGACGTGCTGGTGCTCGACACCGCGCACGGACATCAGGAGGGCATGGTCCGCGCGCTGCGCACGGTGTCGGAGCTGGGCCTGGGGCTCCCGATCGTCGCCGGCAACATCGTCACCGCCGACGGCGTGCGCGACCTCGTCGACGCGGGAGCGACCATCCTCAAGGTCGGCGTGGGACCGGGCGCCATGTGCACCACGCGCATGATGACCGCCGTCGGCAGGCCGCAGTTCTCGGCGGTGCTCGAGACCGCGGAGGCCGCTCGGTCCCTGGGCGCGCACGTGTGGGCCGACGGCGGCGTGCGCTATCCCCGTGACGTCGCGCTCGCGCTGGCCGCAGGAGCCGCGTCGGTCATGATCGGCTCCTGGTTCGCCGGCACCATCGAGGCACCGGGGGAGCTGCAGCACGACGGTGAGGGGCGCATGTTCAAGGAATCGTGGGGGATGGCCTCGACGAAGGCCGTACAGGCGCGGTTCGGCAGGCTCGACGCCTACGAGCGGGCCCGCAAGGAGCTCTTCGCCGAGGGCATCTCCTCCTCGAAGATCTACCTCGACCCGCTGCGCCCTGGAGTCGAGGACCTGCTCGACATGATCACCTCCGGCGTGCGGTCGTCGTTCACCTACGCGGGTGCCGCCACGGTGCCCGAGTTCCACGAGCGCGCGCTGGTCGGCCTGCAGTCGGCCGCGGGCTACGAGGAGGGCAAGGCGCTCCCCGTCAGCTGGTGATCTCGCGGCATCCGGTCGATTCCACAGCGGACCTCTGTACAATCGTCGTCACTATGGACGACCCTCCCAGTTGCAGTACATCGCCCCACCGCCCGCCTCTCGCTAGCGAGAGGAACCTCTGATGGATTACATCCTGTTGGGCGTGGGGCTGCTCCTCACGGTCGGGACCGGCCTGTTCGTCGCGAGCGAGTTCGCGCTGGTCAACCTCGACCGGGCCGACCTCGAAGCGCGCCGCGCCCGCGGCGAATCGCGTCTCTCGCTCACGATCAGCGCTCTCCGGCACACCTCGACCCATCTCTCGGCGGCCCAGCTGGGCATCACCCTCACGACGCTGCTGACCGGGTACACGATGGAGCCTGCTCTGTCGAACCTGCTCAGCCCGACGCTCGTGTCCTGGGGCATCCCCGAGGCGGCCGTTGCCCCCATCGCGACGGTGGTGGCGATGTTCGTCGCGACCGTGGTCTCGATGATCCTCGGCGAGCTCGTGCCGAAGAACTTCGCCCTCGCGCTGCCGCTCGCCACCGCGAAGCTCGTCGTGCCCTTCCAGGTGGCCTTCACCACCGTCTTCAAGCCGGCCGTCGTCGTGCTCAACGGCAGCGCGAACGGCGTGCTCCGCAGCATGGGCATCGAGCCGAAGGAGGAGCTCTCCGGAGCCCGCACGGCCGAGGAGCTGTCGTCGTTGGTGCGGCGTTCGGCGAGCGCCGGACTGCTCGAGGCCGACACGGCGACGCTGCTCGACCGCACCCTCACGTTCGCCCGGCTCACCGCGGCCGACGTCATGACGGCCCGGCCGAGCATGCACGCGATCGCCGCCGGCGACTCGGCGGACGACGTCATCCAGCTCGCGCGCCGCACGGGACACAGCCGCTTCCCCGTGTACGACGACGACCTCGACGACATCACCGGGGTCGTGCACCTCAAGGCCGCCGTCTCCGTTCCCCGCGAACGCCGCGCGGACGTGCCGGTCGGCGCTCTCGCGACGGAACCGCTGCGGGTGCCGGAGACCGCTCACATCGACGGGCTCATCGCCGAGCTGCGCGCGAGGGGGTACCAGCTCGCCGTGGTGGTCGACGAGTACGGCGGCACCGCGGGGCTGGTGACGCTCGAGGACCTCATCGAGGAGATCGTGGGCGAGGTCGCGGACGAGCACGATCGCACGAGGGCCGGCATCGTGTCCGGCCGCGACGGCGTGACCTTCCCCGGCGAGCTCCGGCCCGACGAACTGCGCAGTCGCGCCGGCGTGGAGGTTCCCGAGGGCGATGTGTACGACACGGTCGCGGGATACGTGATGAGCGTGCTCGAGCGCGTGCCCGTCGTCGGCGACGAGGTCCCCCTCGACAGCGGGTCGCTCACGGTGGTCCGCATGGACGGACGACGCGTCGACCGTCTCCGCTACGTCCCGAGAGCGGATGACGCCGGAGAGGAGGTGGCTCGATGAGCGACTGGGCCGGAATCGCATGGCTGGTCGTGCTCCTCCTCGCCAACGCGTTCTTCGTGGGCGCCGAGTTCGCGGTCATCTCCGCGCGGCGCTCGCAGATCGAACCGCGAGCGGAACAGGGCTCCCGTGCGGCGAAGACGGCGCTCTATGCGATGGAGCACGCCACCCTCATGCTGGCGACCTCGCAGCTGGGCATCACGATCTGCTCGCTGCTCATCCTCAACGTGTCGGAGCCGGCGATCCACCACCTCCTCGCCGCCCCGATGCACGCGATCGGCTGGACGGATGCCGTGGTCGACGCGGTGTCGTTCACGATCGCGCTGCTGCTGGTGTCGTTCCTGCACGTCGTGTTCGGCGAGATGGTGCCGAAGAACCTGGCGTTCTCGCTCCCCGACCGCGCGGTGCTGATCCTCGCGACGCCGTTGGTGTGGGTGTCGAAGATCTTCATGCCCGTGATCTGGCTGCTCAACGCGGCGGCGAACGGAGTGCTTCGGCTCTTCCGCGTCGAGCCGAAGAACGAGGCGGCGTCGACGTTCACCCTCGACGAGGTCGCCACGATCGTCGATCAGTCCCGTCGCGAGGGCGTGCTCGCCGACGCGGCAGGCGCCGTGGCGGCCGCGGTGGAGTTCACCGACAAGAAGGCGCGGGACATCGCCGTGCCGCTGGCCGACCTGGTCACGCTGCCGCAGACGACGACGCCGGACGAGATCGAGAAGGCGGTGGCGAGGTACGGGTTCTCCCGCTACGTGATCGTCGACGGCGAGGACCTGCCGATCGGCTACGTGCACCTGAAGGACATCCTGCGGGCCTCTGAGGGGCCGGACGCCGACGCGAAGGTGTCGGTGCCCCTCCCGCCGAAGCGGATCCACCACATGGTTCCCGTGCAGGAGGACACCGACCTGGAGGATGCGCTGGCGGTGATGCGCCGCGCGGGGCGCCATCTGGCGAAGGTCCGCGATCAGGAGGGGCGGACCACCGCGGTGCTGTTCCTCGAGGACATCCTCGAGGAGCTCGTCGGCGAGGTGCAGGACGCCACCCGGCGAGTACGGGGGCACTGAGCAGGGACGCGAACCGCCCCTCCGCGATCGCGGAGGGGCGGTTCTGCGCGTCAGCGCCAGTGGGCCCGCTCGTATTGCGGCGGCCACGTCACCTCGGCGCCGAGCTCGTGCGCCGCGCGCAGGGCGAAGTGCGGGTCGCGCAGCCACTCCCGTCCGGCGAAGATCGCGTCGGCCGCGCCGTCGGCCAGCACCTGCTCCGCCTGTGCGGAAGCCGTGATGAGTCCCACCGCCGACACCGGGATGCGGCCGCCGCGGCGCACCGTCTCGGCCAGGGGCACCTGATAGCCGGGGAAGACGCTGATGCGCTGGTGGGCCACGAGTCCGCCGCTGGACACGTCGATGAGATCGGCGCCCTGCTCCGACGCCCATGCGCCCACGGTCGCGGCCTCATCGGGGGTGAAGCCGCCGTCGGCGTGGTCGGTGGCCGAGATGCGCACGAAGATCGGGACGTCGCCTCCGGCGGCGTCCCGCACCGCCCGCACGACCCGCAGCAGGAGCCTGGCGCGGTTCTCGAGCGACCCGCCGTACTCATCCTCTCGTCGGTTGGCGAGGGGCGAGAGGAACTGATGCAGCAGGTATCCGTGCGCGCCGTGGATCTCGAGCACGTCGAATCCCGCGTCCAGCGCGCGACGGGCGGCTGCGGCGAAGGCATCGACCACCGCGTCGATGCCGCGGCGATCCAGCGCGACCGGTTCCGCGTAGCCCTCGAAGGCGATCGCCGAGGGGGCCGCGGTCACCCATCCGCCGTCGGCGACGGGTACGGACCCTCGTCCCTCTGCCCACGGCCACCAGGTCGACGCCTTGCGCCCCGCGTGTGCGAGTTGGACGCCGGCGACGGCGCCCCGGTCATGGATCGCCGTGACGATCGGCGCCCATGCGTCGCGCTGCTCGTCGGTCCACAGGCCCGCGTCGCGCGGGGAGATGCGGCCCTCGGGCACGACGGCGGTCGCCTCGGCGACGATCAATCCGGCGCCGCCCGAGGCGAACTGGGCGAGGTGGGTGTGGTGCCATTCCTGCACCACGCCGTCGACGGCGCTGTACATGCACATCGGCGAGACCCACAGCCTGTTGCGGAAGGTGACGGAACGGATGCTCAGCGGGGAGAAGAGGATGCTCACGGATCGACGCTACAGCGCTTCACGGGCATCGGGGCCATCGGGCTAACGTGGAGACATGGTCGAGATCCGGCAGTGGTCGCGCAGCGACACGGCGCGTCTGCTGCGCGTGCCCGCACCGCACGACGACAAGTACTCGCGCGGCGTCGTGGCCCTGCGCACCGGGTCTCCCGCCTTCCCGGGAGCGGCGGTGCTCGGCGTCGAGGCGGCATGGCGTGCGGGAGCCGGGTTCGTGAGGTACGTCGGAGACCCCCGGCCGGCAGACGCCGTCCTCGCGCGCCGTCCGGAGACGGTGGTGGGGCCCGACGCCGGGCGCACCCGTGTGGGGGCGTGGGTGATCGGCTCCGGCACCGATGCCGATGCGCGCACACCGGAGGAGACCGATGCCCTGCGCGAGATCCTGGCGGGCGACGTGCCCGTCGTCGTCGACGCGGGTGCGCTCGACCTCGCCGACGCCGCCACCGCGCCCGTCGTCGCGACACCGCATGCGGGGGAGTTCGCGCGGCTGCGGGATCGGCTCGGTCTCGGGGCCGGCGCGGGGGAGACTCGCGAAGACGCCGTCGTGCGTGTCGCGGAGCGCCTCGGCGGGACGGTGCTGCTCAAGGGGTCGCGCACGATCATCGCCGATGCCGAGGGGATCCTGATCACGCTCGACGAGGCGACGGGCTGGTTGGCGACGGCGGGCACGGGGGATGTGCTGGCCGGCGCGATCGGCGCCCTCGTCGCGGCCAATCACGACAGACCGGTGCGAGAGGCCGCCGCGGCAGCGGCGACCCTGCACGCCATGGCGGCGGACATCGCGGCGGGCCGGGACGAGACGGCGCACGGTCATCCGATCGTCGCGCTCGACGTGGCCGACGCACTCCCGCGGGCGATCGCGGACCTGCTCGCGTGAGCGCGCTCGCACGTTCGGCACCGCTCTGGGCGGCGTTCGTCGCCGTCCACGTGATCACGGCGGTCATGGGCTGGATCTATCCGAGCCAGCCCATGGGCGACGTCGTGCTCGTGTACGAACCGTGGGCCGCCTCCGCGCTCTCCGGAGGCGGTGTCGTCGGGGTGACAGAGACCTGGGTCTACCCGCAACTGGCACTGCTGCCGATGCTGGCGGCCAAGGCCCTGTCGGCGCCGCTGATCCCGTTGCTCGGCGCGTCGGACGCGTACCTGATCGCCTGGGCGATCCTGGTGACCGCGCTCGATCTCGTGGCGCTGGGAACCGTGCTCGGCCGTGCACCCTCGCCGGCACGGAGGGCGGCGGCGTGGTTCTGGAGCGCGGCGATCCTCCTCCTCGGCCCCATCGCCCTGTACCGGATCGACGCGGTCGCCGTGCCCCTCGCGGTGATGGCCGGTGTCTGGGTGTCTCGTCGGCCCGTCGTCGCCGCCGCGCTCCTGACGGTGGGGGCCTGGATCAAGATCTGGCCGGGAGCGCTCCTCATGGCGGCCGTGATCGCCGCGCGAGCGCGCCTGAGGATGCTCGCGGTCGCGGCATCCGCCACCGTGGCGGTCGTCGGCGTCCTCGTCCTCCTGGGCGGGCTTGAGCATCTGCCGGGGTTCCTCACCGAGCAGACCGGACGGGGTCTGCAGATCGAAGCCGTCGCGGCGACGCCGTTCCTGTGGCTCGCCGTCGCCGGTGGCGCCCGCATCGCGTACAGCTTCGACATCCTCACGTTCCAGATCGTCGCCCCCGCGGTCGACGTCGTCGGCGCGCTGCTCACCCCGTTGATGCTGCTCGCCGTGGCGGCGATCGGCACGGTCGGCGCGCTCACGGCTGCGCGCGGCGGCCAGTTCCCGCGACTGTTCCCTCCTCTGGCCATGGCGCTGGTCGCGGCGCTCATCGTCTTCAACAAGGTCGGCTCGCCGCAGTTCCAGACCTGGCTGATCGTTCCCGCCGTGCTCTGGATCGTCATCGACCGCGCGAGAGCCGCGCTCCCCGCGGTGCTCGTGCTCGTGCTGTGCGCTCTGACGTGCCTGATCTACCCGCTGAACTATGACGCGCTGCTGCGCGCCGAGCCGATGCCGGTGCTGCTCCTGTCGGTGCGCAACCTCGTGCTCGTCGTGCTGCTCGTGGTCGGCATCCGGGCCGTCGCCCTCGTCCCCGTCCGCCGGACGTCCATCGCCAACAGGGAGTGAACCATGCTCATCGCCTTCTCCGTCGCACCCAGCGGCGCACCCGCCGACGGCTCCGAGAGAGATGACGCGTCAGTGCACGACGCGGTCGCCGCCGCGGTCAGGGTCGTGCGGGCATCCGGCCTTCCGCATCGCACCACGAGCATGTTCACCGAGATCGAGGGACCGGACTGGGACACGGTGATGGATGTGGTCAAGCGCGCCACGGAGGCCGTGATGCCCTTCGGGTCGCGGGTGTCGCTGGTTCTCAAGGCCGACATCCGCCCGGGGTACTCCGGCGAGCTCGACGCCAAGATTGAGCGTCTGGAAGCCGCGCTCGACGACGAGGGAGCGACGGGCTGAGCGGTCTCGGCGCTGATCGCCGGCGTGCTCAGACACCGACGATGCGAAGCGAGGCGACGCCGAGCGCCTCCAGCCACGACGCGGCGGTGACGAGGTAGATGAGCGCGAGGAAGACCGCGTATGTCAGCGTGAACCCGAGGCACGCGAGGGCGTTGCCGCGCTCGCGGAAGTGCCCAGCCAGCTTCTTCGCGAAGCCCACGGGATGACGCAGATCCCAGCTGTTGAACCGCGGATACCGGCCGAGATACATCCCGAAGCCGAGGAGCAGCAGGACGACGCCGACGAACACGATCGACCCGGGGTTCGCGAAGTCCGCACTCCCCGGATTGTCGCCGTATCGGATGGACACGAAGAAGACGTGCGCGATGAGCACATTGGCGACCGTGTTCATGACGCCGGACATCGCCAGGGTGATCACGAGAACGATGTCGTACCAGAGCGGCACGGGATCGTCGCTCGTGCGGTGGGACTGGTTGAGCTCCGTGATCAGATAGCTCGCGTTCGGGAGCATCAACAGCCAGACGAGCCCGGTCATCACGAGGACGGCTGCGCCGACCGGCGGCAGGAACAGGAGCAGGATGAGCCCGGCCGTGCCGCCGATGGAGAGGATCACCACCGGGAGGATCGACAGGAGGACGTTCCAGAGCATCGGCCGGTACAGCGGCGTGCGGTACACGGGCGCGCGGAGCAAGATGAGAGCGACCGCGTAGGCGTTCAGCAGGAGGGTCCCGAAGAAGAAGAGCATCGGGCTATTGTCATCGCGGGTCCTCGATATGCCAGAGCTCCCGCGCCGAACGATAGCGGTGCGACCGCTAAGCTTGACGGGTGAATCCCTCGACACCTGCGAGGGGTGCGGCGAAGAGGGCGCTCCTCTCCCTCGCCATCGGCAGCTTCGGCATCGGCATGACCGAGTTCGTCGTGATGGGGCTGCTGCCCGACATCGCCGGCGACCTGCTGCCGTCGCTGTGGGCGTCGAGCCAGGAGGACGCGCTCAGCCGGGCAGGCTGGCTGATCTCGCTCTACGCCCTGGGCGTCGTCGTCGGTGCGCCGACCATCGCCGGTTTCGTCGCCCGATTCCCCCGCCATCGCGTGATGGTCGGGCTGGCCCTCGCGCTGACGCTCTTCAACGCGCTCACGGTGCTGCTGCCGACCTTCGAGCTCGTCGGCGCGTCGCGCTTCCTCGCCGGGCTCCCGCACGGCGCCTACTTCGGCATCGGCGCGCTGGTCGCCGCTGACGTGATGGGCCCTGGCAACAGGGCCAAGGGCGTCGCCTTCATCCTCACCGGGCTCACGATCGCCAACGTGGTCGGCGTCCCGCTCGGCACGTTCCTCGGTCAGCAGTGGGGGTGGCGGGTCGCCTTCGGGGTCGTCGCCCTCGTGTTCGCCCTGTCGACGCTGTGCATCGCGCTCTTCGTCCCCGCGCACCCTGGCGACCCCGGGCGCACGATGCGCGCCGAGTTGCGGGTCTTCCGCATCCCGCAGGTGTGGTTCGCGCTCGGGGTCGGCGCGATCGGCTTCGGCGGCTTCTTCGCGGTGTACAGCTACATCGCCCCGCTGGTCACCGAGGTGGCCGGTTCACCGGAGTGGGTCGTCCCGGTCGTGCTCGTGCTGATGGGGGCGGGCATGACGGTCGGCAACCTCGTCGGCGGGCATCTCGCCGACATCGATCTCCGGCGCACCCTGCTCGGGGGGCTTGCCGTGATGGCGGCGGTGTTCGCCGTGCTGGCGCTGGTGTCGTTCTGGATCGTCAGCCTCGCCGTGCTCGTGCTCGTCGTCGGTTTCGTGTCGTCGGTGCTGAGCCCCACGATCCAGACGCGCCTGATGGACGTCGCCGAAGACAACCAGTCGATCGCCGCGGCGCTCAACCATTCCGCGCTGAACATCGGCAACAGCCTCGGCGCGTTCCTCGGCGGGCTCGTCATCGCGGTCGGCTGGGGCTTCACGGCGCCGTCGTGGACGGGCGCGGTTCTCGCGATCGTCGGCCTCCTCATCGCCCTCGCCTCGTACCGCGTCGAACAGAGACGACCGGCGTCGATCCCGTCGTAGAGTGAGCGCATGAGCGTCGACGACGATCTGCCGGTCGCCGGAACGGTCGTGCTGCTGCGGTCGGCGCCGAACGGCGTCGAGGTGCTCCTCATGCGCCGCCCGGACCGCGGCTCGTTCGCGAGCGCCTGGGTCTTCCCCGGCGGCAGGGTGGAAGAGGGCGATCGGCGGCCGGGCGCTGCGGAGGAGGACGATGCCAGGCGGGCCGGCATCCGTGAGACCGAGGAGGAGGTGGGCCTCCGCGTCGACGACCTCGTCGTGCTCTCGCGATGGGAACCGCCTCTCGACGCGCCCGTCCGGATCCGCACGTGGTTCTTCCTCAGCGCCGCGCCGGACGGGCAGGCCGTGG
>Ga0164243_10009931_pt1 | contig 13745 bp, 12 predicted proteins | sample OricompcompostOP_FD_108781 | JGI IMG/M metagenome (GOLD analysis project Ga0164243, IMG submission 108781) | Organic Plus compost microbial communities from Emeryville, California, USA - Original compost - Organic plus compost (OP) | ecosystem: Engineered > Solid waste > Mixed feedstock >... | reverse complement strand
GCGCTGTCTTCGGATGCCTACCACAAAGAACAGTCGTTGTACCTGTAGGATGTGAACCGGTTACGTAGCGCCACATACGAGATAGAGGGTGGAATGCGGCTTGGGATAGTAACGCACAAACTGGTCAAGGGTGATGGTCAGGGTCGTGTCAACTATGAGGTGGCCAGAGCCATGGCGGACCGGGGACATGAGGTCGTACTTCTAGCCAGTGAGGTGTCTCCTGATCTGGCAACCCATCCCGCCGTGACATGGGCTCGTTTCCCTGTCGCGGGATGGCCCACGGAATTGGTTCGCAACCAGGTTTTCGCGATACGCAGCACGGCGTGGCTGTGGAAACACCAGACTTCACTTGACCTCGTGCTGGCAAACGGGTGTATCACGTGGTCTCCCGTGGACGTGAACGCAGTACACTTCGTACATGGCACCTGGATGTGTTCCCCCGTTCATACATCGCGCTTACGACCAGGGCCGTATGGCTGGTATCAATGGGTCTATACGGCGTTGAATGCCACCTGGGAGCGGTTGGCCTTCAAGCAAGCAAAGGCCATCGTTGCGGTTTCCAATCAGGTTCGGGATGAGCTACTAGATATCGGGGTCAGCCCTGATGTCATCCGGGTGATTACAAATGGTGTAGACCTCGATGAGTTCTCGCCTGGACGTGCGAGCCGCGAGGCTCTCGATCTTCCAGTGGGAGAGGTCCTGGGCGTTTTCATCGGCGATATCCGTACCCCCCGGAAAAACCTCGATACCGTCCTCCGTGCGATGCAACTGGTACCGATGATGCATCTGGCTGTCGTCGGAGCGACGGATGGCAGTCCTTATCCGGAAATGGCACGTCGACTCCGTATCGCAGACCGTGTCCATTTCCTGGGATATCGGCGTGACGTTCCAGAGATCATGCGAGCAGCGGATCTATGCCTGTGCCCCTCTCGTCATGAACCTTTTTCGCTCGTGCTGATCGAGGCACTTGCTTCGGGACTTCCCGTCATCACGGCAAGATGCGTAGGAGCGGCTCAGTTAGTGAGCCCGGGAAGCGGATTTGTGCTAGCCGATCCTGAAGACGTGAATGGCCTGGCTGCAGCGATGAGTCGATTGGTAGAAGAGCCGGGGTTGCGAGAGCAAATGGGAAAAGAGGCGAGGGCTGTGGCGGTTCAGCATTCCTGGCGAGTAATGGCTCAGCATTATGTCAACCTCTTCGAGTACATGGCGGCCCATACAGAGAGGGCTCCGGCAGTTCAGAGACGTGAATACGCGTTCACCAGGCGGTAAAGACAACACCAGTATGACGGATCGGAAGAAAATAAATCTCGTCTATGTCGCGAGCATCGGTCGTAGTGGTTCGACGCTACTCGAATCAATGCTCGGGGCTCACTCCCAGATGGCTACGACGGGAGAAGTACATCTGTGGCCGCACGAAATATTGCAGGGTGGCGTCCGTCCCTGTGGCTCGGGGAAGTTCGTCCAGGAGGATCCTTTCTGGATTGAAATGCGCCGGAGGGCGGATCCGCTGACTCAGCCGCATCCTCAGATTCACTTCTTTCGCGAAAAGCATAATGCGGGGCGGACGCTGCGTCGAGAGCGATTGTCGGACTTCCAGCCCCGACCGCTTGCTGAAGATGTCCGACAGATGGTTCGTCAGTATGGGGAGAACAACTACCACCTGTTCAATACCTTCATAGACCTCGTGGAGGAGACCGTAGGACGGCGTCCGGAGTGGGTAGTTGACGCTTCAAAGGATCCGTATCGGCTTTTATGGTTTCTCCGCTCGGGGCTTTTCAATATCAAGGTGTTTCATCTCGTGAAGAATCCAAGCGGGTTCGTGTACTCCGTTACAAAGGAATGGCTGGAGAGTGACGATCCGCTACGAGATATGAAGCGGCTCTACTTCACGGCCCGGCAGTCCATGGCGTGGGTGATACAGAACCAGCTCTTTTCAAAGATCGCGAGCAATTATCTGGATCAGTCCAACTACCTGCTTATTCAGTACGAGGAACTGGCAACACGCCCCAAAGAAACGTTTCGACGCGTGTGCGAGGTGATTGGATGCCCGTATGAAGAAGCGGCCGTTGATCGTTTTCGAGAGGGGAGCCAGTTCACAATCGCAGGCAACCCCATGCGATATGATAATCGCGGGATTTTCCTCGATGAAAAATGGAAAACCCGGTTGCCACAGTCCAGTCGCCGGGTGGCTGAACTGGTGACGAAAATCAACAGAGCTCGATTCGGGTACTCCTGATACAGGGCCAAAAGGAGCTGGTCCTGATCACGCAGCCCCGGAAAGTGCCGTCGTCTGTAATCTGGAGAATAACCAGAAATGATGCTTATGCCATATAAGAGGCGTTGGCTTTCGATGTTTTGGAATAAAGGCAAGGGGTAGAGTTGATCATCGCATCCATGATACGTTGTATCGCTACCCAGGGGGATGGTTGTAAAGGATTCTGTAAATGGGGATCTGGCCAGTTTGTATGTCGGATTTCAATGTTAACCGCTGCACCCTGACGGATTTTTCGTCAGCTACAATCGATTGGGTGTAAGCTATGAATACGTCAAGTGCTTTCCAGATGCTGTATTACTCCATGAGTCCCGGGTTAAGAAGAGTAGTTCACAGTGCTTTGCCGCAACAGGCTCGGAGAACAGCATTCAAACTATTTCGCCACAAGGAATACAGCCAGTTGCAGGTTCGGCGTGCAGTGGAAGGCAAGTTCTCGCTCAAGCCGTTTGATGTACATAAATGCATTTTTGTCCATATACCCAAGACAGGGGGGACCTCGGTAACCAGAAGTCTGTTTGGAAGGCCAACGGGAGGACATGCAGCCATATGGAAATACCAGCTAATATTTGATCAAGATGAGTTCGAGACCTACTTCAAGTTTGCCTTCGTTCGAAATCCCTGGGATCGTGTTTTGTCGGCCTACGAAGATATAAGGAGGAGAGGTGAGCGTGTAAAAGACAAGGAATGGGTCAGGAGGAATCTGGCTGGGTGTGATGATTTTGGCAGCTTCGTGAAGAGGTGGGTTAATAAGAAAAACATCTATGGCGATCCTCATGTTCTCTTTATTCCGCAGTATGAGTTTATCTGCCTCGGAGGATCTGATTCTTTGATGGATTTTGTCGGGCGGTTTGAAAGCCTCGAAAGAGATTTTGATTTCATTAAGTCGAGGCTAGGCATCGATTGTGAGTTGCAAAAAAGAAATATGGGTGCCCGGAAAGACTACAGGGAGTTTTATACGGAAGAGACTATGCAGATCGTGGCGGAGGCATACCGTGAGGACATAGAAATGTTCAACTATAGGTTCGACCCATGAAATGGACAGGCATGGCTTGCAATAGGCGCCTCGCTTTCGATTCAGACCTTCTGGAAATTGGGTCGAGCTAGAATGGTTCGAACGATAAAGCCATAGAGAACAATGTGAGGAGGCACAACCGTTCGCGATCAGATGACCTGTTGTGCGGAATCGTGAACGAAAGTCATTGAGGGTTTACCCGTTAAATATGTATGAGCCCGGTAGCGATCCGGTGGAGATCTTCCACCGGCGCTCCGGGAGATATACCATGACATTATCAGTTCTCGTCCCCACGTATCGCCGACCTGACGACCTGAGGCGTTGTCTTCTAGCATTGAGTCGGCAGAAGCGCTCTGCGGATGAAGTCATCGTCGTTCGGAGGAACGACGATGATGAGACGCTCCTCGTACTGGAGGAGATGAGGTCCATACTTCCTCAGTTGCGTCTGGTTGAGGTACATGTGCCCGGCGTTGTAGCAGCCATGAATGCCGGCTTAGCCGTCGCGAGAGGGGATATCATCGCACTTACGGACGATGACGCGGCTCCGCACTGCGACTGGCTGAAACATATCGAAGCATACTTTCAGGCGGAGCCACGACTGGGAGCTGTAGGCGGGCGGGACTGGGTACATCTCGACGGGCGCGTCGAGGATGGAAGCCAGCCGGTTGTGGGCAAGATGCTATGGTTTGGCAGAGTCATCGGCAACCATCATCTCGGCGTCGGGCCTCCACGAGAGGTCGATGTGCTTAAGGGTGTCAATATGAGTGTCAGAAGACAGGCCATCGCATCTTTGGGGTTTGACTCTCGCTTATGGGGGCAGGGTGCACAGGTGCATTGGGAACTCGCGATGTGCCTGGCGCTCAAGCGAGCCGGCTGGAGGCTGGTCTATGATCCGGCCATGGCCGTCGACCACTACCCTTCTGTGCGCCTGGACCAGGATCAACGACGACAGTTCAACTTCCAGGCTCACATCGATAAAGTGCATAACGAGACTCTTATTCTGCTGGAGCACATGGATATGCTCCAGCGCCTCATCTTTCTCGTGTGGTCGTTCCTGGTAGGAACGAGTACTGGATTCGGGCTGGCTCAGTATTTCCGATTCCTTGTCCGTGAGCGTGATGTGGCCACCCCCAAATTGCTTGCATCCCTACAGGGGCGGTGGCACGGATTCCGGACGTGGTACGCGCATCGAGAGAAGCCCAGAGAGATCCAGGCTATACATGCATAGGAGGGCAAAAATTGCTGCTGAACCGGTGCGGTGAGGCGATTCCTGCTGGGTGGTTAAATCCTGAGGTAAACATACAGGCATAGCATGGCTGTAAAATCATTGGTTGTATGTGTGGGGCTTCAGAAGACAGGTACGACATCGTTAACGAAAGCGCTGGAGATTCTGGGATATCGAACAGCGCATTATTTAACGAGCCTCCTATCTGATCGGTGGTATGGGGTCAGAGAGTTTGCCCCTCAGGACAAGGTTTTTTCGCTTGATCCGGAACGAATGGTAAAAGCGCTCGAGCCGTACGATGCCGTGACGGACAGTCCCGTTTCCTCACCTGAGGTGTTCTCCATACTGGATCAGCAGTTTCCCGGTACGAAGTTCATTTATACCACACGTGATCTTCCTTCCTGGATGAAAAGCGTAGAGCGCCACAATACGATGGATCACTTTGCTCATCAGCTTAAAGGAAGGATAGAAACATACAAGGATTATGACCCGGACAGGGATTACGTGTTCTCATGCGATAGCATAGGGATAACTGAGTACCTGTATCGCACACCGTATAAAAAGCTGACTCCTGATGTTTACGCGGAAGCCTACCTGCAACATCAGCGGCAGGTAGAAGCGTATTTCGAAAAACGCCAGGAGGATCTGTTAGTCCTGAACGTTGCGGAGGAGGGGCAATGGGAGAAGTTATGTGTGTTTCTCGGCAAGGAGGTTCCCCGTAAGAAGTTTCCGCATCAAAACAAGACCGACAAGAACGGATGGGAGCGAGCCATGGATGGAGTCATGCGATTTGGTCGGAGATATACGCCGCAGCCCATTAAAGCCGTGGTGAAGAAAGCCTTCTAGGTCATTCTTTTTGTGATGGCTGTGAGCTATCGAGTCCTGGCCCGGGTTCATGCAGGGCGAACGTTACACCGGTGTAGTAACTAGGGACTTGTGGAGAGCCGGAAAGCTGCACCATAGCTCGTGAAAGAGACATGCATGTGGCCATCCAGCTACTTGGCTACGGTATGTAATGTGATCCTCTGGCTAGGTCATATAGTGCAGGCGTGGAGTTTCTTCGTCTTGTGAATACATGGGACTGAAGAGGAATCCGAGCAGACGAGATCGAGTCTGGGATTTGAAAGACTCTTCCTGAGACAAACCAGGTACTAGTATGACGATGCCCACTACCAGAGTGAGACGAATCAAGGTGCTCTTCGCCTCTTTATTCGTTCTACTACCGTTGCAGCTAGGGGCAAAGTACGTTGGAAGTGAGCCGTGGCCTGGTGTATTCCTTCCCGATTTCGGAAGCGTTCCTCGCATGAACGGGGAATTCGTAATCCGAAAACCAGATATATCCGTCATTTTCGATGACGGTAGACGCGCCTCTGTAGAGATTGCTCAGCTATTGGAAGGTCTCCCATCTTCACATCATGCGACGACGATGAGGTTCAATTTCGATCCAAAGATGATAAGGATCCTGGGAGACAAGAATAGAGACGCGCAGGCGTCCTCCGATCCCATCATCTCGGCAAACGTAGTACGCTGGCTTAAAGAGCGTCTGGCCGCCATGTATCCCGGGCAAGTCCCCGTTCACATGGAGATCGTATGGGTATCACTTATGCATCGGATTACAGATGACGGTGCAACTACTACTGTCAACCCGGTTGACACCCTCAAGATCGAGCTACAGTGACGAGATATGGAGCGGCAATCGAAATTCGAACAGTGGATCTTTTCGCGGTTCGATACCACACCCGAAGCGCTGGGGTACTATCGTATCCTGTTTGCCCTCTACATGCTCCTGATTTATGCGCCGGGGCATTCCATCCAATCGCGTTTCCCGCTCATTTCTTCGTTCCCTGATGAGTTCTTTCACCCGCCATTCGGGCCAATGCGCTTGTTTAGCGGATTTCCAGATGCCTACGTGTTTGAAGTGCTGCTCGTCCTGATAAACGTAGGCCTGGTAGCGATTCTCGTAGGCTATCGGACGAGGATGGCTTCCGTAGTCACAGCAGTTTCCCTGTTCATATGCCACGGCTTCTCATATTCGTTCGGTAAGATCAATCACTGGGCAGTGATCCTTTGCATCCCGCTGCTCATGGCGTTTGCCAACTGGGGAGCTGCTTGCTCATTTGATGCAAGGCGTAATCCGGACGCGAAGAAAGACGTAGAGTCCTGGCCGATTGCACTGCTGGCGCTCCTTTTATGCTTTGCGATGTTTACCGCCGGATTTCAAAAGCTCACAGCAGGATGGTTGGATCCCTCCACACAGGCTGTGCAAGGGCACATGATCCGTGTGTTTTTTATCGACCGCGTACAGGGTTTGCTAGCTCCTTTCTTTATTGACATTCACGATAGGTTGTTCTGGGAGATTCTGGACTATGTCTCCGTTTCATTCGAGCTAGCCTTTCTTTTGGCCATGCTGCATCCAGCGCTCATTCGGTTGTTTGCCGGATTCGCGACATTCTTTCATCTTGGTATCTTGTTGATATTGAACATCGCGTATCATCCCATATTCCTTGTCTACGCAGCCTTTGTAAACTGGCAAGGCCCTCTCGATTCTCTCCGACTTCCCACGAGGTTTTCGAAAATATTCGATAGCATCAGGATGTTGCCGCCAGTCCCTGTAGTTCTGCTGGCCGGGGCTTTCTTCTATCTAGTGGGATCGCCATTACTCCCTCTCAATCATCTTGGTACATTGCCGTCCGGGGGCAGTGTTCTGGACTTGATCCTGATGTCTGCAGTGTCCATTGGTGTATTGTTCGTCGCATTAAGGAAAATGATAGGTGCGTACTCTCGCATGCGCGGGGTAATGCGACCGAGTATGACTGTCAGATGAGCCGTACCCCGTGAGCAGACTCACCACCTGGCCGCGCTCAGAATTGTGGTTTTGAGTCCGGATCAAACGAGCTTCGGGAGAACAGGGCGGAGGGGCATCGCATCTAGTGAGTAAAGGATCGCTGCCGGAGGACATGAGGCATCCGCATCAGGTTCTCTGGTGACCATTCGAGTAAAACGAATATGTGTGGCATTATTGGTCTTGTTGGAGATGCGTGCAAACACGCGAACAAACTTGAAACGGCGCGTGATCTCATGGTGCATCGGGGGCCGGATGATGCGGGGCTGAGCGAGGTCGGTGGGGCTTGTCTGGGCTTTCGGCGGCTGGCGATCCTGGATCTCTCAGCAGCAGGCCACCAGCCCATGTTGGCTGCCGATGGAAAAGTGGCACTTGCCTTTAATGGGGAGATCTACAACTACCGCGAGCTGCGCCTCGAGCTGGAGAAAAGACAGGCCTTTCGTTCACACACCGACAGCGAAGTGCTGTTGAACGGATACCTGGCTTGGGGCTGGCCTGAGTTACTGAAGCGCATAGATGGGATGTTCGCCTTCGCGATATGGGATTCAAGGACGGAAACCCTGTATGCAGCTCGGGATCGTGTCGGGAAGAAACCTTTCTTCTACGCACATGCGGGACACGGCCTTGCGTTTGCGTCTACGTTGAATGCGCTGCGCGCAATGCTGCCGGACAGTAGAGACATCAATCCGACAGCACTCGATGCGTACCTGACGTACCAGGCCGTCCCGGCGCCGATGACGCTGTTCAAGGGAATTCACCAGCTACCTCCTGCTCATGCGCTTACGTACAGTGCTCGTTCAGACACACTCACAGTCTCGCGCTACTGGGACGTGAGCTACGGGCCCAAGCTGGAGCACTCCGAAGTGGACGTTCTCGACGATCTGGACAGGCTTGTTCGGGAAGCTGTTCGCAAACGCTTGATGAGCGATGTGCCGCTCGGGGCTTTCCTTTCCGGCGGTGTCGACTCCAGTCTCGTTGTCTCAGTCATGGCGCAGGAGATCGCGCAGCCGGTTGAGGCTGTGGTGATGGGGTTTGATGACCCGGCCTACGACGAGCGGGCATTTGCGCGTCAGGTGGCACGTAAATGGGGTGTCAACCTGCACGAGCATACGCTCCGGCCGAACGCCGTTGCCGATCTGCCTGAGATCATCTGGCACTACGGGCAGCCGCTGGCAGATGTATCCATCGTGCCTACGTACTACGTTGCTGAAGCGGCAAAACGCCATGTCACGGTTGTGCTGAATGGAGATGGAGGCGACGAACTTTTTGGAGGGTATGCACGGCCGGTCGTGGCACGTGCTGCGCAGCATTACCGCCGCTTCGTGCCTCGGCCTCTGCGGCATATTCTTGGTCAGCAGTATCACAGGTTGGAGCGAGGTCCGCTCAAACCTCTGGGTATGCTCGCCAGTGCGGGGCAGGGGACGGCTGCGGAGGCGTTCGTCTACGATCGGGCATTCCGCCGATATCGGGCCGCGGCCTATGCACCGGCACTCATGCAAGCCGTAGCCGGTGAACATCCCGATAGCCACTACAGGCGTGTTTTCGAACGCGCGCGCGGTACGGATGACGTAGACCGTGCTCTCTACGGAGATCTGGTGACCTACCTACCCGACCAGTTACTCGCCAAAATGGATGTGTCGACCATGGCGCACTCGGTCGAGGCACGGTCGCCGCTCCTCGATACGGCATTGATTGAGTATGCAGCGCGGATTCCGAACGAGTTGCGCCTGAAAGGTTACGCGACGAAGTATCTGCTCAAGCGTCTGGCCGAACGATATGTGCCCCGGGAAGTGCTCTACCGGCGGAAGCGGGGGTTCGTCATGCCTGCATCAAGCTGGCTACGTGGCGAACTGGCGCCATATCTACGGGCAGCGCTGCTTAGCTCGGCGTTTGCCGAGCGGGAATGGATTTCTCCAGATCATGTTCGGCGCCTGGTGGAGGAGCATACATCTGGGATAGCAAACTGGGGTGAGCAGTTATGGACCTTGTTTGTGCTGGAGATCTGGGCCCGAATGAATCTAGATGGAACGCTAAGTCGGCATGATAGCCTGGAGGTTTTGCGGTGATATCGAACAGAGAAAGTACCCATCTTCGTACATTGCAAATTGGCATGAGCTGGTTTCCGGAGCAGGCCGGTAATGGGTTGGATCGGGTATATCATGCACTGATTTGCCACCTGCCGGATGTAAATGTACAGGTGCGTGGGCTGGTCGCAGGCTCATCTAACACGAATGTCACGTCTGCAGAAGCCGTGCGGGCGTTTGCTTCCGATTCTGCTCCTCTGGCGCGGCGGCTCCTGGCACTCCGAAAAGTCACGCGCAATACGGTTGATCTACGCCAGTTCGACATCGTCGCTTCTCACTTTGCGCTGTACACGTTCCCCATCCTTGACCTGTTATCCTCGAAGCCGCTCGTCGTACACTTTCACGGCCCGTGGGCACATGAGAGCATGGTTGAAGGGGAGTCCAGGCTGTTCGTAACGGCGAAGGGGGCATTGGAACGAGCCGTATACCGGCGCGGGGCGCGTTGCATCGTGCTATCGCAGGCGTTCGCCAGCCTGGTTCACCAGCATTATGGCGTTCCTGAGGATTCGATCCGTATCGTGCCGGGTGGGGTAGATGCGGATCGGTTTGCAACCGAATGCACGCGCCGGGAGGCGCGTGAGCGCCTGGGCTGGCCGGTGGATCGCCCCATCGCGCTCGCCGTGAGGAGGCTCGCCCGGCGTATGGGGCTCGAGAACCTCATCGAGGCCATGGGCATGGTGCGGCAGCACCTGCCCGACGCCATCCTGTTCATTGCGGGTAAAGGTCCTCTCGCGGCCGAATTACATGCGCAGATCGAGGCGGCAGGGCTCGCGAAGCACGTGAAGCTCCTCGGGTACGTTCCGGACGATCTGCTGCCTTTCGCCTATCGGGCGGCAGATCTAACGGTTGTACCCACCACTGCGCTTGAGGGGTTCGGTCTCATCACGGTCGAGTCTCTTGCAGCGGGTACTCCCGCGCTCGTTACCCCGGTTGGCGGCTTGCCGGAGGTCGTGCGCGATCTTTCCGGCAGCTTGATTCTGGCTGATACACACCCGATCACGTTGGGTGAACATCTCACAGCGGCACTCCGTGGCGATATGTCTTTACCCTCCGATACGGAGTGTCAGGCGTATGTACGAGCCCACTTTGACTGGCCCGTTATTGCAGCAAGAACGCGGGCTGTTTATGAGGAGGTGGTGTAGTGAGTCCTCGCATCCTCTTCATCGATCATAGCAGCGTACTGGGAGGCGGTGAACTCTCGCTCCTCGATATAGCCCGGCACTTTCGTGATTCGAGCCGCGTGGTGTTGCTTGAAGAAGGACCATTTGAGGAGCGGTTGCAGGATGCCTGCGTCGATGTACACGTCATTGATGGACGTGAGCAGATCGGCAAAGTGGTGCGGGAAGGGGGGCTTATGCAGGACCTGCGTGTCGTGCCCGGTGTACTCCAGGTGGCCGCGCGTGTGGCGAGGCAGGCAAGCGGTTTCGACGTGCTCTATGCCAACTCTCAAAAGTCGATGATCGTAGCGGCTCTCTCGGGACTTCTGGTGCGAAAACCCGTCGTGTGGCACCTCCGTGACCTGATCACGACCGATCATTTCAGCCGCACGCATTGCCGCCTCGTAACGGTGTTCACCAACCTCTTTGTAAACCGTGTGATCGCCAACTCGCAAGCTACGCGGGAGGCGATCATCGCGATGGGGGTAAACGCGGAGCGCGTCTTCACCGTCTACAATGGAATTGACGAAACTCCGTTTCTGTGTGTTACGCCGGATCAGGCCACAGCAGTACGTGCAGAACTTGGCCTTCTGAATGTGCCCACAGTCGGTGTTTTCAGCCGCCTGTGTCACTGGAAAGGTCAGCATATCCTGGTGGAAGCCTTACGCGATTTACCCGGTGTGCACGCTCTCATTGTAGGCGGTCCACTCTTTCAGGAGGATTATCGCTACGAGGAAGCGCTGCGGCGGCAGGTCGTGGAAGCGGATCTGGTTGACCGGGTCCACTTTCTCGGCTTTCGCTCTGATATCCCGCAACTCATGCATGCCGTGGACGTGGTTGTACACACGTCCACGGCGCCAGAGCCCTTCGGGCGTGTAATTGCAGAAGGAATGCTCGCTCGCAAGCCCGTCGTTGCGACGCAGGCTGGTGGCGCTCAGGAAATCATTCAGCCAGGGAAAACAGGCTGGCTTGTACCTGCTGGCGATCCGGCAACGCTACGCGAGGCCTTGGCGAAGCTGCTTACTGACCATGCGCTAGCCGAAAGGCTGTCGGAAGCAGGCCGGCAAGAGGCGTTACACAAATTTTCGGTAAGGCGTCTGGTGCACGAGGTAGGGGAACAGCTTCAGCAGGTAGCTAAGAAAAACGGAATGTCCGGATAAGACCCGCTCAGGATATACATACCGCAATCCGAGTCATATGAGAATTCCCGGTTAGCTTGAGAGCAGGTCATAACTATATAGCCTGTGCCTGAAGTGGGGCAACGTATACCAAATCAGGGGCATATGAACACCTTACCAGAAGCAGGTTTATTGGGTGTTTCGGCAGGCATCCATTCGAAAAAACCTTCCATGCTGCCGACCTTCATCATCATAGGTGCGATGAAGAGTGGGACTACCAGTCTGCATCACTATCTGCATGAGCATCCTGAAATCTGCATGTCCCGAGTGAAAGAGACAAACTTCTTTCTCGGCGAGGAGGATTATGCTCGTGGCGTCGAGTGGTACGAGTCGCTCTTCTGCGAGTGCGGTGCAAAAGCGCGCGGCGAGACCTCTCCCAATTACGCAATGCATCCGCTTGTTCTGGACGTTCCCGAGCGTATGCATGCTCTGATTCCTGACGCGAAACTCATTTACCTGCTACGCGACCCGATTGAGCGAATGATTTCGCATTACATCCACAAGCAGGCGAAAGGAGTAGAGCAACGCAGTCTGGTAGACGTGCTAGCGGCTTCATTCGAGGAGCCTGGATACATCGCTCCCAGCCTGTACTACACGCAGCTTCAGAAATTTCTTCGGTATTATCGTGCCGAAAACATTCTCATCATCACAGCCGAAGACCTCAAATGGAACCGCCTACCGACACTTCGAAAGGTATTCCGGTTCTTGGAAGTTGATGCCGGCTTCAAGAGCCCCAATTATTCCAGGGTCTATCATCTATCCTCCAGGAAAACTATGAGCCCGGCCGAGCAGGCCATCCTGAACTCAAGAATCGTACGGGCAATTCGCCCGCTGGTCCCCTCCACGGTTAAACGTGCATTCAGAGGTATCGAGCAAATGACCGAGTCACGGCCATCCATTCCCAGCGATCTCAGAGCGCGATTAGCAGATCGGTTAAGACCCGAGGTTGAGGCTCTACGGGCGCATACGGGCGAGCGCTTTGCGAGGTGGTCGCTCTAGCGCACCCGTTATGTGCTCTGGTTTCATGGAATGATTGGAGGGAAACGGTATGTAGGCGCTCTGCTGTAACCAAGAGATACCGAGGCAGAGCATTTACGGTTCTACTGAACGCAGTGTGTATGCCGAATGTGGTACACAGGCGGTGCGCCGGAAAAGGCTCAACATTGATCCAGGATGAAGACAAAGCTACTACAGTGGAAGTTTGAGGCACGCAGCTTACTGGCACGGGAGCCGGCACTGGTCCTCCCTCACATGGCGGTCATCTGGTGGACTCAGCAAAAGATGCGCGGCCGGATTGACATTCGGGAGTGCTGGGTCGGGCCGCACACCGAATTCGTTCTCGACGGATTCCAGGGATCCGGGAATAGTTTCGCTACCGTAGCATTTAAGCGCAGCCAGACGAAACCGGTAATGATAGCGCATCATCTGCATGCCCCGGCACAGGTTCTCAAGGCTATACGCGCGAATTTACCAACGCTCATTGCCATCCGGGAGCCGGCGCAGACCGTTCTATCTCTGACGAGCCGGTGGCCGTACATAACCGTACAACAGGCTCTTCGAAGCTACATCCATTACTACGAAAAGCTGGCACCCCATCTCGGCTCATTTGTGTTGAGCACGTTCGACCAGACGACAAATCATTTAGACGAGGTAATTCGGGCGGTAAACCACCAGTTCGGCACTTCCTATACCCCATTCGAGCATACGGAAGAAAATGTGCGAGCCCTCCGCGGATCTGATGAAGAGAGCCGCCACAAGGACGCGCAGCGGAATAAAATCAAGGCAGAGAAATCCAGAGAATTCGAGACGCTAGAATGCCGGCGTTTGCTGGCGGAGGCGGAGCGTCTCTACGAACAGATGGAGCCTTACGGCGTAGGGCGGTGGCCACCTGTGTAGCGCACCGGCCGCCCCACGATAGCGCTGTACAGGGCGCTGGAATGATTGACACGAGCAAATCGAGGCCCCGGACGATGTT
>Ga0164243_10009929_pt1 | contig 13745 bp, 8 predicted proteins | sample OricompcompostOP_FD_108781 | JGI IMG/M metagenome (GOLD analysis project Ga0164243, IMG submission 108781) | Organic Plus compost microbial communities from Emeryville, California, USA - Original compost - Organic plus compost (OP) | ecosystem: Engineered > Solid waste > Mixed feedstock >... | reverse complement strand
GTGCGCCTCCCGCTCGCCGCCACCCGCAGCCGCACCCGCTTCACCGGCACGCCCGGCACCTGCGGCGCCGCCGCTCCCGATGTCCGGGCCGGCCGCTGCGGCGGGGGCGCTCCCGGTGTCCGGACCGGCTTCGGCGGTGAGGACGCTGCCGGAGTCCGGGCCAGCCCCAGCAGCCGGAACACTCCCGACCTCCGCACCGGCCCCCGCGGCCGGGGCACTACCGACCTCCGCACCGGCCCCAGCGCCCGGGGCATTCCCGGCGTCCGGACCGACGCCGGGACCGGGGACACCATGGGCGGCCGGGGCGGCACCGGCAGTGGAGGCCGCGACCGAGCCCCGGACGTCACCGAGGGCCGCAGCGGCACTAGGGCCCGGGACCGCACCGGAACCCGGAACCGCACCAGGGTCCGGGGCCTCACCGGCAGCCGGTGCGGCGTCAGCGGCCGGCGCGGCGGCGGCAACCGGCGCGGTGGCGACAACCGGCGCGGTGGCGGCAACCGGCGCGGCGGCACCAGCAGTCGGCGCACCGTCGGCCACCGCGGCGGCACCGGCGACAGACGTCGCAGCCGCGCCCGAGCCGCCGTCGGTGGCAGGTGCCGGTCCCTCCTGCGGGCCGGCGGTGCGGCCTGCCGCGGTGATGAGGTCGTAGAGGGTGCCGTCGTGGGCGGGCAGCAGGTCGTCGATGGCGGCCCAGGCCGCGGGGCGGTCGCCGAGGTGGGTGCCGGCCAGGGAACGCAGTTGGGCGTGGGCGGCGCCGGTGAGCAGACCGCGCCGGGCGAGCCGGTCGAGGGCGGCGAGGGCGTGGCGGGCCGGCCGTGCGGCGTGCACGAGCGCGGCCGGGTCGAGGAGCCCGGCCGCCGCCATGCCCTCGGCCCACCGTGCGGCGTTCTCGTCCAGTTCCTCCTCGGCGAGCCGCTGCCCGGGCGGCGTGATGTTGCCGGAGCGGCGACCGCCGCGCCGCCAGGGCTCGTTGAGGACGGAGAGCCGGAAGGCATGGCGCTGCTCGTCGGAGGCATCCTCGTGGCGGGCGAGTTCCTCGCACGCCTTGGGCATGAAGGGCCGTGCGGCGTGCGCCCGGGACAGGGCCGCGATGTCGTGGACGTACGGTTCGGACAGCAGGTCGCGCAGGCTGCTGGTGCCGCGCATGACGGCCAGCAGGGCCGGCAGGCGTGCCGGGTCCTCGTAGGGTTCGCCGCTCTCGTACAGCCGGCGCGGGGCGGCGCCCGGCCCGTCGTCCTCGTCCAGGGCGGCGAGGGTGGCCGCCACGACGGGCCGCGCCAGGTACCGGCTGACGTTCCGGTCGGCGAGCAGCGCCCGCAACGCGTCGGCACCGGCCCGCTCCCACACCCGTACCAGCGCGTACTGCTGGGCCACGCCCCGGACCTCGACGGCGGCCAGCGCGCGGCCCACCAGTTGCGGGTCGCCGCAGCCGAGCAGCGGCGCGAGCCAGGTGCGCGGCACCTCGCGGGCGGGGTCCGTCAGTTCGGCCCGGAGTGCCGCGTCCATCGGCACCTCGTCGAGCCGGTGGGCGAGGGTGCGGCGCAGGGAGGGGGTGGCGCGCTGGTTGCGGAAGACGGCGGCGCCGACCGCGGGGTCACGGGTGCCGAGCAACCGGGCCAGCACCCGGGTGTCCAGCCGCGGGTGCCGGGCGAGGGCGGTACGCACACGGGTGTCGCCGTGTGCGACGACGGCGGCGGTGAGCGAGGGTCCCGGCAGGGCGCCGCCGGCCAGCAGGTGCTCCAGCGTCCGGTCGGGCAGCGCGGCCAGTGCGGTGGCGGCGGCCTCGGGTGCCGCGTGTTCCAGCAGCAGGGCGAGGGTGGCGGGGACGCTGCGGGGCTCGGGGGCCGCGTCTGCCCGGGGGCGGCCGGCGGTGCGGGCGCGGGGACGGCGGCGAGCAGGGCGGGCAGGGTGCCGCGGTGACGGGCCAGGGCGTCGTGGACGCCCAGCCAGCGCGTGGCCGAGTCGCCGAGCTGTGCGGCCAGTTCACGCAGACGCCGCGCTGCCGGTGCGTCCACGCCGCCGGCGGCGTGGACGGCGGCGGCGACGGTGCGCGCCGGGCCGGCCGTCTCCACCGCCCGGCGGGCGGTGCCCCGCTGTGCCGGTGCTTCCGCCGCCGGGCCGGCCCCGGTGGTGGCGAGAAGGCCGCGCAGGGTCTGCGCGGCCGGTCCGTTCCCCGTTGTCGTCATGATCGTCATGCTAGGGACGGGGACCGACAGCGCCTCCGGGGCAGCGGGTCACTCGCCGAGACGCACCGTGAAGCTGAACCGGTCACCGCGGTAGAGCAGCCGTACGCGCTCGAGGGGGGCGCCCGCCGTGTCCAGGGAGCGCCGGTGGATCAGCAGCATGGGCAGACCGGGCGGGGTACCGACGAGCAGGGCTTCGCGGGGCGTGGCCAGCACCGTCTCCAGCCGCTCCTCGGCCCGGCCGAACCGGATGCCGAGCCGGTCGCGCAGGTAGGCGTAGAAGGAGGAGTCGGGGTCGAAGTCCGCCTCCAGGTCGGGGACACGCGCCACCGCGATGTAGGTGGACTCCAGTCCGACGCGTTCGTCGTCGGCGAACAGCACCCGCTCCAGGTGCCAGACCGGTTCCCCGGGTGCGGTGCCCAGGTCGGCGGCGAGCGGGGCCGGGCACGGGTGCCGGGTCAGGCCGATGAGGGTACGGCCCGGGACGCGGCCCTGTCTGCGGACGCCCTCGGTGTAGCTGGCCAGGGCGAGCGGCTGGGCCAGTTTCGGCCCGGCCACGACGGTGCCCCGGCCCGCACGCCGCAGCCGCCCTTCCAGCAGCAGTTCCCGCAGGGCCTGGCGGACGGTCTCGCGGGACACCTCGTAGCGCAGGGCCAGTTCGCGTTCCGTCGGCAGGAGGCCGCCCTCCCCCAGTTCCTCCAGCAGCGGGACCAGCCGGGCCTTGAGCCAGTAGTACTTGGGCACGCGGCCGTGTTCGGGAATCCCGGCACGAACGGGGGCCGCCCCGTCGGCGGGGATCTCGTAGGGAACGGTGCTTTCACGCGAGGCAGCCACCCGGGCATCCTGCCAGGCGCCACCCCGCACACGGGGTGCCGCCCTTCACGGCGGGGCCGGCCGGCGGGTACCGGCTGCGACAGCCGGCGCCTGCCCGAAGGCGGCCGGTGCGTGCCACCGGGAACCTGCCGGCGCCCCACCGACGGCAGCCGGTGCATGCGACGAAAAGAGCCGGTGCCCACCCGACAGTCGCAGCCCGTGGACGCCGAAACCCCGCCCGACAACGACAGTCGGCATCGCTCGACGGCGACAGCCCGTGCGTGCCGACAGAAAGCACTGGTACCCGCCCGACCAGGGCAGCCGGCACCCACCCACCAGTAGCAGTCGGCGCCTGCCGGGCCAGGGCAGTCGGCGCTCACCCACCAGTAGCAGTCGGCACCTGCCGGGCCAGGGCAGTCGGCGCTCACCCGACACCGGCACCCACCCGCCAGCGGCAGCCGTCACTCGTCCGACCAGGGCAGTCGGCGCCCGACCGACACCGGCACCGACACCGGTCACCGGCACCCACACCAGCGGCAGCCGGCGCCTGCCCGGCCAAGAAACCGGCACCCCCCCGACGACAGCATCCGGCGCCCGCCCGCGCGGCCAGGGCACCCGGCACCCCGCGTCCGCCCGGCGGCAGCCCGCCCGGCCAGGGCGCGGCGGCCGGTACCACGTCGGCCGGGGCGGCGACCGGGGCGTGCCCGGTCGGGAGCGCTTTGTCAGGGTGGAAACATGAACCGCATGGACACCTCCCACGCTCCGCTCCGTGTCGGCCTGCTCGGTTACGGTCTGGCCGGCTCGGTCTTCCACGCCCCGCTGATCGCCACCACGCCGGGGCTCGCTCTGGACACCGTCGTCACCTCCGATCCCGAGCGGCAGCGGCACGCCCGGGAAGCGGGCGGGGCCGGCGGCCCGGTGCGGACCCTCTCCTCGGCCGACGAGCTGTTCGCCGAGGCGGACCGGCTGGACCTGGTGGTGGTCGCCACCCCGAACCGCACCCACGTCCGGCTGGCGCACCAGGCGCTGGACGCGGGGCTGCCGGTGGTGGTGGACAAGCCGTTGGCGGCCACCGCCGCCGAGGCCCGTGAGCTGGCGGCCAAGGCGGAGGCGGCGGGACTGCTGCTGGTGCCGTTCCAGAACCGCCGCTGGGACAACGACTTCCTCACCCTGCGCTCGCTCCTGGCGGAGGACGCGCTGGGCGAGGTGCACCGCTTCGAGTCCCGGTTCGAGCGCTGGCGGCCCCGTCCCAAGGGCGGCTGGCGGGAGTCCGGCGACCCGGTCGAGGTGGGCGGTCTGCTGTACGACCTGGGCAGCCATCTGGTCGACCAGGCGCTGACCCTGTTCGGGCCGGCCGCCTCCGTCTACGCGGAGTCCGATGTGCGCCGGGCGGGCGCCGAGGCGGACGATGACACCTTCATCGCCATCACCCATGAGAGCGGGGTGCGCTCCCACCTGTGGATGAGCGCGACCGCCGCCCAGCTGGGGCCGCGCTTCCGGGTGCTCGGCAGCAGGGCGGCGTACGTCAAGTACGGCCTCGATCCGCAGGAGGGCGCCCTGCGGGAGGGTGCCCGGCCCGCGGAGGGGGTGCGCTGGGGTGTGGAGCCGGAGTCCGCGTGGGGCACGCTCGGCGCGCTCGACGAGGTGCGGCGGGTGCCGACGCTGGACGGCGACTACCCGGCGTTCTACGACGCGGTGGCCGCCGCCCTGCGCGAGGGCACGCCGCCGCCCGTGACGGCGCACGAGGCGGCGGCCACCCTCCAGGTGCTGGAGACGGCACGCTCGTTCACGCGGGCCCGCACCCTGTGAGCGGGCGCCGAGCCCACCCGGGCCCGCAGCCCGTGAGCAGGTGCCGAGCCCACCCGGGCCCGCAGCCCGCCGTGAGCGGGCGCCGGCTCACGCGGACTTCATGACCTGCCGCTGGCGGCCCAGGCCGGTGATCTCCAGTTCCACGACGTCACCCTCACGCAGGTAGGGCTTGGGTTCGGGCTGTCCCATGGCGACACCGGCGGGGGTGCCGGTGGAGACGATGTCGCCGGGGCGGAGTGTCATGAAGTGGCTGAGGTAGCGGACCACTTCGGCGACGGGGAAGATCTGGTCCGCCGTGGTGCCGTCCTGACGGAGTTCGCCGTTGACCCACAGGCGCATGGCCAGCGCCTGCGGGTCGGGCACCTCGTCGGCGGTCACCAGCCAGGGGCCCAGCGGGTTGAACGTCTCGCAGTTCTTGCCCTTGTCCCACTGTCCGCCGCGCTCGATCTGGAAGGCGCGTTCGGACACGTCGTTGGCGACGGTGTAGCCGGCGACGGCGGCCATGGCCTCCTCGTGGGAGGACAGATAGCGGGCGGTGCGGCCGATGACGACGGCGAGTTCGATCTCCCAGTCGGTCTTGCGGCTGCCGCGCGGGATCAGGACGGTGTCGTCGGGCCCGACGACGGTGTCGGGCGCCTTCATGAAGACGATCGGTTCCTCGGGGACGGCGGCGCCGGTCTCGCGTGCGTGGTCGTGGTAGTTCAGCCCGATGCACACGATCTTGCCGATGCCCGTCAGCGGCGGTCCGGTCCGCAGCCCGTCGGCCTCCGTGCCGCCCGCCATCTCGGGCAGCCGGCCGGCCTTTGCCGCCTCCCGTACCCGTGCCAGTGCGGCACGGTCGGCGAGGAGGCCGGAGTCGATGTCGGGCACGATCCCCGACAGGTCGCGCAGTGTTCCGTGCTCGTCCAGCAGCGCGGGGCGTTCGGCTCCCGCTGTTCCGACGCGCAGCAGTTTCACGTCGCTCTCCCTCCCAGGCGAATCAGCCGATCCTCCAAGAGGGTGTTCAGATCCACAAGACCGCGTTCACGTACTGGACCGTAGGGGGCCGTAGGGGGCCGTAGCCGGGTCAGGCCCCCAGCAGATGCGCCACCGTGTGGATGGCGAGACCGGCCAGGGAGCCCACGACCGTGCCGTTGATGCGGATGAACTGGAGGTCCCGTCCGATGTGCGCCTCGATCTTGCGGGAGGTGTGCTCGGCGTCCCAGCCGGCGACCGTCTCGGAGATGAGGGAGGTGATCTCGTCCCGGTAGGTCGTCACCAGATGGACGGCGGCCCCCTCGACCCAGCCGTCCACCTTGCCGCTGAGCCGGCCGTCGGCGGCAAGCCGCTGCCCCAGGGACAGCAGGGCGGTACGGGCCCGCACCCGCAGTTCGCTGCGCTCGTCCTCGGAGGCGGCCACCAGCATCGACCGCACGGCGCCCCAGGCGGAGGAGATGAGGTCCTGCACCTCGCTGCGGGCCAGGGTCTCGTTCTTGAGCCGTTCGACCCGGGCCCGGGTGTCGGGGTCGGAGCGCAGATCGGCGGCGAAGTCGGTGAGGAACCGGTCGACGGCCCCCCGCGCCGGGTGCTCGGGCATGTCCCGCATCTCCGTCACGAAGCGGAGCAGTTCGCGGTAGACGCGCTCGCCGACCTTGCGGTCCACGAACCTCGGCGTCCAGCCCGGTGCCCCGCCCGCGACGGCCGCCATCACCGAGTCGCCGTGCTCCTCCAGCCACTCGGCGGCCCGGGTGCACACCAGGTCGACGACGCGGCGGTGCCCGCCGTCGGTGACGATCCGCTCCAGCAGGCCGCCGAGCCCGGGCGCGATCTCCTGGGCAGTGGCACGGCGGGTGATCGCCTCGCTGACGACGGCCTGCACGTCGGAGTCCCGCAGCACGGTGAGCGCGCCGCGCAGCGCGGTGGACAGTTCGGCGGTCACCCGGTCGGCGTTCTCGGGCTGGGCGAGCCAGGAACCGAGACGGCTGCCGATACCCACCGCCCGCAGCCGGGCGCGGACCACGTCGGCGGACAGGAAGTTCTCCCCGACGAAGTCGCCGAGGCTCTGCCCGAGTTGGTCCTTCTTGGTGGGGATGATGGCCGTGTGCGGGATGGGCAGTCCCATGGGCCGGCGGAAGAGGGCCGTGACGGCGAACCAGTCGGCGAGCGCACCCACCATGCCGGCCTCCGCCGCGGCGGCCACGTATCCGCTCCACGCCCCGGCCCCGGCGTGCTCCGCCCAGGTGGCCAGGGCGAAGACGGCAGCCATCAGCAGCAGGGCGGCGGTCGCGATGGCCTTCATCCGGCGCACCCCGCGACGGCGTTCCTCGTCGGCGGCGGTCAGCCCGGCGCTCCCACCGGGCCCCCGCGCCCCACCGGGCCCCAGGGGACCGCCGCCACCACCGGCGCCGCCCGGGCCCCCCGCGCCACCCGGACCACTGGCCCCACCGGCCCCGCCCGAGCCCATGGGTCCGCCGACACCCCCGGGCCCGTCGCTGCCGCCCGGCCCGCTCGTACCCCCCGGAGCACCGGCACCACCCGGACCACTCGTACCGCTCGTACCGCCTGACCCACCGGCACCACCCGCGCCGCCCGGGCCACCCACGCCACCAGGCCCATCGCCACCACCGGCCCAGCCCGAGTTCCCCGCACCACCCGGGCCACCAGACCCACCAGCACCACCGGCGCCACCCGAGCCGCCCGTACCACCGGGGCGGTCGGCGTCCGCCGGACCGTCGGGGACCGGCGGCAGCGCCACGGACGTACGGGGTCCGGACACCTCCGTACCGGCACCCGCCCCTCCTACAGACCCGGCGCCCGGCACCTCCACGGGATCCGCGAACGCGACGCCCGGCACTTCCACGGGTCCGGCGGACCCGGCGCCCGGTGCTTCCGCAGACTCGGCGCCCGGCACCTCCACAGGTTCCGCAGCCCCGGCGCCCGGAGCCCCCGCGGGTCCGGCGCCCGGGTCTCCCGCCGACCCGGCCGGGCCGTGTGCACCCGTTCGGCGTACCGCTCCGTCCTTGTGAAGGCGGTGTGCCCCGGATGCGGGAGCGTCGTGTGTGACAGCTCTCACGCCGGCATCTCCGCGACCGGGCAATTCATCCTCGTTCGTCCGTTCCATCCGCTCCCACCGTCCCCCTGGACGCCCTGGACACCGCCCCCCGCCCCCGGTCCGGCAGGGGGCCCGGGGGCGTCCATTCTCCCTCCGCCACCACTCGGTGGAACGGACCGAGGCTGTTGCGCGTCTGTCTGATCGGCAACACGGAGAACAACACGGAAAACAGCATCAGCAAGGACTCGGTGCCGTGCCGGGAGACCCCCCGGCCGGCCCTGCGGCGCACGGCCCCCCGACGGGTTCCGTGCCCCTTTCGTGGGATCATGGCACCGCCGACCAACCGGAGCCGCGGGCTTCGTTCAGCCGAGGAGAACCATCGCGCGTGACCAGGAACATGGGCTATGCCCTGCTCGCCGGACTTGCGGCGATCGTGGTCCTCGTGTCGACCGCGATATTCATCGGAGTGGGCAGCAAGGGCACCGGACTGGGCGAGGACTCCCCCCAGTCCCGCAACTCGGCGGCGCCCGCCTCCTCGGGCAACTGGGTCGGCACCTGGTCGGCCGCCCCGGCGGCGGCCGAGCCGAACAGCCGCGACGGGTTCGCCGACATGTCGATACGGAACGTGGTGCACACGTCCGTCGGCGGCACCCAGGCCCGGATCCAGCTGTCCAATCTGTTCGGCAACCGCCCGCTGACGATCTCGCACGCGACCGTCGCCCTCGCGGCGGCGCCCAGCAACCCGACGGCCGCGGCGGGCAGCATGCGCCGTCTCAGCTTCGGCAACAAGCCCTCGGTCACCATCCCGGCGGGCGGTGAGGTCACCAGCGACTCGGTGCGGCTGAACGTGCCGCACGCCGCCGATCTGCTGGTCACGACCTACTCGCCGACCCCCTCGGGCCCGGTGACCTACCACCCCTACGCACGGCAGACCAGCTACGTGGCCGAGGGTGACCGCACCGAGGACACCTCCGGTACGGCCTTCACCCAGCAGAGCCCGTACTGGCGGTATCTGACGGCCGTGGACGTGTGGAGCGCCGAGACGGACGGGGCCGTCGCCGTGCTCGGCGACTCGATCACCGACGGCATCACCTCCAGCCCCGGTGCGAACCGCCGCTGGACGGACTTCCTCGCCGAGCGGCTGCGCACCGAACGCGACGCGCCCCGGCTGAGCGTGCTGAACGCGGGGATCAGCGGCAACCGCATCCTGGTGGACGGCAGCAAGTTCTCGCCCAACAACGGGCCGAGCGGGCTGAGCCGCGTCAACCGTGACGTGCTCTCCCGTACGGGCGTGAAGGTCGTCGTCGTCGAGATGGGGCTCAACGACATCATCAAGCCGCCGCGGCAGCGCGATCCGCGGCAGATCGTCGACGGCATGCGGGACCTGGTGCGGCAGGCGCACTCCAGGGGGCTGCGGGTCGTCGGCGGGACCCTGACGCCGTTCGGCGGGCACCGCGGGTACAACCCGCGGATGGAGGCCGTCCGCCAGGCCGTGAACGAGCAGATCCGCAGCGGCAAGGTGTTCGACGCGACGGTGGACTTCGACGCCGCCCTGCGGGACCCGGCGCACCCCGAGCGGCTGCGTGCGGCGTACGACTCGGGCGACCATCTGCACCCGAGCGACAACGGCTACCGGGCCATGGCCCAGGCCCTGGACCTCAAGACGCTGAAGGGCTCGCGGCCGGCGAAGCTGTGAGCCCCGGCCGCCGCGCGCCGCGAGGGCCGGTCAGCCTCCGTACATCCGTGCGATGACGTCCTCGATGTCCGGCTCCCGTACGGAGAGGTCCACCAGCGGGTAGTCGGCGGCGATCCGGGCGACGAGCGGTGCGGCGCTCGCCGAGGCGGGGAAGGCCAGCCACTGGCGCGGCCCCTGCGTACGGACCGTGCGCGCACCCGGTATCCCCTCGATCGGGGGAAGCTCGCGCTCCAGGTCCACCACCAGGGTGCGCTCGCTGCGGCCCGCCTCGTGCAGCCCCGCAAGGGCGCCGTCGTACAGCAGCCGGCCGTGGTCGATGACCACGACCCGTTCGCACAGGTACTCGATGTCGCTGAGGTCGTGGGTGGTCAGCAGCACGGTGGTGCCGCGCTCGGCGTTCAGCCGCAGCAGGAACTCCCGTACCCGCGCCTTGCTCAGCACGTCCAGCCCGATCGTCGGCTCGTCCAGGTACAGCACGTCCGGGTCGTGCAGCAGCGCGGCCGTGATGTCGCCGCGCATCCGCTGCCCGAGCGAGAGCTGCCGCACCGGGACGTCCAGCAGCCCGTCCAGCTCCAGCAGCTCCACGCAGCGGGCGAGGTTCTCCTCGAACCGGTCGCGCGGGATGCGGTACATACGGCGCACCAGCCGGTAGGAGTCGCGCAGCGGCAGGTCCCACCACAAAGTGGTGCGCTGTCCGAAGACGACACCGATACGGCGCACCAGCCGGGTGCGCTCCCGCCACGGGTCCGTCCCGGCGACGCGCAGCCGCCCGCCGCTGGGGGTGAGGATGCCGGTGAGCATCTTGATGGTGGTGGACTTGCCGGCGCCGTTGGGCCCGATGAAACCGGCCATCTCGCCGCGCCGCAGCCGGAAGGAGACCCCGTCGACCGCCCGCACCTCGCTGGTGGTCCGGCGCAGCCACCCTGTTCTGCGGCGCACCCGGAACGTCTTGGTCAGGTCCGTCACGTCGATGAACGCCTCGTCGGTCGTCGGCACGGCCCGCCGTCCTCTCTCAGTTTCCCGTGCTGCGGTACGCCCGCAGCCCCGCCCGCCACACCAGCCCGGCCACCAGACAGCACACGAGCGCGACGGCGGGCGCGGCCAGGTCCGCCCAGCCCGGCAGGCCCAGCGGATCGTCGCGGCCCAGCATCCGCAGGGCGGGCAGCCAGTTCACGAACGCCAGCGGCACCACGAACGTCACCCCGCGCACCAGCTCCTTGCCGAAGACGGTGGGCGGGTACTGGAGCACCGTCGTACCGCCGTAGGTGAAGGCGTTCTGCACCTCCGCGGCGTCCTGCGCCCAGAACTGGAACGCACCGCCGACGACGAACAGACACCCGAAGATGACGCCCCCGCACAGCAGCATCGAGACCAGCAGCGCCACCCGCCCCGCCGTCCAGTCCAGCTCCAGCCGCGTCAGCGCCCAGCCCAGTACGAGCGTCCCCTGGAGGATGCGGCCCAGCCGGCGCAGCGCGAAGCGGTCGGCCGCCACCTGGCTGAGGACGGGCACGGGCCGGGTGAGCAGGACGTCCATGGTGCCGTCGCGCACCCGGCGGCCGACCCGCTCGGCCGTGCCCAGGATCAGGTCGGCCAGCCCGAAGGCGACGCAGGCGGTGCCGTAGAGGAAGGCGACCTCCGGCAGCGAGAAGCCGCCGAGCGCGTCCACCTGGGAGAACATCAGCATGATCGCGACGAAGTCGAGGGCCGTGGTGGCGAAGTTGGCCGCCAGCATCATCCAGAACGAGGCCCGGTACGCCCATGAGGAACGGATCCACATGGCCGCGATGAAGCCGTACGCACGCACCCCCCACACGGCGCGGCCCAGCACCTTGCGGACCCGGCCCGCCGCCATGGCCTCAGCCACCCTGGACCACCACCTTGCGGGTCGCCAGGGCCTGCAGGAGCCGGCCCGCGGCCAGCAGCACCACCGCCCACACCGCCTGGAAGGCGAGCCCCGCCAGGGCCCCGCCGGGCTGGGTGCCCAGCAGGACATCGGCGGGCACCTGGAGCGTCGCGGCCCACGGCAGCTGCCGCGCCACGTCGCCGAACTCGCCGGGGAAGACGTTCAGCGGCAGCAGCATCCCCGAGAAGAACATGCTCAGCAGCGTGGACAGGGCGCTCAGTCCCGTGGAGTCCAGCAGCCAGAACCCGCACAGCGCCCACAGGTAGCGCACCGCGAAGCTGACGACGACCGCCAGCAGTACGGAGAGCAGGAACAGCGCCCACACGAGGGGGGAGGCCGGCAGCGCCAGGTCGAAGACGAGCGCCCCCGCGACCATCGGCACCACCCCGCGGCCCACCAGCTGGAAGGCGGCCCTGCCCAGGTCGTGGGCGAGCCACCACAGCTGGAGGTCCACGGGCCGGTACAGGTCGACGGCGATGTCGCCGTTGCGGATCCGTTCGTGGAGCTCGTCCTGGAAGCCGCCGCCCATCAGCGCGGCGGCGGCCAGCAGCGCCTGACCGGTCCAGACGAAGGTCAGCGCCTGTGACTGGCCGTAACCGCCCAGCTGCGGACGCTCGTGCCACAGAGCGATGAACGTATAGGCGAGAATGAACCCGAAGACGGTGTTGGTGAAGACGCCGGCCGCCGTGGCGACGCGGTAGGTGGCGTACCGCCGGAAGCCGCTCGCGGCCACGGCAAGATTGAGGCGGAGCAGATGCATCCTTTCGCGCTCCTCCACCGTCTTCCTAGTAGCACTTCCGTGCGAGAACCGAGCCTGGGCAAGCGAGGAAGCTTAGTGCGGGGCCGGGCGGGTGACCACCGAATATTCACCGGTCCCCGCGGCCCCTGGGCTCGTTCCGCGGTGCGGAGGGTGCGAAAGTGTTCTACGGGGCGTACCACGAATCGCCCGCCATTGGACGAGGAGTCCCTGCAGACATGAGTGACGAGCCGAAACGCGACGCCGAAGGCCGAGAGCCGGAGTCGGACGGCCCGCCAGGAAAGAACCCGCCCCACAAGGACGCCCGGTCCCGGGGCGCCGCCCCGAAGAACGGCCCCGAACGGGGCAAGGGCACCCCCGACGACGCCCCCGGCGGCAACACCGGGGATACCCCCGGCGGTACCCCCGGCGAGAGGGACACCCCCGCCGCGCGCGGTACCTCCGGCAAGGGCGGCGACGCAGGGAAGAGCGGCAGTACCGGCAAGAGCGGCGGCACCAGTAGGAGCGGCCCCGCGGACAAGAGCGGCCCCGCCGCCGAGGGTGCCTCCGGCACGGAAGGAGCCCCCGCCAAGGGGGCCGCCGCGCCCGGTGGCAACGGTGCCAAGGGGAGAGGCGGCAAGACCGGCGCTCCCACGGGTTCCGCCACCCCGGCGGAGGGCACCCCGAAGGGCACCGTCCCCGGGGGCACCCCGGCGCGGCCCGTCTCGTCGAAGGGCGCGGCGGCCGGCAAGAGCGCCGGCGACGGTGGTTCCCCCGCCAAGGGCACCCCGCCCGTCCCGGGAGCCCCCGGCAAGGCCACACCCACCGGTGCCGCACCCGGCAAGGGCGCACCCGACGGCGGCACCCCCGCCAAGGGCACCCCCGACAGCGGCGTACCCGGCAAAGCCACCCCCGGCAAGGGCGTACCCGCGGGCAGCCCCGCAGGCAAGGGCGTACCCGCAGGCGGCGCCCCCACAGGCAAGGTGCCCGCTGGAGGCGGGCCCGGTGCCGAGGAGACGGCTCTGCTCCAGCAGGCGGGCGGGCTCTCGGACGGCCCGGGTGCGGAGCGGACCCCGCCCCCGGACGGCAAGGGCAAGAAGAAGGGCCGGGAGAAGCGGCAGAAGCGGCGCCGCACCGGCTGGCGCCGGCTGCTGCCGACCTGGCGCATGGTGCTGGGCGGCGTCCTGCTGATCGTGCTGCTCGTCTCGGGCGCGCTGGTCGCCGGCTATCTGCTGGTGAGCATCCCGGCCCCGAACAAGGCGGCTGCCGCGCAGACGAACGTCTTCCTGTACGCGGACGGCACCCAGATCGCCCGGGACGGGGACGTCAACCGGGAGATCGTGCCGCTGAGCAAGGTGCCCAAGAAGGCGCAGCACGCGGTGCTGGCGGCGGAGGACCGCGACTTCTACCACGAGTCGGCGGTGGACCCGCAGGCGATGCTCCGCGCGGGCTGGAACATGCTGACCGGTGGTGAGCGCCAGTCCGGCTCGACGATCACCCAGCAGTATGTGAAGAACTACTACCTGAGCCAGGACCAGACGGTCACGCGCAAGGCGAAGGAGTTCTTCATCGCG
>Ga0164243_10009928_pt1 | contig 13746 bp, 11 predicted proteins | sample OricompcompostOP_FD_108781 | JGI IMG/M metagenome (GOLD analysis project Ga0164243, IMG submission 108781) | Organic Plus compost microbial communities from Emeryville, California, USA - Original compost - Organic plus compost (OP) | ecosystem: Engineered > Solid waste > Mixed feedstock >... | reverse complement strand
CCCACGCCCCGTCGCCGTCGGCGATGACCACCGGCAGCGGGTGGTAGTTGTGCGCCGTGTGGCGCTCTGCCTCAAGAACCGCGTCGTCAGTCCGCAGTGCGTTGCTCATGGTCGCGATCCTCCTCGATGGGGCTTGGTAAGCAAGGTGCCCTTGTTAACGCCCAGCGGCTAACAAGGGCACCTTGCTCACTTCGGGGGGTCAGGGGTGGCGCAGTTCGAGCGTGCAGCACTTGGGACCGCCGCCCGCCTTGAGGAACTCCGAGACGTCCACCGTCACCGGTTCGAAGCCGCGCTCGCGGACCTGCTCGGTCATCCGACGGGCCTGCACCGGCAGCACCACGTGCTTGCCGTCGCTGATCGCGTTGAGTCCCAGCCACTTCGCGTCGGCGAGGCCGACCTCGATGGCGTCCGGGAAGAGCCGGCGCAGCACCCGGGCGCTGGCCGCGCTGAACGCCTCGGGCAGGAACGCGATGGTGTCGCCGAGCACGGCCAGCGCCGTGTCGAGGTGGTAGAAGCGCGGATCGACCAGCTGCAGGGTCACCACCGGGCGCCCGAACCGCTCCTGCGCCTCCAGATGAGCGGCATGGTCGGTACGGAAACCCGTACCGGCGAGCAGATAGTCCGGGGTGAGCAGCAGGTCACCCTCACCCTCGTTGACCGACTTGGCCTCGTGGGTCTCGAACCCCAGGCCCGCGAGCCGGTCCAGATAGGCCGGCGCCTCCGCGGCGCGCTGCGGGAAGCGGAACTGCGCGCCGTACGCGATGCCGTCGATGACGGTCGCGCCGTTGGCGGCGAAGACCATGTCGGGCAGGCCCGGGATCGGCTCGATCTCCTCGACCGTGTGGCCCAGCGAGAGGTAGGCGTCACGCAGGGTGTTCCACTGGCTGATGGCCAGCGAGTTGTCGGTGGGGATGCTGGGGTTCATCCAGGGGTTGATGACGTACTCGACGTTGAAGAAGGTCGGCCGGCACATGAGGTAACGGCGAGGAGTCGCGGTACGGGACATCGGGTCTTCACCTCCGGGTCGCGCGTCACTCGGGTGAGCTGGCGAGCCCGCGGACGGGCTCGGCGACGTCGGCGCCGTGGGACGGCGGCGGTCGGCGATGGCTCGGGGAGCCTGTCGACGGTGGGGGCGGGACGCGGGTACCGCCCGGACAACGAGCCTACGGACCGCGCGAGGCGCTGACTATTGCCGGAAGTTGCGTGAACACGACGATTCATTGTCTATTCACGGGCCGTACTGGCAGATCGTTGCGCGACCAGTACGGGAGCGCAACCGTACGCCCAGGGAGAAATCACGCCTCGGCGGACACCGGACGACCGGCGGCTGAGGGCAGGATGAGCCCATGAAAATCGGACTTCAGATCCCACACCTCACCTGGCCCGGCGGCGGCCCGACGCTCGGCGCGGACCTCGCCGAGGTGGCCCGTACGGCTGACGCCGCCGGGTTCGAGTGGGTCGCCCTCATGGACCACTTCTTCCAGATCCAGTTCGTCGGCGATCCGGAAGAGCCGATGCTCGAGGCGTACACGACTCTCGGGTACCTGGCAGGGATCACGAGCCGGGCCAAGCTGCTCACCCTCGTGACGGGCAACATCTACCGCCACCCCGGCGTGCTCGCCAAGCAGGTGACCACATTGGACGTTCTCTCCGGCGGGCGGGCCTGGCTCGGCATCGGCGCCGGCTGGTTCGAGGCCGAGGCGGTCGGGCTGGGGATTCCGTTCCCGCCGTTGAAGGAGCGCTTCGAGCGGCTGGAGGAGTCGCTGCAGATCATGCACCGGATGTTCAGTGACTCCGAGGAGCCCTTCGAGGGCAGGCACTACCGGTTGCAGCGGCCGCTGAACTCGCCCGCCCCGCTCACCAAGCCCCACCCGCCGATCCTCATTGGTGGCGGGGGCGAGAAGAAGACGCTCCGGCTGGTAGCGAAGTATGCCGATGCCTGCAACCTCTTCCCGTCACCGGAGCTGCCCCACAAGCTGGAGGTGCTGCGTGAGCACTGCGAACGGGAGGGCCGCGACTACGACAGCATCATGAAGACGGTGATCCAGCCCATGTCGATCGGCGCCGACGGCCGGGGTGTCGACGAGTTGCTCGCCCAACTGGAGCAGTTGGCCGGGCTCGGCGTTCAGGGCTTCATCGGCCAGGTCGCGGACGTCGAGACCATCCGGCCGTTGGAGGTCATCGGCAGCCAGGTCATCCCCGCCGCCGCCGCTCTCTAATCCCCGCGATCTTGGGGTTTTCCGCGTGAGTTGATCTCCAATCACGCGGAAAACCCCAAGATCGGCGCGGACATGGTGGGCTCAGGTGCCGCCGGGTGCCGGGGCGCCGGGCGGCGGTGGCGGCGGCGGTGCGGTCGGCACCGGCGTGGTCACCGTGGAGTTGGGCATCGTGTCCGGCGGCGGCGGCAACGGCTGACCCTGCATCGGCGCGCGGTTGTGCTCATCCACAATGGACGTCACCCGGCACTGCACGTGCCCGTCCGGTGTGGGTTGCGCCACCTGCGCGGTGAACGTCGCCTGCGCCAGCTGGTTCGGCTGAGTGTTCACCTGTACGGTCCCGCCCGCGATGGGCGCCGACTCCGGTCCGAGCTGTACGGCGACGGTGAACGTGTGCGCCCCGTCGGTCTGCACCTGCACCACGGCGTGCGCCTGACCGCCCTGCACCCAGCAGTCGCCGACGTTCCACGATGCTGTGACCGTGCCGATCGTCGGTGACGGGGTCGCCGTGATCGACGGTGTGACCAGGGTGGACGGTGTCGCACCGGGCGTCGCGGTCGGCGAGGCCGGGGGCGCCGCGGGTGCCGGCGACCCGGTCGGCGTTGGCGTCGCCGTGGTCGCGGTTGGCGCCGCCGTGGTCGGGGTCGGCGTAGGCGTCGTCGGCGCAGTGGTGGTCGTCGTGGTCGGCGCAGAGGTGGTCGGCGCGGCCGTCCTCGTCGTGGTCGGCGCGGCCGACGGTGGCGCAGAGGTTGACGTACGGGTGGTCGGCGCAGCGGTCGTCGTCGGTGCCGGCGTTGTCGGGTGGCTGGTCGCCGGTGCCGGCGAGGCCGGAGCGGGCTGGGCCGACGTCGGTCCGGACGAGGACGGCAACGGTGCCGGCGACGGCAGCGTCGGAACGTCCGGTGCCGGTGTGTCCGCGTTGCCCGTGGTGGTGACCGGACGCCGGAAGGCCTGGCCCGTCTCGACGGAGACGAAGACGAAGGTCTGTACGGTCTGGGTGGCGGCCACGACCACGGTCAGGTTGTTCTGCTGGAAATTGGTCCACTGTGGACCAACGAACGTCACCGAGGTGAAGGCGGCGGGCGGCGTGAGCGGGTTGCCGCAGAAGCACTTGACGACGGGTAGCCCCTGCTCGTTCACCAGCACTGCCGTACCGGCCTGAAGCACAGCCTCGAACGACGTGATCTGACCGTCCTTGAAACCGTGGTTGGTGACCAGCGTGTCCGAGCGCAGGATCGCCGGCGTCAGGGTCGAGATGTACTTCGGGATGTCCTGGACCTGGATGTTCAGCACGCTGGCCCAGGCCGCCGCCTTGACCCGGTCCTGCTGGAGGAAGGCCGTCATCTTGGCCGGATCGCAGCTGGCCTGGTTCAGGGTTCCGCCGAAGAGCCCGACCGTGTTGCCGGAGAACTGACCGCCCACGTTCGCCGGCGGGTGGAGGTTGTTCACGTCCGTACCGACCGTCGGCGAGAACGGGTTGTCCCCCGCGGTCTGGACCGGCTCAAGCCTGATCGTGGTGGTCTGAGCAGTGGTTCCGCTGGTCGCCGCCGCCTGGTCGGGCGTCTGCACGGTGCACCCGGTGAGCCCGAGCACGGCGGTGAGCAGCGCACCTCCCATCGCAGCGAGTCCGCGGAGCTTGCGTGGTGGGTCGTCGGACAACTTCGTGCGGCGCATGGACATCGCTCCCCAGTGCGGCGTCGTAGCCGTTCTCTCGTGTTGTCTGTTCCGTTCGCGGCGTTCGGCCACCTCGGTTATCCCTTTTTGCCCCTTTCGGGCGAGCTGGCCGAGCCGAAGCTCACCGTAACGCCGGTTCATGCATCAGGAGCACAAACTCCCTTTTCCGAGATACCAGGACTTTTGTGGCGTATCGTGCGCGCACCCATCAGCCACGATCAGTCTCGGACGGCTGGCTGAGTGATGTTTTGTACGGTTTTACACCGAATTTCTCGGGCACGTGTCGATCATTTTCGGTCACTGCCACCCGAGCATTGGCACACTTGTGCAGGTCAGGGGACTTGCCGAAAACGGCCTCAAGATCTTTCCCGGCTCGACTTGGTTTTTGTCGTACCCCCCACCCACAATCGAACACATGTTGCCAGCATCGCTGTTCGCTCCCCTCGACCTCTCCGCCGCCGTCGAGGAGTCCCGCCGCACCCAGGGCGCCCACGGCGTCGTCGACCTGCTCGTGGTCACGCTGACCGACCGCCGACTGCGCAGTGACGCTGTCATCGATGAACATCTCGCCGCCCTGAAGTCCGCGTGCCGGCAGACGCGGCGCTACCGGGAGGCGCTGCCGGTGCTGCACCGGGTCGCCGCGCTCAACCCCGACCGCCGCCACGAGATGGCCGCCGAGATCGCCATGGTGCACGCCCACCTGGGCGAGCACAGCCTGGCCGTCTCGATCCTGGAGACCGCGATCGCGCAGCAGCGCCGACTCCCGGCATGGAAGCGCAGCCTGGCGTTTTGCCTGGTCGCGGAGGTTGTGGCCTACGCGCTGCACCGCCCCGACCTGGCCGGCGAGTGTGCCGAGCTCGGCTGGTCGACCGCGACGCCAGCGCCCAAGCGCACGCGCGCCACCTCCCGGTCCGGCGCCGCCGCCCGCACGGTCAAGCCCGCGACGAAGGCTGGCGAGAAGCCCCGTGAGGTGACGCCGAACGAGCTCGCCGCGGCGGCGGTGCCGGCGAGCGTGCCCACCGTGGGGCGCCGTCGGGCCAAGGGGCCGGTGCGGCAGCTCTCGGTGCTCAGCGCTGGCGACGGTCCGGTCTTCACCGACGACATCGCGCCGGCCGAGGCGGCCCGTCCTCTCCTCACCGTCGTCGGCGGGACGGCAGCCTGACCCCCGATCAGGCCACTCTGATCCACAGTGGACTGTCGCATCCCGGACAGGCATGGCAACCCGTTTGTCCAGGAACAGCAGTTCTCGTCCGCTTGCTGCCCTTCGGCCCGATCCGTGGCCTCCCGGCGACGACCATGGGCCCACCCCCCACTGCCGCGGCGGGCCACGTCCGCGAGGTTCAGCGGGATCCAGACCATTGCACGCTCAGGTTCGCCTGCAGCGTTTGCGCTGGCCAGGGCTCGCCGCCGACGTCGAGGCCACGTCGCCCCGACGAGGCCGGCGTCGAACGGCCGCCCCACGTCGCCAGTGACCGGGCACGGCGGCAGGTCGTCGCCCGCCGACCGACAGGCCGAGTCCGTGCGGCCCGGCCGGCCGACACGGCCGTCACGGAGATCGGTAACCCGTTGGAGAGGCGGGTTTGGGCTGTGCTACGGTACTTCCCGTTGCCGAGCGAGCGCCGCTAGCTCAACTGGCAGAGCAGCGGACTCTTAATCCGCGGGTTCGGGGTTCGAGTCCCTGGCGGCGCACCAACGAGACCAGCGCTGTAAGCGCTGGTCTTTTGGTTTTTCGCCTCCGGTGGCGGGCTTTGCCAGTGACGCTCGGCCGGCGACGGACGTCGCAGGAATTGCAGTCCTACCCGTCCTCGGAGACGATCACCGATTGGCCTGCCGCGAGCATCGCGTCGATTGCCGCAGACCGCCGCATCTCCAGGCCGTGGATGCTCAGTTGCCGTGATGCGCCGGTGGTTACCGTGATGCACCGGCCGAACCGCACGTCATCACCCACCCGAGGCAAGACCGGGCCAAAGGCCGCCGCGCACGCGCGTCTCAGACCATGTACCGGCACCTCGATAAGGAACGACCCGAACCAGCGGGCGGGTCGCGGCGCCGTTGAGGAGGGTTCACAATATCCTCCTTCCCATGACGGCCGCCATCCCCAACTATGAAGCCGCCTTCGAGACCGCCGTGCGTGACTTCTGGTCCACGCGAGCTTTTCAAACGCAGGAGAACATCCGCCGAGGCAGCCCAGATGTCGGTACACGCGGCGCCGTCACCGCCGGGCAACATCTCAATGAGGTTCGCAGGGTCCTCCACCAGGTCCTCGAGGACGCTGGTCTGCCCCGGCGCATTGGAAGCAACCGACTGCCCGGCTATTACCGAGGATCAAAGAACTGGGACACTGTCGTAACCTACCGTGGCAGCGTCCTCGCGATCATCGAACTCAAATCCCAAGTAGGCTCGTTCGGCAAGAACCAGAACAACCGCATCGAAGAGATGGTCGGCCAGGCGCTCGACATCTGGCGCGCCGCCCGCGAATCACTCCTCGGGCGAGTGCGTCCATGGTTCGGCTACGTCATGCTCCTTGAGGACAGCCCTGACTCTCGGGAGCCATCGAGGACTACGACACTCGCGGGCTTCCCGCCCGACCCGGCATTCGAGCAGGCCAGCGCCATCGAGCGCTATCGTCTCGCCTTCGAACGACTTCGCATGGAGCGCGATATGGACGCCGTCTGCCTGGCGGTGTCCGACCAGCAGAGTCAGGCCGTCCGTTACCCCGACTCCACCATGACCTTCCAGGCGTTCGCGAGCGCGCTTTATGCCCGTGCCATCGAAATGCAGGGCCAACTCGGCTCGCCGCCGCCCAACCCCAACGTCAGCATGCCACTGCAGCAGCCAATCGACCTTTGAGTCCGTAGACGCGGATTGCCGCCCGGGTCGCCGCCGCAACATTCCTGGCGACAAAAGCATCACGCAGCGCCGCCCGGTCTTTGGCCAAGATGTCATCTGGCCGCGGAATCCGAATTCTTCGGAGGTACTGTGCCTGAAACCTCAGCGTGCCGCCTCGCATCTTAACGGCGTAGGCGTCCACGAACGCTTCCGCGACCTTCGACAATAGCAAGCCGCCCAGCACATGCAGATCCCACTTGTCAGAAACAACGTAATACAGATTGTGATGCGGGTAGAAACCACCCTCATCGAGAACCGGGTGAATCACCATCTTCATGTCCGGGAAGAGCAGCTTTGCCCTAGCCGCGAGGAAAGGATCGACCTTATCGATGGTCCGGTACCACATGCTGGGTGACCTTCCCGCGACATGCCGTGCCCGCAGCGTCACACCGCGCTGCTCGAGGTACCTCCGCAACCTCGGGTACCGAGCCAGATCGACAAGCTTGCCGGTCTGGTCCCAGGGGTTAACGAGGTAGTGTCCGGACCACTCCAGCACGCCCGAGCGAGTATCCCGCACCATGGACAACGGGAGCAGACGATCGTCCTCGACATCCGCATTCGTCGTTACAAATACGCCATCCGCACCGGTCGCGACTCCGATCCCCACTCGGGTTCCCGTGCTTTCGTCCTCGAGCGGCTCAAACCGGTCATTCAACTCCTCGACCAGCGCGAGCCTGTCGGGCGAACCGCTCGGCCAGGAATCACTCGTGTCGAACCAATGCGGTAGCCACGATGCCGAGATGCCCTTACGGCGCAGCGAACGAGTGCCGGCCGGGTCCGTCGCCCACTTCGTGAGCGCCTTCGCATCCGCAGGTCCACACTCGACGGTCGTTTGAGCCACCAACGCGCGAGATTGCGGGCCCCGGCGGATCACCATCACCGCCGGGTACGCCGAAACCTCCTCGTCAAAGGCATCCACGTCATGCATCGTGATGACCGCTTCGACGCCATACCTCTCGGCCACCATCCGCCGCAGCTCGCGACCGTACTGGTTCCTCATCCACCGGTCTGCGCAGATGAACCCCACGACGCCGCCGGGCTTCAACGAACGCAGACTCGCCTCAATGAAGCCCACGTATATGTCTGCCCGGCCAACCATCGACGGCCATGCCGCCCGGTAGGCCGCCATCCGTTCCGTCGGCACGTCCTCGATCCGGATATACGGTGGGTTGCCAAGGACGAAGTCCGCGTCCGGCGCTTCATCGCGGAGAAGGTAATCGTCGTGTCGAACCCATGTGCGCGCCAACCATCGAGCATCTGTCACAGCCCAGCCGTCTGCGACCAGGGTTCTCTCCACCAAACGCCGGCTGGCGACTACGTTCCGCCTAAGAAGGTCGTAAGCCCGGATCGCCCCCGCCGCCGACCTGATCGACTGCCCTCGTTCGCGGCATGCCTCGCTCAAGCGCTCGACCATCGGCACCAGAAACGCCCCACCGCCACATGCCGGTTCGACTGCCGTCAGGTTCGCGAGATCCTTGTCCTGAACGTACCCAGCAAGATCCAGGATGAGATCCACGATCCACCGCCTGGTGAACACCTCACCATGCTCAACAGCTTCGTCCGGAATCGTCCGAAGCTGCGCCATACCCACGTCGAGTAGCGGCTGGGTGGCCCGGTGGTCTCTGCTCATGGGACGAGAGTAGAACATGAGTCCGACAATGCTGTTTCCTCGACACGCCGCCGCACACCCGACATCACGCACGACGGTGTGCTCCCGGGCTAGCCGGTCGCCGTGCTCACCGGCGACAGCAACGTCGACTCCCCGTTGCTGACCGACGTCAGACGTCGTCCACCAGCGATGTCTGCCCCTCGGCATCCCCCAGAGGTACGCTCGCACCGCCACCACCGGCGAGGCCCTGCCACTGCCGCACCCGTTCAGCGGCCAGATCGACACCGGCACCCTCCACCGGCGCTGACCAGCCTCCATCCCCGACGGCAGTCTCAGTCCTGTCGGACGTCCGGTGGTTGTGCGGAGGGGTAGCCGATCTCGTCGCAGTCCTGCTGGACGTCGGTGAGCGTGAGGTCCGGATTCAGCGCCGCCACGACCGCGTCGTCGAGCGGACGCAGCGCCCACACGTGCGCCACGGCGGCGGCATCGAGCGTGGTCTCGTAGTAGTCGGTGGCGAAGGCGAGGTAGGTGTCCGGGCTCGGATCGCCGAGGATGGCGAGCATCTGGGCGCCGTCGGGACTGGTGCGGTGCTCGCCGTACGGCGGGAACTCGATGACGCCGGTCCGCCAGCCGTCGTCGCTGGTCTGGCGCCACAGAACGAAAGTGGCGTCGAGCTGGCCGTCGTTGCTGAACGCGGGCTCGCGGACCTGGGCCTCGAAGACCGCGGGCACGGTGTCGATCAGGCCCGGCCACAAACCACCGTTGATGGCGGGGCTCATCGGCGACTCGTGGTCCAGGCCGCAGATGAACACACCGGGCGGCCCGAAGACGATCGAGTACTCGTCCCCGCTCCCGTTGCGCATCGACGCCATCTCCTCGTCGGGTGACCAGCCGGCGTCGAACGAGTAGTAGCGGAACTCCCACTCCGGAGACACGATCGCCTCGATCATCGCCAACGCGCGGCACCGGTCGCGCAGCACCGGGATCTCGGGCAGGAGCGCCGCGACGTCGTACACGTTCATCCGCATATCGAACCAGAACCCCCCAAGAGCCCGCACGCCTTCGGTCAGTCGGCGAGCGGGTCCCAGTGGTTGGCGTACCGCAACACGGACTGGGCGAGGTCGGGGTGGTTGGCGGCCCAGATGGTGTCGAAGAGGTACCACTGCTGATAGCCGAAGAAACCGTCGCAGTGCATCGCCAGTTCGGCGATGTGGTCGCCCACCCTCAGCAACGACGCCTCCGGCCGGCGGCCGCCGACGAGCCGCGCCCCGTCGACCAGGTCCATGGCGAGCCGGTGGGCCGCGGCGTGTTCGTCGGGCAGCCCAGGCCACGGGGAGTCGGCACCGAGGCTGAACCCGGGCCACCGGTTCGCGCGCTCCAACGCCACATCCAGCGCCGGCGCACCGGGTGTGACGAGCGCACGCAACACCCGCAACTCCGGCGGCCAGGCCGCGGCCACCGCGGGATCGACGGTGGTGAGGCGACCGGCGAGCGCCGGCAGGGCAGTCCCGGGGAACGCCAACGGTGCCGTGATGGCCAGGCTTTCCCCGTCGTAGAAGGTGAGGAGCACGACGTACGTCGTCTCCTTGTCCTCACCCGCCGGGGCCGCGACGCTCACGGGAACCTCGGGCTGGAAGTCCTGCCGCTCGCCGGCCTCCTCGGGCAGCGGCCACGTGTCCCGCAGCAGGTAGGCCAGGCGCGCCGGCCGCGCCGCGATCACGTGGTCGTCGAGAAAGAAGTAGGCGAGCTCGACCTCGTCGTCGTCGGTACGCACCCGCAGGCTGTGGTCGTCGAGGCGGATGTAGTCGGCGTCGCCCTCCACGTAGAGATGCTCGTGCAGGAGCCGCCGCAGTTCGTCCGTGGTCCCGGGCACCGGCAACCCGTGCTCGCTCGCCTCCTCAAAGATCGAGGCAAGGCCATACACCGGGCCGTCCAGCTCGGCCTCGACCCACGCCCGCGGGTCCTCGACCGTCCAGCCACGCTGAAACCAACCCAGCACCGTCTGGTCCGGCAGCGAACGAAGACGCCGACTCAGCGGACCCTCGTAATGGGAGCGATAGACGAACTGCACGCACCAGACCCTACCGTCCCGGATTCACGGCGCGGACGAAGCGGACTAGCGTGGCGTAACGTCGCCTCGGGCCACAGCAATAGCATCGGGGTCTATGTCGATGTGATCCGGGAGGGACGGAGACAATGCCACCCGTGGAGACGCCAGAAGAACAATCCTGGCCCCCCACTGCCGAGGCGCTCATGCGGTCACGGTTCTCCGCGTTCCGTGACGGGGACGCGGCGTGGCTACTCGCCTCCTGGCACCCGTCGACCCGCCCGGCACAGCTCGACCTCAGTCACAACCCGACGTGGCGTGGGCTCCAGATCGTCGACACTGTGGCGGGCGGGCCGGACGACGACACCGGGATCGTCGAGTTCCGGGCGACCTACCTCGCTCCCGAGGGCGGGGTCGGCATCCAACACGAGCGCTCCCGGTTCGTCCGCGAGGACGGGCGCTGGTACTACCTCGACGGGGAGTAGGCCAAGACGCTGACGATGTTCGGCGGACAGATCACCAGGGCGTGGTTGTCTGACTCCCGACGCTCCCGCTGTCAACTCGGGGTGGCCCATCAGGCGGTGGGCAGGCCAGAATGCGTCCATGGCGTACGCCGACCTGACGACCGACGACTGGGCTGCCTTGTCCGACGAGCAGGCCCGCCACCTGGCCGAGCGGATGGCCGAGGCACGAGGGCTTCGGCTGGTCGACGTCCGTTGGCATGAGTTCGCCGGACGCCGGCACCGGCTGGCCCTCTTCGACCGCGACGGGATGCTGTTCTCACTGGTGCCCGGCGGTCAGGCTCTGTTGGGCTACGACGGTGCACGGTTCCAGCCGACGCCGGCGCAGGCCGCCAGCTACGCCGAGAGCGCCGGTGTCTTTGGCCCGCCGACGATCGCCGAATACCTGGATGGCGTGACGTCGCCGCAACGCGAGGTGTCGCTGCCGGCGATGCTCGTGGCCGTGGAGCCGTTCGAGCCCTGCGCGCAGACGCTCGCCGTGGACGATCCCCGCGTGCTGGAGTTGGCTGCCAAGGCCGGCGGCAATCCGCCTCGCGGCGGGATCATGACATTCGGGCCGGACGGTGGCGGGATGGAGTTGCGGTTCGACGATCACGGGCAGATCGCCGGCGCGAGGACGAAGACCACGGTGACTTACGCCGACGCAGTCGAGCGCGTCGAGGGGCTCGGGCTGCGACTGTCCACACCGGACGAATGGGAGTGGGCCTGCGGGGCGGGCGCAACCACGCTGTTCCGGTGGGGTGACGACACGCCCGCCTCCGGCTACCCGTACGACCACTGGGCCGGCCCACACCGCGAGCCCAACCTGTGGGGCCTGAACATCGGCCAGGACCCCTACAAACACGAATGGACCACCGAGCCCAGCATCGTCTGCGGCGGTGACGGCGGCGGCGCGACCTGCGGTGGCGACGGCTTCTTCGTCGGCTGGACCACGATCGCCACCGCCTACCGCAACATCGAGTTTGGCGAATGGCTTAACTCCGATGACGGCTACATCGACGAACTCCTCGTACGCCCCGTCATCGACCTCACCTGACCGGCGCTACCGGTCAGGGAGAGACAGCGTCGAGCGCTTCGACGGCCTTCGCCTGCTGGGGTAGCGGCCGGGTCCCGCCGCTGAGGCGGAACTCGGGGGCCTCCGCCTCGGTGCGGTACTCGACGACGGCGACATTGTGCTTCTGCAGCGCGGCCAGGACCTCCTCCGGCGTGCAGTAGAAGAACTCCCGCCGGTTGTTCACCTTGTTGACCCGGCGGTCGGCGAACTCCTGGTGCAACATCGCCTCGACCGAGACCGCGTCGTCCACGAAGAACAGGGCGTGGATGTCGAACCGGAACGGCACGCTGGCGTCGCCCAGCTCGTCCACCCTCTCTCTGGGTTCCTGCCGCCGCGTCATTCCGATCTTCACCACTCCCTCACCGAAGGAGCCTATGTTGGAGATGACGTAGACATATCCACAACGGACGTTGGCGGCCCGGTAGTCGACGTCGGCGATCGCCCGGTCGACGTCGGCAATCTTCGCTTCGAGGTCGGCCACCCCGGCGGCGTCGCCCCGCTCCCGCAGGGCGGCGAGCGCGTTCTGGTAGTGCTGCCGCTCCTTCTCCAGGCGCTCGCGCTGCCGGCGCAGTTCCTCCTCGACGCGCCGCTCCTCCCGCAGCCGCTCGCGCTCGGCGCGTTCCTGCTCCTTCTCGGCCTGCACCGCCTGCAGATGCTGGGCGGCCAGGGCAAGCTCGTCGAGGCGGAGCCGCTGGTAGTACTCGGTGATCTTCAGATCGATCATCCGGCCGCTGTCCTCCACCCGCGTGGCCGCCTTCAGCAAGCGGGCCTGGGCGGTCTGGAGATTGCCGGCCCGCACCGCCTTCACACAGTTCTCGGCCTCGGCGTTGTAGGCGGCGAGCATCGCCTTCGACAGCGACGTCACGAACTTGCGGCCCTGAGCGACCGAGTTGTTGAACGTGAAGTGCTGGCTCGCGGTGACGGCGTGCCCCGACTTCACGGCGTCCTTGATGGCGGCCCGGCACCGTTCCAGGCTGGCGGCGAGGGTGGCCGAGTTCTCTGCCGGGTGGGCGAAGTCGTACAGGCCAACCTCTTGCAGGCTGTACGTGTTGCGGACGTCGACGAGTTGGGCCTGGATCTGCTGGAGCTCGGCATGCGCGGCGCCGATCTGGCTCTGCAGGGCCGCGAGTTCCCGCTGTGCCTGCGCCGTACGTTCCTCGATCTCGACCAGGCTCATCGCACCCAGCTCGTCGAGCTTCGCCGCGAGCTCCTTCGCCACCTTGCGAGCCCCGAACATCGGGACGTGCACCGACGGCCGGGCCGGGACGCCCGCGACGGCGGACGTTGCGGTGGGTGCCGTGGCGGCGGTGGGTGCCGTGGCGGCGGTGGATGCCGTCGCGGCGGTGGGCGCGGTGGGCGGTGCGGTGTGTTCGGTCCAACGCTGGCCATCCCACCAGCGAAGCTGGCCGTGGCCATCGTCGTACCAACCGGCAGGCGTCGGTGTCGTCATCGAGACATCTCCATCATGAAGTAGGCAACCCCTGGCGCCGGCTACCAAGCGGTGACTTTGTGGGGCTGCAGGTGGGTGAGGACGGACTGGTTCGCTTCCCAGCCATCGGGAAACTTGACCGGAACGTTGAGATGCACCGGTTCGGCCGAGGGATGCGCGTCGAGCAGTTCCTGGATCCCGGCTCGGGCCACCACGATGCAGGCGTGGCGATGCCGGGAGGTGAGCACGCACAACCGCCCCGACTCCAGATGGAACGCGGTCGCGTCGTGCCGGCCCGAGAGCGGAT
>Ga0164243_10009927_pt1 | contig 13746 bp, 13 predicted proteins | sample OricompcompostOP_FD_108781 | JGI IMG/M metagenome (GOLD analysis project Ga0164243, IMG submission 108781) | Organic Plus compost microbial communities from Emeryville, California, USA - Original compost - Organic plus compost (OP) | ecosystem: Engineered > Solid waste > Mixed feedstock >... | reverse complement strand
GCCGAGGTGGAAGCCTCGCGCGGCTGCCCCTACAACTGCAGCTTCTGCGCCAAGGAGCATTTCCGCGACGCCTATCGCCGCCGCCCCGTGGACACGGTGCTGCGGGAGATCGACGGGCTGGTGCGCCAGGGCGTGGACTATGTCTATTTCATCGACGAGATCTTCCTGCCCAATGCCGAACTGCTGAAGGGACTGGCGGAACGCGACGTGCGTTTCGGCGTGCAGACGCGCATCGACCTGTGGAAGCCGGACATGATCCGCGAACTTGGGCGGGCCGGCTGCGTCTCCATCGAAGCCGGGGTGGAAAGCCTGACGGAGGAGGGGCGGGCGGCCCTGAACAAGAAATGTCGTCTCACCACCGACGAGCTGGCGGAGCGGCTGTTCGTCGCCGGGGAATGCGTGCCCTTCGTGCAGGCCAATCTCATCGAGACGCCGGACGACGACGAGGAAACCGTCGCCGCCTGGCGCACGCGCATGCGGGATGCCGGCATCTGGGCCAACGACCCGGTGCCCATGTTCCCCTATCCCAGCTCGCCGGCCTATCGCAGCCTCTGGGGCGAATGCGACGACCATGCCTGGGAGCGGGCGGTCGACTATTATCTTGAGAACTTCGGCACCATGAGCGACCTGCAGGACGAACAGCCTCGACCGCTCAAGGAGTTGGAGGCGGCCGCCCCATGACTCCACCTCACCTGCACACTCCGGGCCCGCGCATATTGATGACGGCCGATACGGTCGGCGGTGTGTGGTCCTTCGCCGTGTCCCTGGCCTCGGAGCTGGCGGCTCAGGCCTGCCAGGTGGTGCTGGTGACCCTGGGTCCGCCGCCCTCGGACGCGCAACGTGCCGAGGCCGCCGCCATTCCCGGCCTCGAGCTCAGGGTGACGGACCTGGCCCTGGACTGGATGGACCCCGAGGGCAGCGACACGGCGCGTACCATGTTCGAGCTGCCGGCCATCGAGCGGGAGACGGCCCCCGATATCGTGCATGTGAACGGGCACCGCGAGGCCAATGCCGGCTGGCGGGCACCGGTGCTCCTGACCTCCCATTCCTGCGTGGCCACCTGGTGGCGCGCCTGCCGTGGTGACGACCCGCCGGGGGAATGGGCCGATTATTGCAGGGGCGTCGCCTCGGCGATCGCCCGCGCCGACATCTGGGTGACCCCCAGCCATGCGCTGGGCCGGGCCATGCAGGCCGCGCACCGGCCGGAGCGCACGCCCGTCGTCATATGGAACGGCTCGTCCGCCAGACCGGGCCCGTGCCGCCGCAAGCCGCTCATTCTGGCGGCGGGCCGGGCATGGGACGAGGCGAAGGGCTTTCCGGCACTCATGCAGGCCGCCGCGGGCCTGCCCTGGCCGCTGGCCCTCGCCGGATCGACGGCTCTGGATGAGGACGAACGCAAGGAGACGGCGTCCCACCTGGGCCGGGTGCCGCCGGAGAAAATGGCCGCCCTCATGGCCAAGGCCGAGATTTTCGCCGCTCCGTCGCTTTACGAGCCGTTCGGGCTGTCGGTGCTGGAAGCGGCGCTGGCCGGCTGCGCCCTGGTGTTGAGCGACATTCCCACCTTCCGGGAGCTGTGGGCGGGAGCGGCCGTCTTTGTGCCGCCGGGGGATCGGGAGATGCTGCGCCAGCGCCTCGACCTGCTGATCGGCGACCGGCTGTTGAGGGAGAGCATGCAGCGCCGGGCCCGCATCCGGGCGGCCCGGTACGGCCGGGAACGCATGGGTGCCGCCTACCGCCAGAGATACGAGGACCTGTTGGCCAGCCGCCAACACGAGGCCCCGCGCCGGGCCATGGGGGAAGCCTTATGAAATTCGCGCTGTTTTATCACTCCATCGTCTCCTGCTGGAACAACGGGAATGCGCATTTCACGCGCGGCATGGCCCGGGCGCTCATGAAGCAGGGCCATGCGGTGACGGTTTATGAGCCGTGGAATGCCTGGAGCCGCCGCAACCTGGTGGCCGATCACGGCCTGGCGGTGCTGCGGGAGCTGGAGCTGGCGGTGGCGGATATCCCGCGCCGGGTCTACGATCCCGAGAGCCTGGACCTTGATGCCGTGCTGTCCGAGGCGGATGTGGTCATCGTCCACGAATGGACCGACCCCCTGGCCGTGGAGCGGCTGGGGGAGCGGCACCGCAGCGGCGGCGACTTCCTGCTGCTCTTTCACGACACCCATCATCGCGGGGTCACCGCGCCGGAGGAGATCGACCGCCTGCCGCTGGAGGGGTTCGACGCCGTGCTGGCGTTCGGCGAGGCGCTGCGGGAAGTCTATGAGCGCAAGGGCTGGGGCCGGCGCGCCTATACCCTGCACGAGGCGGCGGACACCACGGTCTTCCGCCCCCTTGCCGATATCGAGGCCGACAAGGACCTGGTGTGGGTCGGCAACTGGGGGGACGGCGAGAGGACCCGCGAACTGCATGAATTCCTCATCGACCCGGCGTCCGACCTGGCGCTCGACCTGACCATCCACGGGGTGCGCTATCCCGAGGCGGTGCGGCGCGTGCTGGTCGCCGAAGGCGTCGACTACAGGGGCTGGCTGCCCAATCACAAGGCGCCGGAGACCTTCGCTTGCGCCCGCTTCACTGTGCATGTGCCGCGCCGGGCCTACGCCACGCTGCTGCCCGGCATACCCACCATCCGCGTCTTCGAGGCGCTGGCCTGCGGTATCCCCCTCATCAGCGCGCCATGGAGCGACTGCGAGGGCCTGTTCCCCGAAGGCTGCTATGCCAAAGCGGCGGATGGTGCTGCCATGCGCAAGCTGATGCGCGAGGTCATGAACGACGCGGCGTACCGCCAGGCCATGGCGGCGGCGGGTCTGGAGGCCATCCGCCGGCGCCACACCTGCGACCACCGCGCCGCCGAGCTGCTGGCCATCATCGACGAACTGAAGCCGCCGCGCCCAGGGGCGGTGCCGGGCAGCAGACAATTTCGGGAGAAAGTCTCATGAAGATCGCCTTTTTCGGCTCCAGCCTGGTCTCCGCCTACTGGAACGGCGCCGCCACCTATTACCGGGGGCTCTTGAAGGCCATGGCCGCGCGCGGGCATCAGATCACCTTCTTCGAGCCCGATGCCTTTGGGCGCCAGCAGCACCGCGACATCGACGATCCCGACTGGGCGACCGTGCGCGTCTATCCGGCGACGGAGGAGGGATACCGCTCCGCCCTGCGCGAGGCCTGGGACATGGAGCCGGCGCTCCTCGTCAAGGCCAGCGGCGTGGGCGTCTTCGACCGGGAACTGGAGATCGCCGTCGCCACCGAGGTGAACGGCCCCGCCCAGCGCATCTTCTGGGACGTGGATGCGCCGGCCACGCTGGCCAGCATCGAGGCGGACGAGACCTCCCACATGCGCCATGTCCTGCCGAGTTTCGATATGGTGCTCACCTACGGCGGGGGTGACCCGGTGGTGCAGGCATACCGCCGGCTGGGCGCCCGTGACTGCGTGCCCATATACAACGCGCTGGACCGGCTGACGCATTACCGGGTGGACCCCGATCCGGCCTTTGAGTGCGACCTGGCCTTCCTCGGCAACCGGCTGCCGGACCGCGAGGCGCGGGTGAAGGAATTCTTCTTCAAGCCGGCGGAGCTGCTGCCCGAGCGCAGCTTCCTGCTCGGCGGCGCCGGCTGGGACGATTATCCCCTGCCGGCCAATGTGCGGTGGCTGGGGCACGTCTATACGGGCGATCACAATGCCTTCAACTCGTCTCCCTTGTGCGTGCTCAACATCAACCGGGCCAGCATGGCGGATTACGGCTTTTCGCCGCCCACCCGCGTCTTCGAGGCGGCGGGCGCCGCCGCCTGCCTGATCAGCGACGCCTGGAAGGGGATAGACGAGTTCCTGGCGCCGGGGCGGGAGGTGCTGGTGGCCCAGAACGGAGAGCAGGTCGCCGCATTCCTGTCGGACCTCGACAGGGAGAAGGCCCGGTCCATCGGGGAAGCGGCGCGACAGGCCGTCCTGCGGGACCACACCTACGATCGCCGGGCCGAGCAACTGGATGCACTCTTCAGGGTAGACGCATAGGAAAGGAACCGTCACGTGTCCATGAACATCGTCATTTTCGGGCTTTCCCTCTCATCGTCCTGGGGCAACGGCCACGCCACGACCTATCGAGGCCTCATCAAGGCGCTGAGCGACCGGGGTCACCGGATCAGCTTCATCGAAAAGGACGTCCCCTGGTTCGCCGGCAACAGGGACCTGCCGGACCCGCCCTATTGCGACCTCTACCTCTACCAGGACCTGAAGGAGATTCCGCTGCGCTTCGCCGCGCTGGTGGCGCAGGCGGACCTGGTGATCCTCGGCTCCTATGTCGACCGCGGGGCGGCCGTTGGCGAATGGATCACCCGGCAGGCCACCGGCATCACCGCCTTTTATGATATCGACACGCCGGTCACGCTGGCCGGCCTGCCCGAGCGGCGAATCGACTATCTCACCACCTCGCTGATCCCACGCTTCCACCTCTATCTGTCCTTCGCCGCCGGCCCCGCCTTGACCGAGGTGGCGGAGCGCTACGGCAGCCCCTGCGTGCGGCCGCTCCTGTGCTCGGCGGACATGGATACCCATAGCGCGCAGGACCTGCCGGAGGGCTGGGCGCTGGGCTATCTCGGCACCTACAGCACGGACCGGCAGCCTGGACTGGAGGCTCTGCTCTGCGCCCCGGCGCAGGCCCTGCCCGACGAGCGGTTCGTGGTGGCCGGGCCGCAATATCCGGACGATGTGGCATGGCCCGCAAATGTGGAGCGTATTCCCCATCTGGCACCTTCCGACCATTCCGCCTTCTATTCCCGCCAGCGGTTCACGCTCAATGTCACCCGCAAGGACATGGTGGCCATCGGCTACTCCCCGAGCGTGCGGCTCTTCGAGGCGGCGGCCTGCCGCGTGCCCATCATCAGCGACCGCTGGGCGGGCATAGAGACGGCATTCGAGCCGGACACCGAAATCCTCATCGCCGACGGACCCCGCGACGTCAGGGCCATCCTCACCGAAATGCCGGCCGAGCGGCGGCGCGCCATCGCCCAGGCGGCGCATGCGAAGCTTCTCAGGGCCCATACGGCGGAGGTGCGGGCCCGGCAACTGGAATCCTACGTCGCCGAGGTGCTGAAGGAGGCCCGGCGCCGCAAGGGCCGGAACGTGGCGAGCGTGGCATGACCCCGATTGCCGGGGAGGCCGCGCAAGACGGCTCCCCGCGCCGCAGGAGGGCCTGACCCTCGGCAATGATCAGACTTGTGCGGGCTTTGGAGACATGGAGGTGTTATGACTGCGGATTCTCTTCATATCCTGGTGACCGGCGGTGCCGGCTTCGTTGGCTCGCATCTGTGCGATTCACTCATCCAGAAAGGCCACCGGATCACCTGCGTGGACAATTTGCATTCGGGGTCCATCGACAATGTGCGGCCTCTCTTCAACCACCCCCGCTTCACCTTCATCCAGCATGACGTGGAGGTGCCGCTGGCGCTGCGCGGGCCGGTGGACGAGATTTACCATCTGGCCTGTCCGGCCTCGCCCAGGCATTACCAGTCCGACCCCGTGAAGACCGTGCGGACCAATGTGATCGGCACGCTCAACATCCTGAAATTGGCGCGGGAGAAGGGGGCGCGCATCCTCCAGGCCTCCACGAGCGAGGTCTACGGCGACCCGGAGGTGCACCCACAGGACGAGACCTATATGGGCCGGGTGGACCCGACGGGGCCGCGCGCCTGCTACGACGAGGGCAAGCGCTGCGCGGAGACCCTGTTCTTCGACTTCCGCCGTATGTACGGCCTGGATATCAAGGTGGTTCGCATCTTCAACACATACGGCCCCCGCATGGCGGAGAATGACGGCCGCGTGGTCTCCAACTTCATCGTCCAGGCGCTCACCAACCAGCCGCTCACCATCTATGGCGACGGCTCGCAGACGCGCTCCCTGTGCTATGTCTCGGACCTTGTGGACGCGCTGGAACGCATGATGGAGAGCGGCGAGGAGGTGACCGGGCCGGTCAATCTCGGCAACCCGCAGGAAATCGAAATCGGCGAGTTGGCCCTGCGGGTGCTGGAGGTCACGGGATCGCGCTCGGAGCTGGTGTACCGGGACCTGCCCAAGGATGATCCCAAGCTGCGGCGGCCGGCCATCGGCCGGGCAAATGAGCAGCTCGGCTGGCTGCCGCGCATCGATCTCTCGGAGGGCCTGCAGTCCACCGTCGACTATTTCACCCTCAAGCTCGCCGAAGAGACCCGCAACACGGCCATTGTCGCCAATACGGGGCTGGGCCGTCCGACCCTGGACGTCGCCACCCACTGAGGCGGCGTCGCCCCGCCGGTCAGAGCTCCAGCGCCACCTTCATCCAGCCGGGCTGGCGCTTGTCGAAAATCTTGTAGGCGTCGATGACGGAGGTCATGGGCTCGACATTGGACAGGATGGGCAGCGGGTCCACCGTGCCGTTGCGGATCATCCGCACCAGGTCGGGGATGTATTTGCGGTGGTTGCAATTGCCCATCCGGATGGTGAGATTCTTGTTCATGGCCATGCCGATGGGGAACACCCGGTCGGTGGGCGGATAGACGCCGATGATGGCGATGCCGCCGGCCTTGGCCACCATTTCCACCGCCCATTGCAGGGCCTGGGAGGGCGCATTTCCGGGTATCCAGTTGCCGTTTTCGGGATGGGTTTCCGGCACCAGCTCCTTCACTTCCTTCTCGAAATCCGGTCCGCCCTCGCCGCGGCTGGAGGGATGGGTGGCATCCACGCCCACCGCGTCGATCACCCGGTCGGCGCCGATGCCGCCGGTGAGCTGGCGGACCGCGTCCACCGGGTCCTCCGTCTCGAAATTCACCACCTCGGCGCCCAGATGGGCGGCAACGGCCAGCCGGTCCTCCTTGCTGTCCACCGCGATCACCCGGCCGGCGCCCTTGAGGAAGGCGCTCAGGATGGCGAACTGGCCGACAGGACCGCACCCCAGCACCACGACGGTGCGCCCCGGCTTGATCTCCGCGAGGTCGGCGCCGAAATAGCCGGTGGGAAAGATGTCGGACGCCAGGATGGCCTGATCGTCGCTCACTTCCTCCGGCAGCTTCACCAGGCCGATATTGGCATAGGGCACGCGGGCATATTCCGCCTGCAGGCCGTTGAACGGACCCGTCATCTTCGGCCCGCCATAAAAGGACGTGCCGGCCAGGTGGCCGTTGGGGTTGGCGTCGTCGCACTGGGCGTAGTAGCCCTCGCGGCAATAGGAACAGCTGCCGCAGGCGATGGTGGAGGGGATGACCACGCGGTCGCCCTTCTGCAGGTTGCGCACGTCCGCGCCGACCTCCTCGACGATCCCCACGCCCTCATGGCGCAGGATGGTGCCTTCCTTCATGCCGGGCAGGGTGCCTCTCACCATGTGCAGGTCGGTCCCGCATATGGCGCTGCTGGTGAGCCGGACGATGGCGTCGCCCGATTCCAGGATCTGCGGATCGGGGACATCATCGAGCCGGATGTCGCCGATACCGTGAAATACCACCGCTTTCATGTGCCGCTCCTGTGCTCAGTGAACCTGCATCGAGAATGAAGCGCCGCCTTAAAACGTTCCCCGGTGTTTTGGGCGGGAAAAGCTGCCTGCCCGGGCAGTTTGCTAGCCATCATTCTTCTGGCGGACGACATGAATCTTGCCGTTGAGGTCGAGATAGGCTTCGTCGATGGCGCCGATGTCCTCCATGCCGGAGGCGCGCGCGGCTTCGCGCAGATCGACCAGGGTAACGCCGCCCTTGTGCATGTTCTGCTCGACTGGCTTGCCGTCCCGCACCATCAGCAAAGCACGCCCCTTGAGCAGGCGGTCGACGGCTTTTACATGGAGCGAGACGTCGCTCAGGACTCGGTGCAACAGGACGATGACGGCGGCGGCAAGGAGGGTGGGCAGTAAGGGCGCGTTGGCGGTGAGCGCGCGGCTGAGGGTGGAGCCCACCAGCACCGCCAGGACGATATCCAACACCGAATTCTTGCCGAAGATGCGGCGCCGCGCCACGAACCGCACCAGCAGCAATCCATAGAAGAAGATCAGGACGGCCCGGAGGCTCATCTGCCACCAGGTGATGGTATTCGGACCGCTGCCGAGCCAGGATGCCAGAAGGTCGTCCAACGTCACCTCCGCTGCCGATCGCGCGCGCTGACAAAAAAGGGAGGCTGGAACCTCCCTTTTCTGCTGCGCTGATGCTGCTGTTATTGTGTCAGCCGGTCATGGCTGGCGCCGCTTTCGTCGGCGTCCGAATACTTGCTTTCGTCATACTTGTTGTTTTGCAGCATCGTCTTGGCGTCCTGGGACATCAGCACGACATTGTCGCCCTGGAGCTGCAACTCGCCGATGGGGATGGCACTATCGGCATCGCTGCTGTTCAGGAAGTCGCCGGCATCGACGACCGCCGCAAGCTGCTGCGTGTCGTCGCTGATAACGACCTTCTGTATTTCACCGATGGTCTGGCCATCCTGGGTCTGGACGGTTTTGCCTTCAAGTTCGTTGGGATGCATGCCGGCCAGGGACTGGATGTCGGATTTGGCCGACGACGCCTGGTCCTCCAACTCGTTCGCCATGACTGCCGACGGAATACCAATGCTCAAAGCGGCCATGAGGCCCAATGCTGTCAGTGTCGTCTTCATGTTCAATCGCTCCTGTTTTCAATTCTGCCTAAAGAAAGCGTGGGCCCGTTGCTTTCACCGGTTTCAATGAACGAGCGGTGATCGCGTTCCCCGACAATCGTGGAGCGGGTCAGGAATTGATCCGGACAAGCTGCGGCAGTTTCTCTTCGAGGGAGGTGGGCGTGAGCCCCAGCGTGGCGAAGCCTGGCGTGCCGGGCTCCGGCACATTGTCGACCTCCATCAGCTCGACCTGGTTGCGGGTGATCGGCGGGCGCGGCAGCCGCTCGGCCATGCCGGCCATGGCGCGCCAGAGCCCGAAGGGCCAGGGCAGGAGGACCGGATGACGGCCGGCATGGGCCGCGATCAGCTCCACCAGCGAGCGGTAGGTGAAGATGTCGGGGCCGCCGAACTCGTAGCGTCCGGTCGCCGGCGGGCGCGTCAGGATACGCGCGATGCCGTCCGCCACGTCACCCACATAAGCGGGCTGCAGGCGGGTCCGGCCCTGGCCGAACAGGGGAAAGACGGGCAGGCGCCGCACCAGCGGGACGAGTGGCGCCACCAGCCGGTCGCCGCGTCCGAACATGACGGCCGGGCGGATGATGACCGCCTGGGGAAATTCGGCCCGCACCGCATATTCGCCCCGGCCCCGGCTGCGGATGTAGGAGGAGGGGGACCCCGGATCGGCGCCGATGCCGGACATCTGGAGCATGTGCCGCACGCCGGCCCGCCGGGCGCAGCGCGCCAGGCCCGCCGCTGCGTCCACATGGATGGACTGGAAGGTGAGGGGGCCATGCTCCACATAGAGGCTCACCGCGTTGAGCACGCCGTTGGCGCCCTCCACCGCGGGGAAAAGACTGTCGAAATCGCTGATATCGGCCTGGACGAACCGGGCGCCGGAGGGCAGGTCGTCCACCGCATGCCGGGCCGCCACGCGGACGGACCAGCCCTTTTTGAGGAGCCGCCTCACGACCCGCCGCCCCAGGAAACCCGTCCCGCCGAAGACGGTGACGACCCCTGGTGACATCACCCGAACCTCGGGCGGACATTGCTCAAGATGACGCCGCTTTTCGGTAGCGCCGGAATGTGGGAGAGGTCGACGCTCAGGTCCTGCTCCGGCAGTTCGTAGGAGAGCTCCGAGAGAATCCGCACCGCCGTCTTGAGAACGGCCTGGGTGGCCGGTTCACCGGGGCAGCGATGCGCCGTCTGCATATCCCCCGCGCCCTGCGGCACCAGGCTGTAGGGGCCCTTGTCCCGCTGCAGGAAGCGTTCCGGGCGGAACTCGTCCGGCTCCTCCCAGTTGGCGGGGTCGTGGTCGGTGCCGTAGAGGTCCAGGAGCACCCAGCTTCCCTTGGGAAAATGCATGCCGCGCCATTCCAGGTCGCGGAGCGCGCGGCCGCCGATGAAGGGGAAGAAGGGGGCGGTGCGCCGCACCTCCTCGGCAAAGGACTGAAGCTCGCTCTCGCCGCCGCCGGCGACCCGGTCGCGCAGGCCCGGATGCTCGTGCAGCGCCTTGGCGGCGAAGACGATGAAATGGCTGATGGCAACGGTGGGCCGCAGCAGGTTCAGGAGTTCCACCACCGCCGAGTCCAGAGGGAGGTGGAAGCCGCCATCTTCGTCGTAATGGGCGATGATGGCGGCCGGCGCATCGGCATCCACGGTCAGGCGCGCGCTGCGGATATCGCGGATGACTTGGCGCGCCCAGTCCTCGCAATGCCGTCGCAGGCGCAGGGCCCGCAGCTTGCGCACGCCGAAGCTGCCCGTGGCCTCGATCATCTCGGACAGTTCGTGCATGCGCCGCTTCTCGTCCTCCTCGTCCAGGGTCAGCCCGGCCCAGATCACGGCGGCCCTGGTGAGGATCAGGCGCATTTCGTCGAAGAGGTTGACCGTCTCCGCCGCCTGCCAGCGGGGGAGCCGGTTGCGCCATTCCAGCTCCACCTGCCGGGTGAGCGCGCCCACTTCTTCGGGGCCCAGGATTTTCAGGAACATGGCCTTGCGGTGATGGTGGCCCGTGCCCTCCAGTTGTTGCACGCTGCCCAGGTCCTGCAGCAGGTGCAGCACACCGGGCGGCAGGGCACCCTTGCGGCCGAACCGCTCGCCGCCGTAGAAGAACTCGGCGGCGTCCCGGCCGGAAGCGCAATAGACCGGCTGGAACAGGAGCCGCGTCTCGAAAATGTCGGAGCCCAGGTTTTGGCAGCGGCGGCCGATGAACCGGTAGCCCTCGCGCAACAGGGAGAGGGTGTTGTCGATGCCCGGCGCGCGCGGCGGGCGCGGGCCGGTATGGCGTTCGGCAGACTCGGTCGTCATGGCTCGCCTCCTTGTCCTTCTCCAATGCGGGGCGCGAGCACGGGGTTCCCGTCGCTCACTCGGCGGGAGACAGGCTGGCGTAGTAGGCGGCCACGGCCTCGATGTCCTCATCCGTCAGAACGCGGGCCACGGGGCGCATGAGTTCCCGGTATTCCGAGCCGCCGCGCTCTCCCGCCTTGAAGAGGTGCAGCTGAGTGCGGATATAGTCCGCCGGCTGGCCCCGCAGGTCGGGGAAAAAGGGATTGCGCTTCTCGGGCCAGGGGCCGTGGCAGGCGGAGCAGGCGGGTATCTTGCGCCCGGCGCTGCCGTCGCGCGCCAGCGCCCGGCCCCGTTCCAGCATTTCGGACGTCGGCGGCGGGGGGAGGGGATTGCGCCTTGCCTCCCCATAATGCCGGGCGAGGCGCCGGATGTCCCCGTTCCTCAGCGCCGTCGCCACCGCCTGCATGATGCCGCTGTGCCGCTCGCCGGACCGGAAGGCCCGCAGGGCATTGGCCAGATAGCCGGGCTTCTGCCCCGCCAGGATGGGCAGCGCCCGCATGTCCCGCCCATGGCCGTCAAGCCCGTGGCAGCGCGCGCAGGTGGCCAGGACCGAGTCGTCGCTTGCCGGCCAGTCCGGGCCATAGGCCAGGCGGCGGTAGTCTTCGCGGGTCATGCCCCCGGTCTGCTGAAGGAAGGCCACCACGGACCAGACCTCGTCTTCCCGGGCGGGCGCGAGCCAGGCCGGCATGCCGGTCATCTTGATGCCGTGGCGGACGATCCAGAACAGTTCCTCGGGCGTGCGGTCTTCGGCCAGTGTGCTGACGTGAGGTGGCGGCGGGGTCATGGCCGCGGCATTGGCCGGCAGCGGCTGGCCGGGAATGCCGTGGCAGACGGCGCATTCGCTGGCGAAATGCCCGGCGCCGAGGCGGATGCGCGCCGCATCATCGAGGGCGGGCGCGGTGCCCGGCGCGCGGCGGGCGATGGACTGGTCGCGGACGATGGGCACCAGCCACTTCACGACGGCCCAATGGCCGGCCGAGGCCGCCACATTGTAGCCGCCGAGAAAGAAGAAGAGGCCGGCGGCCGCTCCCGCCAGCAGCGCCAGCGCGCCCATGGCCGCCAGGACCCGTCTCATGTTCCCTTCTCCCGCAGCAGCCGGTAGCCCAGCCACAGGGCGCCCAGAAGGTCCGCCCCGCCGCCGACCACGGCCATGAGCACGCCGCCCAATTGCTGGTCCTCCAGCGGCGACAGTCCGCCGCCGCCAAGGCACAGGGCGGAATAGAGGGGCCGCGGCGCCAGGGTGAGAAGGGCGCCCAGAAGAGTCATGTGCATGGCGGTGAGGAAGAGGGCGGCAACCCCGCCCGCCGGCTCCCTGAACGCACTGGCCCAGAGCACCGTGCCGGCCGCCGCGAAGGAGAGCTGTTCCAGGACGAACATGGTGAGCGAAAAGCGCGCCGCTTCGTGCAGCGCCGGCACATGCCAGGTCCAGACGAGGATGAATTCCAGAAGCGAGGCGAGGAGCGGCGGAACATGTCCCTTTCCGGCGAGCGCCCAGCCGAGCAGCGGCGCCGCCACGCAGACCACCAGCAGGTGCAGCGCCATATGGGCCGTGAAGAAGGATGTCGCCATGGCGGGCAGCGGCCCCGCCCAGGCCAGGACGAGCACGGCGCTTCCGGTCATGGCGGCGGCCCGTCCCGTCATTGGCACACCCCCGGCACGAAAATGGCGGGCAGGGCGGTGTAGACGACGCCGATGGCGCTGAGCGCCGAGAGCAGGAAGGCGGCATGGCCGATGAAGCGGTGGCGGGCGGTGGACGAGTCCTCGTCGTGCTGGTGCACGAAGTCATGCAGGAAACCCCATTGGCGCAGCGTGCGGATCAGGATGCCCGCAAGCACGGCGAGGGCGCCCAGCGTCAGGACGCCGATCAGGACGCGCAGCCCGGTGGCGCCGTCGCCGCCCGCCTTTTCACAGAATATGGCGGCGGCGCCGTAGCACGCGGCGAAATGCAGCGCCCAGACACTGGGGCCGGTGACGATCAGCCAGAGGCCGAGCCGGTTGACGCGTTGCTCATTGGCCATGTCAGCCTCCCACCAGCGCCGGGAAGCCGACGATGACGACGGTGCCGCCAGCGGTCATGACGAGGGTGAAAGACCAGTAGAGCGCCACGTTCCATATCTCCATGTTGCGCTCCTCGCCGAAATGGCTGGTGAAGCTGCGGGCCAGGCAATAGCCCTGCATGAGGAACCCCAGGGCGCAGTGCATGGCCAACCAGCCGAGGATGAGCCACACCGTTGCCGGGTAGACATGCTCTGTCGGGTCCATGCCCGCCTGCAGCGGACCGAAGACGAGACATCCCGTGGCGACGGCGGAAGCCGTCATGCCCAGCACGAGGGCGCTGCGGTGATGATGCCAGTGCCGTTCCGCCGTCCAGCCGATGGCCAGCCGCGTGGACAGCCAGGCGATACCGGCCGCCACGACGCCCGCCAGCGGCCATGCAATGCCGAGAGGGGCGGCACCCGGCGGCGGGAACGCTTCATGGATGGTCCAGAAGAAGAAATAGCCGAACAGGATGGAGACGAAGGCCGTGAGGTCGCCCAGCATGGTGATGAACATGGCCCACCAGCCGCAGGACTTGGGACCCGAGACATAGGTGGGCAGCCGCACCCCCAGGCCCACGTCCTTTTCCGCCGCCTCGGGGGCGAGGCCGGTGCTTGTCCACAGCCAGTAGAGGATGGCGACGACGGCCAGCACTCCGGCCACCGCCGCCCAGGAATACACGCTGAAGGTGGCGAGGATGAAGGCGGCGCCGGTGAAGACGGCGGCCACCAGCGGCGGATAGCCGGGACCCGAGACCCGCATGCACTGTTCGGGCCGGGCGTCGAG
>Ga0164243_10009925_pt1 | contig 13751 bp, 18 predicted proteins | sample OricompcompostOP_FD_108781 | JGI IMG/M metagenome (GOLD analysis project Ga0164243, IMG submission 108781) | Organic Plus compost microbial communities from Emeryville, California, USA - Original compost - Organic plus compost (OP) | ecosystem: Engineered > Solid waste > Mixed feedstock >... | reverse complement strand
TGGCTGGGGATGAGGGATTCGAACCCCCGATCACGGGACCAGAACCCGTTGCCTTACCGCTTGGCCAATCCCCAAGATACAAACTAAATTGTACCATTTATAGGGGTATTGCTCAAGATGTCGTTAAGCTTTTTTCGCAGTCTTTGCTTCAGCTTTGTGCTTTGCGCCAAAATAACTGCGAATTTCAAATAGGAAGTAACCCCAGACTGCAGCCCACAAAATCGCGGTAATGATGCCGAAAATATTAATTTCTACGAGAGCGGAGACAATATTAAAAGCAAGGTTGAACACAGCAACAGCAAAAAGAAGTGTCCAGCCCTTCTTTGCCTTAGCTTTCAAAGGACTGATCGCCATCGCCTCAAGAATTGTCGTAACCACAAGTGCCGCAATCGATAGCGTAACGCTCAGCCAAGCGAGCCCGGCACCGGTAACGCTCATTGCACCCGGATATCCATATGTGGAAGCAACACCACTAGTAATACCGAATACAATCAACGCAACAGGTATGAGAACCAACAAGCTCAAAATCGAGAGAACAACACCAATAACAACCAACCACCAGATGTTCTCTGCAAGCCAATCGGTAAAACCTTTTGGCAAATGTGGTAGATCCTTATACCATTTACTGAGTGTCTTTTCCAAACTCGTTAGCGTTTCCATATACTCCCCTCCTGATTAAGATTACACTCATCATACTAGGGCGTATGCAAAAACACAACTATTTTTTGCGACGTGCGGGCCATAGCCCCCACGCGGACCATACTGCCAATATACTCAGCGCCACTGCCCACAATAACTGCACACCACCAGATGGCACCGTCACTTTGACACCCAAAATACCGCTGTTTGTCATGCCACTACCACTCACGACCGCAACAAGCCCCAAAATAACCCAAAGCGCGGCAGATAAGAGTCCGCAGCCCAGACTAAACCATCGCATCAATGGACTGAGTGGCATGCGCAGCAAAAATGGCAATGCGAACACTTCGCTAACCACAATCAATCCCGCCATCAAGGTTGTCGTTCCCTTGCCACCCGGCAACCAATAATCCGCAATGAGTGGAATAAATTTTTCAAAACTAAACAATTGCCCTACAACCATTACCACCAGCAAAGCTGCATATATCCAAGCAACTTTTTTGACCGTTTCGGACTTTGGCGACGGCGCAGGAAGTGCGCGTGCAAACTTCATATCCTTAGTATACGCCTTTCTTATCCCCATTTCGTTGTTATTTTAGTAATACCTCTTGCGCTTTTTTGTGAATACCTGTATCTTTATGAATAGCGAAAGTTACAAAAACAAACACCATCTCCAAAAAAACAAATGTGACTGATCGCTCTACGATATCCACCACAACAGAAAACACCCCTACCATAACAGGGGTGTTTTCATTTAGCTTAATGAAGTCAACTCGCAGAAATACCTACTCAATGGACTAAAAGCGAAGAGCAACCCGAAAAAGTCCTGACTGAATCAGTGACTTTCCCGGCGTGTAACGGTCTGTTGAGTAGGTGTTTCAAGAGTTGACTTCATCAACCTTTTGCGAGTTTTCTTCGCGCCACTTGGCGATTGCTGCGTGATTGCCGCTCAGCAATACTTCTGGCACCTTCATACCACGGAACTCTTCTGGCCGTGTGTACTGCGGAAACTCCAAAGTTTCACCGTCGCTAAAACTCTCGATCTCTGCACTCGCTTCACCACCAAGCACCCCAGGGATCAGCCGGACAATACTGTCAACTACCGTCATTGCCGGCAGTTCACCACCAGTCAACACATAATCACCAACACTAATTTGGTAATCCACCAACGTCGTAATGCGCTCGTCATATCCCTCATATCGCCCACAAATAAAGATATAGCTCTCGTCGCTATCGGCAAATTGCTGCGCCAATGCCTGCTTCCATCGTTTGCCGCGTGCCGTCATCAACACCACTTTTGCGTCGGGATCGATTGACTTTGCATGCTCGACAGCAGCGAATAGCGGCTCGGCCATGAGTAGCATCCCGTCACCACCCCCATATGGCGTGTCGTCAACCGTTTTGCGTGGTCCTAATCCAAACTGGCGCAGATCAATAGTTGAAAGTTCGACAATCCCATCTTTTTGCGCCTTCCACATCATCGAACTGCCAAAAACACCCGTAAACATCTCGGGGAAAAGTGTTATCACCTGAAACTTTCTCATTCTTAACAGTTTACGAGATATTGACATTTTTGTAAATGTTAGTTGTAATATATCTATCCGTCACACAACGATAGGAAGCACCATGAGTAAGAAGCCCGACTCGCTACTGCTGGAAGATCTTCAAGCCGGAGACAAGATCGACATCGTCGATCATATGAGAGGACATGGCATACATGCAGAAGTCACTCGTATCGTCACCGCAGGGGGCACCACAAAAATCGAGTTTGTCGATAACAGATCCATACGCTATTCTTGGAGCGCCTCAGCCATGGGCCTCCTCGAGGGCGTGTGCTCGTTTTGGACAACATATCGGCGCAGACAAGCACCGGGCAATGTCAGGTTCGATCTCTTGTACAGCTCGCAAAGTGCCTGAAGCGCTCCACCGGCTGAACCGGTTTTACCGATGCACCGGGTCTGCCAACCTATCCATATAACCCGTCAACGAAACCCGTCGAGTGTTCTACTCCGGGCACTCGACGGGTTTCGTCATTTTCTAGCAACAAAAAAACCGCCTTTTAACAGGCGGTTTTTTTGACATATAAGGCTCTCAAACCTGGTGTACGGGTTTGCTCGCATGAGCTTTTTGGTTCTCGCAATTGAAGTTTTTCGTGCTTCGAACTGATTATGATTATATATCAAGATCGTCGAGTTCGGCAAGTTCTTTTCGCGACTTTTTGGCGTAATCCGACTCGTTATCCACAGCTTCATCGGCTACGTTATCCACACTCTTGTCATCATCGTCAGAATCACTTGTTGCTACATCGTCGTCGCTGCTATATTCAGTACCACGACCACCGTCACTGTTGACGATTTTGAGGTTATAGCGAGCATCATTTTTAGTACCAAGTGCACGCAGCAATGTACGCAAACTCTGCGCAGTAATACCACGTTTACCGATGACACGGCCAAGATCGTCAGGATTGACTGTCAGCGACAAGAGTACGCCCTTTTCATCGATAACACGATCGACAACAACGTCATCGGGATGCCCTACGAGTGATTTCACGATATATTCTACGAATTGCTGGTCTATCGTCGACATATTTGCCCCCTTCGGTCATACACTGTAAATAATACTTTCATTATAGCATGGGCGCGGTGAGAGAAAACAATACTGCTTGTGTTTTTCGAAATGACTCTACGATATCTATAATCAACCACCATAGGCGCAACACGCAGAAACAATAAAACACCCCATGGAAGGGGTGCTTTACGGCTCGTTTGAATTTATTCGGCTTTTTCTTCTGCTGCAGTTTCTTCAGTCGGCGTTTCAACAGGAGTTTCAGTTTCCTCAGCCACTTCTTCTACTGGTTCTGGCTCCTGATTGCGGCGAAGTTTGTCTTTGTTCTTGATGTCTTTTTGCTTATCGCTTGCAGGTTCTTTGACCCATTTCGGCAATTTCACACCTTCAGCCTTCAATAGTTTCACCACGCGAGGGCTTGGCTGTGCACCATTGTCCAGATATTTCTGAGCGGCGTCTTTTTGGACTGACACTTCTTTGGTATGTGGGTTGTAGCTACCAACATAGGCAACCACGCGGCCGCTCGACGGGTGGCGCTGAGCTTCCTGAACGGCGATGCGATAGACTGGATAGCCCTTGCGGCCGATACGTTGCAAACGAATTGCGAGCATGTTTAAAACTTTTCCTTTACTTCTCTCTTTAGAATATTTCTACAGTTCTCGACTAATTATACAGATTTCACCCCAGATGTCAATCTGTTAGGCCGATTGCCGTTTTTCGTAGGCAATGAGCGCAGCCTTGGCGGCCTCTTGTTGGGCATTTTGCTTGCTGCTACCACTGCCCTTACCCATCAGTTTGTCACCGACATACACACCGAGAGTAAACACTTTGTCGTGGTCAGGACCTTCTTCGCTCAGCACCTTGTACACCGGTGTATGGCCATCAACCCGCTGCGATACCTCTTGCAGGTGCGATTTAGGGTCACGCCAGCTTCCACTCGCCAAAATAGACTCAAGTTTAGACAAGATGTGCTCGGAGATGAATTTTTCGGCATCTTCATAGCCACGCTCTAGATAAATCGCACCGATCAGTGCCTCAAACGCATTGGCGAGTATCTGCTGACGTGCGCGCGGGCTGCCGTTTTTCTCACCGCGACTCATGCGCAGCAGTGGTTCGTATCCCAGTTTGTCACCAGCATCACCAATACTTTCAGTACGCACCAAGCTTGATCGCCAGCTTGTCAAAATTCCCTCTGGTTCGGCATAATTTCGATACAAATAATCAGTGACGACCAATTCCAACACTGCATCACCAAGAAATTCCAGCCGTTCATTGTGCTCGCTCACACTCTTTTTGTGTTCATTCACATAACTGCGATGGGTGAGTGCAGTCACTAGGTAGTTGATGTTTGAAAACTCAAAACCTAGCTTTTCGCGAGCAAAATCTTGGTAGGGCGCAATCTGCATGCCGCTCACTACAAATTCTCCTGACGAATTTTCTTCATAGCAAGTAGCATCAATTTGCCGATATCTTCGTATTCGATTTCATCCAGAGCATCGTGGAATTTAAACCATTTAATGTCTTTCATCCACTCTTCTTTTTTAATCGCATCAGTATCGCCGAGTGCTTTGACCAGATAAATCTGAGTTGTCATCAGCACCAATTTATCGACACGGCGGTAACGAAAGTGAATTTTACCCAACCAACCCAATACATCGACATTTTTCAAACCGGCTTCTTCGCCAATCTCACGGCGCGCTGTTTGTTGCGCAGTCTCGCCTTCTTCTATGTGTCCTTTTGGTATCGTCCAGCGGTCCTTGGCGTCCTGAATCAACAAAACTTCAATTTCACCATCTTTGTTGCGGCGATAGACAATACCACCAGCGGTTGGTTCACGAACAATTTCCTGAATAGACGGTTTGGACCGATTAAAATATTGTTTGAATTTATTGAACTTTGGCGTCGGCATTAGGCGCGTCCTCGACTTCTTCTACAAGCGTTCGATACGCGGTGCCCAGCACCCCGTTGATGAACTTGCTTGAGTTGTCAGAACCAAATGCTTTGGCGAGTTCTACCGCTTCGTTGATTGCCACTTTTGGCGGCACTTCCTTAGCGCGGTACAACAGTTCATACAGCCCGAGTCTCAGGACGTTACGGTCGATACGCGCAATCTGTTCCAGGGGCCATTCCGGTGCCAGTGGGCGGATTTTACTGTCGAGGTCATCCTGGTGTTCCAGTACGCCACTGACAAGCGCGTGGACAAAATCAGTATCCTCAATTTCATCCTTGTAGCGCTCTAGATTACGGCTGAGGATTTCGTCAATCGCCGCACTTGTATCATCGCTGCTTTTACGAAATTCATATTCGTACAGCGACTGGAGTGCGACGATCCTGCCCAAATGACGATTCGATGCCATTGCTGCTTGATTCTTTCTTGTTAATGATTTATTTCAGTGTAGCTTAAATAATGCTACTTGGCGAGCTTTTTGCCGGTTTCGTTCTTGGTTGTGCGAACCTTGACCGGTGACTTCGCATTGACGCGGCGGGCCAATTTGAGTACCAAATGGCTGCGGCGAAGACCCGTTTTGCGCGGGCTGCTCTGTTTTTTCGGTTGTGCCATGGAAAAGTTCTCCTTCTACGGGCGTTAATACAAACTTATGGTGATTATAGCATTTTCTCCGTACAACCTCAAGTATCATTGCTATTTCATTGCGTTTATGGTATAATGATATTAGTCGGCTTGAGACAAGGCCGTGGAGTTTCGAAACATCCACCCGGTTCTGTCTCGCTGACAGGACCTATAGAAAGGAAAACAATTGCTGCCCTGGCTTTCGTGGCTAGATTTCGCCGTTCTCGTTTGCGCGATCATCGGCACACCCCTCATCGGGTGCATCGGCTCTTCCTTCAGGTTCAAGAATGTTGTCTTGAGCTACTTGCTAGGAGGAGCGTTCTTGATCGTATTCGGCGGGCTCTTTGCCTTCATTGACAGCAATTCATCAGGCATGGACTGGTTCGTGCTTGGGTGGACTCTCTGCGGTGTCGGAATCGTCGTCGCAGTAGTGAAGTCTTTGTTCGCCGGTTTATTCACTGCAGACTAGTCTGCGCCATCGATCCCGACTATAGGTCACCCCCGTCTTTTAGGCGGGGGTGATTCAATTTTAGTTGCTTTTTTATTGTATTTATGCTATAATTATAACTATTCGGCTTGGATAGCGATGATACTAATCACCGGTGTCCGAGACGAACTCGGACCTGAACATTGGAGTGTAATGAGCACATCTGTCCTGACAGCCATCATCCTCTGCGCAGTCGAGCTGGTGATCATCCTGTATGGGATTCATCACTACAGAATCGACTTGCGAGAGATCAGCGGGTGGCTGGCAGTCATGTTTGTCGTTTCGGTAGCCTGCATGCTCGTCGTTCGCCTCGTGATCGCCTGGCCCTTCGGGCTGGAAGGAGTCGTCGGTGGCTTTGCCATCAACCTTCTGATCACCGCCGCCCTCGCGGTCGCCCTCTTCATCGTGGACGTCGCGTCGCAATGCGGTTGGTCGCCGCGAGTCGAGGCCTTCCTGGAAAAGCTCACGAGCTTCCTGGAACCCGTCTATCGATTCACCTCGAAGTACTACTGATCCGCAGGTCCGAACCCCCTTCCGTTCTTACGGCAAGGGGGTTTGGTTTTTTCTGGGTTATTTCACGACAATATTGACCAGTTTGCCCGGCACGTAGATCACCTTGGCCGGCTGCTGGTCGCCCACAAATGCTTTCACATTCTCGCTCTGCAGAGCGAGTTTTTCTATTGTCTCTTTGTCCGTATCTTTAGCAACTTCCAGCTTGGCTCGCAGTTTGCCGTTCACTTGGACAACAATCGTCATAGTGTCTTCAACGATTTGCGCATCGTCCCATTCTGGCCACATGGTCTCGTGGACAAGTCCTTCATGTCCCAGCTGTTGCCATAACTCTTCGCTCATATGCGGCGCAAATGGCGCAACCAGCTGTACGAGTACACTCAATGCTTCGCGCCATGCTGTATCGGAAAATCCATCAACTTTTAGTTTATACAGATCATTGACGTATTCCATCAGCGCGGAAATAGCGGTATTAAAGCTTTGTCGGCGGATATCATTGGTCACCTTGCGGGCGGTTTTGTGCCGCAAACGAACGACTTCGGCATCATTACTAGTAAAAGCTTTGTCAGATTCATCAAATTCCTGCACCAGTGTCCAGACTCGGTTGATAAACCGATATACGCCACCAATCCCGCTCGAACTCCAATTGGAATTTTCATCGATCGGGCCCAGGAATAGTTCGAATGTCCGCAAAGCATCAGCCCCATATCCCTGGTCGATAATTTCCAACGGATCAACCGTATTGCCTAAGGATTTGCTCATTTTGCGGCCATCTTCGGCGGCGATCAAACCATGGTAAATCAGTTTTTTGACCGGTTCTTTAAAGTCAGTCAGCCCCATATCTTTGAATACATGCGTCCAAAATCGTACATAGAGCAAGTGTGCAACCGCATGGTCACCACCGACATAAAAGTCCACCGGCGCCCAGTAATTTGCCAGCTTCGGATCCCACGCCTGTGCATTATCATGTGCGTCAGTGTAACGCAGCAGATACCAGCTACTGCAGGCATAACCGTCCATAGTGTCGGTTTCGCGCTTTGCCGGTTTGCCACATGTCGGACAAGTCGTGTTCACCCAGTCCTCCACATGCGCCAGGACTGATTTACCATCGCCCTTCGGTGCAAAATCTTTGACATCGGGCAGTACGACTGGCAGCTGATCCTCTGGTACGGCAACCGCTCCATGCTCGTCACAGTGAATAATCGGGATCGGCGCACCCCAATATCGCTGTCGGCTGATCAGCCAATCGCGCATTTTGTAGGTGACTTTGCTCGTACCCACGCCGTTTTGCTCTAGCCACGCCACGATTGCTTCGCGCGCATCGTTCGCATTCTGGCCGTCAAATTGCGCTGAATGGATTAAATTATCATTGTCATCAACGACATCGATGATCGGTAGTTCGAATTTTTCAGCAAATGCCTTGTCGCGCTCATCATGCGCCGGAACCGCCATGATTGCACCGGTGCCATAGCCCCACAATACATAGTCAGCGATCCAAATTGGGATTTTTTCGCCAGTGGCAGGGTTAACTGCATAACTGCCAGTAGCAACACCGGTTTTTTCTTTGGTATCATTTGCTCGGTCGATTTCGGTTTTCTTCACTGCTTCGTCGATATAGATTTTGACGGCTTCGCGCTGATCATCAGTTGCCAACTCTTTGGCCAGCGGATGTTCCGGTGCCAATACCAGAAATGTCGCGCCAAAAACCGTGTCTGGGCGTGTGGTAAAGACTGTGATTTTGTCATCTCGACCATCAACCGCAAAGTCGACTTCCGCACCTTGACTACGGCCAATCCAATTCGTCTGGGCTGTTTTGATTTTCTCAGGCCAATCCAGATCAGGGATTTCGTTGAGCAGCGCATCGGCATAATCAGTGATTTTGAAAAACCACTGCTTGATGCTTTTTTTCTCGGCTGGTGGATTATCAGGGCCATCGTGTCGCCAGCATTTTCCGTTGACCACCTGCTCATTCGCTAGCACCGTCTGATCGATCGGGCACCACCACTGCAATGACTCTTTTTGGTACGCCAGGCCCCGTTCGAATAGTTTGGTAAATATCCACTGTGTCCAGCGATAATATTCTGGATCACTGGTATTGATTTCGCGAGTCCAATCAATACTCGCCCCCAGGCGCTTGAGCTGATTTTTGAAATTAGCAATATTTGTTTGAGTCGTTTGTTGTGGCGGGGTGCCGGTTTTGATTGCATAGTTTTCGGCGGGCAGCCCAAACGAATCCCAGCCCATTGGATTCATGACATTGTGGCCATTGGCACGATAAAAACGCGCGATAGCATCGACAATCGCATGTTCAAATGTATGTCCCACATGCATACCCGCCCCGCTTGGATACGGGAACATTGGCGAAATATAGGTTTTGGGGCGGTCGGCAAAATCTTGGGCGACAAATGCCTGCTTTTCATCCCACACCTGTTGCCACTTCGGCTCTATCTCTTGCGGATTGTAGCGTTTCACAGAGAGTATTATACCAGTTATTGGCGCTGCCACAGTGATTTGAATACCGACTCGGTCACTGTCATGGCCAAACTGTCGTATGCCACCGCATCTTTGGGAATACTAATCGTATCAACAGACGCGTCGTTGGCTGCGACGTGTACATCACCCATGACGATGGTTTTTAGCCGGTGTTCCGACTTGGTAATCGTGACATCAATCCCAACTGGTTTTGATCCAAGCTTTTTGAAATCGCCGACAAACCCAGAACAGTCACTGCTGAGTGATTGATAAAATTTCGTCGTCGATAGTTTGTCCGCAAATGCATTCACTTTTTCTTCGTTCAGGCTCACATGATAGGTTGCTTCTGTTGCTGTTGTACTCTTCGTTTGTATATCGAGGAATCTGTTTGATGCATAGCTATCCGCTAACTCACCCTTGGCCATACGGTTGGTTACCAGCTGACTGCGAGCATTCAACAGACACTTCATATTATTTGTGTCCGTTCCAATATATGGCAATTTTGATGTATCCATACTGACCCAACGATCTTTTAATGAAGCGACGACTTGATTAATAACAGGGACCACTGCTGGCAGCAGCCCACTCTTTGGCACAAACATACTCGCGAATTTATCCGGAGTCGAGGATTTGACGTAGAGCACGTTGCCATCAACAATTGCTTCAAATGGCATGTCGCGATACGTTCCTTTCAGTGATTGCCGCTGGCCATCGGTTGCAAGTGTCATGGCATCGCCATTCATCGTAATACTGTAGCTCCCTGGAGCATCAACCGCATACTGCACCGCATCCGAGAGTGCTTTTTCTGGACTCGCTCGCCAGGCCATAAACAACACAATTGCGAGCCCAATAAAGACAATCGCCACCAGCCCCACGACGAAAAAGACAACTCTAGGCCAATGTTGACGCAGCCAGGAAGTATTTGTACCTGGCGTTTCATTCATCAGACAAGGTTCCTTTCAAAAAACGCTTCTTTGGTCGCCATCCATGCAGGTGATTGGCGAACTAATTGCGATATATCTGTTTGGTCCAGTAGTAATATTTTGACCGCTTCCTCGGCATAGACATCACCCTGTGAACCTTTGGCCAAAACCAATGAGCCTTTATCCAACACACTATGGGCAAATGCACCTGCCTGGACAGCATTTTGGAATGATTTTACCTGACAGCCCTGCGAATGTGCAGCTGGTGCGAGGTATTTGCCAGCCTCTTCGCCAATCGTAATGACCCATTCCACCATATCTGGATGGAACAGTTTGCCGATTTTTTCGTGTTCCGCTGCAGACGATTCGCCGAGTTCGTTCATACTCCCCATAATTGCAATACGCTGTGGCGCTTGGATATCATAAAATGTCTGGATCGCGCCGACCGCTGCAGCCGGGCTGGAATTATATGTATCGTCAATAATCGTGCTGCCGTTCAGACCGCGAAGCAGATTCATACGTCCAGGGATTGGACGAATCTTACCCAGACCAGCCGCTACTTCATTGCCGTTCAGACCAAATTTCAACCCCACGGCACCGGCAGCAATGGCCGGACGTAAATTATGCTCGCCTAATACCTTGATAGTTGCAGCCACACCAGCAGGTAGTTCCGGGCCGACAAAATTACCAGTACGACCATTCTCAATGCTGAAGTCCTGCTGCTCAAAGTGATATTCTGCCACAGCGCTCGTGCCATACGTATCCAAATTGGCATTGGTCAGGTACTGCGCGTATGCTCCATCAATATCATCGCGGTTGATCAGCACTAATTTGCTAAAATTGCCAGCGGCTAATTCTTCGTGTGCGACAGCCTCCATGGTTTTGAAAAATTCCATGTGTTCAGGCGTCACTGCAGTGACAACGGCGATGTCTGGTTTCAGATACGTGCCAAAGTGATCAATATCACCCGGATGATCAGCGCCGAGTTCTTGCACAATAATATCAACGTCGGTCGGCGCCAATACCCGTGCCCTAGCCGCTTTGACCGCCTGCCGCCATGCGCTAAAACTCTTCACATTGTCAGGGTAAGGGACACCAAGGATCGCCAGCGGTACACTCATATGAGTGTTGTGATTGCCCTCATGCAGATGAACACGATATTTTTGCGAGAGCATCGTGGCAATCGCCGTTTTGGTACTGGTTTTGCCAACGCTGCCGGTCACCACGACCAGTTTCACCTCGGGGTGCGCCGTAAAATACGCCACCACTGCTTCTTCCAGCTGTTTTTGGACGCGGTCCCTATATTTACGTTGCAAGCCCTTGAACATTAGGGTCATTATATCATTTTCATTCCACTTGCGCTTTTTTAACCATAAGCGCATAATAGTGCCAGTGCTGATGCGCAATTAGGGGCAGCCCTTTGTAGCGCGGCAGAAAACAAACAGCCACCACTAAAAAGGACTCGTGCCCCGGGTGGGCGCGCAGCAGCAAAAAACTACTCTCTCACGTAGAGAGTAGTTTTCTTTTTACACGCCGTTAAGGGTTTCTCTTGTATTTTGCTTAAATGGGTGTATATATATAAGCACAAGGCTTATGATCCTGTTGGAGTAACAGGGTGTAAAGGAGGAAAAATGAGTACCAACGTTAAAGAGTATGTTGACAACCTCTGTGGTTGTTCGTGCTACAGGGCCTCGCTACACTAGTGTTCGGCGTGGTCGCTTTGTTCTTTCCTGGACTGACACTTGCCAGTCTCGTACTTGTATTTGCCGTCTACGCAGTCGTGGTTGGCGTTATTGAATTGGTGCACGGCTTTCGTGACATCGGTAAAACCGGCTTTTGGTGGTTTTCGCTACTTGTCGGCGTCGTCTTGGTTGCCGTTGGAGTCTATCTCGTGCGCAACCCAACAACTGCGCTTGATCTGTTCTTGGTCATTGTTGGTGCGCTGATTTTGGCACGTGGCGTTGCCGACCTTGCCGTTGGCGCTTTCTTTAGCAGTAATGCTAATAACCGTTGGCTATGGGTTATCTCGGGTGCGCTCGGTGTGGTCGCCGGTATTGTTATCTGGCGCTATCCAGTTGCCGGAGGTCTGGCATTCGTCTGGGTACTTGGACTCTACGCACTAATCACTGGTGCGATCGGCATGGCATATGCTTTCAAAGCCCGCGAACTGGTCACCGAAGCTAGCGGACGTTTTCTTAAAAAGTAACTAAACCCTCGAACACCTGTCGATGCCTTGGCGACAGGTGTTTTTGTTGGTAGAATAATCTAGCACTCGGGGTCGTCGTATAATGGCTAGTACACATCCATGGCATGGATGGAATGGGAGTTCGATTCTCCCCGACTCCACCAAAATAGTCTCTTTCAAACCCGCACGTATGTGCGGGTTTTTGCGTGACAAGCACTTGCGTCGATATGAAAATTCATATACCATAGGGGGGTATATGAGTCAGACGCATTCAACCAACTATTCACAAGTTGCAGTCGCAGCAACATTGCACTGTTTGACTGGCTGTGCAATCGGTGAAATCACTGGCATGGTGATTAGTAACATCCTCAACCTTGCTGTTTTGCCAAGTATTCTCATTGCCACTAGCCTGGCATTTATCTTTGGTTATACATTATCGATCATCCCGCTACTGCAGCATAAAGTTCCCATCAAAAAAGCACTCCTAACCGTCCTCGCGGCGGACTCTCTGTCAATTCTGGCTATGGAAATTGCCGATAACACCATCATGGCAACTATCCCCGGTGCTATGAATGCCAATCTGGTGAATCCGATTTTTTGGGCATCACTGCCGCTTTCGCTATTTGCGGGATTTTTGGTCGCACTACCGGTCAATCAATACTTATTAAATCGAGGAAAGGGACATGCACTCGTGCATGAATCAATGCATCATGGCTAAACAAACGTATGGATACACTGAAAATAAAGACGCCGTGCTAAAACGGCTCAGCCGCGCCGAAGGACAAATCCGCGGCATCGCCAAAATGGTCGACGATGATCAGTACTGTATCGACATCTTGACGCAAATCACCGCTGCACAGGCAGCGCTGGACAAAGTTGCGCTCGAATTGATTCGGGATCATACCAAACACTGCATGGTGCATGCCGAGAGTGATGAAGAAAAGCGTGCCAAAGCAGATGAATTAACCGCGGCGATCGGCCGGATGATATAGAAGAAAGGAAATTCTATGATCAATAAACCTCTCATTGCCGGCGTTGTAGGCTTTTTGCTCGGCGGACTACTAGTATCTATTGCTGCAACAACGTTCGACAAACCAGTAGTGACCACCCCCGAAGGCGACGTCAGCATGGACCAAATGACCGAAATGCTTAAACCACTCCAAGGTGACGCCTATGACAAGACATTTATTGAACATATGATCGATCATCATCAAGCCGCCATTGACATGGCTCGCTTGTCGGTGACACGTGCCAAGCACCAAGAAATCAAAGATCTGTCGCTCGCAATCATCAGCGCGCAAGAAAAAGAAATCGCTGATATGAAAACATGGCAAAAACAATGGGGATACGTCAACTCATCCGATTCTCAGATGAACCACTAGTATTTTTCTGGCCAATGTG
>Ga0164243_10009924_pt1 | contig 13751 bp, 11 predicted proteins | sample OricompcompostOP_FD_108781 | JGI IMG/M metagenome (GOLD analysis project Ga0164243, IMG submission 108781) | Organic Plus compost microbial communities from Emeryville, California, USA - Original compost - Organic plus compost (OP) | ecosystem: Engineered > Solid waste > Mixed feedstock >... | reverse complement strand
CGGCGCCGCTCGCCGGGTTGGGCGAGGCCAGCACGACCACGCGCGCCTGCGGATCGGACAGAGCCGAAGCCGCGATGCGCGTGCTGCCCCAGCCGAGCGCCGCCGGTCCGTTCCAGGCGTTGCGCAGGCCAAGCCGCTCCAGCACCGAATGAAACAGGCTGCCCTGCGAGTAGACCACCAGATTGGCGGGATCGAGCGCCTGCACCAGATAGACCGGCCGCTCCGCGCGGGCGCCGAGGCGTGCTCTGTCGGCGGCGAGAGCGGCATCGACGGCATCGGCCGCGCGCGCGCCGGCCGGCGCCACGCCTGCCAGCGTGGCACAGCGCAGCATGGCCTCGCGCGCCGCCGGATAGGGATCGCGGTTGCCGGAGAAGATGGCAAAGCTCTCAACGCGCCCAAGCCGCTCCAGCACCGGCCGCTGCGCGCTCTGCCAGTCCTGGATGAGGATGAGATCGGGCTTCAGCGCGGCAAGGAGTTCCAGGCTGGGCTCGCTCTGGAAGCCGAGATCGGCCACGCCCTGCGGCGTCGGCGGATCGCCCACCATGCGGGCATAGCCGGCCAGTTCGGCCGCTGCGACGGGCGTGACACCGATGGCGTAGAGCGTCTCGCTCAGCGCCCAGTTGAGGCTGGCGATGCGCGGCCCGGCTTGCGCTTGAGCCCAGGCTGGTCGTGCGGCGGCCAGCGCGGCGAGGCCGAGGCCGAAGGCGCGCCGTGTGGCAAGGCCGGGCACGCTCTCCTCAGGCCGCGGACGGCGCGACGATGCCGGAAACGCCGATGCGGGGAATGTCCAGCCGGTCGAGCCGGTGGCGGGCCTCCGCCGCCGAGCCATTGAGGTCGATCGCGCGGCAGGCATCCTCGACCACGACCACCTCGAAGCCCTCGCGGTGCGCGTCCTCGGCCGACCACAGCACGCAGAAATCGAAGGCGAGCCCGGCGAGGAAAACCCGCTGCACGCCGCGCTCCTTCAGCCAGCCGGAAAGCCCGGTCACGGTGCGCGCGTCGTTCTCGCGGAAGGCGGAATAGGAGTCGATCCGCGGATCGGTGCCCTTGCGCTGGATGAGCTGGGCATGGCTGCGGGTCAGATCCGCATGGAACTCCGCGCCCGGCGTGCCCTGCACGCAATGGTCCGGCCACAGCACCTGCGGTCCATAGGAGAGCGCGATGGTCTCGTAGGGCGCGCGGCCGGGGTGGGACGAGGCGAAGGATTGATGCCCCGCCGGATGCCAGTCCTGCGTCAGCACGACATGGCGGAAGAGCGGCATCAGCGCGTTGACCGCCGGCACCACCTCTTCGCCGGCCGGCACGGCAAGCCGCCCGTTCGAGCAGAAATCGTTCTGCACGTCGACCACCAGCAGCGCGTCCGCATCGTGCAGCGTCAGGGCTCTCATTCTCCGCCTCCCCGCGGGTCTTTCACGAACGGCGGAACGTTAGCAGATCGGCGCGCTTCGCAAGAAGCATGTGTCTGCGGCGCCGGGTCGGAAATCGGAGGGGCCATTGCGACCCCTCCATGTCCTGCCCTCGGTCAGCCGCGCTGCGTATCCTTCGGGGCCTCGTAGCGCCGGTTGGGGATCGGGAAGCCGCAGCTTTCGCCGTCCTTGATCTGCACCTCGTCTTCCCAGGGCAGTGCGTAGCGGCCTTGCGCCAGGTCGTGCATGTAGGTGTAGGGGCAGTCCTGCGCGCCGTCCTTCACCGCCACGAAGCCGCGATGGCCGAACTGGTAGATGTTGTTCTCGACGCCCCAGATGCGGCGCGCCTCGTCGCACAGGTCCGGGCGCACCTCGGCGGTGATGATCTCGTCGGGAGCGCCGTTGCCCGTCACGAGCGGCTGGCCGTCGTAATTGACGATCATGCCCTCGCCCATCGAGTTGAACGTGCCGTCCGTCCCCGCCATGCAGACATTGGCGGTGTAGGCGAGATTGCAGAAGGCGTTGGCCTGGTTGGTGATGTGCCAGGCGTGCCGGATCGGCGCCGTGTAGCCGGCCGTGCGCAGGATGATGTTGGCGCCCTTATAGGCCGATTCCCGGGCCATTTCGGGGAACATGCCGTCGTGGCAGATGATCAGCGAGAGCTTGCTGCCGTTCGGCGCGTCGCAGACCGGAATGCCGATATTGCCGGGCTCCCACGGCTCGACCGGCACCCAGGGGTGCATCTTGCGGTAATAGAGCCGGATCTCCCCTACATCGTCGATGATGATGCCCGCTTTGGATGGAGTGCTGTTCTTGTTGAACTCCATGATGGAGAAGCACCCCCAGATCCTGTTGTCGGCGCAGGCTTTCCTGAACGCGGCCACTTCCGGCCCGTCGAGCGAGCACATGATCTCCGGGTTGGTGTCCATGGAGAGGCCGTGGAGCGAATATTCCGGAAAGACGACGAGATCCATGGAGGGCATGTTGTTGCGCGCTTTGCGGACCATGCTGACGATCTTGTCGGTCTGCTTCGCCAGATGCTCCTTCGTCGAGACATTGGGTAGCTGAAGCTGCACGAGGCCCAGCACGACGCCGTTCGGAGATTTGTTAAGTCCACCAAGACCGCTCATTTCCTGTTCTCCTCATGCTCTCGCGTGATGCCGGGGAGCCCGCCCCGAAACCCATCGGAGCTGGGCAAAAATCCCTCCCGGAAGCCCCGGGATGGAGGGAAGGGTACAGGAAAGCATGGGCATCGGAAGGGCGGGCTTCAATGATGCCAAAAGGTTGAACCCGGGCCGTGCAGCGGCTTCTATGGTCCCATGGTTCGACGCCCGCTGAGATCGACGTTCCACCAGATCCGGGTGCAGGCCTTCGCCGCGATCGGCATCGTCGCGGCCATTGCGGTGGCCTGGTGGATGAAGGTGGAGGATGCGCGCGCGCCCCACGCGGTGCCGCAGATCGCCCTTGGCGAGCCGGTCAAGGTTGGGCGCGCGGTGTTCACCCCGCAGAGCCTCGTGATCCGCAACGCCCCGCCTTCATCGGCGAACGGCTCCGGCCGGAAGCTCGTTCTCGCGGGACAGCTGGAAAACGCCACCGGCGAGAGCCAGGTGGCGATGTTCGGCTTTCCGGAAGAGCTGCCCGCCCTGTCCTCGGGCGGGACGGATTTCCCCGCCCCCACGGTCTATCTCGACCGTGACAACGCGCCTTTGAAGCAGCTCCAGCCGCGCATCCGCGAAGCCGTCTCGATTGTCTGGGACGTGCCCGAATCCTGGCGCGAGCAGGAGGTGACGGTCGCCTTCAGCACCCAGCAGTTCAAGCTCCGGGACAACCTCTACGCCAAGGCGAGCTGGCTGCTGTTCCACCCGAGCGGCACGCTCCGCGCACGGCCGGAGGTGGAACCATGAAACCCCTCGCCAGTGTCCTCATCGTGCTGCTCGGCGGCGGCATCCTCGGTGTGCTGATGAGCACCCTGCCGAGCTACGACAGCAGCCTGCGGCCCATCGCGGTCCATGCCGATGCGAAGGGCGTCGGCCAGGGGCGGCTTTTTGCGGCCGAACTGAAAGGCCTCACCTCGGCGGACGCCATTTCCTACGCCTGGGCCGGCACGGAAACGGTTCGCGACACATCGGCGACCTTCCTGGTTGCCGAGCTTTCCGTCACGGCGCTCCGGAAATCGCTCATGATCGAGGCAGTCTGGCTCGGCGCGACGGGCCGGCGCTACAGCCAGTCGGCCCGCGTCGAGAATGCGCCGCGCACTCTGCCCTCGACCTGGTTCCAGCCCGGCCTGCACGACACGACGCGCGCCGTCTTCGAGCTGCCGGAGGACGAGATCCCGGGCGGGCAACTGGTGCTGACGGCCCGCGGCAACGCCATCCTCGACAGCGCCGTGCATCTTTCCGCGCCGGCGACGCCGCCACAGAAGCGTGACACGCTAAGGCTCGAGCCATGAAGCATCTGGCCTGGCTCGCGCTCACGCTCGCTCTGTTCGCCGCCACTCTGCTGCTGACGGAATGGTCGGATACCCGCGATCTCTCGCACCAGAGGGAGTGGGACATTGCCCGCGCCGACGGTGCGGAAGGGGAGCTGGACGGCCTGCGCTTCAGCGTGCGGGAAGCCCGCGCCGTGGTTGTCGCGAGCAAGCCGGATCGCGCGCTGGTCCTCGTGCGGCTCGCCGTGCAGGGTTCTCCCAAAGCCGCATCCCAGTGGATCGACTGCCGCGCCAGCCTTCGCGGAAAGGGCGGCGAGACCTGGCTGCCGCTCTATACGGCGTCGTCCAGCGGGGCGATCCGGCTGATAGCGCCGGACGGGAAGGACAACGGCACCTGCCTCGTCTCGGGCGTCTCGGAAACCGGCCCGACCTTGTCGGACCATCTCTACCGCCTTCCCTCGGCGGATCTCGACGACCTGACCCTGCGCGTCTCCGGTTACGGCACGCGCCCCTCTGCCCTGGCCTTTCCGATCAGGCCGACGGTGCGCACCATCAAGCCCGGGCAATAGGCGCGCCGGTCAGCCCTGCTGCGCCGCGGCCGTGGCGTCTGCCTTCGCCCGGGCGCGTCCGGCCAGTTCCAGGCCGGCGGCGAGAATGCAGAACTGCGTGACGACGATGAGAAGCCCGTCCTGCGGCTGGCCCGGAGCGCCGAACAGGATGCTGATTGGCCGTGATGCCAGTTGCCACACCGACAGCTCCTGCGCGCCGATAAGCTGCGTTGCCCCGATCCAGGCCCAGCGCCCGAGCCAGTCGACAAGCCGCCAGAGGACGATGACCGAAACCGTGAGCGCAATGCCGGCCGAGGCGGCCAGCAGCACGCCGTTGACCACCGCGTGCCAGCGTCGGAGCATCCCGCCCCAGAAATAGCCGACGAAGTCGGTGACGGGTTTGGGCAGGCTGGTCCAGCGGCGAAGCGCACGGCCGGCGACCCGCTGGGTGGTGCTCGTCATCATGTTCAGGTCGTGGCCGTAGATGATCGCGCCAAGATTGAACCAGATCAGCGGCAGCGCCGCGTACCAGAACAGCGTCGTTAGCCATTCGGAAAGTTCGAATTCCGGGGGCCAGTCCATCGGCCGCACGGCCGCGCTCGTCACCTCGGCGCTGGCCTCCGGAATCAGCCACCCCAGCAGCTCCCGGGGCGAGGGAAGCTGCGCCAGCCATTCCACGAACTGCGCCTGCCAGCCCGAGATGAGATAGAGGCCGAGCAGGGCCCATGTCGCCTCACAGGCGACGACCACGAGGGGCCAGAACCCGCTGCCGGTCTTTTTGTGCAACGCCTTGGCGCCCCTGCGCAGCGCCCAGATGACGACCACCGCCACGACCACCCAGAGCGAGCTCTGCACCTCCAGCGCCACCGGGCCGAAATTGTCCGGCTTGGTGAAATCGATCCGGCTCATCTGGGTGTCCAGGAAGAGCTTCGAATAGTCACGCAGCGTGTTCGAGAGGAAGCCCCAGCCTGCGTAATAGCCGTAGAAGGGGATGAGGACGGCCAGCAGGGCGCCGGCGAAGAAACTGCCGTCATGTCCCTCGTCCTCGCTGGCCTCCGCCGCGGCGGCCCGCTTGCGTCTCCGCAGCAGCGGCAGCCCGTCGCGCAGGACGAGGAACATCGCGGCGAAGGCGACAAGCTGGAGCAGGATGATCGGCGCCAGCGCGATCAGGCCCGCGAAGCGGCTGAGAAGTCCGATCTCGACCGCGCCGCGCAGCAGCAGGATGTTGAGGAGATAGCTGCCCATCCAGATGGCGCTCAGCGGAGCCCCGAACCGCAGGAAAAGGCTCACGCTCAGCCGGGTATGGGCGAGGACGATGTTGGAGGTCTCGGGCATGGGTCTGTCGCGAGCCTGGCCGGCACTGGCACGTTTGCGTTGCTGCCCCCCCCTTGCCCATCAAGGCAGCTATCGCGCTGATGCTCAACCGCTTATTCGCGCTGCCCGGGCTTCTAATAGAACATCCCTATCGCCCCATCGGAACGAGGCAGTTTTCAGGTGCGCTTTCTGCCGTCAGTTTGGGCGCTGCCCTACCTGACCGCACCGCCATCCGGCCTCTCCCGCCGAAGGCTTCCTCGATGCCGATACGACAGCTCCAATATTCCGCGAGGTTCGCTGAGGTGACCGGCGGCGCGCGCGAGCCGCAATGACGACGCACGTCATCGCGACGGCCGGGCACGTCGACCACGGCAAGAGCACCCTGGTCCGCGCGCTGACCGGAATGGAGCCGGACCGCTGGGAGGAGGAGCGCCGGCGCGGGCTCACCATCGACCTCGGCTTTGCCTGGACGACCTTGCCTTCCGGCCGGGAGGTTTCCTTCGTGGACGTGCCCGGCCACGGCCGTTTCATCCGCAACGCGCTGGCCGGTCTGGCGACGGTGCCGGTGGTGCTGTTCGTGGTGGCTGCCGACGAGGGCTGGTCGGCGCAATCCAGCGACCACCGAGACGCCATCGCCGCGCTCGGCATCAGCCATGGGCTGATCGTCGTGACCAAGGCCGACCGCGCGCCCGATCTTATCGAGGCGACCATCGCGCGCGCGCAGAGCGAACTCGCGCAGACCGGTCTGCGCGATGCGCCAGCGGTCGCGGTATCGGCCGTGCAGGGCACTGGACTGAATGAGCTCAAGCAGGTGCTGGACGATGTTCTGGCCAGGGCGCCCACGCCCGACGCCGATGCCCGGCTGCGGCTCTGGATCGACCGCTCGTTCAGCGTCTCGGGAGCGGGCAGCGTGGTGACCGGCACCCTTGTCAGCGGCACGCTGACCAAGGGCGACTGGCTCGAAGTGGTCGGCGGCGGGCACGAGCCGCGCGAAGCCGTCGTCCGTGGCCTGGAATCGCGCGATGAGTCCGCCGACGTCCTGCGCCCCATGTGCCGCGCCGCGGTCAATCTGCGCGGCGTGTCGGCGGGGGAGGTCGGACGCGGCCAGGCGCTGATCGCGCCGGGCGTCTGGCACATGACCACGGAAGCCGATGTGCGCCGCATCGGGGGCGCCGCGCTGGACGAGGTGCCCGCGCAGCTCACCCTGCATGTCGGGACGGCCGCCGTGCCGGCCCGGCTGCGCTCCTTCGATGCCGGCCACGCCCGGCTCGTCTTCGACTGGCCGCTGCCGCTGATCGTGGGCGACCGGCTGCTGCTGCGCGATCCGGCATCGCGCCTTGTGCTTGGCGGCGTCGGCGTGCTCGACCCGGATCCGCCGGAGCTGCGGCGCCGCGGGGAAGGCGCCCGGCGCGGACTGGTTTTGGCCGCCATGCCGCCCGAGGGCGACGTCCTGGCCAAGCTGGCCGGCCGGGGCGCCGTGGAGGTGGACTATCTGCGCCGGATCAACCTGATCGGTCCCGATGCCACGCCGCCAGCCGACGTCCGTGAGATGGGCGGCTGGTGGGTGCACCTTCCCGCCTATGAGACGTGGCGAGGAAAGCTGCGCGCCCTGGTGGAGACCGACAGCCAGCGGGACCAACTCACGCCCGGCGTCTCACAGGGCGCCGTGCGCGAGGCTCTCGGCATGCCCGCGGCGCGCTTCATGGAGCAGCTCGTCGCGGATGCCGGTCTCGAACAGAACAAGGGCTATGTGCGGCTGCGGCGGACGGGCATCGATCTTGGCCGCGCCGAGGCCGGGGTGGCCAAGCTGGAGGCGCGGCTGCGCGCCGATCCCTTCCTCGCGCCCAAGGCCGGCGATCTGGCGGAACTGGGCCTCGGCGTCCGTGAACTGGCGGCGGCCGAGCATGCCAAGCGGGTGCTGCGTCTTGAGGGGGGTGTGGTGCTGCTGCCGACCGCGCCGGCGCTCGCAATCAAGCTGCTGGGGCAATTGCCGCAGCCCTTCACCACCAGCGAGGCGCGCCAGGCCCTGGACACCAGCCGCCGCGTGGCCATCCCGCTGCTGGAATACCTCGACAAGCGCGGCTTCACGCACCGGATCGACGACGATCACCGCGAAGTGGTGCGGTGATCGCCTGATGTGAGAGCAGGTGTGTTTGGACAGGCGGTGCGGCTTTAGCCGACGCTCTCTTCCTTGCGGTTCTGCACGTGCTGGAAGCCGAACCGGCCCTTGATGCACAGATTGCCGTGGCTGACCGAATGGTCGTGGGGCGAGTTCACCTTGACGATCGTGTTGTCCTGGACGGTCAGCTCCAGGTTACAGCCGACGCCACAATAGGTGCACACCGTCGTGGTCGTGGTCTGTTGCGACTCGTCCCAGGTGCCCGCGGCCCGCATGTCGTATTCGGACTTGAACGACAGCGCGCCCGTCGGGCAGACCTCGACGCAATTGCCGCAGAAGACACACGCGGAATCCGGCAGCTCCACGGCGAATTCGGTGGAAATCTGGGAGTCGAAACCGCGTCCCGCGATCTGGATCGCGAAGCTGTTCTGCCACTGGGGCCCGCAGGCATCCACGCATTTGTAGCAGAGGATGCACTTGTCGTACTCGCGCACGTAGAGGTCGTTGTCGACCTTGTCCGGCTGGGCCATCGTGGCCGCGACGCTGCCGTCGCCGACATGATGCTCGCCCGGCTCATGGACGTCGCGCTCGTGGCTCGCGCCGGCCCTGGGGCCATGGCGCTCCGAGTCGGCGCCGTAGCGCTTCTTCCATTCCGGAATGTGCGGCGTCGTGGACAGGTCGACCGAGGAGTCGAGCAGTTCCAGCACCATGCGGCGGCTGTGTCGCACCCGCTCGCTGTCGGTGAAGACCTCCATGCCGGCCTGGACCTTGCGGGAGCAGGAGGGCACGAGCACGCGCGAGCCCTTCAGCTCGACCATGCAGACGCGGCAGGCGTTCTTCGGCGTGAGCGTGTCGCCGTAGCAGAGGGTGGGCGTGTCCTTTCCCGCCACATTGCAGGCGGTGAGGATGGTGCTGCCCTCGGGGACGCTCACGTCCTTGCCGTCGACGGAGATCGTGACCATCGAAACGGGCGCTGCTCTGCCGAAAGCAGACGGATCGTGCGCGTTCATTTGCTTCCCTCCAGAACGGCGAGGCGGTCGATCGCCGACTCGATGGCACTCCAGGCGGTCTGGCCGAGGCCGCAGATCGAGGAGTCCTTCATGGCCCGGCCGACATCGCGCAGCAGGATGATGTCCTTCCCCTTGGCGCCAGCGTCGCCGCGGTTGCGTGCGATGCGCAGCAGCGCTTCCTCCTGGCGAACCGTGCCGACCCGGCAGGGCACGCACTGGCCGCAGGACTCGTCGCGGAAGAACCGCGCGATGCGCAGCAGGATGGCGGGCAGGTCGACGGTGTCGTCGAAGGCCAGCACCACGCCCGACCCCAGAGTGGTGTTGTTGGCGCGGACCCCCTCGAACGTCAGCGGGATGTCGAGCTCGTCGGCCCGCACGAACCCGCCTGCCGCGCCGCCGAGCAGCACGGCCTGCAGGCTCCGGCCGGGCGTGATCCCGCCGGCCATCTCGATGATCTCGCCCAGAGTCGAGCCGAACGGCACTTCGTAGACGCCGGGGCGCACGAGATTGCCCGAGACACAGAACAGCTTCGGCCCGGTGGACCCTTCGGTTCCGATGCCGGCATAGTTCGTGCCGCCCATCTGCATGATCATCGGCACGTTGCACAGGGTCTCGACATTGTTGACCACTGTCGGCTTGGCGAAGAGACCCTGCTCGAACGGGAAGGGCGGCTTCGTGCGCGGCTCGCCGCGATAGCCCTCGATCGAGTTGAAGATCGCGGTTTCCTCGCCGCAGATATAGGCGCCGGCGCCACGCCGGATCTCCAGCTCGAAGTTCCAGCCGCTGCCCAGGATGTTCTCGCCCAGGAACCCGCGCTCGCGGGCCTTCTCGATGGCGTTGCTCAGCATCCGGAAGGAGCGGGGATATTCGCCGCGGAGATAGATGTAGCCCCGCTCGCAGCCAATCGCGTAACCGGCGATGGTCATCGATTCGATCAGCAGGAAGGGGTCGCCCTCGAGAAGGGCGCGGTCCTTGAAGGTGCCGGGCTCGCTCTCGTCGGCGTTGCAGATGAGGTAGCGCGGCGTCGCGGGCTGCTTGGCCGCGCCTTCCCATTTGACGGCAGTCGGGAACGCGGCGCCGCCGCGTCCCATCAGCCGGGAGTCCTTGACCTCGCTGATGACCTTTTCGGGGCCGAGCTCGAACGCCCGCCGCAATCCGGCATAGCCATCGGTCTTGATATAGTCGTCGATGCTTTCCGGATCGACCTGGCCGACGCGCTTGAGCAGCATCAGCCCGTCCTGCCCGGCCTGCGGCACCGCCATGGCGGGAGGCGCCTCGGCCGCGAGGGTTGCGGGACCGTAATCCAGCGCGCGGGCGATCTCCTCGACCTCCGCGGGGCCGATCAGGTGCTCGTGGGGCGGGTCGCCGGCCTCGACAGCCAGTGCCGCCGGGGCGCGTTCGCACACGCCAAGGCAGGGGCTGTGCTTCCAGCCGTTCATCGCGCCCGCCGGACCGAGCCGCGCCTCAAGGTCGGCGCAGAGCTCCTTGGAGCCGCGCGCCATGCAGGCGATGTCGGTGCAGACATGCACGATGCGCTTGGGCCGGACGCTGGTGGAGAACAGCGCATAGAACGTCACGACGCTGTAGACATCGGCCGGGGCCACTTCGAGCCGCTTGCCGATGTGGTTCAGCGCGCCGGGACTGACCCAGCCGACGCGATCGTTGACCGCATGCAGCGCTTCCAGGACGAGGTGCCGCCGGTCTTCGCCGGCCAGCGCCTGTCGGTAGTCCTGTGCATCGCGCTTGCCGCCGTCCCAGCCACTCTCGCCAGGCCCACCAAGCCGCCGATCAATTGCCTCGCGTTCCTCCGCGGTAGGCTCGGCGTTGGAGAACTTCAGGTCCACGGGACATCCCTCCTAGTTCACGGTTGCGAGCTCGCTGTCCCGGGCCCCGTGATCGGTGGTGTCGGCAACGTGCTTCTCTCTGGTCTGATCCTTGGTGATCTTCTCCACTCTGACGGCCGTGGCCTTGAACTCCGCGGTCTTGGAGATCGGATCGTTCGCCTCGATGGTGAGCGCGTTCACGTCCACATCGTCGGGGAAGTTGCAGGCCATGAAGAGCAGTCCGGGCCGCAGGCCCGGATCGAGCCGGGCCGGCGCCAGCACGGAACCGCGCCGCGACGTCACCCGGACCACCTCGCCCTCCTCGATGCCGAACCGAAGCAGATCCTCGGGCGACAGGTCGATGCAACCGCCGAAGCGGATCGGCGAGTTGAAGCCACTGGACTGTACGCCGGTGTTGTAGTCGGTCAGTCGCCGGCCGGTCGTCAGGCGGAGCGGGAACTCGTTGTTGAGCCGGTCCACCGGCAGCTTGTGCTCGATGATGCCGAACGGCGCCGGACGTCCGCGCTTCTCGGGATCCTTCTCCCAGAGCCGGGCGTGCAGGAAGTGGGTCTCGGGACCGTCCTCGTCAGGGAACGGCCACTGCAACCCGCCACGCTCCTCGAGCAGCTTGTAGGACATGCCGTGATGCGCCGGTGACAGCGCCCGCAGCTCGTCCCAGACCTGCTCTCCGGTCTGCGCCGGCCAGACATGGCCCATACGCTCCGCGATCAGGCGGATGATCTCGATGTCGTCCTTCACCTGTCCCGGCGGCTCAAGCGCCTTGCGCACGCGCTGCACGCGGCGCTCGCTGTTGGTGAAGGTGCCCTCGCTCTCGCACCACATCGCGGTGGCCGGGAGTACGACATCGGCGTAGGAGGCGGTCTTGGTCAGGAAGATGTCCTGCACCACCAGATGGTCGAGATTCTCCAGGCGGCGGATCACCGCCGCGCTGTCGGCGTCGGACTGTGCCGGATTCTCGCCCACGATGTAGACGCTGGTGAGATGGCCCTCGTCCATCGCCTCCATCATCTCGGAGAGAGTCAGGCCAGCCTTCGGAGGCAGCGTGACGCCCCACATGCGCTCGAACTTCGCCCGATGCTCGGCATTCTCGACGCTCTGGAACCCCGGCAGATTCGCGGGGATCGCGCCCATGTCGCCGCCGCCCTGGACGTTGTTCTGGCCGCGCACCGGAACCAGGCCCGAGCCGTACTTGCCGACATGGCCGGTGAGCAGCGCGAGATTGCACAGCGCCCGCACATTGTCGGTGCCGTTGTGATGCTCGGTGATGCCGAGCGTCCAGCACAGCTGCGCGCGCTCCGCCTTGGCGTAGTCGTGCGCAAGCTCGCGGATCAGCTCCGCGGGAACCCCGGTCTCAAGCGACGTGACTTCAAGCGTCCACGGCTCGCAGGCCGCGGCATATTCCTCGAAGTCGATCGTGGCGTTCGCAACGAACTCTTCGTTGACCAGGCCGGCATGGATGATCTCGCGGCCGATGCCATAGGCCAGCGCGATGTCGGTGCCGACATCCAGCCCAAGCCACCTGTCGGCCCACTCGGATGTCTTCGACCGGCGCGGATCAACCGCATAGACCTTGGCGCCCTTGTGGATTGCCTTCAGGGCATGATGGAAGAAGATCGGATGGGCTTCCCGGGCATTGGAGCCCCAGAAGATGACCAGATCAGCGTCTTCCATTTCGCGGTAGGAAGAAGTGCCACCGCCCGCACCAAATACCGTCACCAGACCGGCGACGCTAGGAGCGTGTCACGTTCGGTTGCAGGAATCGATGTTGTTGGTGCCGATCACCGCGCGGGCGAACTTCTGGGTGATGAAGTTCAGCTCGTTGGTGGCGCGGGAGCAGGAGAACAGGCCGAACGAGTCGGGGCCATGGAGATCGCGGTTGCGGCGAAAGCCTTCAGCCGCGCGATCGAGAGCCTCGTCCCAAGAAGCAGGCCGCAGAACACCGTTCTCGCGGACGAGCGGCTCGGTGAGACGGGTGTAGTGCTGCTTCCCTTGTTTGGCCATGTCAGCCTCCAATGTCTTGCTTTAGCCGTTTCATATACTCCGCGACGGCGCCGGATCAAGGCGGATTGTTGCAACCTATCCTGCCGCTAGCCTGATTGTTGCAGGATTTGCGGATTATTGCATGATCCGACGAAGACGCTTACCCAAGGTGCGCTGAACGCCGGGGTAGGGCCGTTCTCCCGGCGAGGAGGCCCGGTCTGGGACCGGCCATACCGGCCGAGGCGGCGCAGAGGGGCGCTCATGAATACGCATTTGCCCACGCGACGCGGCGGCGCCGTGCGTGGCATGCCGCGCGACAGAACGCCGCGACCGCCGCTGATCGGCTGACAGGGAGACCTTTATGGACGCAGGGATTTCCACTCCCAGGCGCATTCCATCCGTCGACGAGATCCTGAAAACGCCGCCGGCGCAGCAGGCGGCAGCGCGCTTCGGGCGGACGCGCACGGTGGAGGCGATCCGTCATGTGGCCGGTACCCTGCGGCGTGAGATCGGCGCGGGCGCGGCGCCCGCACCCGGCGCCGAAGCCATCGCGGCCGATGCCCTTTCGTGGCTTGAGGCCGATGCCCGGCCCAATGCCCGGCCGGTGTTCAACCTGACCGGCACCGTGCTGCACACCAATCTCGGCCGCGCCATTCTCGCGGAAGCCGCGATCGAGGCGGCGACGGTTGCGATGCGCGAGGCGCTGGCGCTGGAATTCGACCTCGCGCAGGGCAAGCGCGGCGAGCGCGACTCCCTGGTGCGCGGCCTGTTGTGCGAGCTGACCGGCGCCGAAGATGCCACCATCGTGAACAACAACGCGGCCGCCGTGCTGCTCGCGCTCAACACGCTGGCCAAGGGCAAGGAAGCCATCGTCTCGCGCGGCGAGCTGATCGAGATCGGCGGCGCCTTCCGCATGCCCGAGATCATGGCGCGCGCCGGCGCCAAACTGGTCGAGGTCGGCACCACCAACCGCACCCATGAAAAGGACTATGCCGCGGCGCTCACCCCGAAGACCGGGGTGATCCTCAAGGTCCACACCTCGAACTACCACATCGAGGGCTTCACCAAATCGGTGTCCGGCAAGACAAATTCCGCGCTGGCG
>Ga0164243_10009923_pt1 | contig 13751 bp, 8 predicted proteins | sample OricompcompostOP_FD_108781 | JGI IMG/M metagenome (GOLD analysis project Ga0164243, IMG submission 108781) | Organic Plus compost microbial communities from Emeryville, California, USA - Original compost - Organic plus compost (OP) | ecosystem: Engineered > Solid waste > Mixed feedstock >... | reverse complement strand
GAGAAGCAGGTTTATGAGTATTATGAGAAAACGCCCGGCGCACTGGCCGAGCTTCGCGCTCCGATTTTCGAGGACAAGGTCATCGACTTCGTGATCGAGGAAGCCAAACCGACCGAGAAGAAGGTGACCCGGGACGAACTTTTGAAGGCCGTCGAAGAGGCGACCGAGCAGTAGTCGAATTGGGGTGGTTAGCTCTCGGGCAGACTTGAAATGTGCGAGTGAGGTGGGCGCGGCGTACTGCCGGCCTGCCGAGATGAGGAAAGACGAAGGCGATGCGCGATCCGATCAATACGTTGACGAACACCTTCTGGCCGATGGTCGTCGAGCAGACGACGCGCGGAGAGCGCGGCTATGACTTGCCTTCGCGGCTTCTCAAGGAGCGCATTATCTTCGTGACCGGGCCGGTCGAAGACCATATGGCCGCATCTATTTGTATGCAGCTTTTGTTCCTCGAGTCGGAGAACCCGAAAAAAGAGATCTCGATGTACATCAACTCGCCCGGCGGCGTCGTCACGGCGGGGATGGCGATCTACGACACGATGCAGTTCGTGAAGCCGGCGGTCGCAACGCTGTGCATCGGGCAGGCGGCATCTATGGGATCGCTGCTGCTGTGCGCCGGAGCCAAGGGCATGCGCTACGCGCTCCCGAATGCGCGCGTCATGGTGCACCAGCCGTCCGGCGGCTTTTCTGGCCAAGCCTCGGATATCGAGCGGCACGCCGAGGACATCATCAAGATGAAGCGGCGTCTCAACGAGACCTATGTGAAGCACACAGGTCAGACCTACGAGACCGTCGACAAGACGCTGGACCGCGATTACTTCATGACGGCCGATCAGGCGCGCGACTTCGGCCTGATCGACAAGGTTCTCGAGAGCCGCGACGAAGTCGAGAGCGGCGTATTCGAAACGGCCAAGGTCACCGGCTGACGGTGCGGATGCAACGTTAGCGCGACGGCACAATATGGAGGGGGTGAGCGACACATCGCCCACTCAGGAGAACAAACGCCGCACATCGGCGAATGAGTTTAGGTAAATGCTCGTATTGAATCGACGGTGTTGCCTGGACGTTTATCAACTGTGGCAATAGCGCCGCTTGCGAGCTGTGGCTGGCTGGGCTCCATTAATCCAATCTTGATCTGCAGAACGGTAGCGTGCTCAGATCGATTATGGAGTTCACGTCGCCGCAGAATCGGCTCCGCACCGGGCGTGAAAAAGGCGGACCAAAGCAAGAACATCCTGATGATGGACTTGCACGTAAGGTGAGAACACATGGCTCAAGAGAAGAACACTCTTTACTGCTCATTCTGCGGCAAGAGCCAGCATGAGGTTCGCAAACTGATTGCTGGCCCGACGGTATTCATCTGCGATGAATGCGTCGAGCTCTGCATGGACATCATCCGCGAAGAGAACAAGAATACGTTGGTCAAATCTCGCGATGGCGTTCCGACGCCGCAGGAGATCTGCAACGTTCTCGACAGCTACGTGATTGGCCAATATCACGCGAAGCGCGTTCTCTCCGTCGCGGTTCATAACCACTACAAGCGCCTGAACCACGCCTCGAAGAACAACGATGTGGAGTTGGCGAAATCGAACATCCTTCTCGTCGGGCCGACGGGATCGGGCAAGACGCTGCTTGCTCAGACGCTGGCGCGCATTCTCGATGTTCCGTTCACGATGGCCGACGCGACGACTCTCACCGAGGCGGGCTACGTCGGCGAAGATGTCGAGAACATCATACTGAAGCTCCTGCAGTCGGCTGACTACAACGTCGAGCGGGCGCAGCGCGGTATCGTGTACATCGACGAAGTCGACAAGATCAGCCGCAAGTCCGACAACCCCTCGATCACGCGGGACGTCTCAGGCGAGGGCGTGCAGCAGGCGCTTCTGAAGATCATGGAGGGCACCGTCGCCTCCGTTCCTCCGCAGGGTGGTCGCAAGCACCCACAGCAGGAATTCCTGCAGGTCGACACCACGAACATTCTTTTCATCTGCGGCGGCGCGTTCGCAGGCCTTGAGAAGATCATTTCGCGGCGGGGCAAGGGTTCGTCGATCGGCTTCTCGGCGCGCGTCAGCGGGCCGGATGAGCGGCGCACCGGCGAAATCCTGCGCAATGTCGAGCCCGAGGATCTTCTGAAGTTCGGTCTGATCCCCGAATTCATCGGCCGCTTGCCGGTCATTGCCACGCTTGAGGATCTCGATGAGGCGGCTCTCGTGCAGATTCTGACCGAGCCGAAGAACGCCATCGTCAAGCAGTACCAGCGCCTTTTCGAGATGGAAGACGTCAAGCTGACGATCACGCTCGAGGCGCTGCGGGCAATTTCTCGCAAGGCGATCGAGCGCAAGACAGGCGCCCGTGGTCTCAGGTCGATCATGGAAGGCATTCTGCTCGACACGATGTACGACCTGCCGACGCTCAAGGGCGTCGAAGAGGTTGTTATCGGGCCGGAAGTCGTGGAAGGCTCGGCAAAACCGCTCCGGATTTACTCGGAACGGGCAGAGGAAAAAGGCTCGACAGCCTAGCCCATCGCGACAATTAAGGCTTTCCGGGAGCTTGGTCCCGGGACTTGTTTGCGGGACGCCGGTCCCTATTTGTTCGGAGGGAGTGGCATCAAGCAGCCAGCCGAGAATTCTCCGAAAACCGGTGTCTAGGGCTTGGGTCTCACCCCGCGCTCGCGCTCACGAGCATGTCGACCGTCGCCACAAAAGGGGCGGGAAGCGTGGCTCCTAAAGTGGAACGGGTGTGGAATGTGCCGGTAGGTTATGCAAAATCTTCGGCGCAACGCGGATAGGTAGTGAAATGAGCGAAGACAAAAAGACCAAGGAAAAGGCTGCCGGCAAAGAGCTGTTCCCGGTTCTTCCGCTCCGGGACATCGTCGTTTTTCCTTACATGGTCGTCCCTCTCTTCGTCGGGCGCGAAAAGTCGATCGCGGCGCTCGAAGAAGTCATGCGGGCCGACAAGCAGATCTTGCTTGCCGCGCAAAAGAACGCCAGCGACGATGATCCGGCTCCCGATGCGATCTACGAGATCGGCACACTCGCGTCGGTGCTGCAGCTTTTGAAACTTCCCGACGGGACGGTGAAGGTCCTCGTCGAAGGCAACGCGCGGGCAAGGATCACGCGCTACACGTCGAACGCCAATTACTTCGAAGCCGAGGTCGAGCGGGTCATTGAAGTCCCGGGCGCCAAGGACGAACTCGAGGCTCTCGCGCGCTCGGTCGTCACCCAGTTCGAGAGCTACGTAAAGCTCAACAAGAAGGTCTCGCCAGAGGTTCTGAGCAACGTCGGCCAGATCGAGGATTACGCCAAGCTCGCGGACACCATCGCCTCGCATCTTGCCGTGAAGATTTCCGACAAGCAGGACGTGCTGGAAACCGCCAGCATTTCCGAGCGGCTTGAGCGCGTCTACACGCTGATGGAAAGCGAAATCTCGGTCCTGCAGGTTGAGCGCAAAATCCGTTCGCGCGTCAAGCGCCAGATGGAGAAGACGCAGCGCGAATACTATCTGAATGAGCAGATGAAGGCCATTCAGAAGGAACTCGGCGATTCTGACGAGCGCGACGACATCTCGGAGTTCGAGGAAAAGATCGAGAACACCAAGCTGTCGAAAGAAGCGAAGGACAAGGCGCTGGCTGAGCTGAAGAAGCTGAAGCAGATGTCGCCGATGTCTGCCGAAGCGACGGTCGTGCGCAACTATCTCGATTGGCTCTTGTCGATCCCGTGGGGGATCAAAGGCAAGGTCAAGAAAGATATCGCCGAAGCGCAGACGATCCTCGACCAGGAGCACTATGGCCTCGAGAAGGTCAAGGAACGTATCCTCGAGTATCTCGCCGTCCAGGCGCGCACCAACAAGCTGAAGGGTCCGATCCTGTGCCTCGTTGGGCCTCCGGGCGTCGGCAAGACGTCGCTCGGCAAGTCGATCGCCAACGCGACCGGCCGTGAGTTCGTGCGCATGTCCTTAGGCGGCGTCCGCGACGAAGCGGAAATCCGCGGCCACCGTCGGACCTACATCGGTTCGATGCCGGGCAAGGTCATCCAGTCCATGAAGAAGGCGAAGCGGACGAACCCGCTCTTCCTCTTGGACGAGATCGACAAGATGGGCCAGGACTTCCGCGGCGATCCCGCAGCAGCGCTGCTCGAGGTTTTGGATCCCGAGCAGAACGCGACGTTCAACGACCACTATCTGGAGGTCGACTATGACCTCTCGAACGTGATGTTCGTGACGACGGCGAACACGCTCAACATTCCGCCCGCCCTGATGGACCGCATGGAGATCATTCGCCTTGCGGGCTATACGGAGGACGAGAAGCTTGAGATCGCGAAGCGCCATTTGATCCCCGAGCAATATTCGGCTCACGGGCTCGAACAGGGCGAGTGGACGGTTGAAGACGGTGCTCTGAAGGAAGTCATTCGCCGCTATACGCGCGAAGCTGGCGTGCGTTCGCTCGAACGCGAAATCGCCAAGCTCGCACGCAAGGCCGTGAAGGAAATCCTGACGTCGTCGAAGACATCGATCGTCGTCACCGCTGAGAACGTTCATGACTTCCTTGGTGTGCCGAAGTTCCGCTTCGGTGAAGCCGAACTCGAGGATCAGGTCGGTATCGTCACCGGCTTGGCCTGGACGGAAGTCGGCGGTGAGCTGCTGACGATCGAGGGCGTCATGATGCCGGGCAAAGGCAGGATGACCGTGACGGGCAACCTGCGCGATGTGATGAAGGAATCGATCCAGGCCGCGAACGCCTACGTGCGTTCGCACTCGGTCGACTTCGGCATTCATCCTTCGCTGTTCGAGAAGCGCGACATCCACGTTCACGTGCCGGAAGGCGCAACGCCGAAGGATGGTCCATCCGCTGGCATCGCCATGACAACGGCGATCATCTCGGTGTTGACGGGCATTCCTGTCCGCAAGGATGTGGCGATGACGGGTGAGATCACGCTACGTGGCCGTGTGCTTCCTATCGGTGGCCTCAAGGAAAAGCTCCTTGCGGCTCTGCGCGGCGGCATCAAGACCGTCATCATCCCGGAAGAGAACCGCAAGGATCTCGCCGAAATCCCGTCGGAAGTTCAGACCAAGATGGAAATCATTCCAGTCTCGCGCCTGGATGAAGTCCTAAAGGTCGCGCTCATTCGGGTGCCGGAACCGATCACTTGGGACGAAGCTGCAGAAGCGGAAGCCCTGGAGGCGAAAGACTCCGATAAAGGCGGTACGCGGATTACCGCACACTGATCCTTTTCAGGAAGATTAAATTTACGAAAAAGAATACCCCCGCGCGGTAACCGTGTGGGGGTATTTTGTTTTATAAAAATTGAGCATTTCGATGCGCTTTTGTCCGGAAATACGGGCGTTTTCCGCTTGACGGCCCCGGCGATTGGGCGCTTGTAGCCCCTCATGCGCGGCCCGCTTCTCCCCGAAATGGCCGCCTCGGGCTTCGAGCCCTAAACCGAAGCCTCACCTCCCACACTAAAGGAAAGAAGAGATGAGCAAGAAAGATTTGATTGATGCCGTCGCGCGGGATTGCGAGCTGACGAAGGAGAAGGCGAGTGGCGTGGTGGATGCAGTGCTCGCTCATATTCGAGCCGCGATGAAGGACGGTCACGAAGTGCGCATCCCCGATTTCGGCACGTTCAAGGTCGCGGCCCGCAAGGCGCGCGAAGGCCGTAATCCTGCGACCGGCAAGACCATCCAGATCCCGGCATCCCGCGTGCCGAAATTCACACCCGCCAAGGGTCTGAAGGACGCGCTGAACATCAACTAAGCTCGCATCGTGTTTCTTCACGCGCGCCGACCAGTTTGGCGCGCGTGTTTATTTTGACAGCCTTTTGCAGACGGACTAGCAAAGGCGCGTCGGGCGGTTAGCTCAGTGGTAGAGCGCCTCGTTTACACCGAGGATGTCGGGAGTTCGACCCTCTCACCGCCCACCATTATTGATTTGCGCCACATGGCTCGCTCCAACGAGCTGATCGCTGGCGCCAACTCATTGAATCATCTTTTCCTAGAACTGCCCTGAATACTGTCCGTTTTCTGCCAGCGAAGAAAGCACAACCATGCCCATCTCGATGTACGACGTCGCCATCCCGACCTTTCAAAAGCAACTCGCGGCGCTTGAGGCGATCCTGGACAAGGCTGCCGAGCAGGCGGCTGCTCAAAAGGTCGACTTTGCTGTGTACCTCGGCTCCCGCCTCTATCCCGATATGTTCAACCTGACGCGCCAAGTGCAGCTCGCAACCGATTTCGCTAAGGCGGCGCCGGCCCGTCTCGCGGGCCTCGAAATTCCGAGCTTTCCGGATACCGAAACGACGTTGCCGGAACTGAAAGTGCGCATCTCGAAAATTCAGGCGCTGCTTGCTGCCTACAAGTCCGAACAGTTCGATGGGGCGGAATCTCGCGAGTTGACCCTCAAGGTCAGCGGCAACGAGGTGACGATGAGCGGCCGTGATTACCTGCTCCATGTGGCGTTCCCGAACTTTTACTTTCATTGCGCCACCGCCTACGACATCCTGCGGCACAACGGCATCGCGATCGGCAAACGCGATTTTGTTCCGCGGAGATAGGGCCTGCGGCGCTTCCGCCGGAAATCATTGGCTAAAGGCCGGAACTCTGGCTTGACGGCGGGGCGGCCTTCACGTATTCCGACCGTGTGACGGCGGGCGCTTCGGCGCCCGTCACTTTCTGGATTGCGGGAGTAGCTCAGTTGGTTAGAGCGCCGCCCTGTCACGGCGGAGGCCGCGGGTTCAAGTCCCGTCTCTCGCGCCATTTTTCATAACGGCATCTGATCCATTTTCGCCCTAGCGCTTCTGCGCAACTCGGTCCTCCCGACAACATGCGGGCTGCCGCATCTCAACGAGATTGACGGCGTCGACCTTTGGCTGCCGATCCATCGGCCGAAGCACCTGCTAACCTTCGCTGATCCATTGCGAAAACCGCCCCGCCCGAGTGACGTGCAGAGGTTCATAAGCCGGTCGTCGCTCGTGCTGGCCGCAAGCGCATGACCTCGTCCTTTGGCCGATTATTGCATTGAAGCTTCCATGTCATGGACGTACGCTTTGGTGGCGCGGAAATGGTGTGGGGGGAGCTCGTGTCACGCAAGCATTGGGCACTTGTAATCGTCGCGGGCATTTTTGCGCTGACATGGTGGCAGGGCGCGCCCCTGCTTTCGTTTCTAAGAAATCACAGCGCTCCGCCGGGCCAGAAAACGCGATCTTCCGGTCCCGTACCGGTAACCGTGACAACGGTAAAAAGAGGGGACTTTCCCGTCTATTTGCTCGGGCTTGGAACCGTGCAGCCCTATCGCACGGTAACGCTGCGTAGCCGTGTCGACGGCCAGATCACGAAGGTTCTGTTCAGACAAGGACAGATGGTGAAGCAGGGAGATCCGCTCATCGAAATCGATAAGCGGCCCTATCAGGCGGCCCTCGATCAGGTCAAAGCAAAAAAACAGCTCGATCAGGCGACGCTTACCAACGCGCAGAAAGATCTCGAGCGCTACCTCAACGCCGGATCGCTGGCCGTATCTCAACAGCAAATCGACACACAAAAGACCCTCGTCGCGGAGCAGCAGGCGCAGATCGCCGCGGACGATGCCGCGATCGAAAGCGCGCAGACGCAGCTCGATTACACGACGATCTCATCACCACTGACAGGGAAAATTGGATTTCGCACCGTTGATCCGGGCAACATCGTGCATGCAGCTGACCAGACGGGCATCGTCACGATTGTTCAGCTGCAGCCCATATCGATCGTCTTGACCGCACCGGAAGAACGAATACCCACGATCAATACAGCGCTCGCATCCGGCGTGGTGCCGGTAGATGCTTTCAGCTCGGACGGATTGAAGACGCTGGCGCATGGGCATCTTGCCTTCATCGACAATTCAGTATCGCAAGCGACCGGCACGATCGGCATGAAAGCCACGTTCCAAAACGCGGATCAGATTTTGTATCCCGGCCTATCGGTGGCGGCGCAGACGCTCATTGAAACGATCAAGAACGCGGTCCTCGTGCCGGAAGGGGTCGTTCAACACGGTCCCGACGGCTTATTTGCGTTCGTTGTCAACAACGATAGCACGGTCGCGGTGCAGCCCATCAAAGTCAGCCAGACTGGCGTTGGCGAAGCGGTGGTGAGCGAGGGACTTTCCGAAGGACAAAAGGTCGTCGTTGACGGTCAGTATCGTTTGGTTTCGGGCTCAAAAATCCAGGCAACCGAAATGACCGCGGGCGGAAACTGACATGGCGATCAGCATTTCGGAACCGTTTGTCCGTTTTCCGATTGCGACGTCACTTTTGATGGTCGGAATCGTCTTCGTCGGCATCATCGCCTATCCACTTCTGCCAGTATCACCCCTGCCGCAAGTGGACTTTCCCACCATTCAGGTGACCGCGACATTGCCGGGCGCTGATCCGAGCACAGTCGCCTCATCGATCGCGCAGCCTCTCGAAACGCAATTTGCGCAGATCCCCGGCGTCACGCAAATGACGTCGTCGAGTTCATTGAATAGAGCTTCGATTACCATTCAATTCGAACTCGATCGCGATATCGATGCTGCCGCGAACGACGTGCAATCGGCAATCAACGCGGCCGAAGGGCAGCTTCCGAAGAACCTGCCGAATCCGCCAAGCTACCGCAAAGTCAATCCGGCGGATTCCCCGATCCTCCTTCTAGGCGCCACATCTGACACGCTGCCGCTCACTGAGGTGGACGATAATGTTGAATCGAAGCTCGCCCAGAAAATCAGTCAGATCACGGGCGTGGCACAGGTTTCGATCGGGGGCCAGCAGAAGCCTGCCATTCGTGTCCAGCTCGATCCCGCGAAGCTCGTCGCGAAGGGATTGTCGATGGAGGATGTTCGGGCCGCGCTTGCCGTGCAAACGGTGAACACCGCAAAGGGCTCGATCAATGGAGACAAACGCGCATACACGATTTACGCGAATGACCAATTGCCGAACTCGAAGGATTGGAACGACGCCGTCATCACCTATCGCAATGGAATGGCGCTCCGCGTCAGCGACGTCGGCAGGGCGATAACCGGACCGGAGGACACGCGCCAAGCTGCGTGGGCAGATGGCAAGCGGGGCGTTTTCCTTGTCATCTTCAAGCAGCCTGGCGCCAACGTTATCGAAACCGTTGATCGGATCATGGCGGCTCTGCCGAAGCTCACGCTTGCAATGCCGCCCGCAATCGATGTTTCGGTTTTGAGTGATCGGACGCAGACCATACGCGCCTCGGTGCATGACGTGCAGTTCACGCTTTTGCTGACGATCGCGCTGGTCGTCATGGTAATTTTCATTTTCTTACGCAATTTCTGGGCGACCGTAATTCCCAGCGTCACGGTTCCGTTGGCTCTCCTCGGCACGTGCGCAGCCATGTGGCTCGCCGGATATAGTCTCGACAATCTCTCACTGATGGCTCTGACGATCTCGGTCGGCTTCGTTGTCGACGACGCCATCGTCATGCTCGAAAATATCACGCGCTACATCGAAGAGGGCGACAGCCCGATGGAAGCCGCTATCAAGGGCTCGCGCGAGATTGGCTTTACGATTCTGTCCATCAGCGTATCGCTGGTCGCCGTTCTTATTCCCCTCCTGCTGATGGGAGGGATCGTCGGGCGATTATTCCGCGAATTCTCCGTCACTCTCTCGATGACGATTTTCATATCGGCGTTTGTGTCTCTGACGCTGACACCGATGATGGCGTCCCGCTTTCTCAAAGACGCCAAGGACCAGAAGCACGGTCGCCTCTACAGGATCAGCGAAAAGGCATTCGATGCGCTTTTGAAAGGCTATGAGCGCGGCCTTGATCTCGTTTTACGGCACCGGTTTGTGACACTGCTTGTATTTTTTGCGACCTTCGCGCTCTCAATCTACCTTTTTGTTTTGATCCCGAAAGGCTTCTTCCCGCAGCAGGACACGGGCCTGATAACGGGGCAATCGGAAGCCGCACAAGACATCTCTTTCGCTGACATGTTGCGGCACCAGCAGATTCTCGGCGACATCGTCCGCAAAGATCCAGACGTTGCACATGTTGCGATGTCCATTGGCGGTGGCAGCGCTCTCAATTCCGGGCGCATGTACGTTACGCTCAAGCCGAGCGAAGAACGTCACGCGACAGCGGATCAAATTATAGCGCGCCTCCAGGGGCAGCTCTCGAAAGTTCAAGGTGCGAAACTATTTCTTCAGGCGGCGCAGGATCTGAACATCGGCGGACGCTCGTCGAAAACCCAATATCAGTTCACATTGCAAAGCGCGGACATGAACGAACTGAACACCTGGGCGCCAAAGCTTCTCGAGAAGATGAAATCGCTGCCGGAATTGCGCGATGTTGCGTCTGATCAGCAGACCTCGGGCACGACCTTATCCATCACGGTGGATCGCAACCAGGCCGCGCGGTACGGAATTACACCGGATCTCATTGATGCGACGCTCTACGACGCGTTCGGGCAGCGGCAGATCGCGCAGTATTTCACGCAAGTCTCGACGTACGAAGTGATCATGGAAGTCCTTCCATCGCTGCAGGGCGACGTCGGCACGCTTCAAAAGCTTTACATTACATCTCCGCTCACTGGGGGGCAGGTGCCGCTGTCGGTCTTCGCGAGATGGACCACTGACAACGTGAAGCCTCTCTCGATCAGTCATCAGGGCCAGTTCCCGGCGATTACCCTGAGCTTCAATTTGGCCCAGGGCGTCGCCCTCGGGGAAGCCACCGCGGCCGTTCAACAGGCCGAAGCGGACATCGGCATGCCTGCAACGATCACCTCGACGTTCCAGGGCAACGCCCAGGCATTTCAGGATTCGCTATCGACTGTGCCGATGTTGATCGTCGCGGCGCTCATCGTCGTCTATCTCATTCTCGGAATTCTTTATGAAAGCTACATTCATCCGTTGACAATTCTGTCGACGCTGCCCTCGGCAGGTGTTGGAGCCCTGGCGACATTGATGCTGTTTGGTTTCGACTTCAGCCTGATCGCGCTTATCGGAATTATTCTGCTCATCGGCATCGTCAAAAAGAACGGCATCATGCTTGTCGATTTTGCGATCGCCGCCGAACGAGATCTACAAATGAGCCCGGTCGAAGCCATCCGCAGGGCATGCATTTTGCGCTTCCGACCCATTCTCATGACGACGATGGCGGCCCTTCTTGGTGGCGTACCGTTGATGCTTGGCACCGGAACAGGATCGGAGATCCGCCAACCGCTGGGCTACGCGATCGTAGGCGGTCTTCTCGTCAGTCAAATCCTGACGCTCTTCACCACGCCTGTGGTTTATCTCTATCTCGAAAGTTTCTCGCGCTGGCTCGCCAGGTCTTCGATTCTTCAGCCTGCCGGGCCGAGCACCACGACACAGCAGACAAGTTCGAACCACTGATAACCATTCTCCGGCGTCCGCGTTCCGCTCGGGTAGCCTGACAAGGCTTTGCCCGCCGAACATAATCGGCGGGCGGCCGTGAGAGACCAACGGTTCTCAAGCGATTTCGCGAATTACGCCGTGATGCATGTCCTCGAGCAGGGCTCGCACGTTCTCCTTTGTGAGTGGAACGGGGTTCGTGCCGGCCGTTGGATCGTCGACGGCGAGTGCCGCAATCTCATCGAACCGCTTCGGCTCAACACCAAGATCGGCGATCGTTGGGGGAATGCCGAGGTCGGCACGAAGTGCGAGAGACCAGTCACGGATCGCGCTCACCGCCGCGTTGGGCGTCGAACTGCCTTTCAATCCGAGATAGGAAGCCAGCAGCTGCATCTTTTCACCGATCGCTGGCGCGTTGAATGCCAGCACATACGGCATGACGACGGCGTTGGTCAGGCCGTGATGGGTGCCATAGATTGCGCCGATCGGATGGCTTACGGAGTGGATCGCGCCCAGCCCTTTCTGGAAGGCCGTTGCTGCCATGGCGGCTGCCGCCATCATTTGCCCTCGCGCATCGATGTTCGTGCCGTCACGGAATGCCGGAACCAGCCAGTCGCGGACCAGGCGCACACTTTCGATGGCGATGGCATCCGCCATGGGGTGATAGCTCGGCGCGCAATAGGCCTCTATTGCATGGGAAAGTGCATCCATGCCGGTTCCCGCAGTGAGTGAAGGCGGCAAACCGATCGTGAGTTCCGGATCGGCGATTGCAATTCTCGGCATCATCTCCGGATGAAAGATGATCTTCTTCACGTGCGTTTCGGCATTCGTGATAACCGTCGCCCGTCCGACCTCGGAGCCCGTGCCAGAGGTGGTCGGTACTGCGATTACCGGAGCGATCCCGCCTATCGAGGCACGGCGCCAGTTGTCACCCACGTCTTCGAAGTCCCAAACTGGACGCGTCTGGCCAACCATGAAGGCCACTGTTTTACCCACGTCGAGGGCACTACCGCCTCCAAAAGCGATGACGCCATCATGATTCCCGGAACGATACGCTGCAATTCCATCGTTGACATTCGTCGATGTCGGATTGCCCTGTATCTTATCGAAGACGTTGACCCCGAGCCCGGCCTCGCGCAGCTGCGTGACGGCGGAGGAAACCATCGGCAGGCTCGAAAGGCCGGGGTCGGTGACCAAAAGCGGCCGCGCGATTCCTGTATCGCGGCACGCCTGTGACAGCTCGGCTATTCGTCCTGCGCCGAACCATACTTTCGTCGGGTAACTCCAATTCGACTTCTGAGGGGTCATGCCTCGCTCCTTGCCGGCTGTTGGTGTTCTTGTTCGCGCGCGTGCGCAACGGATGCCTTGATGGCATCGGCGATCTCCATGATGGCGGTGCGGGCTTCCTGCACGCCTCCGGACATCGCGGTAAAAGCGTGAGGTAGGCTTGGGAAAATGAGCCTCGAAAGCGGAACACCGTCCGCCTCGAGGCGTTGCCCGAATGCTTCACCTTCCGCAAACAGAAGATCGTATCCCGCTTGCGCCAGGATCGTTGGCGGAAGGCCCTTGAGCGTACTGGCGCGGGCGACCGAACACCTCGGGTCTTCAGCGTCGCGCTCGTCGCGCATATATTGATCGCAATACCAGATCATGTCGTCGCGCGTCAGCGGATAGCAATGATCGAAAGGGGTCATCGGCATCGAACGCCGGTCCATTTCTAAAACGGGATAGATGAGCAGCTGAGCGCAGGGGAGAGCTTCTTGCGCATCGCGCAAACAGAGCGAGACGGCAGCGGCGAGATACCCGCCCGCGGAATCGCCTCCGATGGAGACGAGATCCGGATTGGCTCCAAGATATTGTGCGGAAGCTTTTGCCCACCGGAATGCTGCCAAGGCATCGTCGACCGCTGCAGGAAAACGATGCTCTGGCGCCAGCCGATAAGAAGCCGATAGCACGAGGAAACCGGACCTTTCCGCAATCAGGCTGCAAGCGGTGTGGCAGGAATCGAGACTTCCGAGAACGCAACCGCCGAAATGAAAATAGACCAGCAGCGGATTATCCGAGCTTGGCGATGCTTTCGGTCTGTAGAGGCGCGCCGCCAAGGCTCCGGCAGGTCCCGGTATCGTGAGCTCCGTGCAAGTGACGTCACGAGAAGGAGATCCCTCGAGCAGCTCTAACGACAACAGCCGTCGCTGGCGTCGCGTGGCCGGGCCGCCATCCCTTGCGCCGGCAAATCTCCTGATCAACTTCGCATGAACAAGCGTTCGAGCGTTCACCGGCGGATTTTGCAATCCGAGGGAAGAAGAATTCGCAAAAACTGAGAGTGCAGGCAGCGCCAGCTGAAAAAGCCTACGAAACAATTTCCAGCTTCCCTTGCTCCAACCATCAGACCGTTCGGAACGCAACTGGGACGCGACT
>Ga0164243_10009922_pt1 | contig 13751 bp, 14 predicted proteins | sample OricompcompostOP_FD_108781 | JGI IMG/M metagenome (GOLD analysis project Ga0164243, IMG submission 108781) | Organic Plus compost microbial communities from Emeryville, California, USA - Original compost - Organic plus compost (OP) | ecosystem: Engineered > Solid waste > Mixed feedstock >... | reverse complement strand
TCGCCTCCATCAGGGACAGTCCGGCGGCGAGGATGTCGTCCTTGCGGGAGCGGTCGAAGGGCAGCCCGAACTGCTCCAGCGGCAGGATCGCGTAGAAGTTCCCGCCGTACGCCAGGTCGTACGTGACCGTGCGCCCGTCGGGCAGGGTCGCCTCGCGGTCCAGGGCGACGGCGAAGGACGGCACGTTGCGCAGGGTCACGGCGGTGGCACGGCCGTCCGCGACCGCCACCTCCGCGACGACCAGCCCGGCCGGAGTGTCCAGGCGGACGGTCGTGACGGGCTCGACGACCTCGACCATGCCCGTCTCCACCAGCACGGTAGCCACACCGATGGTGCCGTGCCCGCACATCGGCAGGTAGCCGGACACCTCGATGTAGACGACGCCCCAGTCGCAGTCGGGCCGGGTCGGCGGCTGGAGGATCGCGCCGCTCATCGCCGCGTGGCCGCGCGGCTCGTTCATCAGCAACTGCTTGACGTGGTCCCGGTGTTCACGGAACCACAGGCGCCGTTCGTTCATCGTGGCGCCCGGGACGACGCCGATGCCGCCGGTGATCACCCGGGTGGGCATGCCCTCGGTGTGCGAGTCGACTGCGTGCAGGACGAGTGAGCTGCGCATGTCCCGGCCTCCTCTACGCCAGTCCGGCCGCGACGGCCTTCTCGGTGGCGGCGCGCACGGCCGCCTCCTGCTCCGGGTCCAGCGGGACGCGCGGCGGACGGCAGGGCCCGCCACGGCGTCCGACGAGGTCCATGGACAGCTTGATCGCCTGCACGAACTCCACGCGCGAGTCCCAGCGCAGCAGAGGGTGCAGCTGCCGGTACATCGGCAGCGCGGTGGTGAGGTCGTGGGTGGTGGCGGCCCGGTACAGCTCCACGCAGGAGCGGGGCAGGGCGTTGGGGTACCCGGCGATCCACCCCCTCGCCCCGGCGACGGCGAGCTCCAGGAGTACGTCGTCGGCGCCGGCCAAGAGGTCCAGCCCGGGGACGAGTTCGGCGATCCGGTAGGCCCGGCGGACGTCCCCGGAGAACTCCTTGACGGCGCGGACGTACCCCTCGCCGTGGAGCCGGGCGAGCAGCTCCGGCACCAGGTCGACCTTGGTGTCGACCGGGTTGTTGTAGGCGACGACGGGCAGTCCGGTGCGGGCGACCTCGGCGTAGTGGGCGACGACGGACCGCTCGTCGGCGCGGTAGGCGTTGGGCGGCAGCAGCATCACCGCCCGGCACCCGGCCTCGGCGGCCTTCTCCGCCCAGCGGCGCGCCTCGGCGGAGCCGTAGGCGGCGACCCCGGGCATCACGCGCTCCCCGCCGACGGCGGCGACGGCCGTCTCGACGACCCGGGCGCGCTCCTCGGGGGTGAGCACCTGGTACTCCCCCAGCGACCCGTTCGGCACGACCCCGTCGCACCCGTTCGCCACGAGCCAGGAACAGTGCTCGGCGTACCGGTCGAGGTCGACGCTCAGATCGTCGCGCAGCGGCAGCGCGGTGGCGACGAGGACTCCCCGCCAGGGGCGGTGATCGGTCATGGAGATCCTTCCGGCGTGGGCGGGTGGGGACGGTCGTACGCGGCGAGCTCCTCATGTCCGGCCGCCAGGACGCCCAGCGGGACCGGGCGGGCGAAGGGGCGGCGGGTCGGGGTGGGCGGGCAGCCGGTGACGGCTGCCACCCCGGGTGCGCACATGCGGCCCTGGCACCAGCCCATCCCCGCGCGGGTGAGCAGCTTCACCGTGCGGGTGTCACCGGCGCCGAGGGTGACGGCCTCCCGGACGGCGCCCGCGGTGACCTCCTCGCAGCGGCAGATCACCGTGTCGTCGGGGACGCCCTCGCCCCAGTGGGCGGGCGGAGTGTGCAGGGCATGGAGGGCCGCAGCGGCCGTACGCCCGCGGGCGCGCACCCGGGCGGCGGGCGCCCAGGCGTCCGGGTCGGGGGCCGTGCCCCGCAGCCGCGCCGCGATCGAGCGTCCCGCGATGTGTCCCTCGGCCAGCGCGAGGGCCGCGCCGCCGATGCCCGCGGCCTCCCCCGCCGCCCACACACCCGGTACGTCGGTGCGCTGTTCGGCGTCGACGGCGACGGCGTGCCCGTCGAGCCGGCAGCCGAGGGTCTCGGCGAGATCGGTGTGCGGCAGCATGCCGTGTCCCACCGCGAGGGCGTCGCACGGCAGCAGCCGCTCGGTGCCGGGCCGGACGCGGCCCCCGGCGTCGAGGGCGGCGACGGTGACACCGGTCAACCGGTCCTCGCCGTGGGCGCGGACCACGGTGTGCCGGGTGAGCACCGGCACCCGGTGGCGCAGCAGCCGGGCCGCGTACCCGGCCGCCTCGGGCAGCTTGCCGGCCAGGGCGCGGGCGTGGCGCGGCAGCCGTGCGGGGTGGGTGGACTCGACGAGCGCGGCGACGCGGACGCCCGCCGCCGCGAGTCCGGTGGCCACGGGCAGCAGCAGCGGGCCGGTCCCGGCGACCACGACCGTGCGGCCGGGGGTGACGAGGCCGCCCTTGAGCATGGCCTGCGCGCCGCCCGCCGTGACCACACCCGGCAGGGTCCAGCCGGGGAACGGCAGGACCGTCTCGTACCCGCCGGTGGCCAACAGCACGGCGTCGGCGTGCAGTGCGACGGACTCCCGCTGCTCCGGACCGAGCAGCGCGTGCACGGTCAGCCCGCCGGACTCCCGTTCCACGCACCAGACATGGTGTTCCGGACGTACGTCGACGGTGCTCGCGGCGAGGGCGCCCCGCAGCCGGGTCCAGGTGCGCCGCCCGTGCCGCGGGACGGCGCCTTCGGCGTCGAGGCCGGGCGCGGGCCGGCGGAAGTACTGTCCGCCGTGCCACGGCGCCGCGTCGGCCAGGGCGACGCGGACACCGCGCCTCGACGCCGCGAGACACGCGGCGATTCCCGCCGGGCCCGCGCCGATCACCACGAGGTCAGTCCTCATGGCCCGTGCCCTCCTGGGTGCGGATGACGTCACCCGGGCGCGCCGGGACCAGGCAGGCCCGTTGACTGGGGCGGCCGTTGACGGTGACGAGGCAGTCGAAGCAGACGCCGATGCCGCAGAACACCCCGCGCGGGCGTCCGCCGTCGCGGGTAGTGCGCCATGAGGTGACGCCGGCCGCCCACAGCACGGCGGCGACCGTCCGTCCGGGCAGCGCCTCGACCGCCCTCCCGTCGAAGGTCACCTCGAACGCGCGCCCCTCGCCTCCCGGTTCGGAAGTCTTCATCGCGCGGCCTCCTTCGTCGGGCTCGGGAAGCGGTCGGGCCGGAAGGGAGCGAGGTCCAGATCCGGCGTCGTCCCGATGAGTGCCCGCGCGATCAACAGCCCGGTACCCGGCGCCAGTCCGATGCCGGCGCCCTCGTGCCCGCAGGCGTGGAACAGCCCCGGCGCCCGCGGGTCGGGGCCGATCGCAGGGAGATGGTCGGGCAGATACGGCCGGAAACCGGCGTACGTCCGCAGCGCCCGCACCTCGGACAGGAACGGGAACAGCCGGGTCGCCCCCGCCGCCAGCTCCCGTACGGCCCGCAGCGACAGGGAGCGGTCGAAGCCGACGCGTTCCCGGCTGGCGCCGATGAGCACCGGCCCGGCGGCCGTCCCCTCCACCACCGGGGAGGTCAGCAGGTCCGCGGTGTCACCCGCGACGTCGGCCACGTAGTCGGCGGCGTACACCTTGTGCCGGATGCGGGGCGGCAGCGGTTCGGTGACGAGGACGAAGCCGCGCCGGGGCATGACGGGGAGGAACACGTCCGCGCGGGAGGCGAGTTCGCCGCCCCAGGTGCCGGCCGCGTTGACGACCGCGGGGGCGTGGACGTCGCCGCGCGGGGTGCGTACACCGCGCACGGAGCCGTCGCGGGCGCGCAGCACGCGGGTCACCTCGTGGCCGGTCAGGAGGCGGGCGCCGGAGGACTTCAGCAGGTGTGCCGCCGCGAGGGCGGGCATCACCTGGGCGTCCTGCGGGTAGCGCACGCCCCCGGGGAGGCCGGGTGCGAGGCGTGGTTCGAGGTCGTGGAGGCGGTCGGCGGGCACGGGTTCGGCGGTCACCCCGGCCGCGCGCTGGGCGTCCGCGAACGTCCGCAGCCCGGCGTACGCCTCCGGGGTCTCCGCGACGACGAGGCCGCCCTTGGCGTCGTACTCGACGTCCGGGCCGTGCCGCGTGGCGAGTTCCGCCCACAGCCGGAGGGACAGCAGGGCAAGGTCGAGTTCGGGTCCGGGCGCCTTGTCGGAGACGAGGAGGTTCCCCTCCCCCGCCCCGGTCGTCCCGCCGGCCACCGGACCGCGGTCCACGACGGTGACGTCGAGGCCGGCGCGAGCCGCGTACAGGGCGCAGGCGGCGCCCGTCATCCCGGCGCCCACCACCACGACATCGCAGGTCAGCGACTCGCTCACGCCAGTACTATGTCACACATCACACAGGCGGAGAACAGGGCGAAAACGGACGTTCCCGAGGGCGCTCAGCCAGTGGTGGGGACCACGCGCAGATGGGAAGCGGTGCGGCGGGTCCTGCGGTCCCGGCCGTGGGGGCGGGGCGTCTCCCGCAGGACGAAGGTCACCCGGCGGCACTCCATCTCCTCGAGCACGGAGGTGGTCTCCACCAGCAGACGGCACTCCGTGCTTCCCCAGCGGGGGTCCGGATGCAGCAAGGGCCGTACGGAGCCGTCGTGTCCGGCGGCCCGCTCGCCCACGGCGCGCAGCCAGTGCGGCAGACCGTGCCGGAAGGCGGCGTCCATGATCGGGTCCTGGGCGATGTCCCGGCGCACGGCGTGCAGCACGGGGTCGTGGGGGTGCCGCTCGGCGGTCGCGGAGAAGTCAGCGAGCATCGGCAGGCACCAGCTCGACTCGTGGTCGCCCAGCACCGTGGCGGCGTCCGGGTGGAACAGCACGAAACGGAGGAAGTTGGCGCCGGGATGAGCCGTCGGATGAGGCTCCACGCCCAGGAAAAGTGTCCGGAAGGCGCCGTTGGTGAGCAGGACGTCCCAGCGGTGGTCCACGACCAGCGACGGGAAGGGTACGGAGTCCAGCAGGACGGCGTAGTCCCGCAGATAGTCCTGGCCCTCGGGAGTCCCCGGGCCGGGCCGCGGTGCCGGCCGCTGCCCTCCTGCCTGAAATGCCATCGGGAGGTCACCCCTCTTGCCTGTGCGGCCCTGACGCGGCGACCCGATCCTGGTGCCCGGAGCGTCGGCATGTCAACTATCGTGGCATTCCACGACGGTTGACGGCCGAAATTGGCCACAGTTGTGGCGAGACCTGGATGCAAGTTCGATACACCGGCTAGTCTCCGTGAGGTTCACGGCAATCGCTTGTGAGAAGCCTGTGAGAGACGTAGGAGATCTTTCGGTGACGGGTGGCTTCGAGGGTCCGGGCACCGCGCCGACGACCGCGCTGTCCGCCGTCGTCGCCCGCGTCACCGCACTCGCCGACCGGCTCGGCGTGGCGCACGGCGAGGTCTTCGACGTGGGCCGGCTGTCCGTGGCGTCCGGCGTCCCGGAGCCCGTGGTCAAGGCGCTGCTGAGCGGGCAGCCCGCGGGCGAGCCCGATGTGCAGGCGCGTTTCCTGCAGCGGCTGGACCTGCTGCGCCGTACGCGACTGAAGCCGAACGGACGCAAGTACACGCAGCAGGAGATCGCCGACGGCGCGGGCATGTCCCGGCAGCAGGCCGGCGCGCTCATCAACGGCGACCGGCGGCCCACCATGGAGCACTGCGACGCCCTCCAGCGGTTCTTCCGGGTGCACGCCGGCTTCCTCACCGCCGAGGACCCGGAGGCGCTGGCGAGCGCCCTCCAGCACACCGAGCAGGAGCTGCTCCAGAAGCTCGCGGAGCGGGAGTCGGCCCCGGCGGCCGACGATCCGCTGGAGCGGCTGCTGCAGGACCACGGGGTGCGGGGCATCGCCTGGCGGGCCGCGCAGCTGCCCACCGACCAGCACCGCGACAAGGTCGCGGAATGGCTGGACATGCTCCTGGAGAGCGTCCAGCGGCCCAAGTCGTGACCCGGGGAGAACTGTGGGCATCGGTAGGGAAATGCGCCGCCTGTGCGGCGAGTTGGTCACGGAGCTGACGCTTCCCGTCCCGGCGCGGCCCGCCGATCTCTACGCCGCCCTGTGCGAGGCGATGAGCCGGCGCCGCGGGCGGCCCGTTCTGTTCCGCACGGCGGCCTTCCCGGCGGGCACCGCGAGCGGACTGTGGCTCGACATGGCCGACCAGGACCTCGTCGTGGTCGAGGAACGCACCGCGCCCGACCACCAGTTGGTGATCCTGGGCCACGAGCTGTGGCACATGAAGGCCGGCCACTGCGGCCACCACGTCGCGGGCGCGGAGGTCGCGACCCGGTTATGGGGCGCGTCCCTCGACGACGACACGCTGCGGGCGACGGTGCTGCGGGTCGCCGCGCGCACGCGGTTCGACCTGGCGGAGGAGAAGGAGGCGGAGGCGTTCGGGCTGCTGCTGGCCAGCAAGTGCCGGACGTTCCTGGCTGGTTCGTCGCTGCGCGGGCCGGTCCAGCGGGACCATCTGGCGGGGCGGATCGGGGCGTCGCTGGGGTACTTGGGTCCGCAGAGCTGACGATCTCCGGGCGGCGGCTCGGGGCGATTGTCAGTGGTGGGCGGCAAGCTGGCGGTGCGCCCCCGTTTGTGCCGGGGGTGCGGGGACCCACGACGACGACACGGGGAGAGCCGAGCGATGCCCACCGCCGTACTGACCGACCGCGAGCGCACCGCCGTCCAGGCCTATCTCAGACTGCTGCACACGGTCCGGGCCGCCTTCGGCGACGACGGTTCCGGCCCGGCGGGGCCGGCTGTGCTGCCGGTGGTTCCGCCTTCCGTCCTCGCGGAGGCGGAGGCCGCGTTGGAGGGGGCGGGGCTGGCGGGGAACGAGGAGGAGTTCTTCCGGATGGTGCGGGACTGGCAGCCCGGGGGCTGAATTCTTGGCGCGTCGCGCCGGGGGCTGACCGGAGGTCGGGCGGCTGCGGCACCGTGGGGGCTTGTCGCGCGGTTCCCCCCGCCCCCTTGTGGGCGCGGGGAACCGCGCGCTCAGCCCTCACCGGCCGGCAGGACGGCGAACCACCGACCACCTCATGGCGCGCCGCCGATCCCGCACTCACCCGTGCGGGACGGTCACCGCCGTGGCGAGCAGGGAGCCTTGGGCGGTCCACGCACCGGTGAAACGATCCAGGCGGCGGCCTGAAACCACCGGGCCCGGAACCAACAACTCCGCGTGAAAGGTGCCGTCCCCGTGGACGGCGATGTCCGCCTCCGAGAAGTCCAGCCACTTCCGCGTCAGCGGAAACCACGCCTTGTAGACGGACTCCTTGGCACTGAACAGCAGCCGGTCCCAGTGGACATCGGGACGCTCCGCGAGCAGACGGGCGATGCGGGCCGCCTCCTGAGGCAGGGCGATGGTGGACAGCACGCCCTCGGGCAACGGCGCGTGCGGCTCCGCGTCGACACCGAGGGACGCCACGTCACCGACGTGGACCAGCGCAGCGGCGCAGTAGCCCTCGCAGTGCGTCATGCTGCCGGTCACCCCGTCCGGCCAGACGGGCGCGCCGCGCTCGCCGGGGACGACGGGCGCCGCGGGCACGCCGAGCTTCTCCATCGCGCGCCGGGCGCAGGAGCGTACGGCCGTGAACTCGCGGCGGCGCTTGGCGACCGCGCGGGTGAGGAGGGCCTCCTCCTCCGGGAACAGGGGGGCGTCCACGCCCTCGTCGCCGTAGGCCTCGACGGCGGCCACCGTCGGCGGGAGCAGATCCTCGATCATCGGGCCGGCTCCTCCACGGGCAGAATCCGGCGCAGCCGGCCCGGTGGGGCCTGCCGTTCGCGCCACTCTCGCGGGTAGCCCACCGAGACCTCCTCGAAGCGGATGCCGTCCTGATGGGTCGTGCGGGGGATGTGCAGATGGCCGTAGACCGAGGTATGGACGGGATAGCGCCGGTGCCAGTCCTCGGTCAGCGTGGTGCCGCACCACATGGCGAACTCGGGGTACCACAGCACCTCCGTCGGATGCCGGTGCAGCGGCCAGTGCGTGACGGGGATCAGGGGGAGGTCCCCGGGGAGTTCCGCGAGGCGCCGTCGGGTCTCCTCCACACGCGCCCTGCACCAGTCCTCGCGGGTCGGGTACGGGTCCGGGTGCAGCAGGCGCTCGTCCGTGCAGACCACCCCGGTGCCGTGCGCGTACTCCAGGCCCTCCTCCTTGGTGGTGCAGCCGGGCGGGAGGAACGAGTAGTCGTACAGGAGGAAGAGGGGCGCGACGGCCACCGGGCCGCCGGGGCCCTCCCACACCGGGTACGGGTCCTCGGGAGTGAGCACGCCGAGCTCGCGGCACTGCTCGACCAGGTGCTCGTAGCGGGCGACGCCCCGCAGGGTGACGGCGTCACTCGGGTGGGTCCACAGCTCGTGGTTCCCCGGCGTCCAGATCACGCGGGCGAAACGGCCGGCGAGGGTCTTCAGGGCCCAGCGGATGTCCTCCACCGTCTCCGCGACGTCGCCGGCGACCAGCAGCCAGTCCCCGTCGGACTCGGGTCTCATGCCTTCGACCAGGTCGCGGTTCTCGGCGTAGCCGATGTGCAGATCGCTGATGGCCCACAGCTGGGGGCCGTCTCCACCCGTCGCCATCACCGTCGTCCCTTCAGCAGCCGCCGGACCTCACCACGAGATCACACCAGCCCCGCCGGAACAACCGCGGACCGTCACCCGACCGTGGTATCAGGACAGCCCTTCTTGGTCGTATGATCTGCCCTACACCACCGCCATGGACACGTCTTTTCCCGCAGGCGGTTCGGTGCACCTCCCTACGTCATGCCCGGGCACGGGCTGCTCCGCCCTGCCCGCATACCGTTGAAAGGCGGCCTGCATGGTCTCTCGCGTACGCGTCTGGCTCAACCGCACGTACGCGGAGAACGTGTTCTTCATGGATCAGCTGCGGCGAAATCCCAGCGACCGTGCCGTCGAGATCCATGCCACCCACGGCGACCCCGACTCCCCCGTCCTCGCCGCGGCCGACACGGCCGAGCTGGAGCCGGAGGGCCTCTCCCCCGCCGCGTACGTCGAGTATGCGCTCACCCAGTGCGAGCGGCGCGGCATCGACGTCTTCGTGCCCCGGCTGCACCAGTCGGCGATCGTCGCGCACCGCGCCGAGTTCGAGGCGGCCGGGACCGCGCTGCTGGCGCCGCCGCCCGAGGCGGTGGCGGTGTTCGAGGACAAGGTGGTCGCCTACCAGGCCGTCGAGTCGATCGGCGCCCCCGTGCCACCGTGGTGGCGGGTCCGTGACGCCGACGAACTCCTCTCCGCCGTCGAGGAGTTGGAGCGGCTGGGGCATCGGGCCTGCTTCAAGCCCGCGTCCGGCGCGGGCGGGGTCGGCTTCCGCATGATCACCCGCGAGCCGTTCGGGCTCTCCCAGCTGAGGGGATTCCCCAGCCCGCAGGTCCCGCTCGACCTGGTCCTCAAGTCCCTGCGGCGGGCCGAGGAGCCCGTCGACTGGCTGGTGATGCCACGGCTGGAACAGCCGGAGGTGTCCGTGGACTGCCTCACCGGGCCGGACAACCGGGTCCGGCTGGCGATCGGCCGCACGAAGCACGGCCGCCGCCGGGGCTTCACCCTGCACGAGCAGTGGCTGGAGCCGGCCCGGCGCATCGCGGAGGGCTTCGGCCTGCACCACCTGTCCAACATCCAGTTCCGGATGCTGGGCGACCGGCCGGTGCTGATGGACGTCAACACCCGCCCCGCGGGCGGGCTGCACCAGCTCGCACAGTGCGGGGTGAACGTGCCCTGGGCCGCGGTGCGGCTGGCGCTCGGCGACGACCCGGGCCGGATCGAACCGCCGTTCCTGGGCCAGGACTACACGGTGGTGTCCGGTCCGCGCCCGCTGCAGCCGGTGCCGGTGCTCCAGCGGACCGACTCACCGGCGGTCACGGGCACGCTCGACGCGCTGCCCGCGCAGGCGACGCCCGTCGAGCCGCGGGCGGCGTCGGGGGCGCTGCATTGACATCCTCGCCGCCCTGAAGGACGGCGATTCCCGCCTATCGCGCCGTTGAAGGCTGCGGTGTCGGGTGGGTTTCTGCTTCGCCGCGCGGTGCCGGGACGAGTCCCGGTCTTACTCGCGCTCCACAGGCTGACACGGCCAGTCCGGCCGCCTTGGCGATGTTGACCGCCGCGTTGATGTCCCGGTCCAGGACCGCCCCGCACGCCCCGCACGTCCACACACGGACGTGCAGGGGCTTGGGGCCGTCCTTGACGCCGCACCACGAGCACACCTGGGAGGTCGGCTCGAACCGGCCGATCTTCACGAAGGTGCGCCCGTACCGGCTGGCCTTGTACTCCAGCATGGTCACGAACGCCGACCATCCGGCGTCGTGGACGGACTTGGCCAGGCGCGTGCGCGCGAGTCCCTTCACCGCCAGGTCCTCCACCGCGACCGCTTGGTTCTCGCGGATCAGCTTCGTGGAGAGCTGGTGGTGGAACTCGCGGCGTGCGTCCGCGACACGCGCATGGGCGCGGGCGACCTTGATCCGGGCCTTGGTCCTGTTCCGGGAGCCCTTCTCCTTGCGGGACAACTCCCGCTGCGCCTTCTTCAGGCGCCTCTCGGCCCGGCGCAGGAAGCGCGGGCTGTCGACCTTCGTCCCGTCCGAGAGGACCGCGAAGTGCCCCAGTCCGAGATCGATGCCCACCTCGGGCGCGACCTCGGGAAGGACTTCCTCCGGGCCCGTCTCGACGACGAAGCTCGCGAAGTACCTGCCCGCGCTGTCCTTGACCACCGTCACCGTGGACGGCGTCCACGGCAGGCGACGCGACCACTTCACCTTCAGATCGCCGATCTTCGGCAGGTGCAGCTTCCCGACGGTCGTGATCGACCAGCGGGCGTTGGCGGTGAAACGGACGGACTGCCGGGTGTCCTTGCGGGACTTGTACCGGGGCGCGCCCATGCGGGGGCGCTTGCCCTTCAGGCCGTCGAAGAAGTTCCGGTACGCGGTGTCCAGGTCCCGCAGGGACTGCTGGAGGACGACCGCCGACACCTCGCCGAGCCAGGCCCGTTCCGGGGTGCTCTTCGCCTCGGTGATGAGCTGCTTCGACAGGTCGCCGGTCTTCGGGAACGGCATGCCTTCGCTGCGGGCGGTCTCCCGAGCCCTGAGGGCATCGTTGTAGACCACCCGCGCGCAGCCGAACGCCTTCGCCAACGCCGCGCGCTGACCAGCGCTCGGGTACAAGCGGAAGCTGTACCGAAGCTGCACGCGGATCATGATACACAGTTGGTTTGTGAGTATCGATGAGAACGTTCGTACAGGTCGTCACTGCGTCTTCCGAATGCATGTCCACTTGGTTTTCGTGACGAAGTACCGGCACTCGGTCTTCGCCGACCGGCACCTGACGCGGTGCGAGGAGATCATGCAAGCCGTGTGCAAGGACTTCGAGGCCGAGCTGGTCGAGTTCAACGGCGCGAACAACCACGTCCACCTCCTCGTGAACTTCCCGCCGAAGGTCGCCGTGTCCAAGCTGGTGAACTCCCTCAAGGGCGTGTCCTCCCGGCGCCTCCGCCAGGAGTTCCCCGAACTCGTCCGGCACTACTGGCGGGCACAACGCCTGTGGTCCGGCTCCTACTTCGCCGGTTCCGTCGGCGGCGCACCGCTCAGCATCGTGAAGCAGTACATCGAGCAGCAGAACCGGCCGCTCTGACCCGGGCTGAGATCAACAGTGCGCATCCGTGCACACAGCTGAGGTCACAGCAGTTCTCAGATTCGCTCCACCACCGGGCTGAAGCCCGGTGCACTGCAAATAGACCCGGTAGCGGCTGACCGGGCGCCGCATCGCCAGTGACGGCGGGCTTCCGGAATTTTCTGAAAGAAAATCTTCGTCAGGGTGTATCAGGGCCCGGACCACGTGCTCTTGATGATGAACGGCGACTGGGGAAGCCGCCGGGGGGAGCACGGGGGACCGGGGGGAGCTCGGGTCGGTCGGCCGCTGTCACGGGGGGCGACCGGCCGGCCCGATGCCAACTCCCTTGCTGTCAACCCAGGTAGGCGAGTCCGGGGTGGACGGCCGTGTAGGCGTCCACGAGCCGGCGGGCCACGCTCACCGAGTCCACCAGCGGGTGCAGGGCGAAGGCCTTGACCGCCGTCGCGCGGGACCCCGACCGGGCGGCCTCCAGCACCTCACGCTCCACGGCCTTCACGGCGCAGACCAGACCGACGGCGTGCCCGGGAAGCGGGTCGACCGAGACGGGGTGCGCCCCGTTGGCGTCCACCAGGCAGGGCACCTCGATCACGGCGTCGTCGTCCAGCGGTGAAAGAGTGCCGCGGTTGCGGACGTTGAGGATGAGGGTGGCGCGCTCGTCCCGGGCGATGGCCCGCATCAGCGCGAGCGCCACGTTCTCGTAGCCGCCCGACAGGTCGTCCGCCTCACGCTCGCCCGCGCCGGCCGCCTCCCGGTTCTCACTCATGTAGGTCGCCTCGCGCTCGGCGCGGGTACGGTCCCACAACTCCAGCGCGGACACGGCCGGGTCGGCGACCCCGGCGTAGAAGCTCTCCTGCTGGTCGCGCAGGAAGGCGCCACGGGTCTTCTCGGCCTCCTGGTAGGCCTGAACGGCCTCGCGGTTGAAGTAGTAGTAGTGCAGATACTCGTTGGGGATCGCGCCCAGCGAGCGCAGCCAGTCCGTCCCGAACAGCCGCCCCTCCTCGAACGAGCCGAGCAGCGCGGGGTCGGCGAGCAGACGCGGCAGCTGGTCGCGGCCGGCCACGCGCAGGCCGCGTACCCAGCCGAGGTGGTTGAGGCCGACGTAGTCGATCCACGCCTCGTCCGGTTTCGCGCCGAGCACCCGGGCGATACGGCGGCCCAGGCCGACCGGCGAGTCGCAGATGCCGATGACGCGGTCGCCGAGATGGCGGGACATGGCCTCGGTGACCAGGCCGGCGGGGTTGGTGAAGTTGATGACCCAGGCGTCGGGGGCGAGGCGGGCCACCCGGCGGGCGATGTCGTCGGCGACGGGCACGGTGCGCAGTCCGTAGGCGATGCCCCCGGCGCCCACGGTCTCCTGCCCGAGCACCCCCTCCTCGAGCGCGACCCGCTCGTCGTCCGCCCTGCCCTCCAGCCCGCCGACCCGGATGGCGGAGAACACGAAGTCCGCGCCGCGCAGCGCCTCGTCCAGATCGGTGGTCGCGACCACCTCCGGCGCATCGGCCACCCCGGCGGCCTGCTCGCCCAACACCCGGGAGATGGCCCGCAACCGGCCGGCGTCGACGTCGTGCAGCACAACCCGGGTCACGCGCCCGGGCCCCCGGTCCCGGAGCAACGCCCCGTGGACGAGCGGCACCCGAAACCCACCACCACCAAGAATCGCCAGCCTCACACCCACACCTCCCGCAGCAGCCTCAACGCCGACCCTACAAGCGCCCCCAGTGGTCCACAGGCAACCCGCCGCACGACAAACACCCCAAAGGGGCGCGGGGAACTGCGCGCCCAACGCCCACAACGCGGCACCCGCGGGGCGGACCGGCAAGGGGCGAACCCCTCAAACCCACCCGCACCCCACTCACCCCAAAAGGGGCGCGGGGAACTGCGCGCCCCCCACCGGCGAAGTCGCCGGGGAACTGCGAGGAGGAGGGCCGGTTCTTCGCCCGCGTCGCCCGCTTCGCGGCCCGGCGCAAGGTGGCCGTCCTCGCCGCGGCGGTGCCGGTGCTGCTGGTGCCGGCCCTGCCCGTGTCCGGGATGAGCATCGCCGTGGGGGACGCGCGGCAGCTTCCCGCGGACAGCGAGGCGCGGCAGTTGCAGGACACCGTCGCCGCGCACTTCCCGC